>Ga0209236_1002613_pt1 | contig 11015 bp, 11 predicted proteins | sample GraSoi013_1_40cm_FD_185819 | JGI IMG/M metagenome (GOLD analysis project Ga0209236, IMG submission 185819) | Grasslands soil microbial communities from the Angelo Coastal Reserve, California, USA - Sample 09_27_2013_1_40cm (SPAdes) (version 2) | ecosystem: Environmental > Terrestrial > Soil >... | reverse complement strand
GTAGGTATTGCTCCAGCGGCAAGCGCCCCAATCGCGTCTGCCGCCGCTGGTCCGCCCATCGTAGGAAGTCTCCGCAGCTTCAAAGTGTGCTCGAACTTCACGTGCTCGGCCTTCACCACGGTGAATGCCAAAGCGCAATCGGTCGGCCAACACATCGCGATCTATGTGGACACCCTGGCCCCGTCGCCCGGCTTGAGCACGAGCGATCTTGACTCACTGAAGCAGTTGTTCGACACGCGACTCTATCCACTCGACACAGCGACGTTCGGGAACGTTTCCGACATCGATACGAACACCGTCGTCATCGTGCTGATGACGAACGTCGTCAACAAGCTCGTCAGCAAGGCGCGCTGTCTTGCGAGCGGCTTCATCGCCGGGTTCTTCTTTGCCGGCGATCTCGATCCGACGTTCGCGTCCCAATTCAATAACGGCGAGATCTTCTACTCGATCGTCGCCGATCCGAACGGAACGCTCAGCTGTCCGCACACGGCGGCGGACGTGAGGGACGGCACCGGAGTGACGTTCACGCACGAGTTCCAGCACATGATCAACTTCGTGGAACACGTGCGCGTGCGCGGCGGCCAGGAAGAGGAGGGTTGGCTGGACGAAGGGCTTTCCAAGTACGCCGAAGAGCTTGCGGGCCGAAGCTTTCTGCCCAACAACACGCTCTTCAGTCGATACGCCTTCAACGATGTGTACGACGCGTATCAGTACCTCTCCGCACCGGGCAATTCGCCGCTCTTGATCCCGGCCGATACCGGAACGCTGGCAGAAGTCGGGGCCAGCTGGCTGTTCACGCGATTCATCGTCGATCAGTTCGGCGATTCCATCGCGGGCAAGTTGGTACAGACGACGCAGGTCGGGGCAGCTAACGTTGCCGCCAGAACCCTGCAGCCGTTCGACGTGACCATCAGTCACTGGGGACTCGCCAATTGGGTTTCCGATCTCCCCAATTTCGCGACGCCGTCCGAGCTACAGTACAAGGTCTGGCATTTCCGCACTACGTTTGCGTCGCTAAACGCGCAGGATCCTAAGGATTTCCCGCGACCCTATCCGTTGGTGCCGCCGATCGCTGGTGGCAATGCGGTCAATCTGAGCGGCAAGCTATGGGCGGGGTCCGGCGCCTACGTACGAGTCGTGCAACCCCCGGGGGGAGCGGCGTTCACGCTTCAATTCAGCGCTAATGGGGCGTCACTGGTGTCCCCGGCGATCGTGCCCCGACTGACGGTCATCCGCATTCGCTGACGGGTTTACCTGGGCGGCGGGAAGATCGTCGGGGGAGTGTGGTAGAGAACCTGAGCTGTATTGCGGTCCCGCTCCGTCGGTCTCTCGATCGCGGGAGTGCCGTACATCAGATCGGTTGTGGCCGGGCTGTGCGACAGAATTCCCAGCGAATGGCCGAGCTCGTGCGTCACGACCCGCCGGAAGCATTCGGCAATCTGCGGCAATGTGTAGCCCAAACGCACGCGCAACGAAACGTGCTCCGGACCCGTCATCGTCTTGGTCGAATCCAGGACGTACGTGGTCACGCCGTCACACGCGCCCAACGCCCCGGCCGTGTCGGGTGGCACGTCGGCGGGCACGCTATCCTGCCAGCGCACGATGACGTCGGCCGCCGTGGAATCTGCGACCACGACGGCGCGAAACTCGCCGTATAAGAACTGATCTTGCCAGGCGCTCAACCCGTTGTGAACGAGTCTCGGGAGCGCTCCGCGCGGATCGACGAAATACCGGACGGGAATCCTGTCGGGGGGCCAGTGAAACGTGTCGCCCGCGGCGTCCGCGAGATACCGCGGCGTCCGGCTGGGCGGGATGATGTCGCTGCACCCTGCCGTCAGCACCGCAATCGCCAGCGCGACGCGGGGGTTCATCGGCCCAACACCCGCGCGCTGACCGCGATCGCGATCCGATGGACGGGCCGCGGGCGATTGAAGCCCACGCTGCGCAGGGCCGGCGTCATGAATCGATGCAGATCGTACTGCACGGAGACCTCCAGTCCGTGGCTCGCGGCGATCGGGACGGGGGGCGCATAGGCACCGCTCAAGGATACCAGCGGCATCAATCCGCCGTTTCCTTGATTGAAGACGCCGGGCGCGCTCGCCGAATAGATGAGACCGCCAAATCCGAGCCGCGCCGCAACGCCGTGGCCGAGGCTGCGGCGTAAGCCGAGCGTGAGCGTCACATTCGTGGCGGATCCTGCGCTCACGCTCGAGCCGCTTTCACGGCGATCGAGTCCCGCGTGGGAGATGTCGAGCGTCGCGTCACCCGTCCACAGGCCGGGAAACGCATCGCGCACGCCGAGCTGGACGACTGGCCCAAGCGTGGGCCGCAGATCGATGGGAACGACGACCGAATCCTTGACCAGACTCGTGCTGTAGCGGGCACCGACGCTGATGTGTACGGATACCTGGGCGGCTAGGCGGTTCGGCGGATAGGCGGTTGGTCCGGCCAGACAAAGAATTCCAACCGCCCAACCGCCCAACCGCCTGACCGCCCCGTTCAAGTTGTCACAGCCTTGTCACCCACGCCAAGTCGTCTGAGCAGCGCTGCGCCAAGGAGCACGAGACCGTACATACACACGATGAGCGGACCGGTCGGGAAGTTGCCTACGTATGAGATGTACAAACCGAGCAGTGATGCCAGCGCCCCGGTTCCCCATGAAATCCATATCATCTTACGGATGTCGCGGCTGAACAGGAATGCCACCACGGCAGGCACGACGAGCATCGTGAATACGAGCAGTACGCCGGCCACGGGCACCGACATCGTGACGGCCACGCCGAACGACACGTAGAACAGGAAGTCCCATACGCGGATGCGCCATCCTTCGCGCTCGGCCTCGTCCGGATGAAACGAGATCTTGAGGAACTGGCGGCGCAGCGCGAAATGCAGGAACCCCAATCCCAGATACGCGGCGCCTTTCTTCAAGATCGTCGGCCACGTGATCCAGATGATCGATCCCTCGAGCACGTCGTGCAGCGCTTCAGCTCCACGGGGCGCCCGATCGGCCACGAGGATCGATGCGGCTGAGGCGGCCACGTATACAATGCCGATGATCGCTTCATGGGGGACGCGTCCCTTGCCGCGCGTCCGCGTCAGCGCGAACAGCGCCGCACCGATGCACGTGAACACCAGCGACGAGATGAAAGCAGTGCGTGAATCCGGAGCGACGCCGTACAGCAGAGCGACCACACTCCCCAAACCAGCCATTTGCGCCAGCGACAGGTCCACAAAGATGACCTCGCGGGCGATGACGTGCAGGCCGAGGTAGGAGTGTATGGCGACGAGCACCATGCACGCGACGAACGGCGCGAACATGAATTGCAGCACGGTAGACTATCCCCTCTGGATCAGCGACCGGTGGTGGCGGATTGGCTGAACGCCTGGGCCAGCGAGCCGACGATGGTGTTGATCAGGTCGATAAAGGTGTTCACACCCGGCGCGCCGCCGACGTTCGACGGCACGATCACCGCCTTCGCGCCGGTCCGCTCGGCGACCGCGCGAATCTGGTTGTGGTCGAAATACCCGGGCGAAAGCAACACCTGCACGTGACGCTGCTGCATGAGTTCGATCAGCTCGCGCACATGTTTCGGAGTGGGGGGGATCCCGGGCTTGGGCTCGATATAGTCGACGCAGGGGATGCCGAACTCGCGTGAGAAATAGTCCCACTCCTTGTGATAACAGGCCATCTCTTTCCCGCGAAAAACCAAACCTTGCTTGAGCCATCCGCCGAGCCGGTCGGCCAGCGGAGCGCCTTTGTAGCGCCGCTGATTCAGAAAGTCGAACAGCTTCCCCTGGCGATCGAGGTCGGAGAGAGTCTGCCCGCCCAGGATTGTCACCAGCTCGTCTCCGTACAGCGCGCGGTACACCCGATCCTCGAAGTCCTTCTCACGCGCGATGAAATAGTCGGCGTTTTGCGGGGATACGCGCTTCAGGCCGGTCAGAATGTTGCGCGCGATCTGAATGCCGTTGAGCGGCTCGGTCCAGATGTGCGGATTGCCGAAGACGTGAATGTCCCCCGCCGAGCGCGAAAAAGTCGAGGGAACGTCCAGCAGCTGAATCCCCTGATACGCGGCGACATATCCCAGGCCACCTTCGGTGACTTTGGGGTTTCCGGCCTTGTCGAGCAGCGCGGGGACCCACAGCTCGAGATCGAGTCCCGTGGTTACGAAAACATCCGCACTCGCGAGGAGTGGGACGAAGCTCGGCTTGGGCTGCACGTAGTGTGGATTCTCATCACCCTGCGCGATCGCGCTGACCTCACCGCGGTCACCGACGATTTCTCGCGCGATTGCGGCGTAGGTCGTGAGTGAGGTGACGACCTTTACCGGTGCCGGCGGCGTCGCGCCACCGCCGAGGCCAAGAAGTAACGGAACGATGTATAGCATGTCAGTAGGTCTCGTGTTTGTGTGGACCGATCGCCCAAACCGCTTGTAAGGCGAGTTGGTTTGTGGCGCTGGCATTAGCGATCTTCTGCCACTGGTACTGTGCGCGCAGAAACACCCATTCGCTCTCCCACAACGTGAGTGTCGGGATGATCTGGCGGGTGATTGTCCCTGCGCGAAGCGGCGTAAATGTCTGTTGAGTGACGGAGTCGGGCGCCTCGACATAGTCGTAGCGCACGCCGACGATCCAGCGTTGCCCCAGCTTGTAGGTGCTGCTCACATAGCCACCGACACGCGTCGGACCAAGGCCCCCAAATTGTTTGCGCAGCGCAAGGAGCTCTCCCCGCAACGTCCATTCGCGATAGAGGGCCTGCGCGGGTGGGCGCCATGTGAGCCGGACGTCGAGACCGCCGACGGCGGTCCGCAATGCACTACCGGGATCCGTGCCGTACAACGCACTGCCACCGACCTGGAGATACGTCGAGCGGGTCAACTGCCAGAAGTTGAGAAGGTGTGCGAGATAGCTGGGCCGGCCACTGCCGCCGAATAGCCCAGCATCACTCTCGCTCTTCGTCACCTGAACCGTCAGCTCGTGCGTCCCCAGCCCTCCGAATGCGCGATACAACGAGAGTCCGGTTCCCCCGAGCCCGTCTGGTCCCAGGTAGCTCGTGATCGCGAGCGGGTACTCCGTTTCCGGCACGGCGTGAAGATGCCACCGATTGAGCTCGCCGAATTGTTGACGGTACTTACCCAAGTCGACGCGCAGATGTCCCGGAAGCCCGATCCAGTACGCATATCCCTCCTCGACGCTGATTCCGCCGCTCTCGAACGAGAGGAAAATCTTTGTGTGGGAATAGGGATCGAGGGCCGACTGGAACCCGACCTCGAACTCGCGCGCGTCGAAGTTGTTTTGCTGCACGCCTCGAGTCGTGGCATACGCGCGTACGTCGCCGGTTGCGCCGATCTCGGGATTGAGCTGCGCCTGGTTGCGTTCTCGGCCCATGAAGCGGCGCGCCGACGAGGTATCGGCGGTCTGAATTGTGTCGCGTCCCACGGCGGCAGCGGCGGCAACGCGCAGCGAGGCCAAATCCGTATCGGCGGCCGCGCGTGCCACCGGCGCTCCTGCTTGACGCGCCAGCGCGGCACGCAACGAATCGAGCCGTACGCGTAGAGACCGGACCTCGGCGGCGAGCGAGTCGAGTTGTCGCTGCGTCGGCTGCTGCGCCGCAGCTGGCACCGCAAGGCACGCGGCCAGGAGCAGCGCCGCGCTGTATGTACGTGTCATGTCGATGTCCTCTCCGTGAGTACTGCAGAAGCTCCAACGCTCCGCGACTTGCGGAGCGCACCCTACTGGTTCAGGAGAGAACTGACGGAGGTGCTCGCGGGGGAGGGGTGAATCGAACCGCCACTGTGACCAGTGGGACGAACCGCACCGGCACGAACAGCGCCCGGGCGACGGGTGCGGACAGGTTGACGATCGTGTGCTGTGCGACGACACGCGTGCCCGCATAGTGGCAGAGGGCGCAACGGAGCTCGTCGTGCAGAATCGCGCAGCGGCTGCTGTGGCTTGCTTCGATGCCTGCGGGCGCGACCAGCACATCGCGGGCATGCGCGAGCGAGACCGCGCCACTGGCGAGGGCCTGAACTACGAGGAGTACGGCGAAGCCGAAGCGTTTCATTGGCCCTTCATTATACTGTGACCGGCCGCCGAACGTTGCCCCTGGCATAAGCCCGCAAGCGCCGCAACATCCGGCGGTCGTGCCGCAACGGGTCATCGCGCTTCGGGGTTTCGATAATCTTCACGACGCTCGCCAGCGCTGGGTCGCGCATGATGCGTCGGAACGGCTCTGCACCGATGCGGCCTTCCGCAATCCATTCGTGGCGATCGACGCGAGATCCCGCCGCCGCGCGTGAGTCGTTGAGATGCAGGCACTTCAAGAGCTCGAAGCCGACCACGCGATCGAATTCCTCCCACACCCGCTCGATGTGTGCCAGATCGTAACCGACCGCATGCAAATGCGCCGTATCCAAACAGAAACCCACCCGTTTCCTGACATCGGGCGGCAAGGCGTCGCGGAGGGCGCGCAGATCCTCGAACCGCGCGCCCAGCGCCGTCCCTGACCCCGCGGTGCCCTCGATCCAGACCTCCAGATCGCCGCCCACCGCCGCGAGACACTCGGCGTACCCCCGGGCGTTGCGGTCGAGGCCGGCATCCCGGTCGTCCATGTAGTTCCCGGGATGCGAAACGACCGCACGCAGACCCAGCGCTCGCGACCGTTCCAACTCCCGTGTGAAGCTCTCGATGCTCCGCGCGCGCAAAACGGGATCGGGAGAGGCGAGATTGATGAGATAGCTGTCGTGCGCCACGACCGTTTCGAGCCGATGACGCGCGATTGCATCCTTGAAGCGCCCGACATGCTCGTCTGCGAGCGACGGCTCCCGCCACTGATTCGGCGTCTTGGTAAAGAGCTGGATGGCCGTCGCCCGCAGCTCGGCGCCGCGCTCGGGGGCGGCTGCCACACCGCCCCGACTCGACACATGCGCGCCCAGCATCACAGTTCTTCCGTGAAGGCGAGTCGGGAGATGAGCGGGACGAACCGGACCCCTCCCATCTGACGCTGCGTCAGGCCTTCGCCCGCGCCGCTCGCGGGTCGTTGGAGGATGACCAGTTCCTGCGAGGCGAGGTCACCGACCGGAATAACCAACCGGCCGCCCGGCGCGAGTTGATCGGCCAGGGGCGCGGGGATCCGGGGTGCCGCGGCGGCCACGATGATGCCGTCGAACGGCTGCTCTTCCATCCAGCCGGGGGCGCCATCGCCCAGGCGGGTTTCGATGTTCGTGAGGCCGAGACGGCGGAAACGCTCTTCGGCCTCGACCAGCAGGTCCGGTAACCGCTCGATTGTGAAGACTTTCCCGCCTGAGGCGAGCCGTGCGAGGATCGCGGTCTGATAGCCCGACCCCGTCCCGATCTCCAGAATGCGATCGGTGCGTTTGGGCTGCAGCTGTTCGGTCATGAGTGCAACGACGTAGGGTTGGGAAATCGTCTGCCCGCTGCCAATCGGGAGGGGAGCATCGGTGTATGCGTCTCCCGCGAGGTGTGGTGGCAAGAACCACTCGCGCGGTACCCACCGCATCGCGGCCAGCACCCGCTGATCACGCACGCCGCGGCCCGCGAGCTGCCGCAAGACCATGCGCGTGCGCGCGCCGGATGTTTCCGGCGCCGGATGTGCTTGCAGGTGCATGGGCTGAACTATAGCTTGGGCCCGCCCCCAGCGCGGGAGACGGCTTCTGCCGGACTTGGTTCGTCACCGCATCCTCCTGATCGGTAATCCCGCGGCTCGGCCGGAAGGACTCGAGCGGCTGCTGGTGCGCGGCGGATTTCAGGTCACCGAAGAGCCCACCCAATCACCGCCCGACTTGCTGCTCTACACGCCCCCGCGAGGGATCAAGAATCTGGCCGACGAGGTGCGCGCGCTGATCGGTCGTCCGGCCTACGGCGGTGCACCCGTGTTCGTGATCGTCGTCGATGGCGGTGCGGAAGCGGCCACGGAAGCGTTGCTGGCGGGCGCACGCGACGCGCTGATCGCGCCCGTGCATCTGCCCGAGCTGCGCGCCCGCCTGGATGCGCACGTCCGCGTGCGCTCCGAAGTGCACGAAGCGCAGGAGGCGTTACGCGCCCGCGATCTCCTGTTCGACATCTTCCAGGAAGTCTCGGCGGCGCTGCGTGCCGACGAAATCTTTCAGACACTGGTGCGCCGGGTCGGCCAGGCGTTCGGGCTGTCGCACTGCTCGTTCGTGCTTACGGCGCCGGGCGAAGATAAAGGCCGCGTGGTTGCGGTCTACGAAAACCCGGCAATCCGCGATCTGCGCGTCGATCTCGAGCGCTATCCGGAGATTCAGGAAGCGATCCGCACCGAGCGGCCGGTCGTCATTCAGGACGTCCACAACCATCCGCTGTTCGCCGCGATCCGGGAACATTGGAGCCAGCAGCAGATCGACGTGAACGTACAATCGGCGGTGGCGCTGCCCGTGTTTGTGCAGGGCCGTGCGGCGGGCGTGTTCTTCCTCCGGACGGAGAAAGGCGATCCTCAGCTCCAGCCAGAGGACGTTGCGTTCGCGAACACAATCGCGCAGGCGGCCGCGCGCGTCCTCGAAAACGAGGAGCGGCGCTCGGCCATGTATCGCCGCCAGATCAGCGCGGGCACGACCGACGAGCTGACCGGTTGCGCTTCACTCGATGCCCTCGACCGGCGGATGCGCGACGAGTTCGAGCGGGCGCGGCGGTATTCGCTCCACTTCTCGCTCGTTCTCATCGACATCGAGCAGCTGCGCGACATCAACGAGCGGCTCGGCCAAGCCGCCGGTGACCGGGTGCTGGGAGAAATCGGTGCCATCCTGCAGCGCGAGATTCGCGCGCCCGACTTCGTGGCGCGTTACGGCGGTGATGAATTCGCCTGCGTGCTTCCGGAAACCGATGGGCCGGGGGCGCGCCATTTCGTCCTGCGGCTGCGGCAGGTCTTTGCCCGTCATACCTTCGCCGACTTGGGACCAGCCAAAGCCCCAGCCATCTCGGCCGGTGTGATCGCCTATCCCCACAGTGAGGCGCTGCGACCCGAGGACTTGTTCACGCTGGGCGAAGGGGCGCTCCAATCGGCCAAGGGCGGAGCACCCGATCACATCGCCATCGCCGGGGAAGCGAGTTAGTCGAGCGTCTTCTGGAAGCGCCGCACCGCGAGCGCGATCAGGGCGGCCGCGAACACCAGCAGGATCACCATCTCGCGCCACAGCTCCGGAACCCCGACGCCCTTCAACAGAATGCCACGCAGCACCTTCAGGAAGTGCGTCAGCGGCAACAGGGCACCGATCCACTGAAACAGCGCCGGCATTGCCTGGCGCGGGAACATGAATCCCGACAAGAGGATGTTCGGCAGGACAAAGAAGAAGGCGGCCTGCATCGCCTGCTGCTGCGTCTTCACGAGCGTCGACACGAACAGGCCGAGACCGAGGCTCGCCACGACGAACACGAGCGCGATGGAGTAGAGCAACAGCACGTTGCCGGTCAGGGGGACGTCGAACACGAATCTGCCGAGCAGCAAGACGGTCGTCATCTGTATCAGGCCCACACCCACATACGGCGCGATCTTGCCGAGCATCAGCTCGGTCTTGGTGATCGGCGTGACGATGAGCTGCTCGAGCGTGCCGCGCTCGCGTTCGCGGACGATGGCCATCGCGGTGACGAGCACCATCGTGATCGTGAGAATCACGCCGACCAGTCCCGGGACGATGTAGTTCGGACTGCGCAGCCCGGGGTTATAGCGCGGGCGCACGCGCGTCTCGATCGGCAGCTCGGTCCGATTCGCCGCCGCCGAGAGGATCGCAAGATTGCGCACCTGCGCGACGCCCGCTGCCGCGGCCAGCGCCGCCTGCGACGACAACGGATCGGAGGCGTCCACGATGACTTGGATGGTCGCGGTCGTGCCACGCGCGAGGTTGCGCGGGAAATCGTGCGGGATGGCGATCCCGGCTTGCGCGTCGCCGCGCGCGATCCAGTCGTTGAGCGCATCGCGTCCATCGACGTGCGCCACGATGTGGAAGTTGCCGGTATTCTCGAACGCCGCGATCACGTCGCGGCTCGTGGGCGTGCGCGACTCATCGAACACCACCGTGGGGATGTGGCGCACATCGGTCTGAATCGCGAACCCGAACAAGAGCAGCTGGATGACCGGAATGCCGGTCATGATGGCGAGGGTGAGGCGGTCCCGGCGCATCTGGATGAATTCCTTGCGAAACATCGGACCGAAGCGCTTCACGCCTGCTCCTGTTCGTCCCGCTCCTGAAGCGCGACGAACGCGTCCTCGAGCGTCTTCGCGCCCTGGCCGACCTGCGCCGCGACCTCATCGGGATGGCCGAGCGCGATGAGATGGCCCTGGCTGAGTAACGCGACGCGGATACAGCGCTCCGCTTCATCCATGTAATGGGTCGTCACGATGATGGTCGTGCCTTGGGCTGCGAGGCTGTGGATCGTCTGCCAGAACCCCCGTCGGGCCGCCGGATCCACGCCTGCGGTCGGCTCATCGAGAAACAGCACCGGTGGCCGGTGCATCATCGAACACGCGAGCGCCAGGCGCTGTTTCCAGCCGCCGGAGAGCGTCCCAGCGAGTTGACCAAGGCGCCGATCGAGTCCGAGGAACGAGACAACCTCGGCGATCCGTCCGCGCTTGCTCGGGCCTTCGAGGCCGTAGATCCCCGCATAGAAATCCATGTTCTCGGCCACGGTCAGATCTTCGTAGAGCCCGAAACGCTGCGACATGTACCCGATCAGCTCTTTGATGCGATCGGGAGCCTCGCGGACGTCGACGCCGGCCACGATCGCGGTTCCCTCGGATGGCGCGAGTAGTCCGCACAACATCCGGATAGTCGTGGTCTTTCCCGAGCCGTTGGGGCCGAGCAATCCAAAGACTTCGCCCTTGAAGATCTGAAGATTGAGGTCGCGTACCGCGACGACCGCGCCGAAACGCCGGGTGAGATGTTTTGTTTCGACCACTACTTCAGTCATGGCTGCAGCGGCAAGTCCACTTGGACGGGCATGCCTGCCTTGAGTCGTCCGCTCGAATCATCGATCGACACCTT
>Ga0209236_1002612_pt1 | contig 11018 bp, 10 predicted proteins | sample GraSoi013_1_40cm_FD_185819 | JGI IMG/M metagenome (GOLD analysis project Ga0209236, IMG submission 185819) | Grasslands soil microbial communities from the Angelo Coastal Reserve, California, USA - Sample 09_27_2013_1_40cm (SPAdes) (version 2) | ecosystem: Environmental > Terrestrial > Soil >... | reverse complement strand
GTCCAGCCGCGTGACGCGCACGCGCTCCAGTGTCGTGGAGAGCGCCTCCTCGACGATGCCGGTATCGAATCCGAGGGTGACCGCCGTATCGCCGTCGTCGGTCGGATGGCCCATCCGATACTCCAGGCCCTGCGGGAACACGACGCCGAGGGCCTGATGGACGAGATGCTCGTCATCGCGAGCGTGCACGGTGAACAGCCCCGAGAGCGGAAGTCCGACCCATGTGCGATCGACGTAGTAGGTCAGGCTCGGGCCGGAGCGCCGCAGGTCGCACGTGACCGTCATCACCTTCACCAGGGGGCTCGCGAATCGCAGCTCGGACCACGAGACGGCGCGCGGCCCGGCGGCTTCGGTCACTCTGGAAGGATACGAACTGGCGTGGCGTCGCGGAGGAGATGAGCCATGTACACACCGGAGGAGCGCGAGCGCGTGCGTCGTGAGCTCATCGCCGCGGCGCGGGCGGATCCACGGATCACGGCGGCGGCCCTCACCGGCTCGGCCGCGGTGGGACGCGAGGATCGCTGGTCGGACATCGACCTTGCGTTCGGCCTCAACGAGGACTCTCAGATCTCGTCGGCCCTCGACGACTGGACCGCTCGCATGTACGAGCAGCACGGCGCCGTCCATCACATGGACGTGCGGTCGGGCACGTGGCTGTACCGCGTGTTCATGCTCGCGAACAGCCTGCAGGTCGACCTCGCATTCGCGCCGCAGGGGGACTTCGCGGCGAAGGCGCCCACCTTCCAGCTGCTGTTCGGGACCGCGCCGGAGCGTCCGTCCACGCCCCCGTCGGCGGAGCAGCTGATCGGCTGGGCGTGGCTCTATGCGCTCCACGTCCGATCGGCGCTGGCCCGCGGAAAGCTGTGGCAGGCCGAGTACATGGTCAGCGCAGCACGTGACTCGATCCTCGCCGCGGCGTGCCGGCGGCACGGTGTGCCGGCCGCCGAGGGTCGCGGGATGGATCAGCTCCCCGACGCGGTGACCGATCCGCTGCGCGACGCCCTGGTCGCACGCCTCGGGCCGGACGAGCTGGTCCGCGCCTTCGGCGTCGTGATCGACCGCCTCATCGACGAGATCCGACAGACCGACGCCGTGCTCGCCGGGCGTCTCGAGCCGGCGCTCAGCGATCTCTTCTCGAGCGCCCGCGCGGCCACTGCGTCGCGCACCGATCCGCGCTGACCCGCCGGAGCTGCCCTGTCCGTGGGCCATCCACCCTCATGCCGTCTGGCCTGATTACAGGCCACCGCTGCCCTCGATTTCGCTACTGTTCCCGCGTGATCTCGTCAGATTTCGGTCGCCTGAATCGCACTCAAGAGGTCGGGGGTTCGCCCCTCAGCTCCACACGACGATGAACCGCTTCACGCAGGGCGATCCCGAACGCGCCGCGAACATCGCGTTCATCCTCATCTTCCTCGGCATCATCGCCGTCGGCGCGCTCACGATCTGGCTCTTCTACGGAGCCAGCTTCTAGCCGAGGACTCAGTACCATCCCTTCGACGAGAGGGGAGTCCCTGATGGCCACCGAGCATCTCCAGAACTACATCGACGGCCGGTGGGTCGACGCGTCGACAGGCGATTCGTTCGCCGACATCGACCCAGCGACCGGCGAGACGATCGCGAGCGTCACGAAGTCCGCGACCGCCGACGTCGACCGTGCGGTCGATGCGGCGCGGCGCGCTTCGGACCAGTGGCGCCTCTATCCAGCACCGAAGCGCGGCGAGATCCTCTACCGCGCGGGCGAGCTCATGCTCCGGCGCAAGGAGGAGCTCGCGCGCGAGATGACGAAGGAGATGGGCAAGGTCCTCCCCGAGGCCCGCGGCGACGTCCAAGAGGGCATTGACATGACCTACTACATCGCCGGCGAAGGCCGCCGCCAGTTCGGCGACGTCGTGCCCGCCGAGCTCCCGAACAAGTGGGCGATGAGCATGCGACACCCCGTCGGCGTCGTCGCCGCGATCACGCCGTGGAACTTCCCCCTGGCCATTCCGACGTGGAAGATCATGCCCGCGCTCGTCCTCGGGAACGCCGTGGTGTTCAAGCCCGCGTCGTACACGCCGCTCCTCGCCGTGCGCCTCGTGCAGGTCCTCGAGGAGGCCGGCCTGCCGAAAGGCGTCCTCAACCTCGTCCTCGGGTCGGGTGGCGAGCTCGGCGACCACCTCGTGACGCATCCGGGCGTCGACCTGATCTCGTTCACGGGCTCGTCGGACACGGGCTCGCACATCAGCGAGCTCGCCGGGCGCCTGCTCAAGCGCATCTCCTGCGAGCTCGGCGGAAAGAACGCGATCGTCGTCCTCGACGACGCGGACGTCGACCTCTCGCTCGACGGGATCGTGTGGTCCGCGTTCGGAACGTCGGGACAGCGCTGCACGGCGGCGTCGCGCGTGATCGCGCAGCACGGCGTCGCGCACGACCTCGTCGAGAAGCTCGTCGGTCGCGCGAAGAAGCTGAAGCTCGGTAACGGGCTCGAGGCGTCGACCGACGTCGGCCCGGTCGTCTCCGCGCAACAGCTCGAGCGAGTGCACTCCTTCATCCCGGTCGCCGAAAAAGAGGGTGCGACGGTCGCGGCTGGCGGGCGCGTGTCCAAGGAGGGTCCTCTGGCGAAGGGCTTCTTCCACGAGCCGACAGTCATCGTCGACGTGAAGCCCAACATGCGCGTGGCGCAGGAGGAGATCTTCGGCCCGGTGACGGCGGTCATCGAGGTCACGGGGATCGACGAGGCGATCAAGGTGCTGAACTCCACGAAGTACGGCCTGTCCTGTTCCGTGTACACGCGCAACGTGAACCACGCGTTCCGGTTCATGCGCGACGCCGAGACCGGGCTCGTGTACGTGAACGCGGGGACGATCGGTGCGGAGATCCAGCTTCCGTTCGGCGGCATGAAGGCGACCGGGAACGGCCACCGCGAGGCTGGGCGCGCCGCGCTCGACGTGTACTCGGAGTGGAAGTCGATCTACGTCGACTACTCCGGCAAGCTTCAGCGCGCTCAGATGGACACGGTGGAGGGCGTGAAGACCGCGCCCTGAGATCGTCAGCCTTGTCGTGCTGGTCTGTCTGAGGCTGACGCTATCGCGCGCCGTTAGCTCCGGCCGTCGTCAGCGCCCGACGGGCGTTCACGAGGCAGCGTGAACCGCACGTGCGTGCCGCGTCCGGGGTCGCTGCTCGCGGAGATCGTGCCGCCGTGGGCCTCGACGAGCTGCTTCGCGATCGCGAGGCCAAGTCCCGCGCCGCGCGACTCCGGGGACTTGTAGAACCGGTCGAAGACCCGCCCGAGCGCCTCAGGAGGGATGCCCGCACCAGTGTCGGTCACGCTGAGCGCGACCCCGCCCTCGCCGTCCGGCGCCGCTTCGACCTGTACCCGGCCGCCGCGCGGCGTGTAGCGGAGGGCGTTCGCCACGAGGTTCGTGAGGACCTCCCGCACTCGGACGGGGTCGACGTCGATGGCCGCGAGCTCTGACGAGGCGGCGGTCTCGAGCGACACACCTGCCTGCTCCGCCTGCGGCGCGAACGCTCCCGTCGTTTCGCGCGCGAGCGCGGCGAGGTCCGTGGGCTCGCGGTGCAGGGCGAGCGCGCCGGCCTCGGCGAGCGACAGCGTGCGCAGGTCCTCGACGAGCCGCGAGATCACGTTCGTCTCGTCGAGGATGGTGCGCAGGTGCGGCTCGTCCGGCGGATAGACGCCGTCGAGCAGCGCCTCGAGGTTGCCCTGCACAACCGAGAGCGGCGTGCGTAGCTCGTGGCTCACGTCGGCGAGGAGGTGCCGCCGCTGCTCCTCGGCGGTCTCGAGCCGCGAGCTCATGGCGTTGAAGGCGCGGGCGAGCGAGCGGACCTCTCGCGGGCCGCGCTCTTGCACGCGCGCCGAGAGGTCGCCGCCCTCGATGCGACCGGCCGCGTCGATGAGGTCGCCGAGCGGAGCCGTGAAGCCACGAAGACCCCGGCCGGCGAACACGACCACGGCGAAACCCGCGGCGAGGATGAGCGCGACCAGCCAGCCGCCCCGCGGCCCTGCCAGCTCAAATGCTCGCAGCAGGGCCGCGATCGCGACGGCAAGGACCGCTAGGAAGACGAGCATCGCGCCGGTCGCGAACAACAGGACGCGACGCATGAAGCGTCGACGCATCGGTCGCCACTGGCCGCCCTGCGGGGGAAACGGCTCGTTCTCGGGCCACCACGGCGGTCGCCCCCGCCGGCCTTGCCAGCCTCTCCTCATGCGTCCGGCTCCGCGAACCGATAGCCGACGCCGTAGACGGTCTCCACGTAGCGCGGGGATCCCGGGTCGGGCTCGATCTTCCGGCGGATGTTCTTCACGTGCGCGTCGATCGCGCGCTCGTATGACTCGAACGCGACGCCCCGGATCGTGTCGAGCAGCTGCGCACGCGTGAACACGCGGCCCGGCTCGGCGGCGAGGGCGGCGAGGAGCTGGAACTCCGTCGGTGTGAGGTCAACGGCCCGGCCCGCGACCGCCGTCTTCATCCGCGGGAGATCGAGCGTCACGTCACCGACCGTGACGACCTCACTCTTCGTCGCCGGGCGCTCGGTCCGGCGCAACACCGCACGCACCCGTGCGACGAGCTCCTTCGGGCTGAACGGCTTCGTGACGTAGTCATCGGCACCGAGCTCCAGTCCGACGAGCTTGTCCGACTCCTCGCTGCGCCCTGTGAGCATGACGATCGGTACCGCGGACTCCGCGCGGAGCGCCCGCGTCACGTCGAGGCCGTCGAGCTCGGGGAGGCCGAGGTCGAGGACGACGAGATCGGGACGTTCGGTCCGCGCGGACGCCAGCGCGGCCTTCCCGTCGTACGCGGTCACGACGGCGAAGCCCGCGTGCTCGAGGTAGTCGCGCGCGAGCTGGAGGATCTTTGGCTCGTCGTCGACCACGAGGATCCGCTTCACCGCGGGCATCCTACGGAGCCCGCCGCACGACGACGCGCGAAAGGACGGAGGCGGCGCCTCCGTCCTTCGCCTCGCGGAGGGGTCGGCGTCAGCGTCCGGTCGGCGGTGCGGAGCCGGAGCCGGCGTCCGCGCGCGGCGCCTCGCCGTGGGCCTGCTTGTGCCACTCCTCAAGACGCGCCTGCCGGTCGCCCCAGTAGCCGTGGCCGCCCGGCCCGCCGTAGCGGCGACCCCAGCCGCCCCAGAACGCGCTACGCAGCAGGAGGAAGATCAGGACTAAGAAGAGGAGCGGAAAGAAGAACCCGAATCCGCCGAAGAAGAATGGGTGGTAGTAGACCGCGGGCGCCGCCACCGCGGTGCCGCTCGTTGCGACCCCCTGCGCGACGCCGAGGTTGTACGCGCCGACGCCCACGATGAGGGCGATGACGAGCGTGACGATGAGTCCGACGATGCCTCGCATGTCCTCGTGCTCCTTTCGTTTCGTGCGAGGCGAAGGCTGCGCTCCGATCGTGAAGCGGGTGTGAAGGTGCTGGGGAGAGCTCTGCGCCGCCTAGCGCAGGATCGAGTCGAGCCAGCGCGCCGCGGCTTCGACCGCCTCCGGCTCGGCGGCGCCGAAGTCGTGGCCCGCGCCCGCGATGACGACGAGGTCGATGCGCGGGTTGCGGCCCGCGATGCGCTCGAGCACGCCGAGCGGACCGAGCTCGTCGCGCTCGCCCTGCACCACGAGCGTGGGGCAGGCGACGGCCTCGAGGGCGGCCTCGTCGTCGGTTCGCGGCCGGCCCGGCGGCGCGATCGGATGACCGAGGATGGCGAGCGCGTCCGGCGGCTCGGCCCGCGCGAGGAACGCGCACATCCGTCCGCCGAACGAACGGCCGACGAGCGCGATCCGCTCCGCTCCCTCCTCGCGCAACCGCTCGCGTGCGCCGCGCAGGTCCGCGAGCTCGCGCTCGTATGCGTGGCTCGGCCGCGAGCCGCGCGTCGAGAAGGTGACCGCACGTGCCGCGATGCCGTCCTTCGCCAGGCGAGCGGCAAGAGCGCGGAGGATGGGCTGCCGGTCGTCGCCGCCGTACCCGGGCGCGAGCACCACCGCGCGCGCGCTCAGGCCGGGACCTTCGGGAGCTTCTGCGCGAGCTCGAGCGAGGGCGCGAGCAGATCGCCGACCTGCTCGAGGCGCGTGGGCATGTTCGCCATCGTGAAGGCATCGGGACGACCGAGAGAGGGGATCTCGTCCCACCGCAGGGGCGCGGACACCGGCGCGCGGCGGATCGGGCGCACGCTGTAGGGACCAGCCGTCGACTTCATGCGCACGTTCTGCAGGTAGTCGATGTAGATGCCGCGCCGCCGCGCCTTCGCGAACTCGAGCGTCACGAGCTTGGGCAGCCGCTCGCGCGCGAGCTCCCCGACGCGCAGCGCGAACGCCCGCGTCTCGTCGAACGTGTAGCGGAGGACGATCGGGACGAGCACGTGGATCCCCCGCGAGCCCGTCGTCTTGGGGAAGCCCTCAAGGTGCAGGTCATCGAGGACCTGCTTCACGACGCGGGCGACCTCCTTCACGTCGTCCCAGGTCGCGCCCTCGGCGGGATCGAGGTCGATCATCACGTTGTCCGGGTGGTCGGGGTCGTCGACGCGCGCGAGCCGTGGGTGGATCTCGATCGCCGTGTAGTTCGCCATCCACACCAGCGTCGCCATGTCGTTCGCGAGGATGTAGTCGTTCTCGGGCTCGTGGGGATCCTTCCAGCTCTTCACCCACTCCGGGGTGAAGCCGGGCTTGTTCTTCTGGTAGAAGCTCTGCCCGCTGATCCCGTCGGGGAAGGGTTTCAGGGTGAGCGGCCTGTCGCGCAGCCACGGGATCAGGTACGGCGAGACCTCCGTGTAGTAGCGGATGAGATCCGCCTTCGTGTAGCCGTCCTCGGGCCAGAGCACCTTCTCGAGGTTCGTGAGCTTGATCCGCCTGCCCTCGACGTCGAGCACGGCGGGCACCCGCGGGGCCGGCGCGGTGCCGTCGCCAGAGGGCGGCTTCACCGCGGCCTGCTTCGCGGCGTGCTGCGCCTTCTTCGCCGATTCGACGCGCTCCTCGCCGGTGCAGTCCTTCGGATCGACGTCGGGTCGCAGGCCGCGATAAGTGGGATGGCGAAGCGTGCCGTCTCGGGTGATCTCACCGTACGCGACCTCGCACACGAGCTCCGGCAGGCACCAGCGGGCGGGCTGGTTCACCCGCGGCGGCGTGGCGAAGGGGGAGGTTGGCGACTCGTGCTTCTCGAGCATCCCAAGCAGGTCGCGCAGGGTGCGTTCGTCGAAGCCGGTGCCGACGTGGCCGACAGGCTGCAGCTTCCCGTCGCGGTACACGCCCAGGAGGAGCGCACCGAGCGTCTTCGCGCGCCCGCCCTGCCCCTCGGTCCAGCCGCCGATGACGCAGTCCATGGAGCGGAACGCCTTGATCTTCACCCACGCCGGCGAGCGCGCGCCCGGGACGTACACCGAGTCGAGGCGCTTGGCGACGATCCCTTCGAGACCCTGCTCACGCGCCGCAGCGAACAGCGCGAGGCCCGTCCCGACGAAGCCCTCGGAGCGCCGGATCGCGCCCATCGGCGTCAGCGCGGCGTCGAGCTTGGCGAGCCGCTCGCGCAGAGGACGGCGCGTGAGGTCCTCGCCATCGAGATACAGGATGTCGAAGGCCTCGTAGACGACCGGCGTCGAGCGTCGGAGCTTGCGGATCGCGGAGTCGTCGGTCTGGTGCATCCGGGGCTGCAGGCGCTGGAAGCTCGGCACGCCTTTCGGGTCGAGGGCCACGATCTCGCCGTCGACGATCGCCTGGTAGCCGCCGGTGAGCGCCTCGGCGACCTGCGTGGCCTCGGGGTACTGCTTCGTGCAGTCGAGGAGGTTGCGCGTCTGCAGCCGCACCTCGCCCCCGTCGACGAACGCGAGCGTGCGCACGCCGTCCCATTTCGGCTCGTACACGAAGTCCGGCGAATCGAACGGCTCGTCCGCCGCGACCGCCATCATCGGGGGGACCTTCTGCGCGAGCGGGTCGGCCTTCGGCGGCGTCCCGTGCTTGATCATGAGCCAGTCACGGCCCTCGTTCTGGCGCGTCTTCACGAGGACCCACTCGCCCACGAGGCGCTTGCCCGCGAACTTGATCTTGAGCTCGTCGTCCTTCTCCTCGAGCGTCTCGAACGTCCCCGTGTCCCAGATCGTCATCGTCCCGGCGCCGTAGCCGTCGGGGATCACGCCGTGGAACGTGAGGTACTCGATCGGATGGTCCTCGGTGTGGACCGCCAGCCGGCGCTTGCCCGCCTCGAGGGGCGGACCGTTCGGGACGGCCCACGACGCGAGGATCCCGCGCATCTCGAGACGCACGTCCCAGTGCAGGCGCGTCGCGTGATGGCGATGGACCACGTAGCGGCGTGTCGCCTCCCCCTTCGGCTGCCGACCCTTCGGCTCGGGCGTCCGGGCGAAGTCGCGTTTGCGCTGGTACTCGGTGAGGCTCACTCTTGCTCTTCCGCCAATTGTCTCGGAGGTCCGTTCATGGCGTCGGCCTCGTTCTCCGCCCTCGTCAAGAGCTACCTCGATGAGCGCTACGAGGAGTCACCGACGTGGGCCAGCATCCTCGGCCTCACCGAGTACGACGAGCGCACGACGGACCTCTCAGCCGAGGCGTTCCGCCGGCGCGACGCGCGCGTGCTCGAGTGGATCCGGCGCTTCCGCTCCGCGGTCGACGCGGAGCTCGCTCCGAACGAGCGGATCGATCGCGACGTCGTGCTCGCCTCGCTGCGCGGGCGCGAGCTCCTGCAGCCGCGCGAGGAGTGGCGGCGACAGCCGAGCGTCTACTTGAATCCGTCGCTTCAGGGGGTCTTCACGCTCTTCCTCCACCGCCTCCGTCCCGAGCGCGAGCTCGCCGACGCCGCGCGCGCGCGGCTCGAGGCCGTCCCCGAACAGCTCGGGCACGGCAAGGCGAACCTCGATCTGCCGAACGCCCCCCGCGTCTACATCGATCGCGCCATCGGCCAGGCGAAGGCCGCGGCCCGCTACGCGCGCGATCTGGTCCCCGCCGAGGTGAAGGACGCCTCGCTGCGGGAGCGGCTCGCCGGGGCCGGAGCCGTCGCGGGAGCGGCGTACGAGGACTTCGCGGCCTTCCTCGGAGGGAACAAGGAGCGCGCGACTGGCGACTACGCCATCGGCGCGGACCTCTACACCGCGCTGCTCAAGGATTCAGAGCTTCTCCCGTACGACGCGCGCGAGCTGCGCGAGCGCGGCGAGGAGCAGTACGAGCTGCTGTCGGCGGAAGCGAACAGGATCGCCGAGGACATCGACGGATCCGGCGACTGGGTGAAGACCTGCGCGACGCTCAACCGCGTCCACGCGCCGACGCCCGAAGCGATGCGCGCCGAGTACGAGGCGTGGACCGAGAAGGCGCGCACGTTCCTCCGTGAGACCGGCCTCGTGACGCTGCCGGCGGGCGAGCGCTGCAGTGTCGAGCCGTCGCCACTCTTCCAGCGGCCGATCCTCGCTGTCGCGAGCTACAACGCGCCGCCCGCGTTCAGCGATTCGCGGCACGGCCACTTCTTCGTCCCGTACCCGCCCGACGGGACGCCGCCGGAGGAGGTGCAGAAGCGGCTCGAAGGCAATTCCAGCGCGGGCATCCCCACGACCGCGGTCCACGAGGCGTACCCCGGCCATCACTGGCACCTCGTCATGGCCAAGGCGAACCCCTCCCCGATCCGCAGGACGCACTGGACGTCGTATTTCGGCGAGGGCTGGGCGCTCTACGCGGAGCGGGTGATGCGCGAGCAGGGCTTCTTCACTGACCCGAGGCAGCTCATCTTCCAGTACGAGGCGACACTCTTCCGCGCCGCGCGGATCGTCGTCGACGTCGGGCTGCACTCCGGAGAGATGACCTTCGAGCAGGCCGTCGACTTCATGACCGAGAAGGGGAACCTCACGCCACCGAACGCGCGCGCCGAGGTCGGCCGGTACTGCTCGTGGCCCACGCAGGCGTCCAGCTACCTCACCGGCATGCTCGAGATCGTGGACATCCGCACGCGCTGGCTCGCGCGGAAGGGCTCGAGCGACCGCGCGGCACTCCGCGAGTTCCACGACGCGATCACGTCGACCGGCTCCATTCCGACCACGCTCGCGGAGCGGGCGATCGCCGCGTGAGCGATCTGCCCTGGTGGGCGATCGCGATCCTTGTGATCGTCGCGATCTGGATCGTGGCAGCCGTGGTCCTCGTCGCCCTCGGTCGGGTCGTCCTCGCGCGCGAGCTCGCGACGATCCTTCCCAACCTCATCCGCCTCTTCGCCGGGCTCCTCCGCGACGGGCGCGTTCCTCTGCGGGCGAAGATCGTCCTCGCGGTCGCGTCGCTCTACCTGGCGTCGCCGATCGACCTTATCCCCGATTTCGTCCCGCTGGCCGGAGGGCTCGACGACGCGGTCGTCGCCGGGTTCGCCCTGCGCTTCGTCCTGAGCACGACCGATCCGGCGGTCGTGCGGTCCCACTGGCGCGGCGATCCGGCGACGCTCGAACGGCTCACGCGCTGGCTGCGGGTCGGCGGTGGCATCCCGCCCGCGGTGCCTTGACAAGACCGGCTATGCTCGCGCGGCTACGCCGCGCGGGAAAACCGAGAGAGACGGCGGCGGCGAGGTGTTCACGATGCCACGGTCCATCTGGCGCGGCGTGATGAGCTTTGGGATGGTCGCGATCCCGGTGCGGCTGTATCTCGCCACCGAGAGCACCAGCAAGGTCTCGTTCAACCTCCTCTGCCCGGAGCACAAGAGCCGCATCAAGAACAAGCGCTGGTGCGTGGAGGGCGACCACGAGGTCGCCTGGGGCGACGTCGTCCGTGGGTACGAGTACGAGAAGGGAAGCTATGTCGAGCTCGATGACGCGGACCTCGAGAAGCTGCCGCTCCGGTCGAGCAAGGCGATCGACATCTCCGGCTTCATCAAGGAGGAGGAGCTCCCGGGCTCCCTCTACTACCAGTCGGCGTATTACCTCGAGCCGGAGAAGTCGGCCGAGAAGCCGTACGCACTCCTCAAAAAGACGCTCGACAAGACGGGCCGGATCGCCATCGCGAAGTTCGCGCTGCGCGACCGCGAGCGGCTCGTCTCGGTGCGCCCCCACGACGGGGCGCTGCT
>Ga0209236_1002610_pt1 | contig 11022 bp, 7 predicted proteins | sample GraSoi013_1_40cm_FD_185819 | JGI IMG/M metagenome (GOLD analysis project Ga0209236, IMG submission 185819) | Grasslands soil microbial communities from the Angelo Coastal Reserve, California, USA - Sample 09_27_2013_1_40cm (SPAdes) (version 2) | ecosystem: Environmental > Terrestrial > Soil >... | reverse complement strand
CTTGACTGCCGCCCAGCACCAGCACGGTGAGCTGCCGGTCGCCTAGCCCAAAGCGCTGCCATCCCCGCGCCCGGTCGCCCTGCAGCACGCCGGCGCGCACAGGAACGCCGGTCACCACCACCTTGCCTCCGAAGTGTGCCGCGACGCGTTCATGCGGTACCGAGATCACCCGCGCCCATCGAGCCAGAATGCGGTTGGCCGCACCCGGATAGAGATTTTGCTCCTGGACCACCAGCGGGATCTTCAAGACCGCCGCGGCCGCCCCGATCGGCGCGGCCGCATATCCGCCTGTCGCGACGACTACCTGTGGCCGCCAGCGTTGCAGCAACAGAGCGGCCTGCGCGGTACCGGCCACCGTCAGCAGCATCGCCCAGGGAAGCGACCAGGTGAGCCGCCTCGGCCAGGCCCGCGCGGCGACACGGCGGAACGGCCATCCTGCCTGAGGCACCACCCGCCGTTCCAAGCCGCCGCCGCCGACAAACAAGACCTCTGCCTGGGGCCGGATCGAGACCAGTGCCTCTGCAATCGCCAACCCTGGATACACGTGACCCCCGGTGCCGCCCCCCGCGATCACGACGCGCACCGCGATACCCCTAGATCTCGGATCCTGGATCTTGGATCCTGGGTCCGAAATCAGTACTGAGATCATGCCCTACCATCTTGAGCTGCGTGATCCTCCATCCAGTGAGCTAGGATCTAGGATCGGCTCTCGCGCAGTATTGTGAAATGTTCATCAGAATCCCAATTCCCATCATCGCAAAAAGCAGAGACGACCCGCCGAAGCTGACGAAGGGCAGTGGCACACCGGTGATCGGCAGAACACCCGTGGTCACCCCGATGTTGATGATGGCCTGCAGCACGATCATCAACGTAATGCTTCCGGCGACCAGGCTTCCGTACCGGTCGGGTGCCTCACGCGCAATGCGCAGCCCCCGTATGGCCAGGATGCCAAACAAGACCAACACCGCCACCGTGCCGACCAGGCCGAGTTCTTCGCCGAGGATCGCGAAGATGAAATCGGTGTGCCGCTCAGGGAGGTAAAAGAATTTCTGCCGGCTCTCTCCCAGGCCGAGACCGAGCACCCCTCCCGACCCCAGCGCCAGCAGCGATTGGATAATGTGAAAGCCCGCGCCCTGGGGGTCGCGCCAGGGATCGAGAAATGCGAGCAGGCGCTGTCGCCGGTATTCCTCGCCCAGCGCAGCCGCCGTCAGCAGCGGGATGCTGGCCAGGCTCAGCCCCAGCAGATGCGTGAGCCGTACCCCGCCGATGAAGAACACCGCGGCGGCGAGCAGCGCCACCAGCAGGGAGGTTCCCATGTCCGGTTGCACCAGGATCAGGCCGGAGATCAGCGCGGTGACGATCAGCGGCGACGACACCATGCGAGGATTCCCCAGCCCGGGGCCGCGATTGGTCAGGACATGCGCCAGGTACAATGCCAACGCCAGCTTGGCGCCCTCGGCCGGCTGGAAGGCGAATGGCCCCGCCAGCACGATCCAGCGCCGGGCGCCGCCGGCCACCCGGCCGATACCCGGCACAAGCACGAGGGCCAGCGAGAGGACGGCACCGATCAGCAGCAACGGCGTGAGCCGGCGCAGGCGCGCATAGTGGGTGCGCTGCATGATCAACAACGCCATCATGCCCAAACCCGCCCACGCCACCTGCCGCTTGAAAAAGAAGGTACTATCCCCGTAGCGGTCGTGCGCCACGATCGCGCTGGCACTGTACACCATGACCACTCCGGTGGCCACCAGCGCAACCACGGTGAAGAACAACCACGAATCAGGTGCTCGCTTCGGGACGAGGTCCATCGCGCTCCAGGAGTATGTTGTATAGTCGGATGCCCCATACCGATCATGCCGGTATGAGCAGCTGCGACGTATGCGTCAGCCTCGTACCAACGTGACTGTCTCGAACCAGCTGAACCGGCCCAACGGCCTGTCACGTTTGGTACGGGGTCAGGGCTGGCGGTGCGCGGCCCGCTCACCTCCGTCAGTCGGCCGGACCTGCCGTTCGTTCGTAGTAGTTGTTGCGTCCTTGTTCAAGAAGTTCCTGCGCCGCCATCCTTCGCGACCAATTCGGCGTAGCGGTCGCCGCGCTCCCGGTAATCGCGGAACTGGTCGAAGCTCTCGCAGCCCGGGGACAGTAACACCGCGTCCCCAGGTCGGGCCATCCGCCTGGCCTCCGTGACGGCCCGCTCCAGCGTCCCCACGGCGGACACGGGCAGCCCCGTCAGGGCTTCCTGCAACTGCGGCGCGGTCGCGCCGATGAGCAGCACCCCCTTGACCGGCGACGCCTGCAGCGCCGTGCGCATCGACGCAAAATCCGCCGCCGTGGCTTTGGGACGGGCGCCGCCGGCGATCAGGACAAAGGGCCGGTCCATGCTGGCAATCGCCGCCGCGGCGGCGGTCGGATTGGTCGCCAGCGAATCCTCGTAGTACCGCACCCCGCCGGCGTCGGCCACGACGCGAAAGCGATACGGCAAACCGCGGAACGCCAACAGCACATCAGCCATCGCTGCCGCCGACGCGCCGGCCAGGGCGGCGCCCAGGCAGGCGGCCAGGGCGTTCTCGACGGTGTGAGCGCCGGGCAGCTGCACCGCGCCGAGCGGAATCATCTGTTGCAGGCGCCCGCGGGTGATCACGATGGCGTCCCCGCGCACCGATGCACCCTGGCTCACCGCGCGGGTACGGCTGAAGAGATACGGATGAGGACAGTCCCCGGCCATCGCCGCCGTGTGCGGGTTGTCGGCGTTCAACACCGCCAGATCGTTCTTGCCCTGGTATTTGACGATGGTCCGCTTGACCTCGACGTAGGCCTCCATCGTGCCGTGGTCGTCGAGATGGTGGGGCGCGATATTCGTGATCACGGCGATGTGCGGACTGTACGGGAGATCGATCAGTTGCCGGTTGCTGAGCTCCAGTACCAGCCAGTCCCGCGGGGTCATCTCGTCAGCGTAGTACAGCATCGGGACGTGCGAGCGATCATTCCCGGAGAAGAATGCGCGGGACCCGCTGTGCACGAGCATCTGGTGAATGAGGTGGGCCACCGTGAACTTGCCATTGGTGCCGGTGACGCCGACGATGGGGCACGGGCTCACTTCAAAGAAGAGCTGCGTCATCGAAGAGAAGCGTATTCCGCGTTCTCTCAACCGCCGCAGCGGCGCGTTGACCGGGTACCTGAACCACGACTGCGGGACCACGATCACGTCGGCCCGCTCGATGCCATCCAGGTAGCGATCGGCCCAGCACACCTGGATGGGGTGGTTCAGCACGCGCCGGGCTGCGGGCTCCCGCTGGTCCGCGGGGAGCCACTGGTGCGTGCGCCCGAATTCGGCGACAAAGTCGTCGGGTCGGTGTACGTCGTGGGCCGTGATACCCGTCACCCCACGACCAACCAGAAAGTCGACGACCGTCGCGCCCTCGGTGCCGGCCAGGCCGACGACGTGGATGCTCTTACCCCTGAGCTCCTGGATCACACTGTCTACGCTCATAACACACGGTGATTCGTGATTCGTGATTCGGGATTCGGCAACAACCCGTATCGGGAGACTACAGTCATCCCCTCGCTTGGCGTTGTTCTTGACGAATCACTCATCACGAATCACCAATCACGCCTTTCATTAGAATACGAACGTCAATCCCAGTAGCGCCGCAAAGATGCCGACGATCCACATCCGTGTGACGGTCTGCGTCTCCGACCACCCTGCTAGCTCGAAGTGATGATGCAGCGGGCTCATCCGGAAAATCCGCCTGCCCCCGGTGGCTTTGAAGTACACCACCTGCAGCACGACCGAGGCGGCCTCCAGCACGAAGACAAGCCCGATGACGAGGAGCAGCCATTCGGTTCTCGTGACAATGGCCATCCCGGCCAGAACGGCACCCAGCGCGTTGGAGCCAACGTCGCCCATGAAGACCGAGGCGGGATGCGCGTTGAACCAGGCAAATCCGACGCACGCGCCTGCCACGGCAGCCGCCAGCGCGGCGACCTCAGGTCGCCCCAGCTTCACAGCGACCGCAGCGAGGCCGTCCAGCCCATCGGTCAGGTTGACGGCATTGGCGAATCCTACGACGTACAGGATGACAAAGATCGTGTACGCCCATCCGAGTTGCACTGCGCCGACGCCGGGGAGGATGAGGCCGGTTCCCAGCTCGGGCCGCCGCACCGCATACGCGGCGACCCCGGCGGCAAGGATCACCTGGAGCACCAGCCGTTCACGCGCCCGCAGGCCAAGGTTCCGTCGATGCCGGATCGCAAGGGCATCATCGAGCCCCCCGACGGCACCGTACGCTACCATCGCCGCGAGCGGCAGCAACAGCCGCCACCCATGTTGTGGGACGGCAAGCACCGCAGCAATGGCGGCAGCCGGGATCAGCAGCAGCCCGCCCATCGTTGGAGTGCCGGCCTTCCCGCGGTGCTGGGTCGGCGCCTCCTCGCGAATTCGCTGCGCGACGTGGAAACGGGTGAGAAACGGAATCCCCCACCGGCCCAGCACCAGCGTGAGGATGGCGGCCAGCGCGGCGGCGAAGATGAGGCGATCGGTCATGGGCGTATCTGGCTATACAGGGCCTCGACGATCCTCTCCAGGTGGAGGAGGCGCGATCCCTTAATCAGGACCACGTCGCCGGGTTGCAGCAGTGTGCGGAGGCGCGTCGTTGCTTCCTCAAGAGTCAGGGCGTGTTCGATGCGATCGGCATCCATGCCTCCGGCCGCCGCACCCTCACCGATGACACCGGCGCCTCCGCCGACGGCGAGCAGGAACGCGATCTTCCGTCGGGCCACGTCACGTCCAACGTCCCGGTGCAGCTCGGGTGACTGGGCGCCCAGTTCTCTCATCTCCCCCAGCACTGCGACCAGCCGGTGTCCCCGACCGGCTTCCTCGAGAACATCTAGCGCCGCACGGACTGAAGAGGGGCTCGAGTTGTACGCATCGTTGATCACGAGGATGTCGTCCAGCTGCATTGGCTGCAGGCGCATCGCCGGGGGCGTCCACCCGGCCATCCCGGCAGCAATGGCGTCGAGATCCATCCCCAACACCAGCCCGACGGCGGTCGCGGCGAGCGCATTCGCGACGTTGTGCCGCCCCCAGGCGGGCAGCCGGGCATCGGTGTGCTTGCGTCCTGCGAGCAGACGGAACGTCATACCCGCGGGCTCAAAGCGCACCTGATCCGCCCTGACGTCCGCCGGGCCAGCCAGCCCGTACGTCATTACGCGTCCCCGGCACAGCCGCGCCAGTCCACTGACCAGTTCGTCATCGCGGTTCAGCACGGCCACCCCGTCATCCGGGAGACCCGCCACAAGCTCACCCTTTGCCCGGGCAATGTTCTCCCGGCTGCCCAGGTGCTCCAGGTGCGCCTCGCTGATAGAGGTCACGACACCAATCGAGGGCGCGGCCATCTCCACCAGTTCCGCAATCTGGCCCAACCCCCGCATCGCCATCTCGATGACCGCGACGCCGTGCTCCACAGTGAGCCCCAGCAGCGTGAGCGGCACGCCAATCTCTGCGTTCCACACCTCTTTGGTGGAGGCAACGGCAAACGCCCGCCCCAGGACCGCAGCGCACAACTTCGTGGTCGTCGTCTTCCCCACGCTCCCGGTGACTCCGACGACGGTGACCGTCAGCGTGCGGCGGTACGCACGGGCGATCCGGCCCAGGGCGCGCAGGGGATCATCCACGCGGATCAACACCGCGCCGGAGGGCAGGCCGTTGGCCGGCCGCGCGGAGAGAGCGGCTGCGGCGCCGCGGTGGAACGCATCGGCAATGAAGTCGTGACCGTCTGCGCGCGGCCCGCGCAGGGGCACAAACAGATCTCCGTCGCGGAGCGTACGGGTATCGGTGCTGACCCCCGTGATAATGACGGGCATCGGGAGCCGGGCGTCGGGCTTCGTGAGTTGCCCGCCTGTGGCTTTCAGAATCTCGTCAAGTGTGAAGTGCATCGATCAGTCCTGCGCGGCCCGAGGCCCGAAGCCCGAGGCCCGCAAGTTCCGTAGGGCTTCCCGCGCAACCTCGCGATCGTCAAATGGATGCTTCACGCCGTTAATCTCCTGATAGGGTTCATGCCCTTTGCCGGCAATGAGCACGACATCGCCCGGATGCGCGAGTTCGATGGCCCGGGAGATGGCTTTCCTGCGGTCGGGTTCCACCTCAATACGGGCCTGGGGCCGCAGGCCCCGGGCCTGGGATGGCTGGTCCCGGATCTCGGATCCCGGATCCCGGATCCCGGTCAGGATCTCCTCGATGATCGCGGTGGGTGGCTCGCTGCGCGGGTTATCGGAGGTGACGATGGCGACGTCGCCCAGTTGAGCGGCGATCCTTCCCATCACCGGCCGCTTTGTGCGGTCGCGATCACCACCGCAGCCGAAGACGACCAGCGTGCGACCGGTCGAGAAGCCGCGCGCCGCCTGGAGCACATTTTCCAATCCGTCCGGCGTGTGTGCGTAGTCCACGATTACGGCGAATGGCTGCCCTTCCAGCACAGCCTCAAATCGCCCCGGCACCCCGGCAAACTCTGCCAGCGCTTGCCCAATCAGCTCGAGCGGGATCCGCTGCGCATCCACGGCGGCAATCGCCGCCAGGGCGTTGTAGACGTTGAACCGGCCGTGCAGCCTCAGACGCACAGGGAGCCGTCCGTGCGGCGTGACCGCGGTGAACTCACTGCCGCCAAGATGGAGGCGCAGGCCTTCCGCACGCACATCGGCGCGGCTTGTGATTCCGTAGGTGACGACCGGGGCCCGACTCGCCGCGGCCATGACGGAGGCGCTCGGATCGTCGGCGTTGATCGCGGCGTTCCCGTCCGGATCCACCATCTCAAAGAGTGTGCGTTTGGCGTCGCGATAAGCCTCCAGCGTCTTGTGGAAATCGAGGTGGTCTTGCGTGAGATTGGTGAACACGGCTCCGCGGAACCGGCAGCCGTCAACACGGTGCAGTGCCAGCGCGTGTGAGGCCACCTCCATGAGCACGTTGTCCAGATGCTGGTCTGCCATCCGCCGCAGGATACGCTGGAGGTCTGGCGCTTCGGGCGTGGTGCGGTCCAGCGGGGTCGTCTGCGTCCCGACCTTCACGCCCAGGGTGCCGACGACTCCGGTGCGCCGTCCCGCGCGGGCCAGCACCGCGTCGAGGAGGTACGCGGTCGTGCCTTTGCCGTTCGTGCCGGTGATCCCGATGAGCGAGAACGCGCGTGATGGCTCGCCAAAGAAGGCGCAGCTGAGGGACGCCAGAGCGATGCGGGAGTCAGAGACGATGACCTGCGTCACCACTGCGGAGACCTCCACCGGCCGCTCCACGACCACTGCCACCGCGCCGCGGGTGATCGCCTCCGCGACGAACGTATGCCCGTCGTGCTGGAGGCCTCGCACGGCCACAAACAGCCCTCCGGACCGGACCGCCTTCGAATGATACGCGATATCAGCGATGGGGGTCGCGGTCGGACCCAAGACCCGTGCCGATGGCAGATCGCGCAGGAGCGCGCCGAGGGTGATCATCGATTCCCACGTCATTATACAGAAGGGACAAGGCGCGCATGAGAACAGCCCTCACCCTGCACCTTCTCCCACCACTATGGCGGGCCCGTGGCCGCCGGGATGCGCGGGACACCTCCCGATGGCGTTGGGGGTTGGACAGCCGGCGGCACGCGCAGGTACCACAGCACCTGCGACGCGATCTGTCGGAACACGGGCGCAGCCACCTCGCCGCCAGAGTACGCCCCGTGCGGTTCGTCCAGCACGACTAACGCCGCCAGGCGGGGATTTGGAATGGGGACGATGCCCAGGAACGAAGCCAGATAGCGGTCGGGGTCATATCCTCCCTGGCGGGCCGGCTTCTGTGCCGTGGCCGTCTTGCCGGCGACCGTGTAACCGTCGATGCGCGCCTGGGTGCCCGTGCCGGTCCTCGTCGTCCCTACCATCATCTGCAAAACCGCATCTGCGGTTTCCGGTCTGATTGCGCGGCCCAGGACTTGTCGTCCGGCGGCGTCGGTCAGCCGGCCCTGGTGGTCGCGCACGGCCCGCACGATGTAGGGACGGAGCATCGCTCCATCGTTGACCAGTGCCGTGGCGGCGGTCAGCAGCTGGATGGCCGTCGTCGACACGCCCTGCCCGAACGAGATCGTCTGCAGGCCCGGCCCCAGCCACGCGGACGGTGGAGGCACGATGCCAGCCGACTCGCCCGGCAGATCGATTCCCACCGGCCGGCCGAACCCGAAGGCGCGGATATAATGGAAGAACTGCGCTTTGCCCAGCCGCGTGCCCACTTGCGCCGCGCCGACGTTGCACGAGTTCTTGACGATTTCACTCATCGTCTGCCATCCGTGCCGCCTCCCGCCGGCATCGCGGAGGACGATCCCTCCCGGTGCCAGCAGCGACCCGCCGCAGAAGAAGCGCTCAGTCGGAGGCACGACGCCTGAATCCAGCGCCGCTGCCATTAGGAAGATCTTGAACGTCGATCCCGGCTCCTGCGCCTCCGCCACCGGCCGGTTGACCCACCGCCGCACGTTGGCGTCCGAGCCGGAATTGGGGTCGAAGGCAGGAACGGTCGCCATGGCCAGGATCTCACCGGTCATGGGGTCTACGACCACCGCCCACCCGCCTTTCGCGCCTGTGCGCTCCACGGCCGCGATCAGCTCACGCTCGGTGATGTGCTGAATCACCTGATCGATGGTCAGCAGGATATCTTGTCCGTCCTGCGGCGTGCCCAGCACCTGCTGGGTCTCCACCATCACGCGGCCTCGGCCGTCGCGCGCCGCGATGGCACGCCCGACGGTCCCGCGCAGGACCTGCTCATAGGAGAGCTCCACTCCTGAAAGTCCTTGATTGTCGATCCCTGCGAATCCAATTAGCTGGGCGGCAAGCGGGCCGTTGGGATAGGCGCGCTTGTCCTCCGTCAGAAAGCCGATCTGGTCGGCCATGCCCAGGGCGCGCACGCGGGCGGCGAGCTGCGGGGTCACCTTGCGGGCCAGCCAGGCGAAGTGTCTGCCGGAGGCCAAGCGCCGCTTCACCTCGTCCACGCCCTGGCCCAGCACCGGTGCCACGCGCGCCGCGAACGCCTGGCGATCAGCGATCGCACTGGGCACCGCGTAGATGGACGTCGCGTCAACGTTGACGGCCAGGGCGCGGCCGCGCCGGTCGAAGATCAGACCGCGATGCGGATCCAGCGCAATTGCCTCGAGCTGCTGCCGCTGGGCCAACTGGTGCAGGCGCCCGCCTTCGATGACCTGCAACTGAGCCAACCGCAGTGCGAGGACAGACAGCGCGACAAGCAGCAGGCCCGTCATCAACATCGTACGGCGGCGGATCAGGATGCGGTGGTCGGCGACGAGATCGGCACGCGTGTGGAGCGGATCGGAATCGGCACGGCGGGGCCGCCCGCGAAAAGATCGACCAACGGTGCGGAGGTTATAGCGCCGGCGTGTACCGCGCGACGGCTGGCGCACTCCCGCTCACTGCGAGGGTTCGCCCGCGGCCGCCTCGCTGCGAACAAACCACGCCGCGAAGCGATCCCAGACAGTAAGGGATGGGACACCCGCCGCGCGGGCCGGCGCGGGCACCGCAAGCGCGGCCACCTGCTGCGGCCGCGGGGTCAGCATCCCCAGGTCCGCCCTGGCGATGCGCTCGATCCGGTCCGGCGCGCGGAGCGCCGAGGTCGTGGCGAGCAACCGGGCATTCTCGGCTGCGAGCACTTCGACCTGCTGGCGCAATCCCAGGATGACGTACCCGGTGCGCGCGGCCTCCGTACGCTGGGCCACGAGCGCGAGGGCGGGGAGGACCGCCACGACCGCCAGCGCCACGATCGTGGGCAGGGGACGTCGGCGGCTCCGGCGCCGCGCCGGCTCCCGATCGGTCGGCGGTCGGTCCGGTAGGAGCACCGGATACGTTCGTGATCGAGGTGCCAGTGCGAGCATCCGCTACCCTCAGGTTGCGCTCATGGTAGAGATGTTGAAACGTTGGAACGTTGAAACGTTGGACCGCTTGCCCTTCATCATCTCTACCGCTCCAACGCTTCAACGCTCCAACGCTTCAACGGTAGTTCGTGTTGGGGCGGGACGCCGGGCATCGGTTGCCGGAGGTGCTCGTGTGCTGTGGAGGGATGTTCGGGGTGTGTGTGAAGGTTCGAAGGCCGATCCCCGAACGCCCCAACCCCAACTCTCTATTCAATTGACTACAATTTCGGATTGCCAATTGTGAATTGCATGACTGCCGTTCAATTCACAATTTTCAATCCACAATTCTTCAATTAGGTGTTGATCCGTTCCGCCGCGCGCAGCTTTGCGCTGCGCGCGCGGGGATTGCGCTCAATTTCTTCGGGGGTCGGCGTGATCGGCTTCTTTGTCAAGACGCGCAACCATCGCTTCCCCCCATTCGTGCAGGCGGAGGACCCGGGAGAACGGGTGCACCCACGGGAGAGGCGCAGGAAGGTGTGTTTGATGGTTCGATCCTCCAGGGAGTGGAAGGTAATGGCGCAGAGTCGACCCGCCTCCCGGAGCACCTCCGCCGCAGCTGGTATGGCATTGTCAAGGTTCGATAGTTCATCGTTGACCGCGATGCGTAGCGCCTGAAACGTCCTCGTTGCCGGGTGGATCGTCCGCGGCCACGCCCGCCGTGGAATTGCCCGGCGGACCACCTCGGCCAGTTCCACCGTCGTCGCGAGTGGCCGGGCGCGAACAATCCCGCGCGCAATCCGCCGCGACCACCGCTCCTCACCATACCGCCAGATCAGGTCGGCGAGATCCCGTTCCGCCAGCCCATTCACCAGCTCCGCCGCCGTCAGTCGCTGCCGCCGGTCCATGCGCATGTCCAGCGGCCCCGCAACCGAGAACGAGAACCCCCGCTGCGGATCGGCGAACTGCATCGTCGAGGCGCCGAGATCGAACAGCACCCCATCGACCCGATCGATGCCCTGCGACAGGAGGACCGCTCTGATTGCCGCGAAGTTCTCGCGGATGAGCGTGACGGCCCCGCCGAATCGCTCTAGTCGTCGGGACGCCTGCTCCAGCGCCTGCTCGTCCCGATCGATCCCGATCAAGCGCCCAC
>Ga0209236_1002607_pt1 | contig 11029 bp, 9 predicted proteins | sample GraSoi013_1_40cm_FD_185819 | JGI IMG/M metagenome (GOLD analysis project Ga0209236, IMG submission 185819) | Grasslands soil microbial communities from the Angelo Coastal Reserve, California, USA - Sample 09_27_2013_1_40cm (SPAdes) (version 2) | ecosystem: Environmental > Terrestrial > Soil >... | reverse complement strand
CCGCCACTGGTCCCATCGATGCGGACGAATGCGACGACCTGCGGGGGATCGAGGGGGCGGCCGTCCTGGTCCTCGTGCACAACCGTGTATGTATGTACGCGTCCGCTCGGTGCCACCTCCGCCCAGGCCTCAGACAGATCCGCAAAACAACGCTCGCAGTAGAGGCGAGGGGGAAGGTAGGTTACCTGACACTCCGCGCACGTGGTCACCGCGAAGACGCCCTTCCGACGCAGCGTCTGGAAGAAACGTTCCCCTGCGACGCCGGCCGTGTAGAGGTACTGGACCGGCATCGTCCCGTGCCAGACCCGAGCTTGGCTCACGTTCGTGATCGACTTCCGCGTCATCGGTTCCCGTCCGCCAGTCAGCAGTCACCAGTCAGCAGTCTGCAGTCCATCCTGTCGCGCGCCATACGATGATTGGACTGCTGACTGCCGACTGCAGCCTGCCGACTATCTGTTCGCACGTTTCCTCACCGGCTCGAAGTGGAGAATATCAGTAATCGCGCCCTCCCGCTTCGCCGGAGGCTTCCATACCGCCCGCACCGGCAACCCCACGCGCACCTGACGCCGGATCTCAGTGACCGTACGGCCGCGTACGCCGCCCACGAGATGGAGGAATCCGACCCGCGGACTGGTGCCATCGATCTCAATCACCGCCGGAATCTGCGGGACGCGCAGCGGCTTCATATCCCAGGTCACGTAACAGATGGAGAAGGTGTTGATCGTACCGGTGTCTCGCAGCTCGACCCATTCATCCATCGGTTTGAAGTCGAGTTCACAGAACGCGCGGGGTGGGGTGACGGTGCGGCCGCATCGCCGGCAGCGCACCCCGTAGATCTTGCCTTCCCGCAGCCCGTCCAGAAATCGGCTGATGGCGACCCCCGCGTCCCACGCATACTCCAATCTTGGTACCCACGTAGTCGAGCCCACTTGCCCGCGGAACTCCTCTTCGTTGAGCGGATGGCCCCGCAGCGGGACGTATGGAGGCGCCGGCGCCCGGGCGGTCGCGGGCTTGGCTCGAGTTCTCGCCATCAGCGGACTCCGAGTACGGCGACGGTCCCGATTTGCATCAGATCGCCCCAGGCCTGTGCAACGCCCCGTTCGGGATTCCCGGGGACCTGCCGGGCGCCGGCCTCCCGGCGCAGCTGCCAGAATAACTCACAGATCTTCATCAACCCGGCGGCGGCGATGGGATTGCCCACCCCCATCAATCCTCCAGAGGGGCAGCTGGGGAGCTCCCCGGTGCGATCGAATCGACCGCGCGCCAGATCTTCCGGCGCCTGGCCTCTATCGGCGAGTTGCAGACCCTCCAGGTGGTGCAACTCTTTGTAGGCGAAGGGGTCGTATGGCTCGGCCACATGGATCTGCTTTCGTGGTTCGGTGACCCCGGCCATCTCGTAGGCCATCCACGCAGCCTTTTCCACATAGCGTGGGTACGCCAGGTCGCGGTTCCCCCAATATGAGGTATCGAGACACCACCCTACGCCCTGAATCCAGATCGGACGATCAGAGAGGCGCCGCGCGACCTGTTCGGATGCCAACACGACCGCCGCGGCGCCGTCGGAGATGGGACTCACCATCAGCCGGTGTACCGGCCAGGCCACCACGTCGGAGTCGAGGATGTCTTTGACGGTGAGCCGCGCTGCGACCTGGGCCGCCGGATGGGCCAGCGCGTTGTGCTTGTTTTTGACCGACACCAAAGCGATGTCTTCGTTGCGGATGCCGTACGCGGCCATGTATCGTTGCTGCTCCAGCGAGAAGATCCACAGCAGATTGGGACCCAGCGGCCGTTCGATGATGTGGTCGAAGATGGTCAGGAACGCGCCCTGCGGATGGGGCTGGCAGCTGCTCATCTTCTCTTCGGCGACGACCAGCACCAGGTCGAACACGCCCGAGGCCACCATCATCCAACCGCTGATGATGCTGAACACGCCCGACCCGCCGCCCACGTAGGCGCGCAGGTACGGCTTGCCGACGCCGCCGGCTCCGTCCAGCAGCCACTCGCCTTTCATGTGCACACCGTCGAATGCGTCTGGAGCGGTGGCCATGACCACCGCCTGGATGTCTTTGAGCCGTATGCCGGCGGTCTGGAGCGCCTGTGATGCCGCATAGTACGCGAGCTCCTTGCCGGTGTCCAACGCCCGGCGCATGAACAGGCTCAGGCCGGCGCCGATGACGGCGACGCGACGCTGGGGTTTACGCTTTATTAGTGACATGAACCCTCACCAGATTGCGAATTGTGGATTGTCAATTGTGAATTGAACCGCAGCTTTTCAATTCGCAATTCACAATCCGCAATTTCGTTAGTCCGCACTCAGCACCATTGCGCCCCCGCTCTGTGTTGGAATTCCTCTCCACGAGACGACCAGACCTGTCGTCGCCTGTGCGACCTGCGCGCGGCCGGCTTCACCCCGAATTTGACGCACTGCTTCTGCTGTCCGGTAGAGCGCGGTCGCATCGAAGCAATAGCCCATGCCGAGGCTTCCGCCGGAAGGATTCACCGGCAGCCGGCCGCCCCGCCTCGTTTCTCCTTCCATGACCATCCGGGTCACATCTGCGCGTGGCGCCAGTTGTGCTGCTTCGAGGTGCTGCAGTTCCTTATAGGCGTACGTGTCATCGATCTCGGCGAACCGAATCTCCCGGTCTGGCTGAGTGATGCCCGCCATCCGATACGCCATCTCTGCCGCCACGCCGGCGTAGGACGCCTGACCCCATGAGCGTCCGGCGAGCCAGGGAGTGCCCGACGCCCATCCCACCCCGCGGATCCACACCGGTTTAGGCGTACGGCGCGCTGCCTCTTCTGACGCCAGGACGAGAACGACCGCACCGTCAGAGTTCGGGCTGATCTCAAGCTCCCGCAGGGGTTCACAGACCGCGGCCGAGGCCAGGACGTCGTCGGGGGAGAGGATCCCGCCGTACGCGGCCACCGGGTTGCCAAGCGCGTGACGCCGGTTCTTGACCACGACCATCGCCACGGCATCTTCTGACGAGCCGGTCTCGTGCAGATATCGCCGCATCTCCATTCCGGCCACAAAGTGCGGGGTGACGCGCAGAGCACGTTCGTACGTGGGATCCAGCGCCATCGCCAGGACCTGTTCGTGGGTGAGGATGTTTGAAGTCTTGCAATGCGCTTCGACCGCGACCAGATCGGCGATCCCGGTGCGGATGAGCATGACCGCGGCGGCAACGCCTTGCAGGCCGTCGCCGGCGATCGTGTGAACCGGTTGCAGCACGGCCCCCAGCTGGTCTGGTGTGTACTCGTCGGTGATGCTCGTGCCCTCGTGGAAATCTTCACACACGCTGATAAAACTTTCGATGTCCTGATGAGTCACGCCGGCGTCGCCGTACGCACGGGTGGCGGATTCGAATCCCAATTCGCGATAGGAACGGTCGACGGAGAGGGGGCGCGGCGGGACTGCGCCGACGCCAACCACGGCTACGCGGTCACTCATACTCCTCAATCTACACAATCTCCTCGATCTACTCAATCCACCTCTGTTGGCCTGAATCACGAGCGAAGACGTCGTCTTCCGCCCCTAGGATTTCCCGGGCCGATTTGGGAAGATTGTGGGGGCATGGACTTTCAGCTGACGGACGAACACCGGATGATCCAGGCCACGGTGCGCGAGTTCGCGACGAGAGAAATTCTCCCGCGCGCCGCGGCGCTGGACCACTCCCCGACCTTTCCGGCGGAGATCATCCAGAAGGCGGCCGCGCTCGGCTTGATGGGCATGATGGTGCCCGAACGGTTCGGTGGCGCCGGCGTAGACGCCGTCAGCTACGTCCTGGTGCAAGAAGAACTGGCACGAGCGTCGGCGGGAGTGCAGACGATCATTACGGTCAACAACTCCCTGGTCTGCGACCCGATCGCGCACTTTGGCACAGAGGAACAAAAGCGACGCTACTTGCCCCGGCTATGCTCCGGCGCGTCGCTGGGTTGCTACTGTCTGACCGAGCCCGCCTATGGCTCGGATGCCATGTCACTGCAGACGAGTGCGCGGCGTGATGGCGGCGAGTGGGTCCTGCGGGGGACGAAAATATTTGTGACAAACGGCGTCGAGGCCGACATCTGCATCGCGTACGCGCGCGCAGGACCTGAGCCCGGCGCCCGCGGGATCTCGGCGTTTATCGTCGAAAAGCGATTCCCCGGCATCTCGGTGGGCAAGGTCGAAAAGAAACTAGGCATCAAGTGTTCCTCCACGGCTGAGATCGTGCTGGACGACTGCCGTGTGCCTGCATCCAACCTGCTGGGCGAGCCCGGGACCGGCGGGAAGATCGCGCTCAGCACCCTCGATGGCGGGCGGCTGGGGATTGCCGCGCAGGCGGTCGGCATCGCGCGGGCGGCCCTGGAAGAAGCCACGGCCTATGCCGCGAGCCGGCAGCAGTTCGGCCGGTCCATCGGGGAGTTCCAGGCCATTCAATGGATGCTCGCAGATATGGCCACGCGCACCGATGCGGCGCGCCTGCTGATGCTTCGGGCCGCGTACCTTCGGCAGCAGGGGACGCGGTACACGAGGGAAGCGTCCATGGCGAAACTGTTCGCCTCGGAAACAGCGATGTGGACCACTCACAAAGCGATACAGATCTTCGGGGGATACGGCTATATCCAGGACTACCCGGTGGAACGTTACTTCCGTGATGCGAAGATCACCGAGATCTATGAGGGAACTTCGGAGGTCCAACGGCTCGTGATCGCACGCCACGTGCTCGGCAAAAATGTGATTGGTGATGCGTGATTAGTGATTCGTTCAGATACGCGGATGGCAGACCGGGGGTTTTGCCCTTAGCGAATCGCGAATCTCCAATCACTCATCACTGGAGCGCATCGTGAACATCGTTGTCTGCGTCAAACAGGTACCGGACACAGAAGCCCCAATCCGGATCACCCCGGACGGTAGCGGGATCGACGAGACGGGTCTGACCCTGGTGATGAACTACTACGATGAGCATGCGACCGAGGCCGGCCTGCGGCTGCGGGAGCAGTTCGGCGGTACGGTGACCCTGGTCAGCGTCGGCCCTGAGCGGGCGAGGGAAGCGTTGCGGACCGGGCTGGCGATGGGGGCCGATGACGCGGTTCTGGTCAGCGACCCTGCTCTGAACGGCGCCGATCACCTCGGCATCGCCCGCGTGCTCGCGGCCGTAATCAAGACACTGCCGCACGATGCCGTGATTTGCGGGAAGCTCAGCACCGATGACAATGCGGCCACCATTGGGGCCGCGCTCGCCGAGTATCTGGGCCTGCCGCAGGCGACCGCCGTTGCACACCTGGAGGTGGACGCCGCTGGTACGGGCGCCGTCGTGCACCGCGAGGTGGAAGGCGGCGTGGAGGTGGTGGCGGTGCCGTTTCCCGCGTTGCTGACCGTGGAACGCAGTCTCAACGAACCGCGCTATCCGTCGCTTCCGGGCATCATGAAGGCCAAGCGAAAAGAGATCAAAATCTTGACGCTGGAGAATCTGGGGCTCACCGCGGCTGAGGTGGGGGTCGCCGCAGCCAGGACGGCCCTGGTGCGTCTATCTCCGCCGCCGGCGCGAAAAGCCGGCCGGATCGTGGAAGGCGATACGGAGCAGGCGGTGGCCGCGATCCTGGCATTCTTGAAGGACGAGGCGAAAGTGCTGTGACCATGGGCGCCGATATCTGGGTCTACATCGAACATGCACAGGCAGCGCCGAAGAAGGTCAGCTTGGAGTTGCTGAGCTGTGCGCGTTCCCTCTCCACCGCGCTGGGCGGTAACGTCGTCGCATTCGTGCCGGGCTCCAAGATCGACCGGGTGATCGCCGCCGTCGGGCCGCGGGGAGCAGACATCATCTACACTGCCGAACATCCGCTGCTGGACACCTACACGACCGATGGACACGCTGCGGTGCTGGCCGACGCGGTGCGGGCGGAGTCTCCGGCGATTGTCTTGGTCGGATCCACAGCGCAGGGACGCGACCTGGCGCCGCGCGTGGCGGCGCGGCTGGGCGCGGGGATCGTCACCGACTGCACCACACTGGGCTGGCGCGATGGCAAGCTGCTGGCCACCCGCCCGATGTACACACGAAAAGCGATCGGAACGGTGCGGGTTACCGGCGGCGGTCCGTGCATCGCCGTGGTGCTGCCCGCGATGTATCCGTTGCCGGATGCGGATTCCCCCCGGCAGCCCGAGGTTCGGCGGCGGCCGGTGCAGCTCGATGGAAAGGCGATCCGGACCTCGGTCCGTGAGGTCAAGAGCGTCCACCGGGAGACGATCCCGCTGATTGAGGCCAACGTCATCGTCTCCGGTGGCCGGGGGATGAAGGCGCCGGAAAATTTCGCGATCCTGGACGATTTGGCGCGAGCGCTTGGAGCGGCAGTCGGATCGTCCCGTCCCCCCGTGGACTCGGGGTGGGTTCCGCACGACTATGAGATCGGCCAGACCGGGAAGACGGTCAGCCCCCAGGTGTACCTCGCCTGCGGCATCTCGGGGGCTCCGCAGCATCTGGCCGGCATGTCGGGCTCGAAGTACATCGTCGCGATCAATAAAGATCCCAATGCCCCAATGTTCCAGGTTGCCGACCTGGGGGTCGTGGGGGACCTGTTCGAAATCATCCCGAAATTGACGGAGGCCGTGAAAAAAGTTAAGAGCGGGATTGGGGACTAGGGACTGGGGAGCATGAACCTCAGCACTAAGGTCCGATTGGAAGTTTGCTGTCACCAGTCCCAAGTCCCCATTCCCTAGTCCCGTAGTTGAGGTGGCACGCGTGATCGATCCCAAGCAACTTGAAGAGCTGCGTCGGGCGCGCCGGCAGTGGGAGGCGACGACGCTGCGGGGCAGTCTGGAGCAGCAACCCGAACGCGCGCTCCGATTTTCCACGCTCTCGGACATGGAGATCGAGCGCCTGTATGCCCCGGACGACCTGCCGGCGTTCGATCCAGCCCGCGATCTGGGCTTGCCCGGTGAGTATCCATTCACGCGCGGCATCCATTCCACAATGTATCGAGGGCGGCTGTGGACGATGCGGCAGTTCGCCGGCTTTGGGTCGCCGGAGGACAGCAACCGGCGCTTCCATTATCTTTTGGAGCATGGGCAGACCGGGCTGTCGGTGGCGTTTGACATGCCCACGTTGATGGGCTACGACTCCGATCACGCGCGGGCGCAGGGGGAGGTGGGCCGGGAGGGCGTGGCGGTCGATACGCTGGAGGACATGGAAATCCTGTTCCGCGGCCTGCCGCTGGACCGCATCACCACCTCGATGACGATCAACGCGCCGGCCAACGTGTTGTTGGCGATGTATCTGGTGGCCGCGGAACGTGCCGGGTTCCGGCGCGATCAACTGGGCGGGACGACCCAGACGGATATGCTGAAGGAGTTCATCGCCCAAAAAGAATGGATCGTCCCGCCGCGGCCGAGCATGCGGTTGATCCAGGATATGCTGGCTTTCGGGACACGCGAGCTGCCGCGCTGGAACATCATCAGCATCAGCGGCTACCATATTCGGGAAGCCGGGGCGACCGCGGTGCAGGAACTGGCGTTCACCCTCGCCGACGGCATCGCTTACGTGCAGGCCGGGTTGGACGCCGGCCTGGCTGTGGACCAGTTTGCGCCGCGGCTGTCGTTTTTCTTTGACTGCCACAACGACCTCTTCGAAGAGATCGCCAAGTTCCGGGCAGCACGGCGGCTGTGGTCCCGGATCATGCGGGAGCGGTTCCGGGCAAAGTCACCGCGCTCATGGTGGCTCCGCTTCCACACTCAGACCGCCGGCGTGTCACTCACCGCGCAGCAGCCGCAGAACAACATCGTCCGTGTGACCCTGCAGGCCTTGGCCGCCGTGTTGGGCGGGACGCAATCACTGCACACCAACTCCATGGACGAGACGTACGCGTTGCCGACGGAAGAGGCGGTCATGATCGCGCTGCGCACGCAGCAGATCATCGCCTACGAGAGCGGCGCGACCAACACGGTCGATCCGCTGGGCGGGTCATATTTCGTGGAGGCCCTGACCAACCGTGTGGAGGCCGAGGCGGAGGCATACATCCGGAAGATCGACGACCTGGGCGGCATGGTGCGAGCCGTTGAACTTGGGTATCCGCAGCGAGAGATCGCCGACGCCAGTTACCGCTACCAGCAGCAGCTGGAGCGCAGAGAGAAGATCGTTGTCGGCATCAACGAGTTTGCCGGGCCCGACGTGCAGCCGATCCAGATTCTGCGCATCGACCCCCAAGTCGAACGCCGCCAGATCGAACGCCTGCAGCGCGTTCGGAAGGAACGGGACAGCCGGCAGGCCCGCCGCGCCCTGGACGCCCTGCAACGCGCCGGGGAGCGGGGAGAAAATACCATGGACCGGGTGGTAGACTGCGTCAGGGCCGCGGCGACCGTCGGAGAGATCTGCGACGTCTTTAGGACCGTGTACGGGGAGTACCGGGAACCGGCCATCATCTAAATACCCACTACGGGACTAGGGACTGGGGACTGGTGCCCCGTTTTTGCGGCACTGGCGCCTTGAAGGCGTGCAGTAACCAGTCCCTAGTCCCTAATCCCCAGTCCCGCAGTAAAATAGGTAGTGATGCCTGACTCGAAGATCCGTATTGTCATCGCCAAGCCCGGGCTGGATGGTCACGACCGAGGAGCAAAGGTCGTGGCGCGCGCCCTGCGCGACGCGGGCTTCGAAGTTATCTACACTGGGCTGCACCAGACCCCCGAGATGATCGCGAATGCGGCGATTCAGGAAGATGCTGATGCCGTCGGGCTGTCCATCCTCTCAGGCGCCCACATGACGCTGCTGCCTCGCCTGATGGACCTGCTGCGGCAGAAGCGCGGCGGCGAGATCGTGGTCTTCGCCGGTGGGATCATTCCGGAGGAAGATATCTCCGCCCTTAAGACCAGTGGCATCAGCGAGATCTTCCCGCCAGGCACGTCGCTGGACGTCATCGTGCGCTGGGTGCGGGAGCACGTCAAACCCCACGGCGTGAAGGCCTAAAGTGCAATCCCTTGAATCTATTGAATCTCTTGAATCAATTGCTCGAGTAGATCCAATGGATTCTTTAGGCTGGCCATGAGATCCGGTTCTCTGAAAGATGGCGAACCTGTTCTCCTGATTGATCGGAAGGATCGCCGCTACTTGATTGTCCTGCGCGCCGGTACCGTTTCGGATCTGCGCGGAGGAAAGCTGCCACACGATGACCTCATCGGGACGCTGGAGGGGCGGCCCGTAGGCACAACCCGCGGGGAGACGTTTCTGATGGTCCGTGCCACCCTGGCCGAGTTTGTGCTGGCGATGCCTCGCGGGGCCCAAATCATCTACCCAAAAGACCTGAGCGCGATCCTTCTCGCCGCGGACATCTATCCGGGCGCGACAGTGCTGGAGGCCGGGACCGGGTCGGGCGCGCTGACGATGACGTTGCTGCGTGCGGTGGGGCCGGAGGGCAGGGTGTTCTCCTATGAGGTCCGCGAAGACTTTGGTCGGCTGGCCGCGCAGAATATCGGTCGCTACCTGGGATCGAGCGACCAGCTGGTGACGCGCGCGCACGATATCTACGAGAGTATTCCCGATGGGGGGCTCGATCGCATTATCCTGGATGTTCCAGAGCCCTGGCGGGTTGTCCACCACGCCGTGACGGCGCTGCGGCAGGGCGGCGTCCTGGCATCGTACGTCCCGACGGTCCCGCAGGCGGTACGGATGGTGGAGTCACTGCGGCAGTCGGGCGCGTTTGCCATGGTAGAAACGTTTGAGACGCTGGTCCGGCCCTGGAACATTGAAGGGGCCAGCGTCCGCCCGGCGCACCGCATGGTCGCACACACGGCGTTCATAACGACGGCGCGCCGGGTCGAGCAGCGAACAGCGGGCGGCGAACAGGGAACAGCGAGCGCTGGACTAAAGGGGCCAGACCACAGGGATCAACAGGATGCTGACGAGCCCTAACAGGACTGCCAGTGGCAGGCCGATCCGCACATAATCCTTCATTTGATACCCGCCCGGCCCCATCACCAGGAGGTTTACCGGATTGCTTATAGGCGTGAAAGTCGTGCCGGTGCCGGCGATCACCGCCATAACGTACGCGTGAGGGTTGGCGCTGACACCGGCGGCGGCGTGAATGGCAAGCGGGGCCAGCACGGCGGTCGCGGCCACGCTGGGCATGACCTGGTTCAGCCCGATCGCAATGGCCAGCATCACCGCCAGCGCAGCGAGTTTGCTGGCTCCCAATGCCCGGAGCACGGCGTCGCTGAGACTCGCCGCGGCGCCGGTGTCCGACAGCGCCATCCCCAACGGCAGGATGGCTCCCATGAACACGAGAGCCCGCCAGTCCACAGCCTGGTAGATCTCTTCCATTGTCACGCAGCCTGAGATCACCACAAGGCCTGCAGCCAGCAGGGTCGCCACGGCAATGGAGACACCTGCAGTGCTGGCTGCAATCAGCAGGGCCACCGAGAACAGCGCCCACGGGGCCAGTTCCGTACGCTGCCGTGCGGCATGCACGTGTGCCAAATCCTCGGGGCGCGGGGTTTGGTGCAGCGGGGAATAGGGGAGCCACTTGCGTCCGACCAGCGCGATGAAGGCCAGCCCTGCCAGCAGAAACGTTCCGCCCACGGGAAGGAACTCGAAGAATCCAAACGGCGGCAGGCCGTGCTGGACCAGGGCGTCACTGGCGATGAGGTTGCTGGGGCCCGAGATCAGCGTGAGGTTGCCGCCCAGCCGCGTGCCCAGCGCAAGCGGCAGGAGCAGGCGTGAAGGACTGATCCTCGCTTCGCGCGCGGCCGCGATGGCTGCCGGCAGCAACACCGCCATAGCCCCGATGCTGTTCATCACGCCGGACAGCAAGCCGGCGGTCAGCACGAAGGCCACCGTCAACCGGAGTTCGCTGGGCCCGGCCAGCGCGAGTACGCGCCGCCCGAGTCTGGTCGCCACCCCGGTCCGTTCCAGCCCCGCGCTGAGGACAAACACCGCAGCCATGGCGATGAGGGCCGGCGATCCGAATCCGGCGAGTCCCGTGTTCAGGGAGACGGTGCCGGAGACCAGCAACGCGAGGAGCGCAAGCAGGGCAACCGCATCGGGCCGCCAGCGGCCTGCGGCAA
>Ga0209236_1002601_pt1 | contig 11042 bp, 9 predicted proteins | sample GraSoi013_1_40cm_FD_185819 | JGI IMG/M metagenome (GOLD analysis project Ga0209236, IMG submission 185819) | Grasslands soil microbial communities from the Angelo Coastal Reserve, California, USA - Sample 09_27_2013_1_40cm (SPAdes) (version 2) | ecosystem: Environmental > Terrestrial > Soil >... | reverse complement strand
TGGCCGCGTTGGCGGCGGCGAAAGCCAAAGGCGCGCCGCTCGCCAAGGCGGCGGGCGGACGGCGGGCCAGCGCCGCCGAAGCGGTCGCGTTCGTGGCGCGGCATGCGCTCACGAACCCCATCCTCGTGGACCTGACGGCCGACGAGACGACCGACACGCTCACGACGGCACTGGCCGCGGGGATGCACGTGGTCCTCGCCAACAAGCGCCCCGTCACCACCGACAAGGGGAAGTACGACGCGCTCCGCGCCGCCGCCCAGGACCACGGCCGCCGCCTGCTGCTCGAGGCGACTGTGGGCGCGGGCCTGCCGATCATCGACACGTACCAGAAGCTGGTGGAGTCGGGAGACCGCGTCTCGAAAATCGAGGGCTGCCCGTCGGGGACACTCGGCTATCTGTTCGGGGAGCTGGGTCGGGGCGCCGCGTTCTCAGAGGCACTGGAGGGCGCAATCGCCAAGGGCTATCCCGAGCCCGACCCCCGCGAGGACCTGTCCGGCATGGACGTGGCACGCAAGGCCCTGATCCTCGGACGGCTGCTCGGCTTTCCCGGTGAGCTGGGCGATATCGCGGTCGAGTCGCTCGTTCCCGAGGGCGCGGAGCGGCTCGGGCTCAAACAGTTCCTCGCGTCGCTGGAGCAGTGCGATGTGGCGTGGGCGAAGCGCGTAGCGGCAGCGCGGGCGCGCGGCGGGGTGTTGCGTTACCGTGCGATCGTGACGCGCCGCAGCATCCGCGTCGGCCTCGTCGTGGTCGAAGCGTCGAGTCCGATGGCCTCACTCAACGGCACGGACAACCAGTTCATCTTCACGACCATGCGCTACAAGAAGAACCCGCTGGTGATCACTGGGCCCGGTGCGGGACCGGCAGTGACCGCGGGAGGTATCCTGAACGACGTGCTGAAGCTCGCCGGCGCATGAGCTCCCCCTCCGCCTCCCCCGCCCCCGCCCCCACCCCCACCCCTGCCACGTGGCAGGTGTGCGCCAGCTGCGGCAGCGAAATCCCCGAGACCGATTCCCACCCGCGGTGCCCGCGCTGCCGCGGGCTGCTGGAGGTGCGGCACCAGCCCCCGGCCCAGGGCGGGAGCGCGCTCCGGGCGACTTTTGACGCGCGCTGGGGTGTGCGCCGCGGGGTCCTCGCGTCCGGCGTATGGCGGTACCGCGAAGCCGTCCTCCCCACAGCGGGCGAGCACATCCTCTCGTATCCCGAAGGCAACACGCCGCTGCTCACGAGCGCACCCGTAGCGCGCTGGGCAGGTGCGCCGGAGCTGCTGCTCAAGCACGAGGGCCAGAACCCGACGGGATCGTTCAAGGACCGCGGCATGACCGTCGGGGTGACGCAGGCGCGGCGGGTGAAAGCGCGCGCCGTCGCGTGTGCGTCCACCGGCAATACCGCGGCGGCGCTCGCTGCCTATGCCGCGCTTGCGGGCCTGCCGGCGCTGGTATTGGTGCCGAAGGGGCAAGTGGCGCTGGGGAAGCTCGCCCAGGCGCTCGCGTACGGGGCCCGCACCCTGCTCGTCCGCGGCAACTTCGACGACTGCCTCGAGCTCGCCGACCAGGCGAGCGAGCGGCTGGGGGTCTACCTCCTCAATTCCGTGAATCCATTCCGGCTCGAGGGCCAGAAGACCATCGTGCTCGAGCTGTTGCAGCAACTCGGCTGGGAGCCCCCCGACTGGATCGTGGTGCCCGCGGGCAACCTTGGCAACACGGCGGCGTTCGGGAAGGCGCTGGTCGAAGCACGGGCGTGGGGACTGATCGACCGGGTGCCGAAACTCGCCGCCGTCCAGGCGGAGGGCGCCGCGCCGTTCGCGCAGAGCTTCCGCGATGGGTTCGCCCAGCTGCGCCGCGTGGAGCCGCGTACGGTGGCCACGGCGATCAAGATCGGCAACCCGGCGTCGTACGAGCGCGCGGTCCGCGCGATTCGCGACACCAGCGGGGTCGTCACCACCGTGAGCGATGACGAGATCCTCGAGGCCAAGGCGGTAGTGGACGGCGCGGGGATCGGATGCGAGCCGGCGAGTGCCGCGGCGATCGCCGGGGCTCGGCGGCTGATGCGCGACGGCACGACCCGCCCGCGCGACCGGGTCGTCGCGGTGCTAACGGGGCACGTGTTGAAGGATCCGGAGACCGTGGCGCGCTACCATCAGGAGATGGAGCCCCGCCCGGCCGGCGCCAACCGGCCGATCGAGATCGAGGCGCGTCTTGCGGAGGTGGAGCGGGTGATGGCCGGCTGAGGCCACCCGTCAGAAATCAGCGAGGTACGCCTCGTCCCAGGCGACCTCGAACTCTCCCCGGCAGCGTTTGCACTCGAGCCGGAGCGGACGGCCCCGCAGCGCCGCGCGCTCACGGCAGCTCGGGCACACGCCGTAGTGCGGTCCCCACTCGGCCGGCAGCTCCCCGGCCCCTTCGGGGCGCGGGACCACGGACCAGCGCGTGGGTGGCCGCGAGACGACCTGGACGAGATAGTTGGGGACTTTGAGCGGCTTGCGGTTCACATCGAGGACGGCTTCCATGGCTGCGAGCCCTGCCACGCGGTACCAAGCCCCGCGGCGCAGCGCGCAGTTGACGTCCACTTGGAGGCGACCCCATTGCATTTTGGGCACGGCCGAAAATACGTCGGGGCAGCCCCTGCGAACGTGACGCCGGCCACACCCGCTCCGGCAAGTTGCATTTTAGGGGTCCGCGTGCTGGTGCATCATCATCATATCCGCCATCACGTCGGCGTTCCCCGAGAGGATCGTGGCCGCCAGATCCCGTTGATACAGCGTATCCTGGGTATCGACCGCAGGCCACTCGGCCCCGCGGTCGGGCACGAACAGTCCCGCCGCCGCTCCCATGCCGCCGTCGCGGATCGAGCGTCCGGTCCGGTTCTGGTACACGGCGGTCAGCCGGTAGCGGTGCGTGGGGACGACGCGCACACCCAGCCGACGCCAGTTGTAGAAGCGGGCCAGCGGAAACGTGATGACGCGCCCGGCGGTATCCGTCACCGGTGCTCCTCGCCACAGCACCTTCCCGGTGGTCATGTCCTTCAGCTCGAGGCTGACGCCGTAGTCGTGCATATGCCCGCCCAGGCCCAGCATGGTGCCCGCGATGGCGGGACTGCCTTCCCAGGAGCGCTCCGTGCGGCCGGGGGGGAGATCGAACGCCTTGCTCCCGGTGGGCGGCCGCCCCAGCGGATACTGGACGTCGATGGCCCAGGGGTATGTGCGATACAGCGGCCAGGGTCGGCCGCCGGGAACGTAGCGCAGCACCAGGCGCACGTGCACGCCGCGGTACGCCGCGTCCGAGCCGTTGGCGAGCATGGCGCCGGCGATGAGCCGCTGGCCACGCGCGAGCGGCAGGCCGAACAGCAGACGCGGGATGGTGATCGTCGGGGTCTCCCGGCTCATGGCGAGCAGATGCAGGCCGATCGGGAGGAACAGCTCCCGGCGATCCGGATCACTGAGGTTGAAGTGATGCAGCATCTCGTGGGGCAGCAGGCGCCCCGATCCGTCCACCACTTCCACCCGCGAGCCATGGAGCGACGCGTTCAGCGGTACGAGGACCTGGCACAGTGGCAGCCCGACCATCGCCTCGCCGCCGTGGCTCGCCGCGGGCACGTCCACCGGGGGCAGCTGGATGACGAGCTCGTGCGACCCGGAGTCCACGAGCACCGTCGCGTGGGGCAGCCCATCGATACCGGGGCCGGGGCGCCCCGCTAACTGGGAGAGCAGAAGGAGAGCTGCCCACATGCCCGGGGCTCCGGAGATTGAAGAGAGGGACAACATACGGGTGGCTGTGCGTTTGCGCGACGGGCGCGGCACCGATTGCTAGGGTTGGCGCTGGCGCAGAACGTCCGGGAGGTGTTGGCGTAGAGAGGGAACAGGCTGGCGGCGCCGCGGGGAGTGGGCCGAGAGCCCGCAATCCTGTCTCCGTTCCTCATAACTGAGCGAAGCAGGGGGCACGGCTCACTCCCCGCGAGCCGTCCGGCTTGTATTGCAAGGCTGGTGCCACGGGCCGGAGGAGACGGTCGTCGAGGCAGCGCGTGTTTTACTGAGGCCGGTTCGGCGCAGCCTGTCGCCCCGATGCGACACAAACCGGACAGGGTGTGGCGGGAGCGTGTAGGAATCGAACCTACCGAGGTCCAAAAGGACCCCAGCTGGTTTTGAAGACCAGTCGGACCACCAGGCCCGATCCGCCCCCGTGCGTGACCTCGGTCACTTGCTTCTCCGCCCCAAGACTCCCATCGTGGAGCCCCATGGGTGCCGCACCGCACACCGTCCTCATCGTCGACGACGACGCCGTCTTACGCCGTTCGCTCGAGAGCGTGCTCGGCTCCCTGGGGTACCGGGTGTTGAGCACGGGCAGCCCGGACGCAGCCTACCAACTGCTCGCGACGGAATCGGCCATCGCGGTCCTGCTCGACGTGCGGTTGCCGACGATGTCGGGACTGTCGCTCTACCTCGCCATGACGCACCGCTGGCCGCAGCTCCAGGGCCGGGTCGCGCTGATGACCGCGGACGCCGACGCGCCGGACGTGCGCACCTGGAGTAAACGGAACCCCTGCACGGTGATCCGCAAGCCGTTCACCTTCCGGGAGATTACGGGCTGGCTGGACGCCGTGGCACACCCGCTCGACGACACCGCGACGGCGGGGTAGTCGCTAGCGCGGCGGTGCGATCGCCACCGACACGGTCGCGCCGGCAATCGACAAGTCCGCCTGACCCGCTCCGACGGGCTTGAAGGTCACCGTCGCAGCACCGCGATTCGACACTGATCATTTTCAAGAGCTGTGACTGCAGGTTGAACCGATTGCGCATCTTCTGGATCATCCGCGCCAGCTCCGCCGTGGGTACCGGGTTGCCATACGCGTCCTGCGTGGACACCCGCAGCGTGAACGTGGCGCCGGCCGTCGCTACCACCGTGCCGCCGTCCACCCGAGTCCCGCCCCGCTCGATGATGACGCCGGCGGGAGCGGCCGGATCCACCGAGAGCGCCGCGGGGCGCTGGAGCGAGTCCACGGTGGCGGTGACGAGGGCCGCGCCGGCCTGTTTGCCCAGGGTCACCTCTACCCGGGCAAGCCCGGCCGTGTCCGTCACGACGCTGTCGGTCCCGACCTCGGCGTTCACCGCTCGGAACGTCACGATCTTCCCGACCAGCGGCCCGCCGAGGCTCGAGCGCACCTGAAACACCAGCGGCTCGTTCAGCCGGGTTCGGGCAATGCCGCGTTGCCCCACCCCCGACACGAAGCCCGTGGTCGCCGGCGCCAAGACGTCGGTCCGAACCATGTCCACCGATCCCAACAGCTGGCCCCGCACTCGAATCGTGAGCCTTCCCGCGTGGTGTACCCCGGCCCGCTCGATGACGAACGTCGCCTTCCCGAGTGAGTCGGTGGACCGAGCCTCCGCGGCCACTCCCATGTCCGGGCTGTCCGGCTGCAACGCGACCGTCTCACCCGGCACGGCGTTCCCCAGCGAGTCCCGCACCGTCACCAGCAGGGAGATCGGCCCGCGCTCACCAGCTCGCAGCTCCACGCGGCCGGGCTGTACCGCCGCGACGGCCGGCCCCGATGGGCCGACGACCAAATCCAGCGGCGGGGTTCCGGGGATCGACGCACCCGAGCCCGTGACCACCTCGAGGGTGTAGGCCGCCGGGACCCGGCCGACCGGGAAGCGGAATACGGCGACGCCGTTCGCATCGGTGCTGGCCCGCACGTCCTGCGGGGGCCCGCCGGGAATTCCGGAGGTCCCACGCAATACCAGCGGCACGCCCGCCTGCGGCAGCTCACCCCGCCTCACCTGCACGCGCGCCACCGCCTCGCTCCCAACGGTGACCGCCAGCCGGGCGGGGAGCGGCACGGCCGCAAGGGGAAGCGTGGGTGCGGCGCGCTGCGGGGCGGACGTCGTTGCGCACGCGCCGATGCTGTTCAGTACCTCGGAGTCCGCGCCGAAGTCGCGCAGATCTGCCCAATCCCGTGGTGTCGGTCGAAAGGCAACGCAGTTGCGCCGGATCAAATCCGCGACCTCGCTCCTCGAGATCAGCGGATTCGACAGCAGGCGGATCACATCTGTTTTGCGCAGCGGCTGGGACCCCTGGATGATCAGCAGGGCGAGCAAAGCAACGGCGTGTGTCACGGTCGCGAGCAGGCCGAGCGCTCGAAACGCTTCTCGACCCCGTCGACATCGGCATACAGCGCCCGGTCCCGGGCCGTGCGAGCCGAGTCGAGTGCGACACCGCTCTCCTTCCCCACGCCGTTGTACGTGGTCCAACGTTCTTCGACCTGGACGAGCCCGCGCGCCAGCTCTGGGCAATGCATCTGGCGGCTGGCGAACAGCTGCGCCCGCAGGTCGAACGCGGCAATCGCCAGGCCGAGCGTATCAGCGGCCCGATCCAACCGCGCGAGGGGCGACGCAGCCACGGCCGCGGGCGCGCCCGGCGCGGGCCCGGTCACCGCAGGCGATGCGAGCGCCGCATAGAGGCGAACCAGGCCGCCGATGGCCAAGAGACCCGCTCCAGCGTACGCGGCCCAACGCGCGATGCGCGCCACCGGAACGCCGCGCGCCAAACGCCCACGATCCTGATCGGCGCCAAACTCATCGGGCAGGAAAACGCGAGGTGGTAGCGACGCCGTCGCGCGCCGCGCGCCGGGGATGGGAGCCGGTACGGCGGATACCGCGGGCGGCGGAAGTGCCGGGGGCGGAACGAGCGCGGTTTCTTCCGTGCGGTAGTTGTCCCAGCGCAACCGTGTCGGCTTGCTGCCGTCGAGTCGGAAGGAGCCCGGATCGACCAGCTCATAGAAGGGCAAGCACTCTTGCGCCCAGCCGCTAGTCGCCGAATGGCGCAGCACCCCGCCGACGGTGGTGTCGCCCGCCCCCACCACCACCGCGACCTGCCACGGCTGGCCGAACAGAGCGGTGTGCGTCTCCGCCTCCGCCGGCGCGAGGCCCGTCTCGGCGGACCAGCGACCGCGGTACCAGCCGACCAGTTGGTCGCCGGTCCGGTGCACCACGTGCTGCGCCACGACCCACCCTTGCATCAGCGCAGCCTTGGCGTCTTCGCCGACTCCGCCCGGGAGGCGGATCGTCGACTCCACGACGACGTAGGGCGCGCTCGTGTCGGGTGAGCAAAACAGGTTGCCGGTGAGGAGCCCGAAGCACGTCTCCCGCGTCGTCGCGCAGTGATCGTGCACGGCGGCGAGTGCGCGCTGCGTGATGAAGATAGGGAGCTCGGCATCCTGGTCCGCCGGGCCGTCAATCGGCTTCCAGAGGATGGACGCCGCGACCGGCATCGGCCGGTCGTCGTAGCCGGCTTCGGCCGGCTGCGGATCGGCTCCGGCCTCGACGAGCTCCGCCCCGCCGGGTACGCGGAATCGCGCTACCCTCCCCTGTACTCCGGTCTTCACGCGCTTCCACATGGGGCTACCCGACGGCCTCGTCCACCGATCTTGAAATACCGCGCTTCGGTCACCGCGTCAACTGTTCCGATGCGAACGCTCGCATCATCCGGTACCAGAACTCGAGCGCATCGTAGAAGCTCTGCACACTGAGCCGCTCATCACGACCATGCGCCCGCACGTCGTTCTGCTCCTCAAACACCGCCGAGACGCCGTAGGTGGGGATCCCGGCGTTGCGGAGGAACAGTCCGTCCGTCGCGCCCGCCTCCATCACCGGCACGACGGGGACGTTGGGGAACTGGTCCGCCGCGAGCTGCTCGATCGGGCCCATGATCGCAGGCGTGAGCGGCGATGGCGGGCTCGGGATCGGCGTGTTGCTCTCGCGCAAGGTCATGCGGTCGTCGGCGGCGAGGCGGCGCAGGGTCGCCGCGACTTCGGACGCTGGCTCCCCCGGGAGGATACGACAATTGATGGTGACCCGGGCCGATTGGGGCAGCGCATTTTCGGCGTGCCCCGCCTGCATCATGGTGGCAACGCAGGTCGTGCGGAGCTTGGAGTTGTAGAACGGCACGGCCGAGAGGTGCGCGACGGCGGTCGAGTCCGGCGGATCCTGCAGGATACCCCGCATGTCGTCGGCGAGGGACCCGCTCTCGAGCGCGGCCGAGCGCTCGAAGAACGCCCGCGAGACCTCGTTCAGCTTGACCGGGAATTGATACTGGGCGAGGCGCTCCAGCACCGGTGCGAGCCGATAGACCGGATTGTCCGCGGGGCGCGGGAGCGAGCTGTGCCCGCCCTTGTCGGTCGCTTCGAGCACGTAGGTGGCATACACCTTTTCGCTCGCCTGGACGACGAACATCACCCGGCGCCCGTCGCGCAACACCCCGCCGCCGGCGTCGGTGTTCAAGGCGAACTCCGCGTCGATCAGGTCCCGATGCTTCGCCACCAGCCACGCGATGCAGCTGCCCGCGGTCTCTTCGTCGCCCTCGAGTATCAGGACTAGATCGCGCCGCGGCTTGAACCCCGCCCGCTTGAGCCGAATGAAGTCGGCGACGAGCATGGCGGCTCCCGCCTTGTTGTCGGTGGTGCCGCGCCCGTAGAAGTAGCCATCCTTTTCGAGGAAGGTGAACGGGTCGACGGACCAGTCCGCCCGGCGCGCGGGCACCACATCCAGATGCGCGAACACGATGATCGGGCGCCCCCCCCCGCCCGCACCGGTGCCGCGGTAGCGGGCCACGAGGTTGCCGTGTGTGGCATCGGGACCGATCAGGACGCGCACGTCGGCCGCGGGGAATCCGGCGGCGAGGAGCCGTTGCGCCATGGCACGGGCGGCGCGCGGCGTGTTTCCCAGCGAGTCCGTGGTGTTGATTTCGATCAGCTCGCGGAAGATGTCGCGCGCGAGCTGGCGCTCGCCGGAGCCTAAGCCGGACTGGGCGGCGCCGGCGCGCGGCAAGGCACTCGTGGTGAGCGCGATCCAACACAACACGGTGGTTGGCTTCATCCGACCCTCGCGATGGCGTCCATCTCCACCCGCGCCGCCTTGGGCAGCGCCGCGGCCTGGATAGTGGAGCGTGCCGGCTTGTGTGTCGGGAAGTACTTCGCGTACACCTCGTTCATCGCCGAAAAATCGGCCATGTCGGCGAGATACACGGTCGTCTTCACGACCTGGTCGAATCCGGAGCCCGCGGCCTTGAGGATAGCCCCGAGGTTCTTGAGCATTTGCTCGGCCTGCTCCGCCGCGGTCTGGCCCACGATGCCGCCCGTCTGGGGATCGAGCGCGATCTGCCCGGCCGTGTACACCATCCCGTCGACCACCACCGCCTGACTGTAGGGGCCGATCGCCTGCGGGGCGTTCTCCGTCACGACAGTCCCCAGGGCTTTACGTGCCATTAGAATAGTCCCTCGATCGTTCCGTCCGGGTGCACCCGGATCCTTTCGGCCGCGGGCGTCTTCGACAGCCCCGGCATGGTCATGATGTCGCCCGCCAGCGCCACGACGAACCCCGCGCCTGCCGAGGGCAGAATGTCCCGGACCTGAAGCGTGAACCCGCTCGGCGCACCCAGCTTTGCGGGGTCGTCCGAGAAGGAGTATTGCGTCTTCGCCATGCAGACCGGGGTCTCGCCCAGGCCCATGGCGGGCAACTGCTCGAGCGCCCGCTCCGCCGGGGGAGTGAACGCCACGCCCCCAGCCCCGTATATCTCCTTCGCAATGGTCTCGATCTTCTCCCGGATCGGCCGCTTCTCGTCGTACAGCGGTTTGAACTTCGCGCTGCGAGCGTCCAGCAGCTTGAGCACCGCTTCGGCCACGGCCACCCCGCCCTCTCCACCCTTTTCCCACACTTCGCACAGCTCGACGCCGACACCCTCCGCGGCACACTCCGCCCGCACCGCGTCGAGCTCGGCCTCGGTATCCGTGATGAATCGATTGAGGGCCACGACCACCGGCACGCCGAACTTCTTCACGTTGCGGATGTGGCGCCGCACGTTCGTCGCGCCCCGCTTCACGGCGTCGACGTCGGCCTTCCCCAGCGCATCCTTCTTCACGCCGCCGTGCATCTTGAGCGCCCGCACCGTGGCCACCACGATCGCCGCCTCGGGATTGAGGCCTGCCATGCGGCACTTGATGTCGAAGAACTTTTCGGCCCCCAAGTCGGCGCCGAATCCCGCCTCCGTGAGGACCACGTCGCACAGGGTGAGGGCGAGCTTGGTCGCCACCACCGAGTTGCAGCCGTGGGCGATGTTTCCGAACGGCCCGCAGTGGATGAAGGCCGGTCCCCCTTCGAGCGTCTGGACTAAATTGGGGTTGATCGCGTCCTTGAGCAGCAGCGTCATGGCCCCCTGGGCCTTCAGGTCGCTCGCGCGCACGGGCTTCTTGTCGGGCGTCAGCCCCACGATGATGCGCGCGAGGCGCTGCTCCAGGTCGTCGATGCCCGTCGCCAGCGCGCTGATGGCCATGATCTCCGAGCCCGGGATGATCACGAACCGCTCCTCGCGCGCCGGGCCGGCGTTCAAGCCCCCGAGCCCCACGATGATGTTGCGCAGGGCGCGGTCGTTCATGTCGATGGTGCGGGGCCAGGTGATGCGACGCGTGTCGAGACCCAGCGCGTTGCCGTGATGGAGATGCGAGTCCAACATGGCCGACAGCAGGTTGTGCGCGCTCGCGATGGCGTGGAAGTCGCCCGTGAAATGCAGGTTGATGTCTTCCATCGGGACGACCTGGGCGTAGCCGCCCCCCGCAGCTCCCCCTTTTACGCCGAAGACCGGCCCAAGCGACGGCTCCCGGATGCAAAGCGCGGCGTTCTTCCCGATCTTGCGCAGCGCCTGCGTCACCCCGACGGTCACCGTGGACTTCCCCTCGCCCGCGGGTGTCGGGTTGATCCCGGTGACCAGCACCAGCCGTCCTTTGGGCTTGCGGCGCGCCAGCGCGGCAAGCCGCACCTTCGCCTTGTACTTGCCGTACAGCTCGATTTCCTCGTCGTCGAGCCCCAGCTCCGCGGCGATCTCGGCCACCGGCCGCAGCTCGGCCGCCTGGGCGATGGCGATGTCGGTAGGTACCTTGGCCGTAGTGGTCACGGATGCTCTCGGCTAGAGGGTCCTGGCGAGCCGAGCTCCGAAGAGCCGGCACGCGTTGTCCGTCGTCCGTTGTCCGATGCTCTCGACCGGCTCGCCCCGGGCCCGGGC
>Ga0209236_1002596_pt1 | contig 11051 bp, 13 predicted proteins | sample GraSoi013_1_40cm_FD_185819 | JGI IMG/M metagenome (GOLD analysis project Ga0209236, IMG submission 185819) | Grasslands soil microbial communities from the Angelo Coastal Reserve, California, USA - Sample 09_27_2013_1_40cm (SPAdes) (version 2) | ecosystem: Environmental > Terrestrial > Soil >... | reverse complement strand
GGTCTCCTGAACCCCACGATAGAGAAGGCTGGGTGTCCATGAAGCTGGGAGAGAACTCCGATCTCCCTGCCCTAACCAGGTTGCTGCATCAGTCCTACAGGTTCACGTCCAGTTTGCTATAGAATAGCCGAGCCTTACGTCATGTTTCTAGCTCCAGCTGCCTAACCAGCGAATGTCTTTGACAAGCGTCTATGCAAGCGGCGTCTACTTGGCTTCCTACTGTTGAGTGCTAGATGTCTTTTCTTGTTCTTCGTTCTCTGTCGACGATTAACCTTTGAACGCTGGTTGGGTCTAGGCAACGCTGTCGAGGTTAGCCAGCATTCACTAGTATTTCTGGGTTGAAAATGGGATCGGACTTGGCTTATGCTGTCTGTAGAGGTTTGGAGTCCTTGTCACCTGGATCCTGCACCTTCGCCTCCTTCCAAGTAGAACCGCAGACGTGACAGTTGTGATATCTGAACTGGCCCGTTTCGCCGGCGGACTGTGTGCATGGGCCGGTGTGGCCGCATACGGGACAAGTATGAGTTGTCGCCGGAACCCGCGACATGATCGAGGATCATACCGCCTTCCTGCTATTTTAAGGAAAAGGTCTTTTTTGTTTCGTCGAATTCTACTTCATTGACTCGTAAGAGTGTAGATAACCTTCTTAGCTTAACACATCTTCAGGGGAACCGACTAGAATGGAATCAGAACCTGCAAGAGAGGCCGAGGAAGAAGAGATCGATGTTGTCTGGGATGAGAACGGAGCCGCAAGGTACAGAATTCTGAAAGATACTAGAATCGTAGACTTTGACGGCCACAACATAGCCTGGCTAGACGAACGCGGAAACATTATCGACTACGAGGGACGCCACCGGGGCTTCTATGAGAACGGCGTATTGCGAGATCCTGAAGGCATGGTAGTAGGCCTAGGACAGGACCCCGCCGGACCACATCCAGTCCTCCACAACAAGGGTCTCATTCCAGGAGTAACGAAGGCCGCTTTGGCTCCGAAGAAGACCAAGCCTACGAAGCTTTTGAAGAAGCCTGAAGCCTCGCTGTTATGGTCCAAGAAGATGCTGGAAGAACTCTGAGCTGAGTTCAGACCCGAAGACTTTCACAAGACAAACTGCAAACGCGCTAACAGAGCGTACACGCTATCCCTAGGATTTGCACTAGATGCCTCCACTTCACTATCTCCCGATAGGCATCTTCGCAGTCGTCTACGCACTAATCGCTCTCAGAAACTTTCGCCGATTCAAGATTCCGATCTGGACCATCATGCTCGCCGGAGCGGTGGCTATGATCTTCTCGGGAGCCATCCCTCTACAAGATGCGTATGCCTCTATCAACTTGGATGTGATTTTCTTCCTCCTCGGAATGTTCTCGATCGTTGCAGCTATGGAGCTGTCAGGACTCCTCGAATATCTCACGGCGAGAATGATTAGGCTTGCAAGGACTCCACAACGGGCCTTGGCATTGGTGCTGTTCGGAATGGGTCTCCTCTCAGCCTTTCTCGTCAACGACACATTGGCCCTGACAGCAACCCCGATAATGTTAGGGCTCTCGAAGCAGATGCGGATCAAACCGAGTGTTTTGTTGATGACGCTCGCGCTTGGTGTGACAATTGGTAGCGTTATGACTCCTGTTGGGAATCCGCAGAATCTCCTCATTGCCCTGTCAAGCAGCATTCCAAACCCTATGTTCGACTTTCTCTACTTTCTAGTCCCACCAACAATCATAGGGCTCATAGTCACATTTCTGATTCTCAAATTCTACTATCGAAAGGACCTTGCAAAATCCGCGGAAGATTTCGGGACAATTCCGCTGCCACCAATCAAGGATGCAAGGCTAGCAAGACTGTCAGCGTATGTAGCTGGCATCGTGGTCGTCGGCTTCTTTCTTGTGGGAGTCATTCAACTGTTTGGGGTGCAGGGAAACGTAAACCTTGGAACAGTATCCCTGTTCGGTGCGACCATCGTCTATTTGCTAAGCACTAGACGGAGGGAGATTCTGGCATCTGTGGACTGGGGCATCATAATTTTCTTCATGTCCCTCTTCATCGTAGTCCAGGGCTTCTGGGATTCGAACGCTCTCCAATCATTACTACTCTACTTGCCAGCGCTCAACCCCTCAGACATAGTAGTCTCTCTAAGCGTCATAATCCTAACAAGTCTGATCTTCAGCCAGCTACTAAGCAACGTCCCTTTCGTCGCGGTCTACATCAAGGCGATGCAAGCCGCAGGATTCACAGGCAACAATGTCAAAGCCTGGGTTGCGCTGGCCGGCGCGAGCACTCTAGCAGGCGGACTAAGTCTACTGGGAGCAGCAAGCAATGTCATCATTTTGGAAGCGGCCGAGAACAGAGGCTCAGGTTTCAGCTCGCTAGAGTTTTCCAAAATTGGACTTCTAGTGACTATTCCAAACATCCTGATCCTCTACCTGCTCCTCCGAATCCTGTAACAGTATATCGGGTTCCGATACCCATCAACGGTTCCTGAAAGATTTCGGTGTCGCATTGTCAGGGATTGACAAGTTTCTTGGTGATCAATTCGTTGAATAATATACCCGTCGGGCAAAAAGGCCTCCCCAAGGAAAAGGGCAGGCAAAAAAGAATGATACTTCCAAGCAGACGCAGACTAGGAGCAGTAGCGCTTATGGTGGCGGGATTAGGCGCATTCCTCGTGCCGTTCCTGCTACACTCGCCATCGCCCCAGGGTACAAGTCCTACACCTACGGGCGCAAAGGACAATACGTCTTCCAGTATTGCGTGTAGTCCTAGCACGATTGCCATGGGTGGGACTTCGAGTTGTACCGCATCCGTTCCTGATACTACGACTGCCTCGAATGTTCCGACTGGTACTGTGAGTTTCGCGTCGTCGAATCCGGGAGTGGGCAGCGTATCTGCTAGCTGCTCGCTATCAGCTGGCAAGTGTACCGCTGACTTCACCAGTGTCGCAACCGGTACGGCTACCATCACTGGCACCTACGGGGGTGACTCTAGTCACAACGGCAGTTCAGGTAGTTCCAACGTAATCATCGCTACGCACACAGGGAACGGTAACGGCAATGGCAACGGTGGCGGTAACGGGAACTGTGGAGAGGCCATATCCCCCGACCCCGGCCATGACAAAGGAAACGGCAAAGACAACGGCAACGCTTTCGGACTCGTCAAGAACAAGATGGACACCACAGTAGCCTTGATGAAAGCTATGGGCAAGTCTAACCCGGCTTTCCATTTGCACCACGACACGGACACCGATAATGACGAGGCACACGGCTCAAAGAGTATCCATAATCCGGGCGATCATGACTCTTCCTGTGCCGCGGGCGAAGAGAAGCACGAGTAACTAGCTACTCTGATCTATTCTACTTCCCAAACTCTTTTCTTAGATTCCAGTCCCTCTTTTTTTAAAAACACTTGGCGCTCGCCCGGTCGGTGTAAGGTTTAGAAACATCGAAAGGACGTTCGGACCTTGGATCCGGAAATGGTCAACCAGGGAGAAAAAGCTCCTAACTTCACACTTCCAGATTATGAGAGGAAACCGCGCAACCTCCAAGAGCTATTGAAACCAGGAGGTGCGACATTGCTCGCATTCTTCCCAGGTGCCTTCACAAGTGTATGCACCAAGGAAATGTGTAAGCTAAGGGACGATCTTGCAGAGTTCAACAGGATTAACGCCCAAGTCGTTGGAATCGATGTGAACGATCCCTGGACGAACAAGGCTTTCGCAGAGAAGAACAGCCTCACCTTCGCGATTCTCAGCGACTACAATCGAGAGGTGGTCCGAATGTACAATGTCTTCCACAACGACTTCGGAAACTTGAAAGGATATACAGCGGCAAAGAGAAGTGTCTTCATCCTGGACAAGAACGGCGTCGTGACCTACAAATGGGTCAGCGACGATCCCACCAAGGAACCGAACTACGACGAACTCAAGAAAGCGTCAGCGAAAACTGCTTAAGACCGACCGAGTTTTTTCAACCGGATATTTTTTCTTTCAGCCCTACAGCATACGAGGCGTTTTCGCCCGTCTCGTCGTGGCGCAGATAGACATACGCCTCCCCTGATCCTTTGATTGTCTCCCGAATGTTTTCCGTCCATTTCCCAATGTCGCTGGCCGAGTAAAGGTCCTTCCGCAGTCTGAAGTAGGGAAGGCCGCCCGTGACTTTGAGAATTGGTTTCATGTCCTCGGTTTCGGCGATGCAGAAACCTGCATGATTCTCTTCTAGCAGCTGGTAGGTCGAATCGTTCAGCCAAGAATCATGCCTGAACTCGAACACCCTCTTCTTCACACCAGCTGTCTGTGCGAGGAAGGATTCTAGAGTCTTCAAGTCCTGTCTGAAAAACGGTGGTAACTGGAACAACACGGGTCCAAGTTTCCCTCCTAGCAAATCGAGGGTCTTACCCAGTCGATCCGCGGCCTCAGAGGCACCCTTGCCGATCTTGAGTGTGTGGGTAATTAGTCGGGGCGATTTTATCGCGAACCGAAAATCTTCGCCTGTTCTGCTGGCCCAGGATTTCACCATGGCTGCGCTGGGAGGTGCGTAGAAGGAGCTGTTGATCTCGACACTATTCAGCTTCCTGGAGTAGAAGCTGAGAAAGTCTTCGCTCTTCAAATCCTTGGGATAGAAGTTTCCCTTCCAACTGGCATAGCTGAATCCAGACACTCCAACAAAGAATTTCATGCTAGTCTAACGTCCTCCAATCGGATGGGTTTGGATCGAGTCGAAAGGTTTCTAAGGTCTTCCCTCAAACCTTGGAAATAATGTCTTCATCACCAGTCGCTGTTGGCTCCGTTGGACTTCCTCTCGGTAGCACTGCCGTCGACTTCCAGTTGAAGGGAGTAGACGGCAAGACGCACTCTCTCAAGAGCTTCGCAGACAAGAAGGCGCTCGCAATAGTCTTCAGCTGTAATCACTGTCCCTACGTGCAAGCGTACGAAGCGCGAATGGTTCAGTTGCAACGGGACTATCTGCCCAAAAGCGCTAGTCTGATTGCTATCAACAGCAATGATGATGAAGGATATCCTGAAGACAGTTTTGAAAACATGGTAACACGATCCAAGGAAAAGGGTTTCAACTTCCCATACCTCCGGGACGAAACTCAGGAGACTGCGCGGAAATACGGTGCAATTTGCACTCCGCAAATCTTCCTTTTCAATCAGCAACGGGTCCTCAGGTACAAGGGACGCATCGACGACAATCGAAACCCGAGCGATGTGAAGAGTCACGACTTGAGAAATGCGATAGACGCTGTCCTATCGGGCAAGACCCCGGCTGTCCCAGAGACTCGACCGTTCGGTTGCTCGATAAAATGGAAGCAGTAGCGGACCTAAGAATTTCTAGCTCGCTAGTATCTGAGAGGCTTAATATTCCCCGTAACCACTATTAGAGTGAGAAAATGGGAAAGCGCAAGGTTCTCAGCGAAGCCAACCTCAGTGAAATGCTTACTCCGGGTCCCGGCCAGATGTACGGGACAGTCAAGAACCTACTCGGCTACGATAGGGTCCTAGTCGAATGCGCTGATGGCGTAACGCGTGTCTGTCGAATACGTGGCAAGATGAAGCGGAGAGTCTGGATCAAGATGGGAGACACCGTGTTGGTTGCTCCATGGGATTTCCAGCAGGAGCGAGGAGATATTATGTTCAGATATACTCAAGGACAGGTCGAGTCCCTGAGACGTTCCGGCCAGCTTAAGATGTAGCCGAATAATTTATCCCGCGAGCCCTTCGGTACATCCTTCAATGAAGGCTCTCCCGTATCCACTCAGTGCCTGGGCGATAGTAGACGAATCTTACAGTATTCTATACGGCCACGAGAATTGGAAGATGTACAATGGGCTTGAGTTTGACGAGAATTTCATGAAGAATGTTGCTGAACAAAAGGCCATACACGCTGAGCTGTTCCTCTCATCTTCTCGTCGTCCAAGGAGGCTCTTCCTCAAATGCGTCGGCGACGTGTCCGAGTCCAAGAAGACTCCCATAACTCTCGAACTCGATAAGGCTAGGTCTGAGAAGGTTGTGTCGAAGAAGGGGCGATTCCACGGGAGGCCTGTGAACTGGAAGAGCTGGCGACAGTTCAGTGCAAAGGCGGACCCGAAGAGAAGAAAGCAGGTCTACGACGATCTTGTGAAGAAGACTCCCGCGATAAGGCCTCTGATCAGAGCCATGTTTCAACAGTCTTGGAGCGTTCACAAAAAGTATGGAGTAACGCCTTTACGGAGTTACCTGGAGAGCGAAAGAATCACTCTGCCAGAGCTCAAGGAGCTGGTTCAGAAACTTGGTTCGGCGGTTAGGAAGCCGTTCAGAGTTGCGCTCCAGGATTATTCGCTTGAGATCAAGAAGGCACCTCCCGAGTACTACGACGACTTCTACTATTTCAGAGGAAGAATATTCCGGCCCTTGGACAAGATCTTCGCAAAATTCGATCCGGCAGAAATGCCTATTCGACAGTTGAAGCGGTTTGGCTTCAACACGAAAAAGATTCATGTTGATGTTGAAGATAGACCAAAGAAGACGCCTTCCGCGGTCGCATTTTTTGTCCAGATTCCGAACGACGCTAGGGTCCTTGTGAAACCGATCAGTCCTTACACGGATATGGAAGCGTCCTATCATGAATTCGGCCATGCTATGCATGCTACTTCCGTAGACCCAAATCTTTCACTCTGGGATCGAGAATCACTATCTCACGGAGTGGCAGAGATATTCTCCACATTTCTGGAGAGTCTTGTAGAAGATGGACTGTACCTTAGAAAGAAATTCGGGCTATCAGAAGAACAGGTGGCTCAGGTTCAAGAACGTCGCAGGTTCATGGAACTATTCTTCGTAGCCTTCTACGCTGCAAACTCTCTCATGAAAATCAGCTTCCAAGAGAAGATGCTATCAATGGATGAGGCGTCGGAATTGTATGCGAAGCTCTACAAGGAATACGTCGGATTCGACATACCCGGAGAATACTGGCAGCTCCATCACGTAATGCCCGACTACGATCTCTACTCGCCAAGCTATCTCATAGCCGCTGTCAGAAAATCAGAACTGATCACGAAGCTACGAAACCGACTCGGAGAGAATTGGTGGGACTCCACAAAGGCCGGAGACTATCTGAAGCAGATAATGAGCCCCGGGGCCAACATTGACCTCGACGAATTCTCCAGACTAGATACCTCCCCGTTTCTCAAGCCACTCTTAAAACCTGAAAACTAGAGTCTACTCACTCTGTTCAGACGGTACTTCTTACCAGAAACAGTTGACTGGAAAGTAGGAAGGAGTTCTTAGAATTCGAACTTCCTAGGCGGCTTACATTCCGTGCTTGTCTTTGGAGTGCTGATCCAGCGCTATCTGAGACCCGAAAGTCATTCCGCATTTGGAGCATTTGAACTGGCCCGCCGTCTTTGCTCCCGCCTTTCCCATCATTACTCCTCCAGCGGCGATTAGGGCTCCGACGACGGCTAGACCGATGCCACCCAGCGGGTAGGTGCTGTGAGTGCGGCCTCCGATGAGGTTAGTTTGAGACGTGATGTAGTATGCGGCTATCCCCAAACCAACCAATATTATTCCTATCACGACGAACGATCGCTTCATGCGTATCGAGTGTGAAGGACACTTCAGCCGGTTCTTAAGCTCTATCGAAGATCCTGAGTTCGAATTCTCGATTTCGTGATGAAGGCAAACCTGCCAGATCGTTTACTTTTTCTGCTGAGTTCCAGATAATTGGCGACAATTCGCAGAAATACGTATGCAAGTGTCGCTTTTCGACGTTCGGATGCGTAATTCACTGTTCAAGTTTAGAACAAAAACATGCTTTTAGACCCGGTTTCGACCCGCCGCGACTTCGAAGAAAAAATGACAGAAACAATGTATCGACACGCAATGTCGACCGCCTTCAAGAACTGGCATAGCCTAGCACTAGCCGCAGTACTCTACGCCGTCAACGTGTTCCTACTAAGCATAGGCAACGACATGATCACCAAGTCCGCCCAAAGTCTGGAAGGATGGGTAATCCTCGTCGTTTCAGGCTACCTGTTCATCGGAGCCGTCTACCTAGTCTCTGCAACTCTCACAGAGAACAGCACCCTGTCCGAGAGCTTCCCAGGAGTCATAGACCACTTCCGGACCTTCATCGTAGGGGCTATCGCATACGCTATCGGCTACTTCCTACTGTTCAATGTCGCTCCACCCCTACAAACGACTCAGACTCTAGCAGCTGCAGTTACATTGATCGTCGGCGGAGCCATATACCTGGTAGCTATCCTCGTCGCCGTGGCAGCCGCATTCGTAAGGCCGAAAAAGTAGCTCCAGCCCAGGCGAGAATTCGATCCCTCCCTTTTTTTCTTACCCTTCAGAGTAAACTCAGTAGGTTAGATGGGAACGGTTTCGTCCTACCATTTTTTATTTGGCTTTTGATTTCATGTAACCCGCAGATCACCACTCGAGCCAACCAAGATGGTCTCTCTGAAAAAACGAATTCCTAAGCCCGATCTCTCAAAATACGATCCGTCGCCTCTCTATCTCTACACCGAAAAGGACAGCTTGAACCGCGTCACTGTTCTCAAAGAGACCGCCAAGGAGATCTATCTGATCGCCGGACGCTACTCTGGGGTCGAGGGGGACGCGAGGCTCTACACACCGTTGACTGATGAAGAGAAGGGAGAGATCGAGAGATACTTACGTGGCAGCCACAAGGACGCACTGATCAATCATCTCTGAGACAAACAGCACGAATAGACATTTCTATACGGATACCATCCGGGACCGACATGACCCCGCTTGACGAACTTGCAAAGCTGATCTCGGAGAAGGGCCGAAAGATCCTTGTCGCCCAGAACCCCGTCGATCTTCGCACGCTACATGGGGAGAATTCTGTCTTCATCCTCCAACTCCCTGAGGGATCCTCTGCGGCGGGAGGTCGCGCTGGGGGTTTCGGCGAGAGACGGCTGTCTAAGCTCTACTGTTTCCATTATGCTGAAGGTGCTTGTCGGAAACTCTACGAGGTAGATAGCCCCGAAAAACTGGAGAGGTTCGACCTTCCATACCACGCCGCAGGGACCCCAGTAATTCTCCCCGACGGTTCAGAGACCGTGATCTCGGGAGTCATCGATCCTGAATTCGTAGAATCCTACAAACAGATCGCCTAGATCGACAATTTACTGGGTCTCAATTTTCATCAGTTGCGAAGGCTTCGAGAGTATCACATACACGGTTGAGCCAGTAGACTCTCTAGTCAACCTTTTTTCCAAGGAGCTCCTCTCACTTGCTGAGAGATCTTTTGCGGCGTAGACCTCAACCTCAAGCGCATCTTGTCCCGCGCTCTTTCTCAACTGGCTCTTCAGGTATGCGACTGTTACCTGGAATGCTTCCTCAGGCATCTTGGCAAGCTCTATGCTCGAAAGGCTTGTCGCTTGACCTTGCTTCTTCATTATCTCGTACAACTCCGAGACATTCGTGACATTGAGTGTCCGAGTTTCGTGCGTAAAGTCTCTGATTTGGAATGCCATCTCTCCGATGCGCTGTTTCTTCCACATTCTCGCGTGATCCTCTGGCGAGAGGCCTGTCCCAAAATCATAGTATTCCAGCGCTAGGCTGGCGTTGGGCATGAACTCGGCGACTATGTTCTTGCCCTGAAACCGAAAACTTGCCGTGCCTGAGGCGACAGCTGGTTTTCCGGAATCATCAACCGGAATTATTTCATCCTGGTTTTGATAGAGATAGAATGCCTTTTCTCGCGGAAGACCACTCTGCGTGAAGTATCTTTCCACCAGGTGATCCTGATCTTCGAAGACGGCTGGGTCTGGAAACAATCGGGCAAATCTAGCTACGACACGATAGCGATCGACCTTTACCATGAACTCGCCAGGCCTTCGCTATGATATTCGGAGAATGCGTTCATTAACCTGATTCCTTTGAATAATGTGTGGAATAGCGCCTTGTCCCGTGAAGCCGAGGAGTACTTCAAAGAGGTCTCGGGAAGATGGGATATTCTCAGAAAGAGCTTCTATGGCGACGAAGTTCGGGACGCGGTTCTCAATGCAGCCAGGGTCCAACCTAGCGACACGGTATTAGATGTAGGAGCAGGGACGGGGTTTCTGACACAAGCAGCGGCGAAGATTGCTCAGAAGGTTATAGCCCTCGACTTTTCAGAGGCAATGACGGCCGAGTCAAGAGGAAAACTCAGTGGTCAGAATGTTGAATTCAAGATTGGAAATGTGGAACACATCCCTCTACCTGATGCGTCCGTTAATGCGGTAATCGGGAATATGATTCTCCACCATTGTCTGAATCCGGATATTGCTATTGGAGATATGGCACGGGTACTCGTGCCTGGTGGCAGACTTGCATTGTCTGATCTTCAGCAGCACAATCATGAGTTTCTGCGAAAGGAACACGCTGACATATGGCTCGGTTTCGATATCCCACGCGTTAGAAGTATGCTGGACCAAGCCGGTTTTGCTGACATCAGGGTCGACGCGTTGGAGTCTTGCTGTTCAACAACAGTAGAGCATGGCCAAGTGAAGATTCCGATGTTCCTCGCGAGTGGCCGAAGAAGATAGGGAAGGGAGCACGATCTTATCGTGTTCCGAAAGACAGATGAAATTCCAATGGAACTAGTATTTCTCGGAACGGGAGGAGCAGAGACCACTCCAAAGGTTGGATGCTTATGCGCGGTCTGTCAAGAAGCTCGGCGAAAAGGAGGACGGTTCGTTCGAAATGGACCTTCTGTCTTTCTCACTGAAGCAAGCGTTCTGTTTGACACACCAGAAGATGTTGACAAGAGCCTTGAACGCGAAGGAATCCACGAAGCTCGCCACCTAGTCTACACCCACTGGCACCCGGACCATACAGGAGGCAGAAGAGTGCTGGAACAGCTGAATATGGACTGGCTCGACCCTAAGGCGAGAAGGATAACACACGTCTGGCTTCCGACCTGGGTTCGCGAAGATTTTAGGGAGAGACATGGTCTGGAAGACAATCTCGAGTACTTCGAGAGAGCGGGCATTGCCAGAATCCATGAGGTGGGAGAAGCAGAACCGTTTCAGTTGGATGGCATGAATGTGCGTTCGTTTAGGATGGCTC
>Ga0209236_1002595_pt1 | contig 11052 bp, 9 predicted proteins | sample GraSoi013_1_40cm_FD_185819 | JGI IMG/M metagenome (GOLD analysis project Ga0209236, IMG submission 185819) | Grasslands soil microbial communities from the Angelo Coastal Reserve, California, USA - Sample 09_27_2013_1_40cm (SPAdes) (version 2) | ecosystem: Environmental > Terrestrial > Soil >... | reverse complement strand
GTCGTTGCCGTCGGCCGCGGTGCCGCGGCCGGCCTGGAGCCGCGCGGTGAGCTGCTGACGGCGACCTACTTCCGCACGAACATGCCGGCGGAGTGGCGCGTCGAGTACGAAGCGAAGCTCACAGAAGCGCAGCAGGTCGCCGCGGAGATGTCGAAGACGATCCAGCCGGTGGTGTGGAAATCGACATGAACAACGTAGGGGCGCAGCTCGCTGCGCCCCTACTCAAACCGTCTGGTCGATGATCAGCGATTCAACAACGCGCTGACGCCGATCCCGATTCCCCAATTCCCATTGTAACTGACCAGGTAGGACTTGTTGGCCGAACTCGGCATGAAATCCACGTGCCCGTCAAGCCGTGCCGCGAGCACCTTCCCGAACCGCTGCCGTACACCGACCTGCCCCGACACGCCATTGTCCTTCGCCTCGTAGGTGCCTGTGTACGTATTCCGCACGAACCCGAGCCCCGCGAAGACCTCGGCGCGACTCGTGGATGGTACGTCGTAGACGAGCCACACGTGAAGCGGCCGGTAGCCGGCGCCGTTCTTCGAGGCGTGCGCGATGTCCACCTCGATCGCCAGGAACGTGAACGGGTTCACGCCCACGCGCCCACCGAATCCGAGCGCATTGCCGACGGGAAGAGAGTTGTCGGCGTTGACATAGGCAGCGAACCCGCCGATCTCGAACGAGCCTCGTTTCTGGGCTCGCGCGGGAAGTGCGGCGGTGGATGACAGGTTCCCAATTTGATACACGGAACGGAATGACGGTAGAGTCATGACGGTCAAAGACAAATGCGGCGGTCAACGGACAATGCGACGGTCAAAAACCAAATGCGGCGGTCAACGTGGATCGACCGCCGCATTCGCAGTTTGACCGCCCTGACCGCCGCCGTTGCGTTTTCAATAGCAGGGGTGGGATTCGAACCCACGACCCCGGCATTATGAGTGCCGTGCTCTCACCAGGCTGAGCTACCCTGCCGTACAGCTGTGCTAGTTGACGCCGACCCTTCCCTGCACCGAGGCAATCAACTTGGCAGAATCGTAGCCGACGCCATCCTTAAAAACAATCGTGGGGCTGCGGATCACCGACGGGTCGGCCGTCAGATCGCCACGGAGCACGACCAGGTCGGCCAGCTTCCCCGGCTCGACCGTCCCCAGCGTCTGCGCGACCCCGAGGATCTTTGCGCCGTTCGCGGTCATGATCTGAATCGCTTGCGCCGGCGCGAACCCCGCCTCGATGAACAGCTCGTAGTTGCGCTGATCGCCGAATCCGGCGAGCGCCCCGCCGATCCCCGTCGGATCGACGCCCGCCGCCAACAGACCGCCGGCGGCGACGAACGCTCGCTCGAACGCCATCGAGTTCTTGAACGCCGGCAGGGAGACCCAGCCGTTGCCGCTCGAGTCGATCTGCTGGCGCATCTTCATGTAGCTGTCGCGCACCTCCGGATCCATCGCCTGCAGCACCCGCTCGTCCTTGGTCGGACGGTTGGCCACAAACGGCTCGTAGACGGCAAGGGTGGACGTCATCGAGACGTGGTGCTGCACGAGCGACTGAATCGTGGCCTGCCCGGCATTGCCCTTCGGATCCGACGCGCTGATCTGCGTCATCAGGTTGACCGGACAGACGTCGGCCTGCTTCCCGGTCGTGAAATCGGACGCGGTGAGCATGCCGTGCTCCAGATTGTCGATGCCGAGCGACACCGCTTCCTGGAAACTCACGGAGCAGAGGTGGCCGGTGACCTTGATGCCGCGCCGGTGCGCCTCTTGAATCGCCGCGCCCAGCTCGGCGCGGCGGATGTCCGTGTACGCCTTGATCCAGGTCGCGCCTTCCGCCGCCCAATAGGCGACGAAGCGCCGCGCGGCCTCGGGAGAGTTCAGGATGGCCATCGCCCCGCCGCCATGCTCACCCGTGATGTACGGCGCGGTGAGATGGATGCGCGGCCCCGGCGCCAAACCGTGATCGATCGCGTCTTTCAAATTGATCTCGGCATATGGCGCCCGGCTGCCCGTGGTACGGATCGTCGTGACGCCCGACCCCAGATACAACCGCGGCCCCGTATACGACATCTGCACGGCCCGGCCGCCGGCGGCGGTATAGAAGAGGTGGTCGTGCATCCCGATGAGACCGGGGATGACGGTCGATCCGCTCATGTCCATGATGCGTGCCCCGGCCGGGATCTGCACCGACGCCGCGGGACCCACCGTCGCTATCCGGCCGGCGCGAACGACGATCGTCTGGTCGGTCTTGGGGGCGCCACCCGTCCCATCGACGAGGAGGACGTGCGTCAACGCGAGCAACGACGTATCGACGGTGACGTATTCGCGCACTTGCGCCGCCAGTGAATCGGGACGCTGTGTGGCGAGCGCGAGCAGGAGGGTGAGCGCGTACATGAGATCTCCTCGCTAATCGATGGTGAAATGCATCATCATCCCGGCCGAGAGATGCTCGGCGATGTGGCAGTGGAGCATCCATTCGCCGGGGTTGGCGGTGTCGAGCAAAATATCCACCACCGCACCGGCAGGCACCAGCACGGTGTCCTTCCACGCCAGGTCCTTGTTGGGCACTCCATTCACCGCCAGCACGAGGAAGCGCTGGCCGTGCAGATGAATCGGATGTTGCATGCCGTGAAAGGCGCGGCGCTCGTTGACGAGGCGCAGCTTCACCGGCGCGCCGCGCCGGAAGTGCCACGCGATATCCATGTTCTCGTGGCCGGTTGCCGGGTCCTTCAGGACCCAGCGCACCTGCCGGCCCGTGGACGCCCAGTTCATCATCGGCATCGTCCCGCCCCACTCGACGGGCGCAAAGTAGATCGAGTCGAGCTGCATCAAGCGCTCGGTGAAGTACGGCAGGCCCTCCGTGCGCAGCGTCAGGACCAGCGTCTGATCGGGTGGACGATTCAGGTATGAAGAGGCGGCGGCGTAGGGCGGCGGAAGGCGGCGAAGGGCGGCAAAGGCTTTGCTTAGATCGCGGCGGACGCGCGCAGGCGCGACGGTCACGCTGCCCAGCGTGTCGACCATTGGGAAGAAGCGACCGAAGAGATGGTCGAGTGCGATCACTTTGTTGAGAAGCGCGAATTCGCCCGTCCGGTCAAATTGGACATCGACCACGTAGCGCTCGGCAGGGGCGATCACGACGCTCTCGACCCACGCCTCGCGCTCGAACGGTCCGGCGTCGGTCGCCACGAGTTTCATGCGCGCTTCCGGGAATGACAGGTTCAGCGTGCGGGTGCTCGACGCGTTCGTGAAGTAGAAGCGCACCACCTCACCGCGACGCACCGAGAGCCGATAGCCCGGCTCACCGTTCACCAGAAACACGTTGCCGAACCGCCCCATCAACGCGTGCGTTGGTGATTCCTGCCCCCACGGAATCAGGCCTGCATCGCCGACCAGAAGGTCCTGCAGCATCAGGATCTGTTCCCGATTGGCGGGGATCTTCGCGCCGGGCTCCCGCACGAGAATGTTGCCGTACAGGCCGAGCGCCTGCTGGATGTCTTCGCGAATGTGCGGATGGTACCAGAAAATCCCCGCATCCGGGAACTTGAGTTTGTATGTGAATTCGTCGGTCACCCCATCAACTCCATCAAACGCGTTCTCCAGCCGTACGCCATGCCAATGAATGCTCGTCGAGTCTGCCAAATGATTCTTGAAGCGCACCATGATCTCAGATCCAGGCGCGACTTCGATCAGTGGTCCCGGATACTCCCCGTTGTAGGAGTACATCGTGAAGGTCTGTCCGTTGATCGTGCGGCGGACGAGCTCGGCATCGAGATCGATGAAGTCGCCGTCCTTGAGGCGAAGTACTTCGTTCGACTCTGCGTTTGGAATCGGCGCGTCCGCCGCGGGGAGAAAGGGGGTGACGTCAGGGCGGAGAGCCATTTCCGCCGGCAGCATCGTGAGGCCGGGTGGCACGGGGGGCATTTCAACGTCGTGAACGTGCTTTGCTGTGCCCGCCGCCATCCCACCGAGCGAAAACTCGAGCAAGTCGGGCGGAAACGGCCGCGTACTCGGCGACTGGCCGCGCACGATGATGCGGCCGCGCGGCTCACGCACGCGCGCGCTGCGCTCGACAGAGATGAGGATGTTGAACTTGTCGAAGTCGATCGGGCGGAGCGTGACGCTCCCGTTCTTCACTTCGCCCAGCTTGATCAGCGAATCCATCTGCGGCGTCGTGGCCCAGGCGATGTAGGTGCCCGTGGATGGAAGTCCGCTGAGATAGAAAATGGGGATGAAGCGGGAATGACCGTCGGCGGTGACGGCCACCGTGAACGGACCGGGCGGACTGGCGAGCTCGACGCGTCCTGAAACCCCGTTGATCCCGGGCGCCGCGACGAGCTCGACGCAGTACAGATCGTGGCTGGGGCCGAGTGGAGTGGGCGGGTCGCACGGTCGCGCCCGTCCTCCCCCCACGGTCTGCCCTTCGCAAATCCCCGCCACCACGGCGAGGAGGACTAGTGCTTCGCGGACCTTGTCAATCCGAGGACGTCTCCGCGCCACCACTCACGCCGACCAGAGACCGGGGCCACCGGTCGGGCACTCGTCGTGAGGGACGAGACGTCGAACGTGTAGGCGCCGATTTCTCCGGGCGCGCTGCTGCCGATCACGATGTCGTACGGCCCGGACAGCGTGACGGTGAATTGGATGAACGCGTTCGGGTGGCCCGCGGAGCTGTCGTCGTTCTGGGCCACCAGCGAGCGGGGGTACGTGTTGAGATCCAGGATGCGATAGAGGGCCAGGCTCGGGTTTATCACGGCCGAGTGCTCGGAGATGGTCAACACCGAGCCCTGGGTCAGTTGAATGCGCGCGACGTCATAGTAGTGCGGCGTCGCCGAGCTGTCGGCGCAGTCCGTCGCGGTCAGCGAGTCGTTTACCGTTACACCGCGGGCAACCCAGACTTGTCGGCACCCGTTCATGGCCGCGGGCCGCGCCTCCGTCGCCATCGTGTAGGCGCCCGTGGTGAGCTGGTTGTACGAATTCGCGCCGATGACGTAGCTGCCGCCGGGGAAAATGATGTCGAGCTGCGAGTTCTGGATCTGCCCCAACGTGACGTCGTCATCGAATCCGAACAGCGGACCGTCGATGCTCCAGAAATCGACCCACGTGTCGAACACCGTCGAATTCATCGTGAGGCGCATGCTCTGCTGCCCGGCCGGCAGATCGAGTGTGTAGAAGTCGTAGAACCACCCCGCGTTCCGGTAGTTGCAGTCGTTCGCGGTGAGGGCGGCATTGACGGTCTGGCCAAGGGTGTAGGGCGCGAGATAGAGGCAGGGATCCACCGCCGTCGCGTGGTACACGACATCGGAGACACCGGGCACCGCGGCGTGGATCGTGATGGAGCCGACGACGGAGCCCAACGTTGCGGTCGTAGCGGCGGCGCCGTTGACGTCGGTGGTCGATGTCGCGGGGTTGAACGAGGCGCCGCCGCTGGGCGTCGCGCTCCAGGTCACGTGCACGCCCGGAGCCGGCTGCCCGTTCGAGCCGAGGGCCACAAAGCTGAGGGGAAAGGCGAGCGCCGCGCCGGTCGTCGCGGTCTGGCTGTCGCCGGCAATGCCAGTGACCGATGCCGCCACTGGGCCGGCGTCGGTGCTGCTTCCGCATGCCGCGGCGGCCGCGATCATCACGGCGATGGCAACGGGCACGAACCGACGAAGCCTGCTCATGGTGCCTCCTCTTATTTGGGCACGACGCGGTAGAGTACCTCGCCGTCTCGGATCATTCCGAACTGCTCCCGCGCCACACGCTCCTGCACCGCGGGATTCGTCTCCAGGTCGTGCGCCAACTTTGCGAGTGAATCGAGCTCGAGACGCAGCGCGGTCACCCGCGTGCGTTCGTCCGCGAGCTGCCGCCGGATCGTAATCCAGTCGGCCGTGCCGTACTCCCCACCCCACACGGCCAGCGCGAGCAACCCGACTCCGCCCGCGATCCCGGCAACGCGGGTTCGGGTCACAAGCCGTACAGATGGCGGCCGGGGTAGTGCGCCACGTCGCCGAGCTCCTCGGCGATGCGGAGCAGCTGGTTGTACTTCGCAATCCGCTCGCTGCGCGACGCACTGCCGGTCTTGATCTGCCCGACCCCGGTCGCCACCGCGAGATCCGCGATGAACGTGTCCTCGGTCTCACCCGAGCGGTGCGAGATCACCGAGCCGTAGCCGTTGCCCCGCGCCAGCTCGATGCACTGCAGCGTCTCCGTGAGTGTGCCGATCTGATTCACCTTGATGAGGATGGCGTTCGCGACGCTCTCTTCGATCCCCCGGGCGAGCCGCTCGACGTTGGTGCAAAAGAGATCGTCTCCTACAAGCTGCACCCGCTCCTGCAGGGCCGCTGTGAGCTTTGCCCATCCGGTCCAGTCGTCCTCGGCCAAGCCGTCCTCGATGGACACGATCGGATAGCGGTCGATCCATCCTTTGTACAGCGCAATCATCTCTTCGGCGCTCTTCTGGCCGCCTTTGCTCTTCTTGAATGTGTATACCTCGTCAGCGTAGAGCTCGGACGCCGCCACGTCGAGCGCGATCGCGATGTCCTTCCCCGCCTCGAACCCCGCCGCCTCGATCGCCGCCATGATCGCCTCGAGCGCCGCCTCGTCGTTCGGCAGATCCGGGGCAAACCCTCCCTCGTCCCCGACCGCCGTCGAGAGGCCCCGCTTGGAGAGGACTTTCTTCAGCGCATGGAACGTCTCCACCCCCATGCGCAGTCCTTCCGAGAACGTCTCCGCGCCGATCGGCACCACCATGAATTCCTGGCAGTCTACGGTATTCGCCGCGTGGGCGCCGCCGTTCAGAATGTTCATCATCGGGACCGGCAAGACGTGAGCGACCGGACCGCCCAGATAGCGATAGAGCGCTAGACCGGCCTCCTGCGCCGCGGCTCTGGCAACTGCAAGTGAAACGGCGAGAATCGCATTCGCGCCCAGGTGGCTCTTGTTGGGCGTGCCGTCGAGGTCGAGCATCGCGTAGTCCACCGCGATCTGATCCTCGGCCGAGAGGCCCTCGAGCCGCGGGCCGATCACTTCGTTCACGTTTTTGACAGCTTCCAGCACGCCTTTGCCGCCGTAGCGCTTGCTGTCTCCATCGCGCAGCTCGACGGCCTCGTGCTCTCCGGTGGATGCACCGCTCGGAACGGCGGCCGTGCCGCTCGCGCCGCTCGCCAGGGTGACGTCGGTCTCGACGGTGGGATTGCCCCGGCTGTCGAGAATCTCTCGCGCGTGTACCGAGATGACGGTGCTCATTGTGGAACGAACCCTACCGCGCCTTTGACTGAAGGGCAACCATCGCCGCTCGCACTTCGTCCCGCAGCCGCTCGCGATCCTCCGGCCGCAGTCCGGTCGTCATGATCGGACGGCCGGCGAGCAGGCGAATCGGACGGGGACGCAGGCGCCAGGCGCCCTTCGGCAGGATCTCGAACGTGTGGTGAACGTAGACAGGGACGATGGGAACCTGGGCAGCGATCGCGAGGCCGAACGGCGCGTTCTTGAACGGCAGCAGCTCGCCGGTGCGGCTGCGGGTCCCCTCGGGGAACACGACGATGGACGAGGTCCCCTCCCGAATCGTTCGCGCCGCCTCGTCGTACGCCTCGAACGCTTTCTTGCGGGCGGCCCGATCGATCGGAATGTGGCCCACGGCGCGCATGGCGCCGCCGAGCAGAGGGATCTTGAACAACTCCTGCTTCGCGACGAAACGTACCGATCCAGGCAGCGTGGCGAACAACGCCCAGATGTCGAACATCGAGGAGTGGTTGGAGGCGTACATGACCGGCTGATCGCGCGGGATATGTTCCAGGCCTTCGGCAATCACTGGCGTGCCCGCAGCGCGGAGGATGTCGCGTGACCAATCCGTGCTGGCCCAATCGTAGACGCCACCGCGCCGGTTGCGCACGCGGAACAGCCCGGCTACCACGGCAGCGGTTGCGTGAACAATTGTTGTAACGAGGAGGACTGCGTAGTACCAGAGGGTGCGGATCACTGCGAGAAGTGATCGTATCCTGCAGGCAGGGGAACCGGGGTGCTGTGATCGAGGAGTCGCACGCCACCGCGGCGCCCCCCCGCGCCACGCAGGCACGTGCCGATCCGGCTCAACTGGAGACCAGTTTCGGAGCGGAATGCGGATACGGTGGTGTCACCGAACGTCGGCGGCATGGTGCATAGTAACTCGAACTCTTCTCCGCTGGCGACCGCGGCCATCGCGTCCACGTCCTCCCAGCGCGGGATTTGCTCGAGGTTGATCTCGATGCCGACTTCGGACGCGGCGGCGAGGTGCTGGGCGTCGGCGCCGAGGCCATCCGAGATATCGATCATCGCGGTGGCGCCATGATCGGCCAGCCAGATGCCGGCCTGGATGCGCGGCTCGGGGCAGGCATAGCGGTTGCGCAACACGGTGGACATGCTCTTGCCGGCGCGGAAATGCTCGAGCGCGAGCGCGGCACCGCCTAGATAGCCAGTCACCCAGAGCCCGTCGCCTTCCCGCGCACCCCAGCGGCGTACCGGCCGCCGGGCTTCACCGATGACACACACATCGACGACGTACTGCTCGGAGCGCGTCAAATCTCCGCCCAGCACTTTCGCCGCAAGATTGTGCACCATCGTGGCAACGCCCCCCATGATGTCGGCGGCGGCATCGGGGCCGCTCTGCCCGTTCGCCGGAACGCCCAGGGACACGAGGACACCCAAGGGCCTGGCACCGTCCGCGGCGAGATCCGACAACGCGGACCCCGCCGCGCGAAAGCCGATCTCCTTGAAATCGAGCCAGTCGGTGCGGAAATGGACGTTCTCGAGCGAGTTGTCGATGCTGATCGCGAGGGTGGTCGAACCCACGGGAATCACCGCGCAGTCGTCACCGAGCTCCGACCCATCGCCCGTGATCTTAGCGATGCGCTCGATGATGCCGCGGATGCGATCGAACTCTTTGCCGGGACCGAGATTCATGGGACGTTCATTTTTACAACACCTCTGGAGCCTCAAGTTCCACTAGAACTGGAGGTCTGGCGGGCGGCACATCCTTCCAGGCCCGCCACACATCCGGAAGGGCCGCCAGGACATCGGCTGGGCGCAGGCTGCGGGCCGTCCATTGCCGGGCGCCTTGCTCGGCGGCCCGACCGAGGGCATGCGCGCCGAGTGCCGCAGCCTCGGCGGGCGCCGTTCCCCGGGCGAGGAATGCGCCGATGAACCCGGCGAGCAGATCACCGCTGCCGCCCGTGGCGAGGCCGGGATTGCCGCTCGCGACGATGTGCTCGGGGCCGCGCAGATCGGCGATGACGGTTGGCACACCCTTCAGCAAAACGGTGCACTTGAGTTTTGTCGCCGCGCGCGCCGCAGCCGACCAACGATCGTTCGCTGCTTCGTCGGCGAGTGCGTCTCCGGCGAGCGCGCGAAACTCTCCGAGATGAGGAGTAAGCACTAGGGCCCGAGGGCTGGGGGCTGGGGCTTCGGGCATTAGGAGATGGAGAGCGTCCGCATCAACAACTGTCGGCACCGGACGGCGCGACAGAACACCCGCGACAAAGCTCTTTCGCGCCTCGCGCGGCTCTCGGCCCAGGCCGGGCCCGAGGACGATCGCATCGGCCCACTCGACAGCTTCCAGGACCTGCGGCTCCGGCGTCTCGCCGAGCGCGGACTCGACGGTCAGGACGTCGGGGAGGCTCGCCTGCGCCGCGGCGATCGTCTCGCGGGCGGCCACGAGCTTCACCAATCCGGCCCCGGCGGCAAGGGCGGCCCGGGCGGCATGGAGCGCGGCGCCGCTCATCCCATCTGCGCCGCCGACGACACAGACGCGACCGCGATCGCCCTTGTGCATCTGCGGTGCCAGGCGTGGTAGCCGTTCGGCAGCCCACCGGTCGGTGATGAGTAGAGGCCACGCGCCGTCGGGAGGCGGGAAGCCGATGTCGACGACGACGACCTTGCCACACCACTCGCGCGCCAGCAGATGCCCGCGTCGGGGACCGCCGAACGTCACCGTGAGCTGCGCGCGCACCGGGCCGTGCGCTTCACCGCTCGTGAGATCGAGGCCCGTCGGCCCGTCGACCGCGAGAATTGGGGCTCCGTATTCCACGAGGCGCTGCGCCAAGGCAAGGACGTCGCCTTTAGCCGGACCGGCAGCGCCCGTGCCGAGCAACGCGTCCACCGCGACGGCGGCCTTGGGCCACGCTTCCTCGCGGCCCAATTCGCGTACGCCGTCGAGCCGCGCCAGCGCGCGATTGTCGATGGCATCATCGGTCTTGGGATCGACCGCCGAAACCCAGACCGGAATGCCGATAGCATGGAGCGCGCGCGCGACGACCCACCCGTCGCCGCCGTTGTTGCCCCCTCCCGCCGCGACGAGCACACCGCCAGTGGACGCTTCGGACATCTCGGTCACGAGCACCTGGACCACGGCCCTGCCTGCCGCCTCCATCAGCACGCGACTCGGCACCCGGTACTGGGTGCGCGCCGCCGCATCCCACGCTGCCGCCTCGCTCGCCGAGAGCACCGGAATTGGATTCACGGAATCACCACCCCCGCGTATCCCACCACCCGCGCGTTATCGCCGGACACCCAACCAGAGTGGCGGTAGTCTACCACCTCCGCTCGCTCTGCGCCCAGCACGCGGGCGGCGGCGATGACGGTGGCCGCCGGCCCGCGCCCACACATCGAGATCCGCTCGCGCCGGCAGCGCGCGAGCAGCTCGGCACCATCCAGCGCGCGTATCGCCTCGAGCGCCTGGGCATCCTTCTGCTCCGTGACGCCCGCCGGCTCGTAGTGATTCATGTCGCTCGAAGCGAGCAGCAGGACGGGCTCGCCGGCGGCTTGGACCAGCCGGGCCAACATCTCTCCCAGCAGGCGCGCAGCGTCCCAGGCATCCCACGCGAGCACGAGCGGGACGATGCGCACATCAGCACGCAACAGCTGGAGAAACGGCAGCTCGACCTCGACGGCGTGCTCGGCCCGATGCGCGTCGTGGTCCACGCCCACGACGCCGCGGGAAACATCGAGGAGTGCCTCCGCTATTTGCGCATCGATCGGCACGTCGCCCAATGGAGTTCGAAATGCGCCGGCCTCCCAGAGGGACACGCCGCCCTCTGCTTCGGCGATG
>Ga0209236_1002592_pt1 | contig 11056 bp, 9 predicted proteins | sample GraSoi013_1_40cm_FD_185819 | JGI IMG/M metagenome (GOLD analysis project Ga0209236, IMG submission 185819) | Grasslands soil microbial communities from the Angelo Coastal Reserve, California, USA - Sample 09_27_2013_1_40cm (SPAdes) (version 2) | ecosystem: Environmental > Terrestrial > Soil >... | reverse complement strand
TCCGGCGGGCTCGGTACTTCGAGACTGTGGGCGGCCGCTATGCCTTCAAGGCTGGGCTGCGGCGCTCATTGATCTTCGGCCGGCACGACCTCATGCAGGACGCGCCCATCTCACGTCTCGATCTCTTGATCTGCCGCAACACCCTCATGTACTTCACCGCGGAGGCGCAGGGCCGCGTCCTGGGGCGCTTCCATTACGCGCTCGAGGACGACGGTTACCTGTTTCTCGGCCGAGCCGAGATGCTGCTCATGCATGGCTCGATCTTCGAGCCGGTCGACCTCAAGCAGCGGATCTTCAGGAAGGTACCGCGGGCGCCTTTCCGAGAGCGTCTGATGGTCCTGGCTCAAGCTGGGAGCTCCGAGGACCGCGATCAGATCCCACGGCAGATCCGGCTGGACGAGCTGGCGTCCGAGGCGTCGCCGCTGGCTCACATGGTGGTCGACGCACTTGGAAACCTGGCTCTCGCCAACCAGCACGCACGCAGGCTCCTCGACATTCGAGCCGGCGACATCGGCCGGGCACTCAAAGACCTCGAGCTCTCGTCCCGGCCGGTCGACCTGCGCGGACCGATCGACCAGAGCTTTCGGGATCGCCACTCCGTGGCCATCTCAGGCGTCGAGCACCCGTCAGCCGACGGCTCCCTGCGCCGCTTCGACGTCCAGGTCGCGCCGCTGTTCGATGACGGCGGTTCGATCGTGGGCACGAGCGTGACCTTCAGCGACGTCACCAATGAGGCCGCGCTTCGCGCGGAGTTGGATCGATCGAAGCAGGAGGTCGAGACCGCCTACGAGGAGCTGCAGTCGAGCAACGAAGAGCTCGAGACCACGAACGAAGAGCTGCAGTCGACCGTCGAGGAGCTTGAGACGACCAATGAGGAACTGCAGTCGACCAACGAAGAGCTCGAGACCATGAACGAGGAGCTCGAGTCGACCAACGCGGAAATGCAGGGCACCAACACCGAGCTGCAGCGGCGCACGGACGAGGCGAATCGGCTCAACACTTTCTTGCATGCGATCCTGGGCAACATCCGGCTCGGCGCCGCCGTCCTCGACGCCGACCTGGACGTCCGGGTGTGGAACGAACGCGCCGCGGACCTTTGGGGGGTGCGGTCCGACGAGGTCCTCGGTGAATCGTTCTTCGACCTCGACATCGGCCTGCCGGTCAAGGAGCTGCGGGCGATGATCCGCGGAGTTCTGCGCGGGAAACCATCCACTGACGAAAAGGTGGTGACCGCGCTCACCAGGCGGGGCAAGCGCATCAAATGCCGCGTCGCCGCCACAGCGCTGGCCGCCCGCGGGCGTGCCGGTGGCGTCGTGCTGGTGATGGAGGAGCTGAAGACCGGCTGAGGCGGGGCGGTGGCTCGGGTCAGGCCACCGCGCGCGTCACCAGCGGCCGAGAGTTGCGGCGCCACTGCGCGATGAAGTGTTCGAGCACCTCGACCTCGGTTGCAAGCTCGAATTGATCGCGAGGCTGCAGGCCACCGATGGTGTCGCGCAGCTCGAAAAGGAGTGTTTCCGCCAGATCCACCAGCGAGCCATAGGCGACCAGACGGAACTCGGGAGACGTGGCTTTACCGAAATTCAATACGGCGGATCGGTAATTGTGATCGGCCCGGTCGGCCTCGACTCGGAAGCGGTTTGTGCGCTCGCGCAATGAGGCCTCGCCGCGCAGGCGGAAACGTCTCTGGAGCGATGACAGCATCAGACGCTTGGACTGCACGACCAGCAGCCGCGCGGAAACGATCGAGTCGGCTATGGTCGGCATCAAGCCGGCAGCTCCGCGCCATAACCGCGATTGCGGACGATGCTGAGCATGCTCGCGAGCCCGACCTCGCCCAGCCGACGGCGCAGCCGCATCATGTAGGTCCGCACCTGCGCATCCGAAAGGCGGGAGTTCTGCCAGGCGAGAATAGTCAGCTGCCTCGTCGTGAAGTGCCGGCCCGGGTGCCGGATCAGGAAGTCGAGCAGGTCGGCCTCGCGGCGCGTGAGCTTCAGGTATCGGCCCCCAAACACCAGCGAGTGATCCTTCCGATCGATGGTCACTCCCGCCAGCGCCTGATGACGGTCGCGCCAGAGCGCGAGGCGCTCGTCGACCCAGGTCAGGTTGCGCTGGAAGTCGCTCGCGCGGGGGTCTCCATTGAGTCGCGAGAGCACCAAACGCAACACCGAGGACAACTCCTCGTAAATGGCAATCCAGCTCGCCACCTCGGGCAGCGCAGGCGTGGCGTGATCCTCGCCTGGCAGCGGACGGAACTCCTGCACCGCAGGTTCCATGACCATCGTGTCTCCTGGGCCCCACTGTACACCGCCCTGATGGGATAGCTACCGAATTTTGACGATCAAAGTTGCGCTTCGCCGTCTACGTTTCGATCGTGGCTGGTAGGAGGAGCCGTGGAGCCGAACCATGGGGTGGGGAGCGGGGGGAGACGCTGATCCCGGTCGCGACATTCGGCACGAGGCTTGCGCGCCCTCCTTACCAGCCGGCTGCATAGAATCGTCGAGTGAACGTCAGGCGGGCCCCCGCAGCGTAAGGCCCTAAGCTACTCGCCCGCGAGTTGGACAACGCGACCCTCGCCCGCGCGTCCATGGGCACCTCGCTCGGGTTCCACATCGTGTTCGCCGTCCTCGGCGTCGGTGTGCCGCTGCTCATGGCGACGGCGGAGGGCATCGGCCTGTGGCGGCGCGACCCGACGTGGATGATGCTCGCCCGGCGATGGTCTTCCGCTTTTGGCATCCTGTTCGCCGTCGGAGCCGTATCGGGGACGGTGCTCTCGTTCGAGCTGGGACTGCTGTGGCCGGGATTCATGGCGTTCAGCGGCAGCGTCATCGGGCTGCCGTTCTCGGCTGAAGGCTTCGCCTTCTTCCTCGAAGCGATCTTTCTCGGTCTTTACCTGTACGGGTGGGACCGCCTGCGGCCCTTCCAGCACTGGCTTACCGGCCTCCCCGTGGCGGCGAGCGGCGCTGCCTCATCGATCTTCGTGGTCATGGCCAATTCGTGGATGAACACGCCAACCGGCTTCAAGCTGGTCGACGGCCGGCTCGCGTCGGTCGATCCGCTGTCGGCGGCGTTCAATCCATCGACCCCGACCGAGACGATCCACATGCTCGTATCCGCGTACGTCGTCTCGGGATTTGTCGTCGCGGCCGTCTACGCGGCCGGCATGCTGCGTGGCCGTGGCGACGCGTTCCATCGCCGCGGCCTTCTATTGGGGATGGCGATGGCGGCCGTCGCCATCGTGCTGGCGGGGATCACCGGCGACAACAGCGCGCGCTTCACTTACGGCGCGCAGCCGGCGAAGTTCGCCGCCATGGAGGCCCTCTATGCCACAACGCGAGGAGCCCCACTGCACATCGGAGGCATCCCGAGCGACTCTCAGGGGCGCCTCCTTTACGCGATCGAGATCCCGTATGGGCTGAGCATCCTGGCCGCATTCGATCCCAACGCCGAGGTACGCGGCCTCGATTCGTTTCCAGCCGACCAGCGCCCGAACACGGTTGTTGTGCACCTGTCGTTCGACACGATGGTCGGTCTTGGCATTGGTCTCGGCTTGCTCGCCGCTTTGTTCTGGTTTCTGGTTTGGCGCTCGCGCCGCGTGCCGAGCAACCGCCTCGTGCTCTGGTGCCTTGTTGCGGCCGGGCCGGCCGCGGTGATCACGATGGAGGCGGGCTGGTTCGTGACCGAATTCGGCCGCCAGCCATGGATCGTGTACGGAATCATCCGCACCACCGCGGCCGCCACGTCGGCTCCGGGGCTCGGCTTCGTGTTCGGCGCCTTCACCGCGATCTACATCGCTTTGGCGTTCACGCTGGTGAGATTGCTGCTCCTCCTCGCGCGCCACAACCGCGAGCGTCCAGAGCCGAAGGCATGAGCGAGGCGGATGCGGCCGCCGCGTTGCTGTGGCTGAGCCTCACTGCTTACGCGGTGCTGGCCGGGGCGGATTTTGGCGGCGGCGTGTGGGACATCTTCGCCTCGGGGCCGCGCCGGCGAGCGCAGCGGCAGGCCGTGGCCCGCGCTATGGGGCCGGTGTGGGAGGCCAACCATGTGTGGCTGATATTCATGATCACCGGGCTGTTCACCGTCTTCCCGATTGCTTTCGGCTCGCTCGGACTCGCCCTCTACGTGCCGATGACGATCGCGCTGATCGGCATCGTCCTGCGCGGCGCGGCGTTCGCATTTCGAGCCCACGGCCGGGATGCGGTGGGCCCTCTGTCGCCATGGGGGATCGTGTTCGGCGGCTCGAGCGTCGTGGCACCGTTCTTCCTCGGGACTGCGGCGGCCGCCGTCGCCTCGGGCGCCATCCGGATCACCGGCGGCAGCGTCGTCAGCGGATTCGGCGCGGGTTGGAGCACTCCGTTCGCGGTCGTGGTCGGACTGCTCGCGGTGGCACTTTGCGCGACCCTCGCCGCGGCTTACCTGATGGTCGAGACGGAGGACGACCCTGCGCTGCAATCGGATTTCCGCCGGCGCGCCGTGATTGCGTCGGCGGTCTCGGGGGTGCTGGCCCTCCTCGGTCTTTGGCTGGCGTACACGCAGACGCCGCGTGTCTGGTCGGACCTCACCGGGAACGGGTTGGTGCTCTTGCTCCTGGCGCTGATCAATGGTCCGATCGCGCTGTGGGGTGTGTGGCGGCTGCATCCCCGAGTCACGCGCATCGCGGTCGCGGCCCAGGTGACGCTGGTGCTGTGGGCCTGGGCGGTGGGGCAGTGGCCTTACCTGGTGCCGCCCGACCTCACGATCTCTGACGCTGCGGCGCCGGCGGCGACGGTCGGCGCATGGCTGGCGGTGATCGCTGTCGGGATGTTGCTCGTCATCCCGTCGCTTGGAGTTCTGTTCCGCGTCTTCAAGGCGCGCAACCCGGCCGCTTAGCTTCTATGCGACCCCGGTCGGCGCCAACGAATCGCGGTCCGTGGACCAGCTGACGCCGAGGCTGGCCATCTTGCCGATCTCAGCGGCCAGCTTCCAGTGCCGCGCGGCCGACGCAATATCTCCGCGAGCGTCGAGAAGCTCGGCGTACTCCATGTGCGCATCCCGCAGCCGGTCCGGCATGGCCAGCTGCTCGAGGATCTGAATCGCGGCCTCGACGTGGTCGTCGGCAAGGGCAGCATTCCCTAGACGCTCGTTGAGCTTGCCGAGAAGAACCCGTGCATTGGCGACCACGATCCGTTCCGGGATCGCCTCCGCCATCTCCAAGGCCTGCATCAGGTATTCATTTGCCTCGGTGAGCTCCCCGCGTCGCAAGTGCACGTCGCCCAGGTTGGTCAGGATGTAGCCATGGCCACGCCGGTCCATCCTCAGCTCGTTCGACCCCCGCAGAGCCTTGAGCAAGTGCTGCTCGGCCGCGTCTATTTGACCTTGCTGGAGCAGCATGTCCCCGAGGTCGCCCTCGACTCGATACACCGCGCTCAGGTCTGACTCGATCGAGTAGAGGGTGAGCGCCTTGTCGTAGTGCTGCCGTGCGATGACCGGCCGCTGCAGGCGCTGATATGCGACGCCCAGACCGTGGTGCATTTTGGCGAGCTGCAAGAGGTCCTTGACGCCGCTCGCAGCGGCGGCGGCGGCCTCGTAATAGCGAGTCGCAGGCAAATACGAATGTGCCACCACGTACATGCCCGCGATGTGGCCCAGGATCCTGGCCTCGATCTGTGTGGCCTTCGGGTCCAGCTGCCGGCAGCGCTCGAGGGCCTGGTTCGCGAGCGGCAAGGCATCGGGATCGTCGAGGAGGCCTCGCGCGCTCGACTCCCAGTCGAGCGCCTCGACCGCCATCCATTCGTCGCCCGACCGCTCGAACTGCTGTCGCGCCACGATCAGATGTTGGAGCGCATCGGTCGGCCGCACCAGCCTGCAGTAGGCCTGGCCGACCGAGAAGTGAATGGCTGCGGTGTCTTCCGCGCTCCACGTCTGCTCGAGAAGCGAGGTGCCCATCTGGGTCACCGCCTCCAATTGCCGGACGGCGGTCAGCCGCTCCAGCTCACGCAGCTGTGCTTGGCGCTCGGTCAGCACGGAGGAGGCCTCGGCGGTCAGGAAGAAATCGATCGGCTTGTGCGTCTGGCGCGCGATCAGCTGCAGTGTCTCCATCGATGGCCTGGTGCGTCCCTTCTCGATCAGATGGATGGCAGTCCGGGTGAGCTTGCCGCCGGCTACCTGGGCCAGGGTGAGCCGGGCTTCCCTCCGAGCCTGCTCGACCGACCCCGCACGGATCTCAACGCCCTGGCGGCGGCCCCGGTACCTGGTGCCGAGCATGGCGGTGAGTGTACCGCCACGCCCGGCTCACGGCTACTGAATTAACGATTTGACTTTACGGAGTCGGGCCGATGTTATCGGCAAGCACGGGGCCGATCGACACTGCCAACGCCATCACAGTCAAGAACACGGAAAAGAGCAGCTTGCGCATCAGCGCACCTCCAACACTTTGATGCGCGGAGTGTCACCTGACTTGACTGCTCTGTCAACTCAAGTCTCGGTATGGCCCGCCGGGCTGGGTCGGCACGCCCAGGCCGGCTTAAGGGGCGGCTATTCGATCGGGATGCGCGGAGCGACGAACTACTCTTTGGCGCCTTTGAGAAACTCGGAAACGCGTGCAGGGAACGTATGCACGTCGATTGGTTTGGAGATGAAGCCGGCGCATCCGGCCGCGAGCGCATCGGTTCGGGTCTGCAGGCTCGTGTGCGCGGTCATCGCCACGACCGGGATGGCGGTGGTGGGGGACATGGTCTTGAGCAGGCGGGTCAGCGAGAGCAGCTCGAGGTCCATCAGGATCAGGGCGGGAGTCCGTTTCTTGAGGTGTTCGAGGGCCTGGCTTGCGGTGCTGGCCACATCGACACGAAAGCCCGCCGGCTCCAGCACCGCGCGAACCAGGAGCTGGTTCGAGGCATTGTCCTCGACGAGGAGAATCAGCGGTTCCGAGGTCACTGGCCGCTTAGTTTGGCATCAGTCCTCGCCTCGCTGGACGCACGCATCTTGGTGGGGAGGAGCTCGCGAACCTGCCTGCCGAAGGTCCGCGTATCGATCGGTTTGGAGATGTAACCGACACATCCGGCTGCCAGCGACTGCTCGCGGTCGCCGTTCATCGCATGAGCCGTCAGGGCGACGACGGGGATGAGCGCAGTCGCGGGATCGCCTTTGAGGTTGCGCGTGAACGAAAGGCCGTCCATCCCCGGAAGCTGGATGTCCATCAGGATCAGGTCCGGCTTTCGTGCTCGGAGCATCTCCAGCGCTTGCAGTGAGTTGCCGGCCACGTCGACCGCGAATCCTTCGCGCTCCAGCACCGACGAAGTAAGCAGCTGGTTCACCTCGTTGTCCTCGACGAGGAGAATCAGCGGCGCTTGGCTCACGCCTCGAGCGCCTCGGGCGTGATCACCTGGCGGAGATGGCTGATGAGGTCGGTCGCCCCGGTCGAACCGCGCTGCAGAATGCTGGACACTCGGCCGTTGAGCTGCCGCTTGTCGGCATCGGTGAGCTCCTTGGCGGTGAGGACCATGATCGGCACGGCCGAGGTCGATGTGTCCGCGCGGAGTGCCTCGACGACATCGAAGCCCGACACCTCGGGCATCATCAGGTCGAGCAGGATGAGGTCCGGGTGCTTCGCGCGTGCCAGCTCGATGGCGTCGCGGCCCCCGGCTGCCGGGATGACATTGAAGCCCGCCGGCTCCAACACCTCAGTCAGCCAGTCGCGGTTGGCGCGCTCGTCGTCGACCACCAGCACCCGCGTCTTGGCCGGACCACTCAGGCCTACGAAGTTGAACCGTCGCAGGCGGCTCACCAGCTCCTCCGCGGGCACCGGCTTGACGAAGTAGTCGACCGCACCCAGCGCGATCCCGAGCTCGGGATTGTCGACGACGCTGATCACGATCACGGGGATCGACCTCGTGATCTCGTCGTGTTTGAGGCGGTTGAGCACCTCCCAGCCGTCGAGTCCGGGCAGCAGTATGTCGAGGGTGATGGCGGCGGGCTTCGACTTCCGCGCCCTGGCCACCACATCGACCCCGCTGCGCAGGATCTCGGCGCGAAAGCCCGCCTTCTCGAGCTGCCGGGAAAGTAGCTCCCCGGCTGGAGGGTCGTCTTCCACGATGAGGACCAGAGGCCCGGCCGCGTTGCCGTTCGAATGCACGGTTGCGGACTCCAAGGGCTCGACGACCCGACCTTGAGTCACGACCTGTAGCGGCATGTGAATCGTGAAAACACTCCCCTTGCCAGGCTCGCTTTGGACGCGGACCTCGCCGCCGTGGAGGCGCGCGAAGCGTCGGGTGAGCGTGAGGCCGAGACCGGTGCCCTGCTGTTGGCGGTCGACGCCGGCGTCAACCTGCTGGAACTCGTGAAAGATCCGTGCCTGGTCGGACTCCGCGATGCCGATGCCGGTGTCGGCCACGGAGATCTCGGCCGCATCCGCGAGGCGCCGACCAGAGACGCGCACGGTGCCACCGGTCGGCGTGAACTTGATGGCGTTGGAGACGAGGTTGAGCAGCATCTGCTTGAACTTGCTCGCGTCGGCCTCGATCTCGCCGAGGCCGGTGACGGCCGCCTCGAGGCGGATCTCCTTCTGTGCCGCCAGCGGCTCGATGATGCTGAGTACCTGGCCGGCCATGTCCGAGATCGACATCTGCACCAGGCGCAGCTCCATCTGGCCCGCTTCGATCTTGGAGAGGTCGAGGATGTCGTTGATCAGGCCCAGCAGGTGCTTGCCACTCGAGTGGATCTGCTGCAAGAACCTCAGCCGCGTCTCCCGTGGGTGCTGCCCGTCGGGCGCGTCGATCAGCAGCTCCGAGAAGCCGAGGATCGCGTTCAGCGGCGTCCTCAGCTCGTGGCTCATGCTGGCGAGGAACACGCTCTTGTGTTTGTTCGCCTCCTGCAGCTGGGCATTCGTTTCCTTCAGCTGGTCGAGCAACCGCGCCCGGTCGAGGGCGGCGGCGACCGCCGTCATGAACTGCTGCACGCGGCTGATTTCATCGGTGCCGAAGCCCGGGGTGAACGGCCCCGCGAGCACCGCGAGCCGCCCGCCGATGCTCACACCGCCTATCTGCAGGAGGAGAAGGGACGTGCCCTTGCCATTCAGCTCGATGTGGTTCACGCCTGGGCGCAGCGGGCCGATCGCGAGCTTGAGCTGCGTTACCTCATCGGGATCGAGGCCTCGAGACGCGAGCAGTGCCCCGTCGGCTTCAAACGCCGCGGCCGATGCGCCGCCCGCCAGCCTCATGGCCCAGTCGAGCGCGCGGTTGGCGAGGACCGCGCGGCTCTCCTTGAGGAGAAGCGTGTCCTGCATGAACGCTCGCAGGCCCTCCTCTTCGGAAGCGCGCCACTCACGGCGAAGCCAGGCCGGGGGCGAAAAGCTGAAGTACAGCAGAGGCACGATCGCCAGCACGACGACCTGGATCGTCAGCTGAACCACCGAGTTGGACGCGGCGGCCGCGGAGGCGGCGATCGCGAACAGGAGGATGGCGACGATGCCCGCGAAGCCAAGGCTCAAGGACCGCAGCCGCCATGCCTGAACCGCCGGAAGCGCCCGCGCCACCAGCCAGAAGCGAACGATTGGCTCGGTGACCAGGGCGGACCACACGAGCACGAGGACGATGGCGGCCGCCAACGCGTACCTGGGTCCCGCGAAGTAGCGGGCGGCCAGGAATAGCCCACTGGCAGCCGCCACGGCCGAGACCGCGACGGCATGCCAGGGGTTGGGAAGGGGGATGAGCGAGTCTCGATAGCGCAGCAGGGCGTATCCGCAGCCTAGGAACGCGATGAGGCTGATCTCCGACAGTAATGGCGGCGTGTAGTGCAGGAGTGCTGGGATACGCCCGAGCAGCGACACCGACGAGAGCAGGACGATGGCCAGGGCGAGGAAGCCGAGAGGGCGGTCCCGGCGCCTCGCCCAGCCGATTCCGACCGCGACACCAAGAACGATGAAGGCCAGGGCATCGACGTTCTGCATGAAAGAGACGACGTCTTTCACCGAGTCGCCTTCAGGCCGCCCCGAGCCGGTGAATGGCCGGGATCTCGCATGTGAAGAGGCTCACGAGCTCGGGGTCCCACTGCCTGCCCGCCCCGCCGGTGAGGATCCCCAGCGCCTCACGCTCCGACAGTCGCGACCGATATGGGCGGTCGTTGGTCAGGGCGTCGAAGGCGTCGCAGACGGAGACGATCCTCGCGAGGAGCGGGATGGCAGTGCCTCGCAATCCGTCCGGGTAGCCCCGTCCGTCGAAAGCCTCGTGGTGGTGGCGGACGATCGGCAGCAGATCGGAGCCGGAGCGCAGCGGGCGGACGATGTTCTCTCCGATTTCAGGATGAGCCCGCATCAGCACCAGCTCGTCAGCGTTGAGTGAGCCAGGTTTGAGCAGGACGGCGTCCGGCACTCCGATCTTGCCGATGTCGTGGATGATCCCGCCGCGGTAGAGGGCGTCGAGGTCCTGTTCCGGCAGGCCCATGCGCGAACCCAGGTATCGCGCCGATTCCGCGACGCGATTGGTGTGACGTTCCGTATACGTGTCCTTGGCCTCGACTGCCGCGGCGAGGCTGAAGATGACCTGCTCGGCGCTGTCCAGCCGGTCGTAGACCGACTTCAGCCGCAGGGCCGAGCGGACCCGGGCGACCAGCTCCAGTCGCTCGACCGGTTTCGACATGAAGTCGTCGGCTCCCGCCTCCAGGGCCTGGACACGGTCCTCCGAGCGGTCTAGCGCCGTGATCATCACCACCGGGACGAGCCGAAGCGCCGGGTTGGACTTGATTCGCCTGCACACGGTGTAGCCGTCCATGCCCGGCATCTGGACGTCCAGCAGGACGAGGTCAGGGGCGGCGGAGTCGATTGCAGCCAGCGCGCTCGGGCCGTCACCGGCCAGCCTGACCCGGCAGTCGACGTCGGCGAGGCACGCCTCGATGAGCTCGCGGTTGGCGGCGCTGTCGTCGACGACCAGCACCGACGGCATGGACCGGATCGACTTCCCGTTTTGATGCGGTCGCGCCAGCACGACCGAGTCCGGACGATCGCGATGCACCCACGCCGCGGGCATCAGCGCGGCCACGAACTGCGTGGCGCTGCCGAAGCGTTCTATGGGCGACTTGGCCAGTCCTT
>Ga0209236_1002589_pt1 | contig 11062 bp, 8 predicted proteins | sample GraSoi013_1_40cm_FD_185819 | JGI IMG/M metagenome (GOLD analysis project Ga0209236, IMG submission 185819) | Grasslands soil microbial communities from the Angelo Coastal Reserve, California, USA - Sample 09_27_2013_1_40cm (SPAdes) (version 2) | ecosystem: Environmental > Terrestrial > Soil >... | reverse complement strand
TTCGACAGGCATTGCCATCTCTAGCTCTCTCAGGAGGAGGCGGTAGCAACGCGCAACGTCCTTCTTTTTGATTCGACTTGCCGAGGCGACTTCCTTGAGCGTTCTTGGCGTTTCGCTGGATCTGCATGCCGCGTAGAGGGCTGCGGCTGCTATTGCGGCAATCGAGCGTCCTCTCACCAGTCCGCTATCCAGTGCCTTTCGATATACGACGGCCGAGTCTTCCTTTACGTTAGCTGGCACGTGCAGTCTATCGGTCAAACGGTCCAGCTCGGCCATTGCCTGGGCAAGGTTACGGTCTGATGAGGAGTGAACGCGGGTCCGGATCTGCCATTTTCGGAGACGGAGCATTTCCATCCTTGTCTCGAAGGGTAGCTGTCTCCCGAAGGCGTCCCTGTTGACTCGGTCGATAACTGTAGAGAGCCCCTTGTCGTGGATAGAGAAGGAAGTTGGTATACCGACCCTGCCCCTCTCATCCCTTTCCTCTTTCGTGAATGCTCTCCATTCGGGTCCGCGACTCATTAGGTTCTGGGAAAGGACCAGGCCACAGTCTTGGCAGATAGTCTCTCCTTGGTCGAAGTCCTCTATGAGGTTGAGACTTCCGCATTCGGGACAGACATGAACTTTAGGCTGATGTGCGCCGGGCGCGGGCGTGCTCATGGGTTTTTCCCTGGGTTTCCGAAGGAAGGTTTGCGTCTCCGCTTTCCGGACCGGCTTCAGAGGGGGCTTTAAGAGAGTCCAAGCTCGGAAAGCGAGAGCGACGCGTTCGATTTTGCATATAAGTGTTTCGACAAGTATATAGGCTAGGTCGGGTTCCGCACGCCCGGCGTCGGGATTCCTGACCCGACTTTCTGGGCTAGGACAGGGAGGATGGAGCCAGTCCTTAATCCAGCGTTGACGAGTACTCTCATCCTCAAATTCGCGATTAGCCCACTAGTATCGTGGGAAGACAAGGTTGGGTTCGGATTCTAGATCTCCCAGGGCACGTCATCGATTCGGGTTCTCTGGTCCAGTGACGAGACAGAAGAAGGACAGGGTTACTACTGACGACATTCTTGATAGTCTGACTAGGCAGGCCGAACTCAAGCAAAAACTCGGGGAAAACGATTCGCTGAGACTTGAGGAGATTGCGGGCACAGAAGAGCTCATCCGGTTTCAGGGGTTCAATCCTGAACCTGCGTTCCCCTCCGAAGTGGCCAAGAAAAGAAGTTTTGGACACCTTGCATTCGCCTTCATGCTTCTAACCGGGCTCACAGTAGTATGGCTGTACAGTTCATTCTCGAAGCCGTTTGATTTGGCATCATTGAGCGGGATTATTCAGAAATCTGGCATTCAGTCGATTTTCGCCAACCAGGCTCAATTGGGAATAATTGCATTGGCCGCCCTCCTAGGTGCTCTATGGATTCGTCACAGAAGGCGGGGATCAAGCACGCGGCTTCTTTCCAACTAGACTCGCAGGACCATCCTAGTAGGAATCGTTCTTCGCTCAGATTGACTCTGACGCTCGAATTTGGGCTCGGCGAGGGGAAAGGCCGAAGGGTTCTGTCCGCTTATTGCTTGCAAGTTATATGATGGCGAGCATGGGCGTGCCTTGTGCAAGAAGACTTTCAGGAGTCGGGGGAGAGATCGTCAAACCCATACCTGACTTCTCCGACGCTTGTCTTCTCCCTCGTACTCATCGCTGTCTACATGGCTATTGCAGTACTTGGAGGGGATCTTGTCAACCCTCTCCTTCCTTTGGCGCTGGTGCAATGTGATGGCCCTCTGCCCATCTATCCTTGGACGCTGGTTACGTCTATCTTTCTGCACGCAGGTATCATTCACATCTCTAGTAATGTTCTATTTCTGTTGATATTCGGGTTTATCCTGGAGGAACAGGTCACTAAGACTCGTTGGGTTGCAACGTTTTTTCTCACAGGCGTTGCAGGCAACCTAACCTTTGTTGGAGCGGATCTAACAGGCTTCTTTCTCACCGGTGTCCCTAACATGAACCCCTTAACATGGAGCTGTGGAGTAGGCGCCTCAGGGGCGGTCTATGGCATCATGGGGGCTGCAACAGGACCACGAGGTGTCATACTGATTATATTCATCGCTGGTTTGGACCTCTTCGCCGGCGGAGGTTTCTTCGCACACATCGGAGGCCTGATCACCGGGCTCCTTCTTCGAAGGTTCTGGAGCTCCGAGCTGAAAAACTTCTAAATCTCGGCTTGACCGGAAACGATGCGACTTATCCGATCCCTCGTGGTAGCCCGGGGGAGACCAGTGGCTGGCCGCGGAATTCACCGCTTTGTATACGACCCTTTTTTTTTCCAAATTCCTTCAAGTACTGATGGACTAAAAGTAAGGTAGGAAGAAAAATTGCTAAATGACTCGCCCCATGTTGACTCCCACTTGAAGAACTATGATCCTCGGGGTTCGAATCCGCCTGGATTCAACAGGATAGCCTAGTGGGCCAGGACGGCTGCTACCCCTTCTTTTCCTAGAGGCATTTTCGAGAGGAAGTTGTCAGCAACCCTCGATTGCCGGCACGATACACGGCTATCTACAGGCGACTTCCATTACCAATCAAATAGAATAACTTATATGCCCAACCCCCGCACCAGAGCCAGAAAATATCTTGGAGCGATCAAATAGAAAGAAACTCTCCGTCAGCGTAGTACTCTTTGGACTAGTGATCGCATCGCTGAGCTTCCTGCCAGCTATGCCTCGATCCGCACACGCTCAATTCACAGGAATAGTCTGCCTCTCTGCAATCACGACTTCCTGCCCATCGTCTGCGCCAACCTTCGGCGGATCTGTGGGCAATCAAATAGTAGTGAACGTTGTTATCCAAGGCTCGGATTCCTTAAACGGTTTCGACATAAGTGTTCAGGCTGATCCCCAGGTACTCAGTCCAGTTAGCATAAGCTCAGCCGGGAATGTCTTCGCAGGTCAAATTACCTTTACACAAATGAACTCCACAAACACCTCTACCGGGGTGGCCCGGCTTGTCCAGGTCGTGTTGGGGTTCATGACGCCGAGCCCTACAACTGGGCTACTGTTCAGCATTAGATACAATATTGTTGGATCAACGACGGACACTCCAATCGCGTATCCCTCTGGTTGCAGCAATAGCAGTGTGGCAGGTACCACTACATGCGTTCAGGTTGTAAACGCGGGGACGGTCGACCCTGAAACAGTTCAAGGAGCTACATTTACGACTGCAGCAGGCTTCATCTTGACTGCGAGCTCATCATCGCTGTCGCTCAAGAGAGGATCCTCCGGATCTGTTACCATCTTGGTAACCGGCACGGGCGGGTTCACTGGGTCCGTAAGTCTTTTGGCCGTCGTCTCTCCTGTCATAAAACATGGCCCGTCGGCTACGCTGAACCCCACAAGTGTCACGCTCAGCGCTAGCAATACGGTTGGGACTTCATCGTTGACAGTCTCAGCGCTTCATTCTACGCCAATTAGAGCGTACACTGTAACAGTAACGGGATCAAGCGGAACGATATCTCACTCCGTGACAATACAGGTAACCGTCAGCTAACCCCTGCCCGATTCCGAACTTAGAAGATCTAAACCCCCCTGTTTCTTGGTACCAACTACCAGCAATCTTGTGAAGTCACATGCGCACTTCAATTGATGAGTTCTTCTAGAACTCTTACTGTTATCAGATAACACCGTGAAGGATACTAAATCTTACGATTGGCATAGTATGTTGCTTAAAACATTTTCCGAGCGGTAAAGATGTCGACACATGCCATGACATCCAGATGAAAAGACCAGAATTCCTCCGAGGCATCTACACAGCTAGCAGACTCGGCATGAGACCTAAGACTCAGATTTCCAAAATCGGGATGCTCAAACAAGTCGCCAGAGCCTGGGGACTAGACCCGGACCGCATTCCTACGACCGAGGCCCAAGCATATCCCCAAAGGACCTATGCCTCACCGATTAAAGGGAACGAGCACAACACGCTACTGATAACAGCTGCCCTGAAGGACGCTGTGAAAAAGGACACAATGCAATCGGTATAAAGTCGCGGCCAGCCAATGGTAGCCGGGGGGAGATTCGAAGTAGAATTCGAAAATACCAATTGAACCAGGGAAAATGGGCCGGACCGGGCAAACCCGACATGGCTAAGGGACCTGACCTTTGGATTTGGGCGTCTTCTTCCATCGTGCTGTAATCTCAGATCGGACTCTGCCGACGGTGAGCTGTCGCAGCGTTTCGGCCGTGTCTAATGTCTTCCGTAGGTCTTCGATTGGTATCGTGTTGACACTTGCCCTTGCCGAGTCCGGCCCCAGGATCTGAACTTCGGGAGTGGGGCCTAGAAGTTTCGTTCCCGCGATGCGCTTCTCTTCCTCTTCTTCGGCTTCTCTCCGGTCTGCAAAGTCGTCGTCGCTCATGCCAGGATGGACTTGGCCGCAGGGTTTTCCCTGATGGCCATACAGAGCGTCTTTCACAATCTGGCGCGTGTCGTCATCGTCACGCTTCGCCCTTGGATTGTTTTCGTCAGACGCGATTTCGAGTCTATCGAATGGGGGTTCTATGGTGTCGAACTATAAGCGACCGATCAGCTATCATACCACCGTGTGATCGAGTCACTAGTTCGAGAAAGGGCTGGCTTGAAGCTCTCAGAGACCGCGATGCTCATCTACGTTTACATACAGTCCCACGCTGGAGACGAGGTCCGGCTCCGCGAGGTTCAGCACGCGATGGGCTTCGCAAGTCCAAGCTCGGCACTGTTTCACTTGCAGAAGCTTGAGTCTGCTGGATTGATCTCGAAGGATCCGATAGGGAACTATCGGGTCAAGACACGGGTCCGGGTCGGTCTCGTGCGAAACTATGTTCTTATTAGAAACATCTTCGTGCCACGCCACGTTTTCTACGCGATAGTGATGACGATTGCCTCGATCCTTTATCTCAGTCTGCTGAGAGATTTTCTTTCTTCTCCCTTCACGATCATCGCGCTACTGCTAAACACGGTGTCCGCCGGCGTGTTCTGGTTCGAGTCCTGCCGTGATTGGAAGGACAAGCCAAGGTTCTCAGGGGATTGAAATGAGGATTCATTGTTCAAGACTTTTCAACAATATTTCGACAGCATCGAACTATATCGAAGAAAGAGCAATAATATTCTGGGGACGATGTAGTTGAAACGAATATTCTTGGCTGTGTTTCTCGCAGCGATCGTGTTTTCTGCGGCGTTCTTCCAGTTGCCCTTTTCTGTTCGGGCACAGTCGTCAACGATTCCGATATCGCAGGAGTATGCAAGCGGAGACCTCCAGGTGCCATACTATGGTGGGGGGAACCTGAGATTGTGGTACTCTTGGGTTAACGTCAACAATACTCGCACGGTATTCTTCGCGTTACATTTTCTGAACCAGAACCCGATCTTTACCTTCGTCGGGCAAGCGTACAATTCACCCACAGGCCAGAGGGTCTTTGTGGGGAACTCATTGCTGGCTATAGAGGTGTATAACGATACGAACCACAATGGCTACCTTGACGCTGACTACAGTATCCCTACGACCGAACTCAAGTACACTCTGATAATGAACGCATCCCAAACCTTCACGACTGACGCCGTGAACAAGACGATCGTCGATGGAGTTCCACATTATCAATGGGGTGTCACGTACGGCTCGATCCAGGCCTTTCTCATCAAGGCAACGCCACCAGGATACGGTTATGGAGGCGGAGCAAGCGCGGCGAACGCGCTTGTCGATCACGTGTCTATGTTCTATGACTACTCAATCAAAGGGAACAGGACATTTCTGAAGACAAGTTTTCAGATCGGCGGCATAACGCTGTCCTCTTTCACACCACCGACTCCCAGCCTACAAGACCTGAGCCTCTCATTGCTTTACGCAACATCAACTGTCGCATCTAGACAGTTGACCATTGTCACGGGTGGATCGCCCTATGATTCTCAATCGAGTCCCGTTGCGTCGACTTTCACTGCTGCACAGGTCAATGTGGACAACATCCTCGCTTACGAGTTTCAGTTCAAAGACAACTACACGCTACAGACAAGTTCTCCAACGACGCACCCAGCAGTGTACCTTGCTTCACCTGTCGGTTCAATTCCTACGAACGCCTTGCAAGGCCAATTCTTCGATCCACTCCTCAGAGTCCAAGACTTTGTGAGGGGCGAGCTTCCGGATATCGCGGGACTTCCTTCAACCTCGAACATCAACTACACTGCGACCAAGTTTCTCTACAGGATGAACTATCCTACTTGGTCCGGGACAGCAATACTGCACGATCCTACATACGTGGCGTATCTGGGCAAGGGAACAGCCTCCATGAATCCGATTCCGGTGCCATCATGGATCCTCTACACGGCCGTGTTCACAGGCGGGTTGGCGTTACTGGTCGCTTTCAATGGGTTAAGACGAGCTAGAAAACCGTCCGGTCCGACAGATGGTCCGGAGAGCATCGAAATAGTATCGACATAGAATCCCGGCAAAATATTACACGGGCCGATATGTCGACGAGCGAGAGTTTGGCTGTTAGCCTCGGGTCCTCAAGTTTCTCTGCGAATGTTCCAAAGATCGAGAATGATTCCATTTCACAGCCAGCTTCTGGTCTTCAATATCTAATGGTGAATGGTCGACTGGGTCTCGGCTAGGCTCGGGTAGGAGATTCCTGGGCACGCAACGGTCGCATGTCCATTTCCAGTGCCAGTACTAGGTGACAAGATTCTTGGCCGCACACCTCGGAATTACCGTGGGATCGGGTATATTCGAGGCCGGACTGTGGTAGCCCGGGGGACATGCGTGGCTGGCCACTGACTTTATACCACGGATTTCGAAACTCCCCCTTTTTCTTTTCTAAACTCGATAGAAGAGTCAACCCTCGCTTTCCACAACATGTTTGGAGCCTTCTAGGGGGACTACCCATCACGGCCCAGGGTTCGTGCCGCGAACATTGAAAATTCTGGTCTTATTTTCAATCACTTTGAGGGAGCAGCTCATTGGCTGAGGTTTTATAAGGGCGGGGGCTGGGCCTGGTTATCTTTGGATATCAACGGATACTCTCTCGAGGTAACTTTTTATTCATGATAATTTCTCTACCCATTTGTCGTAGGAAGTATTCATATTCACCAGTATCTCTTACCTCTGAAGCCGTCAGCTCTGCTAGTAGCCTGTCTATTGATACTCTCAGTTGTCTCCTTGTTTGCTTCTGTGAGAGCTACTGATTGCTCGACGACGTTGGTCTTTCGCCCCACGGACGACGCGACCATCAGGGCGGATATGCCTACGACCAATCTCGGAACCGGTACGACCCTGGTCGCCGACGCAAGCCCTGTCAGAGATTTTCTCCTAAGGTTCTCTGTAACGGGAGTAGGCTCGTGCCAGGTGACTAGCGCAACGCTGCGCTTGTTCCAGGTAGACTCTTCTGACCGGGGAGGAGACTTCCACACAACAGCCAGTAACTGGTCGGAGGGAATTGTGACGTGGAATAATGCTCCAGCGGCCGGCCCGAAGACGATCGCGTCCCTCGGAAGCGTGTCAACTGGGAAATGGTTCGAGGTCGACCTGACCTCAATAGTCCCCGGCGATTCAATTGTCAGCCTTCGGGTTTCGTCGCCTAGTGGTGACGGGGCGTACTACTCGTCGAAGGAAGGAGCCAACCCACCACAGCTCGTACTTACTCTCGGCCCGCCTGCCACCTCCAACTCCCACGCTCCCATATTTATCGATGGAAACTCAGGCTTCACATATGCCAATGGTGTTAGAAGTGGGTCGGGCACAGCGTCGGACCCCTATGTCATATCAAATTGGGACATCGACCTCTGCCAACCAGGGGCGGGTTGCGGTGGTTCCGGGGTTTTTGTGGAAAACACTGACGCCAATTTCGTAATCCGGAACGTCCGCGTCCACAGTAGCGGCAGCATCAATACCTTCAGCTATTACGATGCCGACGTCTATCTTTACAACGTTGCAAACGGTCGGGTTGAGAACTCGACTCTAAGCGACGGCCGCTCCGGCATCACCGTTGAAGGCTCTAAGTATGTCACATTGTCAGGGAACAATCTCTCGGTTCAACCCATCTACATCTCATCGGGGGGTGGAGGGGAAACGCAAGTTGCAGGCCCGTGTATGAGCATTCATTCTTCCACCAGCATAGTTGTCTCTGGAAATTCACTGTCCCCATGTGTCAATGGAATGGAATCCTTCGGGACCACCGGCATGGTCGTTTCTGGAAACAAGTTCGTCCAAGATGGGGTCTACGGGCTATTTCTGGAGGGCTATGGAGCGGCCTCAACGGTAGGGGCGCTAATAGAGAATAATCAGTTCGGACCTGGATCAGATAGGGGCATCGAGATTAACGATGGCGCAAATGTTACCCAGACCACCATATCCGGCAATATTTTCTCCGGGCAGGGCATCGACCTCCATCCACCCACCATAGCTGACTGTTGCCCCTCCAACACAATGGTCTACGGCCTTGCTCAACTCAGCTCCAATACAATTACAACGGACAACCTGGTCAATGGCAAACCAATCTATTACTTCGAGGGATGCTCTGGAACGAGTATCAACGGGATTCCTGTCGGACAACTAATAGTGGTCAACTGCACGAACTTTCAGGCCAGCAACCTCCAGATCAGCGGCGTGATTGAAGGGATCGTTCTATCAAACGTCCACGGAGCAACAATCGTCAATGATACCCTGTCAAACATAAGCCGGTTCGGCGTTCTAGCCTTCAACTCTGACCATGTGACAGTTACCGGCAATAACATTACCGCAGGTAATGGAATTCAGTTCTATATCTCAAGCAACATGCTAGTCTACCACAACAACTTCCTCGGAGGAGGCGATTTTGCAGGAGGAGCTTACCAAGGAATGGATTACAAGGGTAGCTATGACTCATGGGACGACGGCTACCCCAGCGGGGGCAATTTCTGGTGGAACTATAACGCTACAGACAATTGCGGGGGACCGCAGCAGGAGGTGTGCACAGGCCCAGACGGTATTGGAGACACACCTTTCGGTCTGGACCGTTACCCGTTGATGAAGCCCTACCCAGTTCAGACCAATCCCCCCGTTGGCTTCGACTTCAGCCTGGACACGCCTTCGCCTAGCAGCCTTTCCATGGCTCAGGGTGGCACCAGCCCGTCCTCTTGGATAGCCGCGTGGTTAGTGAATGCTCCTTCGTATGGTTTCATTACCTTCACAGCGTCTGGCCTTCCCAGTGGAGTCACCGCCTCTTTCACACGTAATCCATGCCCATTCCTTGGGGATGTACAAGGAACTCCGGGTTGCTTCGTTTCCGTGTCCTTTTCTGCCACTGTCACCGCCACTCTCGGGACTACGAACGTAACAATCACGGCAGACAGCGATGGCGTCAGCCATTCGACGAGCATATCCCTGACCATTACGGTCGCCTCGCGCGCAGCGTCATTCACAGCCTCTAACCCGGTTACCGCCGGTCGCCCGGCTAACTTTACCGCATTCGCTTCAGGAGGGAGTCCGCCTTACAGTTTCAGCTGGACTTTTGGCGATGGAGGTTCGACAACAGGCAGCTCTGCCACCCACACCTATTCAACCGGTGGGTCGTACACGGTAACACTGACGACTCAAGACTCAGCGAGCAGGACTATCGTTGTGTCGAAGGTGGTCACGGTTGCTTCGCTGGCCCCCAATGCTCTTGCCATCTCAAATGATGGTAAGGTTTTCAGCTATCAGCGCGGTGTCTTCACCCTGATAGCTCAGCCTGTGACGACTCCGCTCAGACAAGTGGCCTGGAACCCTAATGGATCCTACGCGCTAATAGTGGGCGACTCGGGCGTGGTTTTGAAGTACGATGGCTCTCAACTCTCAACGATACCCACAGGGGTAACTACCAACCTGTACGCGTTGGCTTGGAAGCCGGACGGGTCTTACGCAATGATCGCTGGCTCAGGAGGTGTTCTGTTCAAGTATGATGGAGCCTCTATGACCAGGCTCCAAAACCCGTTCACCAACTCAATACGGTCGATAAGCTGGAACCCCGCGGGGACCCAGGCATTGATGGTTGGATCCTCTGGTACCATGTTGCTCTACCAGCCGAACGGACAAATCACAAAGATATCGTCTGGCACCACGGAGTACCTCTACTCTGCAGGTTGGAGTCCAAACGGGCAGTACGCGTTGGTGGCAGGTGGGAACGGTGTCATCGTGCGCTATGATGGAACAAGCGTTCAGACCCTCAACACCACCGGTCTCTACAGCTCTACGATCGTTATCCACTCCATCTCATGGATTCCGTCAGGCACCTCTGCTCTGCTCGTAGGAGACTCCGGCCTAGTCCTCACCTACGATGGCAACGTGCTGACCCGTGTCGCAAATCCTGTCGCGAGCAACCTGTACTCGATAAGCTGGCTTGGAACGACAGCCTACATCTCAGGTGGAAGCGGTTCCAGCCTGACATACACGGGCGGGGTGTTGTCTACACTCACAAACAATACATCAACCAGCCTCAGAGGCCTAGCCTGGAAACCAAGCTAGTCCGCAGACCAAACAAGACAGTTTGCAAGAAACGTGAATTCGATTCCCCAAGGGTTTCATCCCCCCATTTTTCATATTCGAACAAGGCCTTGGTAGCCCGGGGGAGATTCGAACTCCCGTCAGCAGGTTGCTCCAACCCCTCTTTTTGAGGGGATCCAGAGCCGACTAGGGACGCTTCCGTGTTTCTGGCCCGAAACGCCCATGCTATGCTAGACCACTACACCACCGGGCTACGAAGTTCTTGGTTGTTCATTGGCTAGCCATAATAGGTTTCGTCGAACCGGATAGAGCGAGAATCCAGGAGTCGTTCGATTGATCAGGTCGCGCTCGCATGGCTAGTATGGACACTACATTGCCGTAAGGGGGATGTTGAACCGTCGCCATTGCGAAGCTCGTTGAATGATCGTGGTAAGGAGGGCACCCGTCTGATCCTTTCGCAGGTTTGCCTGAGATCTCTGATGCGGCATAGGTGTAGGCACGGCTCGCGACCGAATCGGCTATTTTCAGCCCTGATTCACGATCTGAACATGCACGTCTAGGACGCGGGATAATTTGTGCTGTAAATCCGGATAATTCCGAATCGA
>Ga0209236_1002586_pt1 | contig 11063 bp, 9 predicted proteins | sample GraSoi013_1_40cm_FD_185819 | JGI IMG/M metagenome (GOLD analysis project Ga0209236, IMG submission 185819) | Grasslands soil microbial communities from the Angelo Coastal Reserve, California, USA - Sample 09_27_2013_1_40cm (SPAdes) (version 2) | ecosystem: Environmental > Terrestrial > Soil >... | reverse complement strand
AAGCCGGGCGATCCCGGCGCGTCCTTTCTCATCACCAAGCTGCAGTTGACGAGCACCGATCCGGCCTTTGGCCCTGGCCAGCCCGCTTCCGCGCCGGGCTCAACCTGTGCCGCGACGCTCGGGGTGATCGAGCAGTGGATCCAGCTCGGCGCCCCGGACGACTGAGATGACGGACCTCTCGCGCCGATCGATGATGAAGACGGCCGCGCTCGTGCCGCTTGCCGCGAAGCTCGCGTGCATCCGGCGGATCGCGCCGAACCGCTGGCTGAACGTGGCGGCCGCCGTAGACGGCGACGTCGCCATCGCTCTCGTGCAGGCTCCGGAGCTCTCGAGGGCCGGCGGAGCGATCGTAGCGCACCCACTGGGATCACCCGGCGCATACCTGGTGGCAAATGCCGGCACCGGATACTTGGCCCTGCGCGCCGAATGCCCGCATGAAGGGTGCGAAGTGGCGTGGGTCCAGGAGGATCGTGAGGTGGAGTGCCCTTGTCACGGGTCGAGGTTCGCCGGCGACGGCACCCTCCTCAATCCCCCCGCGCGCGCCAATCTGACGGCTTTTCCCGCCGAAGCGGATGGGCAGGGCAACATCGTCGTACATCTCTTCGCCGGCGATGGAACCTTCGCGGAGCGCGTGCAGAACGGACAGGTGAGCTTCCCGATCAGCGAGTTCCCCACCCTCGCGAACGTGGGCGGTGTGATCCTCGGTCGTCCCGACGGATTTCCGAGCCCGCTACTGGTAGCCCGTATCGCTTCAGGCGTTGGTGCAGACGCCATCGCGGGCGTGTCGGCGATTTGCAGCCATCTGGGCTGCACCGTGCTGCCCGCCGCGGGTGAATTGCAGTGCCCCTGTCATGACTCCAGATTCGACCTGACTGGCGGATTCTTGCAGGGACCCGCAGGTTCGAACCTTCTCCGCTACGCCATCGCGTTCGATGGCACGACGGTGACGGTTTCCACGACCCCGCGCGCCTGACCTACTGCGGCTGGTTCTGTCCGCGGATCTCGCCGCTGGGATACGGGCTGGTGTGGATGTTCGTATATGTCTCGTTGGCGCGCATCAGTTGGAGCAGCCCGTTGTAGTCTCCAGCGTCGACACCGATGCCGCCGTCGGACGTGCTGGCGGCCGCCACGTTCTGGGCTGTGAACGTTCCGCTGAACGTTCCGGAGGTGGCGTGCGGTACCGAGAACGGCACGGTCACGCTGCCGTTCACTCCCGCGGGTCCGACGTGGATGTGACCGGCAGTGGCGTTGGCGGTCAGTCCGCTGAACGTGACCGTGTAGCTCACTGTGCCGCCATCGACCGTGTAGTCGGCAGTGCCCGTGCCCGAGGAGGTGACGCCTCCGACCTCGTTCGCGGCGTTCATCGTCGCCCTGAAGTGCGTTGCTGGGTTGGACGACCCACAAGCAGCGAGACCGAACGCCAAAGCGACGGTTGAGATCCTGATCATGAGCTCCTCCGTTCTTGGTACGCGTTGCCCTCGGGCACCGTGAGTCCTGAGGGCGCCGCAAGGTTCCCGCTTGAACAGGCGGTTCCAGCGGACACGCATTCGCGTCCCTACCACCGTAACTGCATCTCGGGAAGGGCCTTGCTCCTGATTCGCATGTGGCGGCCGGAACGGGCGTTCTGCCGGGTGGCTCACGTTTCCAAGCTGAGGCGTCGACAACGGCGTCGAAGCTGGTAACTTCGGCGCCCGCTTCCACGAGGTCCCCATGCGTCTCACGACCCTCCTCGTCGTCCTCGCCTGCGGATGCGCCACCTCTTCCTCGACCGGCGCTCCATCCGGCGGCGCCAGCGAGCCGGCCGACGCGAAAGAACGAGGATGGAGGAGCCCTGCTTCAGAGTCTGGCGCGGCGGGCGGCGGGCCCGTCTCCGTCGCGGTTGCGACTCTGGAACCAAAGAGCGGCAGCAAGGTGACCGGCACGGCTCGCATCACTCCTTCGGCTTCCGGCGTCGACGTGCTCGTCAGCGTCCAGGACGCCGCCCCCGGCGAGCATGGGGTGCACATCCACGAGAAGGGAGATTGCAGCGACCCCGCGGCGAACAATGCCGGCCCCCACTTCAACCCCAACTCGGGCGCGCACCACGGCGGACCGAACACGCCGGTGAGACATGGCGGAGATCTCGGCAACATCAATGTCAATTCGAGCGGCGGAGGCCTGCTGGTGGTGACGGTGTCGGACCTGTCGGTGGACAACGTCGTCGGGCGCTCGGTGGTCGTTCACGAGAAGCAGGACGACCTGCAGAGCGACCCTTCGGGGAACTCGGGGGCGCGGATCGCGTGCGGGGTGCTGCACGGGGAATGATTCAGCGCAGCAGGCCGCTCCAGAACGGGTGGGTGCAGCCGCCGTCGCCGCTGCTGCCGATGACGGTGCCCTCGGGGCCCATGGAGAGTCCGTCGGCGGGGAATTTCAGGGTGCCGCAGCGTTCTCCCGCCGCCGAATAGAGCTCCAGCGTGTCGTGCGGGGAGGCCCCGGCGCGCGGGATCAGCGCATAGGCGCGGCCCTGGCGGATGATCTGCAGATCGTACCGGTCGTGCGATGAAAGCCAAGGGGGCACGGGGTCCGCCGAGCCGACTCCGCTGCGGACCGTCGCCGCCCATGCGCCGTCGATCTGGATCGCGGCGCCCCCGGCGGAGCAGGACCGCAGCGGGCCCTCGGCACCGAGCTGCACGCCACTTACGAGAGCCGCCATTTCGTCGCCGACGTAGGCGTCACGCCGCTCGGGTTCCAGGTCCTCGCTGCCGTCGGCGGCGTCCGCCTTCGCGGGAACTTCGGTCCGCTCTCCATCTCGGCCGAGGCCGCGAGCCGCAGCGTCACCGAGAGCTTCGTCTCCATGGCCGCGGCCCGCGACCCCGCCACCGGGAAGCTCTGGGGCGGCGTCCTCCTGCAGGGTGGCCGCCTCGATCTCGCCCTCAACGGCCGGATCGGCTCGATCTACGCCTTCGGCGAAGGCGGCCGGCTGATCGGCCTTCGCGTGCTCGACAACACGCGCTTCGCCGGCGGCGGCGGCGCCGAGCTGTCGATCGGGGCCGGCCCGCTCGGCGAGTTCCGCTTCGGTCCGGCATTCACGGCGCTCGCCTTCGAGAACAACGAACGCTTCTTCACCTTCGGTCACGGCGGCTACTTCAGCCCGCAGCGCTTCTTCCACGGCGCAGCCGTCCTCCGATGGCAGCGCTCAGGGACCTTGCGCTGGGAATCCGCGGCCGAGCCCGGCTACGACTGGTACCAGGAAGCGCACGCCCTCGTCTTCCCCCTCTCACCCGACGGCACCTTCTACCCGGGCAAGACCGCCGGGGCTTCTCGTTCAATGCGCGCGCTTTCCTCGGGGTGGGCATCGGGGGCGGATTCGAGCTCGGCCTCTCCGGCGCGATGCAGCGCGCCCCCGAATTCCGCGAGATGCGCGTCGCGATCGTCCTCCGCGCGGGTGGCCTGTAAGCTACCTGCTGCACGCTCTTCGCGGAAACTACCGGCCGCCGCTCCCGATCCCTTCACCGCTTCCTGATCCCTCGTTGAACTCGTCCCGGGACGAGTTGAAGCCAGGTCCCTCGCCCCCCGCGCTCGTTCCATGAAGGCGCGCCCATACAGTTTCTCCGCCAGGTGCTGGTTGTGGGCGCGGCAGGCCAACCGGATGCCGTCGATATCGTGTTTGCGCGTCCGGGCGAATCCCTCGATGTGATCGAACTCCAGCGCCTCCGTCGTGCCGCACCTGTGGCCGCGCTCGTCCACGAACGTGCAGCGTCCGCCGTCGCGCTCGTAGACCGCGCGCTTGATCGCGTCGGGAATGTGGCGCGACGCAGACGGCTGGGCTGGCTCGGGGCAAGACGTTCCTGGACCCGCATCGCCGATCTGCTCAGTCTGCCCGGTCGCCACGCTCGCTGCCGGGCGCGGCCTGCGCCCCACCCCGAACCGCTCCTTCTTCACCTCCTCGATGAGAAGTTCGAGCGCCCTCTCGATGATCGTCGGCACGTCTCCGTCAGGCACCCGATGGCGCAGCAAGTCTTGCGCTTGCCGCAGCTTGTCGCGCAGCGACCGGCTGGCCGTGAACTGCACCTTGAACGTCTCCCCGCTGAGCGGCGCCACCACGGCTCGGTAGTTCGTCACGACCGGTTGCGGCACTCCAAGAGGAAGCTCGTCGACAAGCGGCGCCTGCTCTCGTGGCGCGCCTGCCGGGACCAGCTCTCCTGGCCCGCTTTCCGCAGCCGTCCCTCCTGGCGCGCCTGCCGCAGTCGGCTCTGCCGGCCGCTCCGCACGCGCTGGCATGGGAGCCCACTTCACCACAGGACACTCCGGCAGCATGCGGATCACGACCGGCACCGGCGGCAGCGGCGCAAGACGCGCCACCAGCTCCTCGATCTCCCGCTTCGACTTGCCGGCCGCCTGCGCCAGGACGGCCTCATGGTTGTCGTCGTTGAGGTGCGGGGCGAGCAGCCGCAGCCCAGCCAGGTGCACCCGCCCGGACCTCGCCGCTTCGATCACCGCCGGAAGCCGGCGCCCCGCGCGCGCCACCGTGATCCGGTTGTAGGCGGCGTCCTCCGAAAAACCGAGCTCGCCCACGCAGAAGGCGAACATCGATGGGTGCGCGCAAGCCAGGTACAGCTTCCGCTCATCGATCTCGCCCAGGTGCATCAGCAGCTCGGCTTCGACGCCGTGGGATTTCCGCACGAGCTGGCGCGTCGCCGAGAGAAGGTCCGCGCCGCCCATGGACTCGAGAGAGACACTTGCATTCATCATGCGGACCATCGTGGCACCGCCCCCTGACATCGCCGCCGCCATGCACAATCCCGGACGCGGACGCGACTTAAATCTGGCGTTTCGCGCCGACTCATCTATGGGTGGCGCCTCAGGCGCGATCCCGCGCCCGAAAGAGAGGGGCGAATGACCTGTAAGTTCGCTTTTGCGGTGACGCTCGCCGCGGCGCTGCTCGCGAATGCGCCGGCGCGAGCCGCTTCCTGCAAGAAAGACGCGGACTGCAGCAGCGGGCAAGTCTGCTCGAACGGGACCTGCGTGAAGCGCCTGTCGAGGGCCGCCTCAGACGCCGCGAGCGCGGTGTCCCCGACCGAGTCGTCGACTGCCGGCACCAAGCGGACGCCTTACATCGGCTGGGGCGGCCTGGGCCTCTACAACGTCGGCGTGACCGGCGGTAGCTCCACCTACTTCGGCTTCCACGCGGGAGGCGCAGCCAGCCTGATCAACCTGACTCCGGAACTGCCGCTGATCGGCTGGGGCGACATCGCACTGACCCTGGGGAGCGACCTGTTCTTCCCGATGGCCGTAGGAGCCGGCGTCCGCTACGACAGCCTGGGGCCGGTGCAGCTGCTCGGCGGCCTCGGGTTCGCGCTGCTGCCGACCACGGCCTCTTTCTCCACGCAGGCGGGACTGCGCATCATGGGCATGGTGCTCTATCCACTCCCGCAAATTCACCGGAACCTGTCGGCGCAGGCCCAGCTGTCCTACGACATCCTGAGCAACAGCTTCCACCTGTTCACGTTCACGGTGGGCGCAGGTTGGGCGCTCTAGCTGCTGGAGGCGGCTTGGCACCCTACGACTACTCGGCGGTCGACAGCTCCGGGTTGATCCCGCCCACCCACGACTGCGCCACGCTTGCCGGCGGCTCAGGCGGCAGCAGGCGCGGCGGGATCGCCAGCGGCGGCGGCAACGGACAGATCGTGCAGGCCCCGCGCAGCGGAATGATCAGGTGCTGGCCGAGCCGCAGCAGCGACTCCGTCTTCATCTGGTTCGCCTTGCGGATCGCCGCGAGCGTCGTCTTGTACCGGGCGGCGATCTGGCCGAGCGTGTTGCCGGCGCGGACCACGTAGGTGGTGAGGTTCTGCCCCGGGAGCAGCGCGAGCATCGGCTGCAGCCTGCGGCCGAGTTCCTGCGACCGCGGCGCGTAGAAGCGGACGTGGAAATGATCGCGGTGGCTCCTCGCGTGCTTCACCATCCCCCCGAAGACCTGCGCCAGCCAGGCGGCATCCTCTCCGATGGAGAGGGCGAACCGGTACAGTACGCTCTGGATCGTCCGGTCGACGAGGATCAGCTGCACGTCGGTCTCGGTGATCAAGGCGCGCAGCAGCGCCCAGTTGCGCGCCGGGTCGATCAGCTTCTCCCGGGGAACGCCGCGCGGCGGGAACCGATCGCCCTTGTAGAAGAGACCAATGTCCGCGTCGCGGCCGCTCTGGTGCGACCGGTGCGGGCGCAGGTACCCTCCGTCCTTCGCGCTGATGTGGTTCAGACGGGCCGGAGCCGAGTCCGGGAATTGCCTGCGCACGGAGCGGAAGGCCTGCGCGAGCGCATCCACGGTCTCCCGCACCGCATAGGAGAAGTCGGGCCGCTCGATGATCCAGGCCGGATCCTGCGGCATCTGTACGGCGTTGATGATCCGGCCGCGATCGGCGAAGCCGATGGAGATGCTGCCGAGAGACGCCGGGTCGTCGCGCAGCTTCTGCGCGAGGTCGTGCACCGTCAGCTCCCGCGTGTAGAGGAGCGCGGGGCCGATGGGCGCGGATGTGGAGGACTCAGCCTCCTCGGGCGCATCTCCTTCCGTCACCGAAACGCCATCCTGGGGAACGCCATCCTGGGCGGCGGCGCTGGCGGCGGTCAGCGCGACCAAGGCCGTAAGGACGAGTCGCATCGAAGCCTAGCATACCGGATATCCCCCCTTTTGAGTCCAGCTTCTCCTCCACCGCCTCTGTCGAGAAGTGAACGTCCGTATCCCTCCCCGGGCGGCCGAGCGGATGGGCGGCTCCGCGTCTTCGCCGGATTCTCCCTGGAATCATCGAAGGTTTGCCCCGAGGTGCGTGGAGGCCGGTGTCAGCTACCAGTCGGATGCCCGCCGCATTACGTATGCGTGGCTGGCCGAATGCCTGCAGATTTCGCCTACTTGCGCGTGACCTGGCGCATCAACCCTTCCTGCGCGACGCTAGCGATCAGCCTTCCCCCACGATCGTAGATGAGGCCGCGCGCGAGCCCGCGAGCGCCCTGCGCCGAAGGGCTGTCCATCGCGTACAGCAGCCACTCATCCACGCGCGCCGGGCGATGGAACCACATCGCGTGATCGATGCTCGCGACCACCGTGCTTTCGCCGATCCAGCTCACGCCGTGGGGACGAAGGGCGGTCGGGATCAGGTTGTAGTCCGACGCATACGTCAGCATGCAGGTGTGCAGCAAGCCGTCGTCAGGCATTCGATCGACAGCCCGAAACCAGATCGCCTGCCGCGGCTCCGCTACGCGCGGCTTGAGAGGATTCCACGGCGCCACCGGGCGGAATTCGATGGGAGCCGGCCGGCGCAGCGCTTCGCGGACGCGCTCGGGAACCGCGGAGCCCGCCTCCGCCAGCCACTGCTCGCGCAGGTCGGAGCCGGAGCGGAGCGATTCCGGCGGCGGGACCTGCGGCATCGGCTCCTGGTGCTCGAGGCCCGGCTCCACCACCTGGAAGGAAGCGATCATCGAGAGGATCGGGCGGCCGTGCTGGATGGCCTGCACGCGCCGCGCGCTGAAGCTGCGGCCGTCGCGGATGCGATCGACCTCGTAGACGATCGGCGCCGCCATGTCGCCGGGGAGCAGGAAGTACCCGTGGAGCGAGTGCGGCAACCGGTCCTCGACCGTCCGGGTCGCCGCCACCAGGGCCTGACCGATCACCTGGCCCCCGAAGACGCTCTTTCCGCCTAGATCGCTCGATTGACCGCGAAAGAGGTTCACCTCGAGCCGCTCGAGATCGAGCTGGCGGATCAGGTCTGCGAGGGCTGGATCCATCGGATCATTGTCGTACAGCAGTTGACAGCGGGCGACTTCCAAGGAAAAGGAGAGGCCCGACAGTTTTGTCGTCACCTTCGGCACCAAGACTCGGAGACGTCGATGCGCTATCGGATGTTGGCGGCGGTGTCCCTGCTCATCGCTGCCTGCGCGGGCAGCGAGCCTCAACCTGCGCTTACCATCAGCCCGTCCGGAAACCAGACCGCAACGGGACCCGTCACCATCACGGCCTCGCCAGCGGATCTCGCCAACGAAATCGCCTGGTCGACGACCGTCCCGGGCACGCTCTCGGGCGACAAGGGGCTGACGGTCGTCTACCATCCGCCGCCGTCGACCCAGCCGGTGACGGTCACCGCGTCGGCGCGCGGGCAGACGGCGACGGCGACGTTCGCGACACAGTCGACGACCCTTCCGGGGCACACCATCCCATCGCCGGGGCTGAGCGGGAACGTGGACGTCACCTACGATCAGTACGACATCCCGCACATCTTCTGCGCCAACCAGAACGACTGCTACGCGGTGCAGGGATACATCCAGGCGCAGGACCGGCTATTCCAGCTGGATTTCTTCCGCCGCGCCGCGGAAGGCCGCGCTGCGGAACTGGTCGGTCACGCGCTCCTGGACCAGGACAAGCAGTTCCTCGCCCTGTTCGCGACGCGAGACGGAGAGCGGATCGAGACTAAACTCGCCGCCGCGCTCGATGTCGATACCAAGGCGAAAGTCGACGCGTTCGTGAGCGGCGTCAACGCGTATCTCACCGTCCTCAGGCAGACGCCGACGCTGATGCCCCAGGAGTACGCGCAGATCTCTGCCGGCCTCACGCCCGCCGACATCCCCGACTGGTCGGCCGCGGATACCCTCGCGGTGGCACGGCTGCTGCAGTTCCAGGAGTCGGAATCGATCACGAAGGAGACTTCCTATACCTTTTTTGCCCTGACATTCGGACAGGGCCCGCTTGCCGACGCTGGACGTGTCAGCGCTTATCTGCGTCCGGTGCAGCCCATCCAGGCGTTCCCGCTGGCCCCGACGGATCCGACCAGCATTCCGGGCCGGCCCCCGACCGCGCTGCCGGCGGCTACCGTTGCAGGATCGGCGCCCGGGCTGGCACAGCTCCATGCGCAGATGCGCGAGCTACACGAGTCTTTCCGGATCCTGAGCACCAATCCCGGCTCCAACGACTGGGTCGTGGACGCCTCGCACTCAGCGACAGGCCACGCGATGGTGGCGAACGATCCGCACTTGTCGCTCCAGTATCCCCCGCTCTTCCATCTCGCCGCGCTGACCGCCAGCGATAGCAGCGGGCTCGACGTGGTGGGCGGGGCGCTTCCCGGTGTTCCCGGCGTGCTGATCGGCCGCGGCAAGCACGTCGGATGGGGGGTGACAACCGTCTTGTACGACGTCACCGACCTGTACGAGGAGATCGTCGATCCGACCTGTACGCCCACTCCCTGCGTCAAGTGGGGCAGCGGCGCGAATGTCCAGAATGTCCCGACCATCCTGGCGCATGGACAGCCAGGCCAGCAACTGGGACAGCCATACTCGATCAAGGTGCGGGGGGAAAACCCGGTCAGCTTCCCGGTGCTGGTCGTGCCGCATCACGGTCCCTTCATCCAGTACGACCCGGCGGCAGATCCGACGAGCGCGATCAGCCTGAGGTGGACGGGACATGAGGTCACACAGGATCTCAAGGCGATCCTCGATCTCGACAACGCGGACAGCGTCGGGGACCTCACATCGACCGGCAACACCGCTTTCAAGGCCTTGTCGAATTGGGCTGTCGCGGCGCTGAACTTCGTCCTCGCCGACGACCAGCGCAACATCGGATACGATCCGCACGCGCTGGTGCCGAACCGTCCGTGGGCGGGGACTGCCCCCAGCGGGTCGCCGCTGTTGCCCTGGCTGCTGTTACCGAGCGACAAGTCCGCCGAATGGGGAAGCGGCAATGCCGGCGACAACTGTGCGACGACGCCGGCGGTGCCCGGCCCCTGCTGGGTTTCAGATGACAAGCTGCCGCACGGAGTGAACCCGGCAAAGGGATACTTCGCCACCGCCAACAGCGATCCCGCGGGATACACGGGGCACCCCAACAGCCCCTTCGGCAGTTCCATCGACCCGACGCTCTATCCGTACCTGAGCTTCGACTGGAGCGATCCCACCGCCGTCCGGTACGCCCGCGTCGCGCAACTGCTCAGCCAGAAGACCGCGAACGGCGGAAAGGTCTCGCTCGCGGACATGCAGGCGATCCAGAGCGACCATGCAGTGATGCTGGCCGCGCTGTTCGATCCGTTGTACCCGGCGGACACGGGTCCGGTCGTGAGTGCGCTCCCGGCTGCGGACCAGCAAGCGTACGGGAACGCCCACGGCTTGCTGACGCAGTGGAAGGCGGACGGATACGACTGTCCGACCGGCCTCACCAATGCCAATCCGAACAGCGCAGCGGTGACGGATGCGAAGCAGCTGCGCGACTCGGCGGCTTGTCTCCTGTTCCATGCCTTCCTCAGGAAGCTCCTGCACAACGTCTTCGACGACGATTTCGCGGTGGTCACCGCGGCGCACGGATCGCCCTTCAGCGGCGACGCCGGCGCGGAGATTCGAGCAATGCTCTTCATGCTCGGCACCGCCAACACGCACTCGTTCTGCGATGACGTGATGGCAGTCGACTCTCCTCCGACATCGTTTGCTGTCGTAACGGCGAAGACCTGCGAGCAGCAGGCCGTCACCGCCCTTCTGACGGCAGCGGGAGCGCTCCAGAACGCGTACGGATCCGACACCAACAAGTGGCTCTGGGGGCGCGTCCACACGATGACCGCGCAGGACGTCCTGGAGCCGTTGATCGGCACGCCGTTCCAGGCGGGCCCGTTCGCCCGCCCGGGCGGGGCACTGACCGTCGACGTCGGCAACCCCGATGATCCAGGGTCGAGCCCGCTCGGCTTCAGCTACTCGCACGGATCCAACCTCCGGTTCATCGCCGTGATGGATCCGGACCCCACGAACGCGCAGGTGAAGATGCAGCTTCCCGGTCCCGAGCGTGACGCTCCCGTTGTATTCTCGAGCTCGCTCAATCTCCTGAACCTGTACGTCCAGAACCAGTACTTCGACTTCCTCTACGGACACCAGGTCGACAACAAGGGGCTTCCCACCCAGAGGTTCACGCCATGATCGCGCCCAGGCTCCGCGCGGTGACCCTCGTCGTCCTCGCTGCGGCCTGCGGCGAGCCGGGGAACGTTCCGCAAACGGTAGCGGCCCCCACGGTCACGGCGGTGTTCGATCCGATCACGGGGAACATCCCGCTCCCCAACGATCTCGCGAGG
>Ga0209236_1002582_pt1 | contig 11078 bp, 16 predicted proteins | sample GraSoi013_1_40cm_FD_185819 | JGI IMG/M metagenome (GOLD analysis project Ga0209236, IMG submission 185819) | Grasslands soil microbial communities from the Angelo Coastal Reserve, California, USA - Sample 09_27_2013_1_40cm (SPAdes) (version 2) | ecosystem: Environmental > Terrestrial > Soil >... | reverse complement strand
AAGTAGCTTACTAGCGTGATGGGCACCGTTCCCGTGTTTCTGAGATAAAGAGTAGCGTTACTGTTGGCGTTGATCGGCCCGAAACTTGAGAATTCCAGACCGAGGGCTTCCTTCTGATAGCTCGGAGCCCGCGTCAAAGCGCCGAATAGTCCTGTTGCATATACGAAGACCATGACCGAAGCCGCTACCACGATGACAACCATTAGGAGAGTGGCCATTATAGTATCGATTGCTTTCTTGTTCCTAACTAGCTTCCGAAACGTACGCTTTCACTCTCCTAAACGAAGGCTGGCAGGAATGATCGAGCGCGAGTATCCTCAAATGCTCCTATCGTAACCATACCCTAAGCCAATAGGGTAACACCAGCTGGCGATCCTCATCGGCAAACGGGCAGGGTCTATCCCGAGAGAGCTGAGATGCGGGCGATTCTAACCTGAGAGACGCGATCCCGAGGATGGTTCCACGAAGGGCGGGGCTCGCGAAAATCAGCCACCCTGGGGGGTCGCATATTAGTTAGCGGAAAAAATAGTTACAGGAAAAGGACAGTTAAGGAAAAACAAATGTCAGAAGAAGAACAGTTGTGGAGGAGGGTTCCGTGTTCTCAGGGTTACTTGGTTTTCCGGAGCCTTTTTAGGACTTGAGGGCTTTTCAGTTCTCTTAGGGCGTCCGCGGCAACCCACTTCGCGGCCCCCGAGTCGATTTTCCGGATCCTTCGCGCTGTGGACACTGCGGCCTTGTTCAGCTTCATGTTGCGCTTGCCTATCTGTCTCAGAGCCCAGTTAACCGCCTTCTTGACGAAATTCCTTTCGTCAGACGCCCCACCGACAATCAGAGGAAGAAAGTCTAGGAACACCTTGTCTTTCGCTTCTTTGTCGTGAACCGCAAGTTCGGCCATCATGACGAATCCGGCTCTCTTCACGAACTCCTCTTCGCGCTTACACCATTGCTTTGCCTTCGCCACTGCAAAAGGTGTCTTGTCGAACAGGTTCCCGCAGGAACCATCAACAACGTCCCATGAGTCAAAGTCGCGAACCCACTTGTCCATCTGCTCAAGCGTCACCTTGCGAGGATCGTCAACCATTGTTGCCAAGAGCCTCGCGTCGTGAAGTCCGGTCTCCCACAGCTTCATTGCCAACATATGATCCCGTCCAACCTCGCTGGCAAGGGTCCGGAGCTGGGGAACGGAAACCCCAAAGGAATTGCTTGATTGAATTCCGAAACGGGTCATACCTTCGACAGCTTTCGGATCGCCGAGAGACCTCAACCGATCGATGACTAGTTTGACTTCCAAGTCGAACCTACCCCTGCGCTGGTTCGATTGATCCGGTTTTCTTGTAGAGGAAGACCAGCCAGAAACGAGACTTGGCCTTGCTAGCCTGCTGGAAACCCCTCTCAGAGAGAAGTTGGTCGATCGAGCGCAGGGGATGAAGGTACAGCCGGAAACCAGTCTTTCTCAGCTTCTCAACCAGATTGATTAGCGCCGTTCCTATCTTCATCGCTGGCTTCATCAGCCCTTCGTTTCGCGGAACAACAAAACCCAGTAGCTCCCTTGAGGAATCGGAAGCGGTCTTCAGAAGCGCATCCGCGTCAGGATAACAGCATAGGACCTTGTCCATCACGACAACATCGGACGCAGGCTGCCGAGTCGAGGCTGCGTTTGAGACCTCGAATCTCGCTCGATCCTGCAAGCCGGACTCTTTCGCGAATTCGTTTGCTTCATGAATCGCGACTGACGAGAGGTCGACGCCTACGCAAGAGATCGCTCCGGATCTGAGGGTTTCCAAGGCGAAGAAGCCTGTTCCGCACCCGATCTCCAAGATGGTCTTCCCGACTAGCCCCTTCTGTGAGATGAAATCGAGTAATACTTGGCTGCTGGCGGTGAGGCCGTTCGACTTGTATTTGCAACAACGGTTATGGGCTAGATCATCAAATGTCTCGGCGATTCCTTTCTCTTTACCAGGGACCGAGGACATGTTTTCAATCGGGGTCCTGCTTGGCGAACTTCCCGGTAACCAGAAACACGACATCGGTTTCCGGGGAGACCGTTTTCAGAACTTCTCGTACTCGATTTCTGATATCGTCAGAATCCGCTTCTAAGTAGACTGTAAGCTGGCCCTTTGGAACACCTATTCCGCTGACTCCTGGGAGCTGTAGTATCTGGGCGGACACTTTTCGTTTCAGAGCGCGAGAATCAGGAGGAGTCTTCGGCAGAGTCAACTCTCTCAGATCTAGAGGGTTCGGTTGTCTTTCACTTGAACCTATCCTGCAAGCTGGATCTGAAGCGCCGTCAGAACGTCCGAGATGTGGTTGGCAATGGTCGACTTCGGTGAACCGCCGAAGAGCAGACCAGTCGCTCTGCCCAACCCTCTGTCTACGATGAGCGAGCCAGAATCTCCCGCGTCGGAGAACATCTGACCCTGGTCTGGAGCGATCAGAATCTGCCCCTGAAACGTGAGAGTTCCGATATCATATTGTATGATGACGTCTGCGCTTATGTCTAGAACGGACCCGGTAGTGTAGCCTGTTGTCCGGCCGACCTTATGCACCTTCATCCCGTCAGTAGCATCGATGGGAGATGTGGTTGCGAGCTTGCCCACCTTCGGCAGAATAGTAGGGTCCGCGGGGACGGTCTTGTCGATGGCGGCGATGGCACAATCGACACTGTTGCTTCCTCGAGGCGACAGAGGAACGACTTTGGAGAGCGATCCGACCCTATCGGTTGCTTGGACTCCCTTGTCTAGAAGGGCAGGCTGGAATATGGCGGTTCCAACTGGGAGCTTGTCTTCGTTTGCGAGTACGTGGTTGTTACTCAGGATGTATTGAGCGCCTCCACTCTTCACGATCGCGCCTAGGGTCCCGGCCTCGACCATGTTTCCGATCGGGGGAGGACCAATAGAGCTTCCAGGTCTGATAGGCCGCCAGCGGTCTCTAGGGGTTATTGGTGCCGGTGCCACGGTGAAGGCCTTGAACCTTCCGGTTTCAACTACGTCCGTCGGGACGCCCCGTATTGTCGCGGGCACGAGTTGTGGCTGGGGAATCTGGGCCTTCGGAAATTTTCTATTCACATATACTCGAACCGCATCCGTACCCGTGGGTTGCCCGCCTTTGATCTTCTTGCCAATTCCGACGCCAACGATGTTGAGGTCGAGCTGATAGGAGACCGCTCTGGTGGAATACGCGGCCCTAGCGCTGTCGGTCAAGAAGCGAGTAGCCGCCTCTTTCTTCGCCGAAGATAATTGGGGAGGAATGCTTTCGCGGTTCATAAAATCGGAAATTGGCTTGTCTGCTGATTAAGACTTCGTTTACACCTGAAAACTTCTGCCTAAGAAGGTCAGATCCAGATTTCGGTAGGATGGCGTCGAAAATGGTCGCTGGTTCGAGTTTTTCAGATAATCTGCGATTTACAAGGAAGTGTGAATATTACGGGTCCGGTCCCCCGTTTCTTGCATCGAGATGATGAAAATGTGACGGACTAGGCGTCAATCTCTCTGCCACTATCTAACAACGTGCTCACTCGGTTCATATTGCCAGTAATATACTGTCATACGCAAATATCCGAAAGTCTAGAACCACCCATCATCTTCCTGCCTAATCACCCTACAGGGATGATGCTCGGTTCAACTCGATCTGCACATGAATTTGATACCAAACCCTCAGGCTACGAGCAGTTCCCGACCATGATCTTAAGCTTCGCAAACAACAAAGGGGGAACCGGCAAGACCACAACAGCGGTCAACCTCGCCACCGCGCTGGCACAACTAGGACGAAAAGTACTGCTCGTGGATCTCGATCCACAAGGAAGCACCACAGTCAGCCTCGGCTTCCAAAAATCCAAACTACTCTACACCGTCTACGATGCACTCGCACAGTCGAGAAGGATCGAAGAAGTAATGCTTGGGACCAAGGTCGAGAATCTAACACTCGTTCCAAGTAATCTGGACCTTGCAGGAGCGGAGGTCGAGCTATCCTCTATCCCCGGCCGCGAATTCGTCCTGAGGGAGGCACTCGCTGTCGCCAGGCACAAGTACGACGCGATCCTTATCGATTGCCCACCAAACATCGGAATTCTAACCGTAAACGCGATCGTCGCATGCGACCTCATGATCGTGCCTGTGCAATCTGAATTCTTGTCGATGGACGGGCTTCCGACATTGCTGAAGTTCATGCGAATCGTAAAATCGCGCGCGAAAACAGACTTCGACTATCGAATTCTGCTCACGCTCTTCGACAAGAGAACAGGACTCTCGAAAAAGGTCGTTCAGCAGCTCAGGACCTCGTTCGGCGACCACATCCTCAAGATCGTCATCCCACGATCCATCCGCATGGCTGAAGCGCCGAGCAAAGGAATACCAGGGATAATCTACAGCCCTAGGAACAGTGCCTCAGAGGAATACAGGCGGCTTACGAAGGAGTTGCTCGAAGGATCGCTCGCTGACACTGTCCTAACCAAACTCGGATCCACAGCAGACTGATCCTACTTGTCGACTAGCGTCAAGAAAAGGCGAAGGCCAGCGCAGAAAGGAGTACAAGCAGTCTTCACGCCAAGCACCAACTGGAAGGGAAGAGCCCAGCTCAGTCTCGGGCTACTTGCGATAGGAGCAGGCACCGGGTCATGGATCTACACGACTAGAGCGCTCGGAGGATTCGGTCTTGGCAACTTAATCCCATGGAACGAATCGGCCGCCGCAATTTTCCTCCCCGTCTCAATTCCGCTATTGATCGGCGGAGTAGGTCTTTGCACGTACTTTCTCGCGATGAGAAGAACCTGGCGAGCAAGCAACCGGATCGAATCCGCACTTTACGAGCTGGAAGCCCTTGTCGGTCAAAAGAACGGAGTTGCAGGAACCCCGTTAGGAGGGGGAGTGATCCCTGAGGCGAAGAAGGGTGGGAAACGGTCATTTCACCTCCCGTCATTCAACGTAGGATCGAAAGCCCTTGCAATTGCGCTTGTTGAAGCGGTACTGCTGATAATCATCTATGGCGGGCTTGTGCGAGAGTACGCGTCGAACGTCAATATGCAGAACTGGGTCCAGGCCAACTTCGCTCCCGGAAGCTATCTTCTCAACTACAACGCGGTACTCGTTCTCGCCGGACTCCTAGGGATCTTGATATTCCAGCTCGTACCAAGAAAGTTGCATTCAAGGAAGCTCCAAGGATAGTTTCTATTCTAGACTACGGCCCGCGATCCCGTTTTCGCGATTGCTAGGCACGAACTGCACTGTGCCATGAATCGTCTTGTGAAGATACGATTTTTCCCGGAGGACCTTTTGGAAAATCCCGAGCGCATCTGTGGCGTATTCTCGGAGAATTGTTTGCCTGGTCTGGGTTTGCCTTCTAGGCTTGAAGTAAGCGCCCAATGGGACCATGTAAAACTTGAGCGTCGTTTCATCGTTCGAGCTCTGCCGGTAACCCATCTCAAAGTCGTATACTTGGAATCTATGCCCTTGCCTTCTCATCGTCAGCCAGACGAAAAACTCACGTGCACGGAATTCGGGCTCTTCCTTTCTCAGCACCAGAGAAGTAACCTTTTCGTGGGGGATAGTGAGGTTCGCATTATCGGCAATAAGTGATTCCACGCTGGTTTGTTCGTAGTCTTCGAGAGTCTTTGGTATTACGTCGGTCATTAGCGCGGTTCCAAACTTCATCTCGCCACGAAGCCAATAGCTACTCCTCGTCTTCTCCAGGCGAATGAAAATTGACCGGCTATCAGTCACCAGAACAGCATACTCCTTCGGATATTCCTTGTCCGGCACTATGACCCTGTGAATCAGGGCCAGCCTCTTCTCCGGTACCGAGCCAGTCACCGGTTTCTCAAAGCACCGGTGCGTTGGCTTGTTCTTAGTTCTACCCCTGCACGACTAGGGACTAACAGTCGAACCTCGGTTTCGGGTTTTATTCTCGTTGAGGGACTCAATGCAATGTTGGGCTCCGTGTCACTCTATCTGAATAGTCGCGGTAACGGGTCTCTTATCGGAGTAGTCAGTTCCCAAGCTAACCAGGCATTCGAAAATGGACCTGGCAACAGGAGGCATGGTTCTCTTCACGATAATGGTGGCTGCGGGGATCATTCCACTGATCATGGCGATCAAAGTTAAGGTCCATAGTCTCAGAATCCTCTCTCTTCTGCTCGGACTTTTTGCAGTCGTCCATGGCTTCTACCACCTTGCCTTCGGGTTCCAGCAAGAACTCCTAGCAGACGCAGTCTTCGAGCCGATCTCTCTCATCCTCCTGATAGGTCTCGGAGCATACTACTCCAAAGTGGGGATAGCATAGATGGCAAGTGATCCGATAATCACAATGTTCGAAACCCTCAATCTAGTACTCATCCTCGTAGCATTCGCAATATTCGCGCGGCTCGCGTTCAAAGGCAAGAGCCTTGGCAGCTTCCGATTCCAGCTATCCATCTTTCTCCTAATCTGGGTCGTCTCGGAAATCCCACACATCGCAGAGACCATCGGGTTTCTAGCCGCGACTGGCTATGAGGACACGGGGCTCTACCTACACGCCGCATCAATGGCAGTCTTCGCCACATTCGTCGGCTGGAGATCCCTCAGATTTCTCTCCTACCATCCTCCTGCTCCTATCACGACAGTTTCTCTTCCAACTGAAACACCGAAGGTCCTCAAATCATGAGCGCGGTGAGCTTCGATGATCTGGTCAGCCAGTCCGTCAGCGAGACGATGTCCAAAATTCTCGGCGCGACCACATGGAAGAGCGTCAATTTCTTCTTCGACACGAAGACCGCTGCCCGCGAACCGGAAGCATTTGCTGCGCTCCTCGAAAAGGTATTCGGATTGACTTCAAAGGTCCTCCAGAAGAAAATAGCTGAAACACTCCTGAACAAAGTCGGGGCTGTCCAACCTTCCAATGCAACGGATTTTCGACAAATCCTGCGCCTTGCAAAGGCTAAGTTTCCTCGGACAACGGTTCCGGGACAGATTGGGTCCTAGGAAATCCGAGTTCGCCATCGAGAGCCGAATTGCGTCGCGAGCAGTGCTTCCGGGGCCCGACAAAAAACAGTAATTAATTATCTCCTTCGTCAAGGAGGAAACACTTTGCAAGTTCAGATAGGCTCGATAGTCATTGACTGCAACGAATTCGACAAGATGCTGGCATTCTGGCAGGACATACTTCACTATGTCCTAAGTATCCACCGAAGGACGGATGGGTAATCCTTCGAGATTCGGAAGGGAAGAATCCCAATGTACCTTTGAACAAGATTCCGAAAAGCGTCAAGGGCAGGATCAGATTGCACTTGGATCTCTAGACGGATGACCAAGAAGGGGAGGTGGCGCGTTTGCTGAAGAACGGAGCGACCCTCTATCCACGGGACTACAAACCCGATGAGGACTTCAAGATACTAGTAGATCCAGAGGGCAATCATTTCTGCGTAGTCCAAGTCCCCAAAGGCGCGATCAAGACTTCGGGTCAAAAATAAGAGAGCGATCCTAGTTCACTCTCCGAGCTGATATCAGGTAGAACCGAATAGATCCCCGTATGCTATGGCGTCGCGCAGGGTGAAGAAGGCGTACAAGAGCCATCCGCTTAGCGCTACAAGGCCGACAATTGTAAGTCCGACCGTGAACAAGATCAGAGCGGGCTCCAACACGACGAGGAGTGTGCCAATGAGCCAGAATAGAGCCGCTCCCCGCATACTTGCACGTTTCCTGATACTGTTCATCTTTAGCACGCCGATCCGGTAGGAGAATAGTCCTGACATACTGAAGGAAACAATGGTAAGCACTACAATTGTCAGAGTAAACTGGAAAAGAACAGGGTCAATCTGCCCCGAGGAAAAGCGAGGGTAGAGAAAGAAAAGGAGAAAGGTGAACACTGCAATAGTTGACCCGAGAAGAGTCAAGGCGCGACTAACATTCGCAGCGGCAAGGTCGAGATCCAACCATCGATCTTCCCTAATGTCTGACACCTACTACGGCCTCTGCTTGGAATCTGTCCGAAGTACCCCGAGGACTATTTAGACTCTCAAGAAAGCAATAGGGCCTAAAGCCATAATGCTAGATCAATCATGCTTTAGTGTGTCACCGTGGCTGCGGCGGCTTGGTTGAACTCGACTATTATCGCTGGGAATTAGATTCTCAAGGGCCGAATCGAACGTTAGGGAAGGTTACGTGCTACTGGTGGATTTCAAGGAAGCTTCTTTCATTCAGGGGAAGCTGATCCGTATAGCTAAGAAGAAGATGGAGATACTAGTGGACGATGAGGAGACTGGTGAGCCTACCGTCGCGACCGTCAAATTGGCCGACGATGTTGCAGTCGACCTTGATACAGTCGGGGAAGAAGTGAAGGCGGTTATAGTCGATGGCAAGGTTGCCAGAATAACCGCTCTAGCTCCGAACCCAACTGCCCGCCCGGGAAAGGAAAGCACCTAAGCCAGGCCTATTCTCCGGCTCATCATAGCCGCTTGGGATCTCCGAGAGATGGTCTGCTATCCGAAGGCCAACCCGACCCAGGATGGCGCCCCCCGCTGAGATAGAGGTCCGTACCCGGCAACGTTCTCCAACGTTTGTTCTCGGTGAACTACCTCAAGGGCAAACACCTCGTGATTTGTTAGGACGGATATTTCTGCCAAGATGATCCAATATGCTCGAGTATCTGCCCTGTTTCGAAGCGCTTTTGAGGCAGTCTCGATTCCAAATGTGTGACCGGTTGGAGCAGGACTAGAATTCTTGTCCGTTAGCCATTATTCAGAGGAGAGCTACAAGCCCATCGGAGACTATTGGATGATCGGATTCGTGGTCGAGTTGCGTTATCAGGATGAAAGTGAGCTCGTTCTTTCCGAAGCCAATTCGGGGTCGTACTGATGAAACTCCAATGGCTCATCCTCTTTGGGGTTGCGTGTTACGGTTTCGGTGTTTTGTCCGTTACAGCAGACGAACTCTACGGTATTGCTCAACTTTATGGGCCGAGTGGTATCTACTATTTTCCAGTCATTGGGGCCAGAGGACTCTGGGATTCGTGGGTCTACGTGTTCGCCGGACTAGGGCTCTGCTTCTTCATTGCCGTTCTCTCAATTGTAATGCTTCAACGGCCCGAAGCGCCTAGGGCTAGTAATGGCTCGCCGGCCAACGACTAAGGCTCGTTCTCTCGCCCTGAATCGACGAATAGATTTGTTCATTCTGAGTCACTAGGAGAGAATCTGGCGAAGCGGATGAACGTCGGGGAAAACTTTAACAAAACAGCCGAGTGACATAAGGCGCTTACTTGCTGTATCCGTGTTGAGGCCGGGACGGCCAGTCGAGGAGTGAGTCGATTCGATGCTACGTTAGCTTGTTACCGCAATTCTTGCAGTACCTAGCTTCGGTTGGGTTCAGGGTTCCACATGATACGCACGAGGCTGATGTCAACAATGCTCCGCATTTGATACAGTGTTTTGCACCGGCTATGAGTGGAGCGCTGCATCTAGAGCACTTGCCGGTGCTTGAGGACTCCTCTGGCGGTTTTTGGGGTGCGAGTGCGCTCGGCGAGAACACGTCGGATAGGATTACGACGTCTCCGACTGTGGCGATTTTCTCGTGTCCCAGCTCGAACTCGCGCGGCAAATCTCTCTCGTCAAGGAGGGTCTTGAATTGTTCCTTGTCTACGGAGAGGACTAGAGATCTGACATCACCGGTGTCGTTGGAAATTGCCTTACGGACTCGGCCGACGATCATTCCGTGAGAATCTATTACCTGAAGGCCGTTGAGAGCCTCTATCCTAGCGTGCGCGTCTTTGATAAGTGTCGATTCCGTCGGGCGGTCGATGTATTTCTCGCAGGCGTAGCAGTACCATCTTTTCTGGTGTGATTTTGTCCGGATGAATGTCAGCGACTGACTGCAGTCTGGGCATCGTGCCTTGGGTTCTTCCTCGAACATGGTGGGCATACCGGATTTCAAGAAATAGTCTTGCCGGAAATTGCCAATATGACCATTTTACATAGTTAACATCTTCGCCACAACAGCGGATTCTTCTTCGCACGTGTCAAGATCGAGCGAATGGGCAAGGCCCTGTTTCGAGAAGGAGGTTTGACTCGTTCGAGTCAATCTTATCCCTCGGCTATGCCCGTATTTTCAAAATGGGCTCAGCTTTACTGGACTACCATATTTACGCAAAAAAGTAGCCAAGGATCCTTTCGGCAAGGCGAAATCAAACGATACTATCACTCGGCAACAGCATAAATTCATTCTATTACGCCGCCCTCCACTCATTCGGTCTCTAGCAAGAATAGCTGATTCAGATGGAACTCGAGTCAGGCGAGGAACTCATCTGGAAGGGGAGACCGGCCTACCATCTTCGATATCCACTACTGGCGTTTTTGTCTCTATTCGGGATCCTCAACCTTAACGGGGCATCGCTAGGAGATGCAGTTGCAGCCACTTCAACGATCCTCTTGTTCCTATTTCTCGCCGCGAGCCTTGTGAGTCTCATTGTTGACAAGGGGAAGAAATACTATCTAACCAACCGTCGGGTAATCGCATACAGGGCTACCCTGCTGGTTCCGGACTTGTCGAATGTCCGCATGGACCAATCCAGACTTGGACGGTTGCGTGGTGTGGGAAACGTCTATTTCGAGTCGAGAGACAGCAGATGGATTGCCTTCAAACACGTGAAGGAACCGAACTTGATAGTTCGTAGCGCGATTGGCCTGAGGGGGATTCCGACCGGCGCGACCACTATGATTTTCTGTAACTATTGTGGAGCGCGAATCCCAAAGGGAGCTATCAAATGCCCTAACTGCGGGGCAGACGTGTGATCCGCGGAGTTCCACAGGGCAGTTGTAGCCCCTTGAGGGGTCTGGGAATGCGCTCTAACACTAACATGAGGCGTTATGTTGAAGGCTAGGTGCTAATAATTCGCTTTGATCGATTGAGGCTACTGGAGGGCGGATGAGATCTTGAAGAAGAATGTTAGGCAACTACTCGTGAAAATTTACGGTGGTCGGGCAGATGCCCATCTTGACCTGTATCGGTTGTCGAACCAGCATCGGCGCAAGCATGGGCGGGATTGCGACATGTTTCCCAGTGACCCGTTGCAGGCTCCTCTGTGGACGGTGATCGCGTCGTTGACCCATGCGGAGCGAA
>Ga0209236_1002579_pt1 | contig 11088 bp, 5 predicted proteins | sample GraSoi013_1_40cm_FD_185819 | JGI IMG/M metagenome (GOLD analysis project Ga0209236, IMG submission 185819) | Grasslands soil microbial communities from the Angelo Coastal Reserve, California, USA - Sample 09_27_2013_1_40cm (SPAdes) (version 2) | ecosystem: Environmental > Terrestrial > Soil >... | reverse complement strand
GCGTCGAGGTTTCGCGCGTTCACGAAATCCATGTGGGAAGACACGCCGTTGATGTACGCGGTCCGCGCCAGTCCGGCGTCTCCCATCCGCAACGCGGCCTCCGCCTTGATGAACTGCAATTCCGCGTAGGTCATGGATGGAATTCTCGACCTATCGGCGAACAGATAGCGGCTGGGTAGTCCCAGCCCACCAGTGCCGACGTAGCCAAAGAAATTCCTCGGCTGCTGGGGTGGCGTGAGGGCACCAAAACCGACCTGGTTGATATCCAGGCCTCGATAGGTCGTGTTCGCCGAGTCGATCGCCAGCATGCGGCTCATCCGCGGGTCGACCGTCCCGCCGAATTGCGTGCCGTTCATCAGGCCCACCACGAACTGCGTTTGCCGGTACGGCGTGATGTTGTTTCTGTTGCGGCCCCAGAAATTGCAGTCCGCGAAGTCCGTGGACGTGCAGGGATACGCCAGCAGGGCATCATCGGCGTTGCCGGTGAACGATGAATCGACCACGCGGATGACGCGCGCCGGATCATAGGACGACGTCTTGTTGGAAAAGTGATTCAGGTTCCGGGCGAGCATCCCGTACGCGAGTTTCAGCCACTTCGTGCGGTCCCCGTTGTAGATGTGGTCGCCGACCGCGAGGTATCCCTGATCGACGGCGCCGTCGGTTCGCTTGAGGACCACAATGGCGCTGTCCAGGAGGCGTTGCACTTCCGAATACGCAAAGTCTTGTGGGTCGTAGTCGAACCGGGTGCGCGATTCGTCGAACGCTTCCTTGATAATGATGGGGCCGTGCAGATCGGTCAGCACCTGCCAGCCCCAGGCCTTCAGAATCAGTCCGACGCCGAGCAGGTCCCACCGTTGCTCCGCCTCGGCTTTGGTATTCATGTCGATGAGATTCTGGCCGAGGGACCAGTACACGTCACGCCATTGTTGCGCCCCATTGTCGCTGGTCGCGTCATAGCCCATGCGGTCCCACGTACTGAGACTCGTTCCGGGGAGCGTCCACTCCTGCGCGTAGCGGCCTACGAATCGCCCATCAAACTGCGGCGACGTCACCATCCAGTGCAGCATCGGCGGCAGGTACAGGTTCGCCGATACCGACTGCGGGCCGTTGGGGTTCGTGTTGACGTTCAGGAAATCCGTACATCCGACGGTCAAACACAGAGCTGTGGCGAGCACGCTGGCATGGAATGGTTTCATGGTCAGAACTCCAGCCGGACGCCGACGTTGATGCCGATCGGCATCGGGAAGTTGCCGAAGTCGATGCCCGTGCCTCCCGAGCCTCCGACCGCCGCGTCGTTGCCGTTCACGATCGGATCGAGACCGGTGTAGTTCGTGATGACAAATAAGTCCGTGCCCAAAATGAAGACACTGGCATTGCGCGCCCCCAGGAATCGCGTCGGCAACTGGTAGGTCAGCTGCACATCCCGGAGTCTCAGCCAGTTGATGTTTCTCTGGATGAACAGCTCTTCGCTCATGTTGGTGTAGTAGGACGTCTGCACACTCGGGATGATGACGATGTTATTGGGAGTCGGATTCGCGCTGTTCTCGTTCCCGTCGCGCAGCACGCCCTTGATCACGCGCGGCGTGTCGCGGTCCAACGTCTCCTTGCTGAGCCCGCGAACCGTGAGGTAATGCTCGGTGGCGTTGAAAATGTCGCCGCCCTTGCGGATGTCGAGCAGAAAATCGAGCGACAGCCGTTTGTAGCGGAACGTGTTTCCAAAGCCGATCGTAAAATCGGGCTGGCGATCGTAGCCGGCATCGATGAACGTGGTCGAGCGAATCGGCAACCCCGTCGAGGGGTCGATCAAGAGGTTCCCGCGGTTATTCCGGAGATAGAACGTGCCCGTCAGCGACATGGTGGACAGGCCGTGCATCACTCCGTTGCGCACGTTCCCATACAGCCACGTATCGGAGACGTAGGATTCCGGTATACCGCGCGGCAGCGACGTCACGATCTGCCCGGCGCTGGTCCAGTTGGCCGTGAAATCCCAGGAGAAATCGGGCTTTACAATCGGCGAGCCGCGCACGGTGAGTTCCAGTCCCCGGCTGCGCGTCGACGCGCCGTTCACGTTGAACAGAATGAATCCCGTCCCGTAGCTGCCGCGGACATCGTTGACGATTTGGTCCAGCGTGACCTTGCGATAGACGGTCGCATCGAGACCGAGCCGGTCATGCAGGAAGCTCAGTTCGGCCCCGACCTCGTAGGATCGCGCGAATTCGGGCTTCAAAGCCAGGTTGGGACCGGTAAAGCCGTAGCCGTACCCGCCGTAGGAGGTCGTCTTGTTTTCCAATACTGGGCGATAGGCGTAGGGACGTGCGTCTTTTCCGGCGCCCGCATATGCCGCGCGCAGCTTGCCGGTGACGAACCGCCCCACCCCCGGAAAGGCGTCCGAGAAAATGAAGCTCGCGGAGACAGAGGGATAAAAGAATGCGTTTCTCGGCCGAGGAATCGTTGAAGTCCAGTCATTACGACCGGTCACGGTGAGATAGAGGTAGTTCTTGTAATCCAGTTCGGCCCGGCCGTAGGCGCTCACCACGCGCCGTTGCTCGATCGTGGTCTTCGGCAGCCGTGCGCTCGTGTTGTTCATCGACACGAAATTGGGGTCGAGGAACCCGGTACCGACGGCCGCATCGGCGGTCGACTTGAGGTCGGAAATCGAGTGGCCCAGCAACCCGCTGATCGAGAGACTGTTGGTCAATGGGTGGCTGTTGAAGTTCAGGATCGTTTGCGCACTGAGGTTGCGGGTGATGACGTCGGCCAGGTCGAGGATGCCGCCCGAGGCGTTGCCGGCGAAGCTTTCGGGGTTGCGAAGGATGAGGTTCTGGTTCGTGTAGTTATCGGTGCCGATGTTGCTCTTCACGCTCCCCCACGAAAACGGCGTGATCAGGAAGCCGATGTTCGCCATGATACGCGTATTTTTGGAATTGAACTTGTTCTTGACGACGTTGAAGTAGGGATTATCGATTTCCGCCCCGGCGGACAAGCTGGTCAAGCGGCGCCGCGTACCCGCGGGTGTGAGATAATTCTGCGCGTTGTCGGTTTGCGGCCAGAGCATCAAGTCGATCAGTGGGCCGAGGTCTCCCTTGTAAACCTGATCGTTGTTCGCGTAGGTGTAGGCCATCGACAGGTCCGTGTTCAGCCACGGCTTGATCTGCGCCTGCGACGCGCCGGTGACATTGACCCGACTATATCCTGAATTCCGCACCACTCCGTCCTGCTTGTCGATCGACGTGCCGAGCCGATAGTTGATGGTGTTGTCCGGTGTCGCCCCACTGAACGACAAGTCGTGAGTCTGTGTGACGCCCGTTTTCAGGAACCCGCCAATGTTGTCGTAGAACTGCGTGCCCGAGGGATACGGGTTTCCGAAGTACTGGAACGCGCCCAGTGTGCCCGAAATGGTCGACGGGCCGTAGACGCGCTGGAGCACCGGATTGGCCCTGCTGTGTTCGACGCGGAAGCTATTGCTGTAGGTAAAGCCACCCCCGGATCTGCCGCGCTTGGTCGTGATGACGATGGCCCCGTTCGCCGCATCGATGCCGTACAGGGCGGAGGCCTCGGGTCCCTTCAAGACGGTGACCGTCTCGATGTCGTTCGGATTCAGATCTGCCGCGCGGTTCGTGAAATCCACGCCACGGTTACTGAATGCGGTCGTCGAGCTCAATTCGGACGCCAGCACTCCCGTGTTGAGGGTCCGGTTGTCCATCGGCAGTCCGTCGACGATGATCAGCGGCTGATTGCTACTGCTGATCGAGCTGACGCCGCGGATCGTAATCGATGACGAGGCGCCTGGAACCCCGGACGTGCTGGTCACATCTAACCCGGCGACGCGTCCCTGCAATGCGTTAATGAAGTTCGGCCGTTGCGTCTGAGCGATGGCGTCGCCGGGGACGGTTTGCTGCCCATATCCGAACGATCGCTGCGGCGCGGTCTGTCCTAACGCCGTCACGACGAGGGCGTCGAGATCCAACGCGGCCCGGCGGAGCTCGACATTGATGACGTCGTCGGCAGCGACAATCCGCTCCACCATTGCGGTTCCGATGTAACTGAACTGCAGAACCTGGCCCGCCTCCGCGCGGATGGAATACTGCCCTTCATTGTTGGTCTCGGTTCTGGCGATCGTCCCTTTGACGGCCACCAATACTCCGGCCAGCGGAGTGCCCTGCTGACTCGTCAGTTTCCCGCTAATGATGCGTTGCTGAGCAAAAGCTTGGGCGGCAATGAGGAGGAGAACCATCAACACAATGGGGATACGTTTGTTCATGTGAATTGGAGGAGAAGTGGTAGAAGGTGAATCACGCCCCGGACGCCCGCTCGAACGAGACAGCGTGACGTTATCGCGGGGTCCGTGAGACGGCAAGGAGCACCCGCAGCGGTAACTGAAGAAACCGGCCGAAGCGCTCCACCGCGGCTCGCACCAGACGGTGCTCTGGCGTCGTCAACGGGACCAGGAGCCGCAACTCCACCTCTGCCGTTTTGCCGAGCGTCCGCCGCCAACCGCCGACGATCTGCCCGTCAATGCAGACGACGTGTCCCATGAGCGCGTCGACCCGACGATCCGGGAAGACTCCGCGCAGCCGCTCCGCAATTGCCGACCGGTTGCGAAAGCCGACGAAATACTCGTCGAAATTCGGCAACAGATGGGCGACTCGCGTCGAGCGCGGCGTGCGCGAAGCGCGGGCATGCCAATACGCCACGCCGTCGCGCGTTTCGCGAACGAGGAATGACGCGGCGCTCTCCACGCCGCGTTTCGCGTCGGCGACCGTGAGTCCCGACCACCACGCGAAGTCATGCACGGTGGCCGGCCCGCGCGTCGCGAAGTAGCGGCGCGTCAGATCGTGCAGTGTGTCGTCCCGGTCGCGAGTCGCCGCTGTGGGGACGCGCTCGTCAAACAGTGCGTACGTGAATTGTTTCCCGCGCCGCGGTCCGCTGATGATGAGGCGGTCGAGCTCGGCTTGCATCAGGAGACCTATGACGCGTCCAGAAACGTCGACGCTGGCGCGTTCCAGTGCAGCGCTCAGTTCGCCTCGCGTGAGGCAGTGGCCGTCGCGCAGCGCCCGTTCGATGGCCGCGTGGCTCTTGCGGAACACTGTCGCGTCGAGCTCGTGGTAGCGATAGTAGAACGCCATCGCGCCGCGAATCCGGGGTGCCGTAAGCTCGAGCATCCAGCGAACGTCTTCCGGCAGCACGAAATGCCAGGTGGGCCGCAGGACGTGGGTTCGCAGGATCGCGCCACCGGCAATCGCGCCCTCGACATCCGTTTCGGCTAATCCGGTGGCTCGCTGCGCGATCGCCCACCTGGCGCCCAGATAGTCCTGTGCCTGCACCGCGCCGAGGGTGCGAACCACCTCTTCAGCCTCGGTCAACGTCGGCGACACGAGATGTTGATTGTGCAGTCGTCGCCGGGCGATGGAATTCGTGGCGACAACCAGCTTGACGGCACGACGCCGCTGCCTCAATTACTACTCCTCATGGCGACCCGCACGATGACACGCACTGCGACCGCCGCGCGCCCCCCCCGGCCCCCCGCCCCGGCCCGCCCCGGCGCCGAGCACACGGCGAAGCCCGCGGTGTTGCTGACAGTTTACAGCTCGGAGAGCGGGCGAACCTATCAGTTGCATGAGCTGATCGGCAAGGGAGGTTTTGGGGAGGTTTACCTCGCCACGTCCAACCGTCGGGATGGGCTGCCCGCTCAAATCTGCGTCAAGATCACCGACCGCCTCGCCCCCTGGCTGCGCGAGTCATACTTCGCAGAGCTCCTGGGCCGCGAGCCGCGCGCGCTGCGCGTCCTCGACCGGTTCGTCATCGCCGACGGTGCCCGCACGCGCTACTGCCTGGCCATGGAATATGCGATGCACGGAGACCTGGGCGCCTGGCTCGCGCGCAAGGGGCCGCAGCCGGAGCGCCTCGTCCGTCGCGAGATCGCCGGGATCCTGGCCGTGCTCGACGCGCTGCATCGCGGTCAGGCGCTGCACCGGGACCTCACGCCGTTCAACGTGTTCGTATGCGAGCACGAGCAGCTGAAGCTCGGCGATTTTGGGATCGCCACGCACCAGCTGACGCGTCGCGGCGTCACTGCGGACGCATTCAACGTGCTCAATGCGCCAACGGAGATCGCGTGGGGAAAGGTGCGGCGCTGGCAGCAGCGCGACGACATCTATCAAGTCGGGCTGATCGCCGTCATGCTGCTCCGCGGCGACATCGCCAGTCCGATTCGCAGCCGCGATGTCCGGCGGCTGCCGTGCAGTGATCATCTGAAAGAGGTCATTCACCGCTGCCTCGGCGTACGCGGCCGGCGCTACGAGGCAGCGGGCGAGCTGATGACCGCGCTGCAGCACGCGCGCACGGCGCCGCAATTCGGCCGAGTGCAGAGTCTCAAGGGGAAGCGGCTGTCGTTCACCGGCTTCCTGAGCCACCCGCGAAGCGAAGCGATCGCCGCCGCGCGCAGAGCGGGCGCGATCGTCCAAACGAAACCCGGCCGCGCCACCGATGTCCTCGTCCGCGGGCGACCCAACCCACTACAGATCGCGGGTGCGGGCGGCGGCACGAAGCTCATTGAGATCGGCCGCCTTGCCGCGAAGGGGCACCCCGTGACGGTCATCGGCGATCGTCAGTTCTGGAGGCTCGTTCGTCGTCGTCGCCAAGCGGGGTAGCCCCCTAGGCGGTCTCGTTTACCACGCAATGACGTAATCAGAGAGAGCCTCAACCAGCAGCGTAAACAGCGTCATAGAGCGTCACCCCCTTCCTAGCGCTATTGGGAGCGTGCGGTACCTTAGACGCAGGCAAGCTGGCCGCCCGTCCTCATCCAAGTCTCAACACATTGTGACTGCTCACCTTCAGCTCAACGTTTTCGGACCGCCAGAGCTCGTTCGCGGGGGGACGCCGGGGCCCGGCGCGCCCGTTCGGTTCCGCACCAAGAAACACCTCGCTGTCCTCCTGTACCTGCATTTCGAGGGACGCGCGCGCCCCATCCCGCGTGATCGTCTGGTGGATTTGCTCTGGCCGGACGTTCCTGCCGCGAAAGGCCGGCATTCGCTCTCGCAGGCGTTGCTCGCCATTCGCTCCCGCCTGGGCCGTGATGCCGTGACCGGTGGTGAAGAGGACGTGCAGATGCTGGCGGAGTTGCCGTCCGACCTGTCCACCCTACAGCACGGCGCCGGCGCAACGATGGCGGCGGAACCCCTGCGAGGCCTCGAAGACTGTGGCAGCGCCGAGTTCTCGCATTGGGTCGACGGTGCGCGCGCCCGGCTGAGGATCGAGGCGCGTGACACGCTGCGCGCGGCACTTCAGGCATCGCGCGCTCGAGGCGATGCGGCAGAGACGCAAGGGCTCGCGGCAGCGCTCTATGAGATCGACCCGCTGTGCGCGGAGGCCGTGTACGCGCTCGCCGAGCGATCGTTGCTCGACCGCGATACCGTAGCCGCCGTGCGGTTGCTCAAGCATCACATCGAGCGAGCCCGAGCCGAGCTCGGCACCAATCCGAATCCCGAGATCGCGCGGCTCTTCCGCCGTCTGGAACGCGGCGAGCGACCTGCCGTTGCCGGCGCAACGGCTGCGTTGGACGAGGGACGCATGCGGCCACACTTACTCATCGGCCGTGGGGCCGAGCTGGGACGGCTGGAGGCGATCGCGAATAGCGTGGTCGATCGCGCGCGCCCCGACTACGAGACCTGCTTGATCAGCGGCGCTCCAGGCATCGGGAAGAGCTCGCTGATCCGCCGCTTCGCCACGTCGCTTCAGGCGCGGGCCTGGCCGGTGTTCACGGTCTCGTGTCAGGAAATCGGCCAAGGCATTCCCTACGCGGGGATTTCGGAGCTCATCACCGCTCTGGGGCGAGATCCGGCGGCCGGCGGCACCGACCCGCACTGGCTGGCAGAGGCGACGCGCGTGTGTCCAGGTCTGCGCGCGATCTACCCTGGCATCCCCGAAGCCCCCGCAGCGCCGACCGACTCGATTCGTCTGCGAGTTGCTGAAGCCGTGCTGCGCATGATCGAAGCCGTGGCGGACGACGGCCCCGTGTTGCTCGCGTTCGACGATCTCCAGTTTCTCGATCCTGCCAGTCAGGAAGTGCTATTCCTGGTGACACGGCGACCGGGGAGCGTACTCGCGTTCATCCTCGCAGGAGCCCGCCCGGGCGAGGTGAGCGGGTTGCCGTGGACGGAAACAGTGGAGCTCCACCCGCTCGATCGTTCGCAAGCCTTGACGCTCATCCGCGATCTCTCGACGGACTCCAAACCGCCGGAGGCCGAGATTCGCGATGCGATCGTACGTCTGGCGCAGGGAAATCCGTATCACATCGAGGTGCTCCTGACCGATTGGCGCATGCACCAGGAGGACTCACTGGTTGCGGCCGAGAGCATCGGCGATGGTGTGGCGTTATCGTGGGCGCCGCCGGAGGATTTGCGCGCAGCCTTCGCGCGACAGTACGGTGGTCTGTCGACCGACGCCCAGCACGTACTCCAGGTACTCGCGGTCGCGGGCAAGGCGATGTCGCCGCAGGACGTCTCGAGTCTACTCGGATTGACCGAAGGGGCGAGCGAGCGCGTGGTGCTCGAGATGCTGGATCGGGGCGTCGGCCGCGTGGAGGAAGGCCGGCTGTCATTCAAGAATGAGCTGTACCGGGCGTATGTGTATCACGCGATGGGAACCGACCGGCGCATGTACCACCACGCGCAATTCGCGCAACGCCTGAGGGAAGGAAATCCGCTCGAGCTCGTTCATCACTACATCGGCGCGGGTCTGGAGCAGCAAGCCATGAAGACCGGGCTCGTCGCCGCCGAGATCGCGATCGCGCATGGCGCGCCGCGCGAGGCGGAGCGACTGCTGACCTGGTTGCTCAGGGCCTACACTGTGCCGCCGGAGTCACGGCTCCGGTTGCTGTTGGCCCATGCCTTGGCCGCAGCCGCGCAGTATCAACGCGCGCTGGACGCGTTGGACGACTGGCGGGACGACACCGCTTCCCCGACGGATCGGGCCCTTGCCGCGCTGATTCGTGCCGATGCGCTGCAGCGCGCGCGTTTGGGCGGGGATGACGCGATCATGCGGGCGGCGCAGCAGGCGATTGCGTTAGCCGAACAAGCAGACGCCACGCCGTTCTTGCTCCGCGCGAACTACACACGCTTGGAAGTTGCGATCGATGCGGGAGACATCGCCGCGCGGGCGGACGCCGAGGCGTTGGCGGCGAAAATTGCCGCGTCACCTGCGAGCCCCGAGTGCGTTGCCCTGGCGAACCTCACCCTGGGGCAGTGTGCGCTCGCGAGCGGCGAGTTTGCCGAAGCCGTGCAGCGGCTCACGCTCGCAGCGCCCGTGCTGGAATCGCTGGGGCTGCTGGTGGAGTTGCGCCGTGTGTTGAACACGCTGGGCATTGCCTATCGAGGCATGGGTCGATTCGCGGACGCGACCGGAGTGTTTCGCGAGAACGTCGTGGTCTCCGAACGGTCCGGCCATCAAGGAGCAGTGCTACAGAGCCGTTTGATTCTCGGGAACCTGTATCACGATCTCGGCTGCTTCGGCGCTGCGGTCGACAGCATGGGGGTAGTGGTTGCCGCGCTCGAAACGCTCACCACGCCGCGCGCATGGGCCGAGGCGTATTCCAACATCGCACGATTGGCTCTGGTCCTGGGCAACGCGTCAGAAGCGGAACTGGCAGTGGAACGTTGCGACGACGGTGCGCGGCGATCGGGACTCTGGCGCCACAAAGTGAGCGCGCTGATGGCACGTGCGGATCTCCACCTGAGCAAGGGTCAGCCCGCGTTAGCCTGGCCGCTCGTTGAGGAAGCGGCACGACTCACTGGAGATCGTTCCCATCTATTGCCGGATGGCGGGCTCTACGTGCGACTGCAGCATCAGTTATTGTGGGCGACTCGAGGCTACGGAGCCTTGAAATCGATCGGCCCGCACGTGCGCATCGCCATGTTTGACTCGCTGGTCGACGCGCTGGAGGTGCGTCTGTTCGATGAGGCGGTCGCCTCCATCGCCGATGACTCGGTCGCGTCGAGAACGCCGGTGCTGGACGAAGCCGTGAGAAAGGGATTGCTCGGACCGCTCGCCCGGCTGTCCGCCTATGGCGTTCATCATCCCGGCGTTCCGCCACGTTTGAACGGCGAATCGGCTGCCCAGCTCATTGCGCGCATCTTCCCGCACCCTCAGCGCGCGGCGATTCCGACCTCGGTGGGTATTTTCGGGACGGCTGGAGCGCGGTCGAACTAGCTCAGCGCGCCTCTTCCCACCGTCTCGCCCGATCGAGCGCCTTTTGCCACCCTGACTCGAGCTGCTTGCGTTGCGCTTGCTTCATTGCTGGTGTGAAGCGGCGATCGACCTGCCACTGCGCGGCAATCTGTTTTTGATCCTTCCAATAGCCGACCGCTAATCCGGCCAAATACGCGGCGCCGAGTGCTGTGGTCTCGGTGACTTTGGGCCGCACCACGGGGACGTCAAGCAGGTTCGACTGAAACTGCATCAGCAGATTGTTCGCCGACGCGCCGCCGTCCACACGCAGCTCCTTCAGTTTAATCTTCGCGTCGGCCTCCATCGCCCGTAGCACGTCGGCCACCTGAAACGCGATTCCTTCGAGCGCCGCACGCGCGATGTGGGCCGCGGTCGTGCCGCGCGTGACGCCCGCGACCAGGCCGCGCGCGTATTGGTCCCAATGGGGCGCACCCAACCCGGCGAACGCGGGGACGAGATACACGCCCTCCGGGTCCGTGACCTGCGAAGCCAACGCTTCGACTTCCGACGACGACTTGATGATGCCCAGCCCATCGCGCAGCCACTGCACGACTGCGCCCGCGATGAAGATGCTGCCTTCGAGCGCGTACTCGGTGCGCTTGCCGATGCGCCACGCCACGGTCGTCAGGAGATTATGCTTCGACACGATCGGCTTCGTGCCGGTGTTCATCAGCATGAAACAGCCGGTGCCGTAGGTGTTCTTTACCATGCCGGGCTCGGTGCACGCCTGGCCGAACAGCGCTGCCTGCTGGTCGCCCGCGATGCCCGCGATCGGAATCGCGCCACCGAACAGCGTCGTCTCGCCATACACTTCGCTTGAGGAGCGCACCGCCGGCAACATTGAGCGCGGTACGCCGAACAATC
>Ga0209236_1002576_pt1 | contig 11091 bp, 8 predicted proteins | sample GraSoi013_1_40cm_FD_185819 | JGI IMG/M metagenome (GOLD analysis project Ga0209236, IMG submission 185819) | Grasslands soil microbial communities from the Angelo Coastal Reserve, California, USA - Sample 09_27_2013_1_40cm (SPAdes) (version 2) | ecosystem: Environmental > Terrestrial > Soil >... | reverse complement strand
CCCCCTGGTTTTAGCTGCAGACGACACCTGCCTTCGGCGCCGGCGCGCACTTCGCCTGCGGCTGCGACCGCGCCATCCCGACCGATGAGCAGGTAGCGGCAGACCGCCGCCTGCTTTTTCTCCGGAGAACCGCGCACGATCCGCACGTCGCGCCCCTCGCGCTCCAGCCGCTCGGTTTCGATGCGGACCTCCGCGCCAGAGCCGCGGCGCTCGATCCGCGTCACATGCGCCTTGAGCGGCACGGCGTAGGCGTTGAAGCTGCCGATTCCCTTCGGATAGGTCGGATCGCGGAACACGGCGAGCACCGCCTTGGTCCCGTCCCAGCGATCGAGCAGATAGGGCCCGTTGGTGACGAGCCAATGTCCATGCGCCGCGTGGAACTCGCGCAGCGCGCGGTAGCGGGCGCGAGCTTCTTGTGCATTCACATAAGGTACCAATGCAGGTGGAACGTATGCGCGCTCCTCCAGCTCGCGCGCCAGCTCGCCGAGCCGGCGCACCAGCGCCGCGTCGCGCACCGGATCGAACTCCGAAAGCTCGAAATAGCCGCGCCGGGCTCCCTCCTCAAACAGCGCGAGCAGGTGCCAGGGCAACGTGGTCCACGGCGGCGCCACGGTCGCCGCATCGCCGTCCGCTACGCCGTCGAGGTAGACCTCGACCACCGGCACTTCGTAGCTCAGCTTGTCTTCGCCGAATGCGAGCGTCTCGGTGTCCACACGCAGCAGGCGTACGCCTCTTAGCTGTTCCGGATTCGTGAAAGCGTAGGCATAAACCAGGTCCGCGAAGCTCATCGACGTGCCGTCGTGGAACGCCGAGTTGCGCACACGGTAGACGATCCGCGTTGTCGCGGTCTTACCGCGTCCGGCAGAAAAGAGCGCGTCCTCGGGCACCGCAAACCCCTTTTCGCTCTTCTCGACGGAGGCGCTGACGCGGTTCTCGATCCAGCCGCCGCCATGCGGCGAAGGGAGCAACGCCGGATCGGAGAGGGTCGACCACACGAGGCGGCCGAAAACGTCGCCGAATCCGCCGACCAGCGGATTCCAGGCGCTGGAAGGCGGTGCCGGCGCCGCCACATTGAGCCAGCCGTTCCAGGGGAAGTCCCGTAGCTTGACCGTGCGCGGAAAAATCGCCGACGCAAGACCCTCGAGCGCGTCGTAGCCGACATTCTCTATCCCTTGAGAATAGTCCGCGCCATAGTGCTCGCGCCGCACCGTATAGCCGAGCACGACACGCTCGCAGCGAGCTTGCAGGAGCTCGACGAGATTTCGCTCGAGATTGATGCGTTCTTCGAGACTTCGATAATCGCCGCGCATCAAACGCCGCGCCGCATTCTCGATGCGCACGTCGGTCACCGTGGGCGCGAGCAGGAGATAGGCGTGAAACCACCCTTGTCGCAACCACGGCGGTCCCGACCAGCCGTTGTAACGCGCGCTCGCTTTGGCCATGAGCGCGCCCACATCGATGATTTCAAGCTTTCCAGAAAACTTTTTCTGCTCTCCGGTTGCCGCGCGTGCCGCTTCGGCGCGATCGGCGTGGTGCAGGTAGTCGGCGTGAAAGGGGGTGACGGGATACGGGTGCCAGACAGCACCCGCGCCGAGCGCATCCTTCATGCCGCGCGCGTCTGCGCAGCGGCCAGGCTCGAGCTTCGCTACGACGTAGCCCCCGAGCGACGTAACCACGCCGCTCTTTCCTGAATCAGTGATATCGCCGCCGGCGTAGGCGTGCAGCGTGCCCTTGGCGAGGCGCTGCGCAGCCGAGCGCGCATCGAGCGCTTCGACCGTGATCTCCTGCGGATAGAACGACGGATAGAACGGAAACTCGTGGCCGGCGTGGGCGACGCCGAGGAGCGCGAGGCCCGCTCCGAGAATGAAGTAGTTCATCGGCGAGCCTCAGTGGAGCATCGCCCCCTTGCGGGTGTCAAGGACGCGCGCGCTTCGGGTCGCGCACCAGCGCGATCAGTCCGAGCGTCACCGCGGCGGTTATGGCGGCAAGCACGTCGAAGGTCGTCGCATAGCCCAATCCCCCAATCAGGAAGCCCGCGATCATGGGGCCCGCTGCTTCGCCAATGTCCCAGATGGTACCGAACACGCCCATGGCGGCGCCGAGGCGCCGTGCTGAGGCGAGGTCGGCGATGAGCGCATTGGTGACCGGCGTGACCGCGCCGACGCCGAGACCAAGCAGCGGCGCTACCAGAACGAAAGCCATCAGGCTTTCGCTCCGGAAGATCAGCGGAAGCGCGGTAGTACAAAGCAGGAGGCCAATGACGATGATTGGTATTCGCCCCACCCGATCAGATACGCGTCCGGTGATCGGCTTCGCCGCCATGGCTACAGCCAGCTGCGCGCCGAGGACGATCGCGATCTCGGCCTCGTTGAGGCCTACCTTCTTGGCGTAGATTGGCAGGAAGCCGAGAAAGGCGCCGTAGCCGAGGTACATGACCGCTTCGATGCCCGCCGCGACGAAAATCGGCGGCGTCTTAAACACCTCAGCGACACCTTGCCGGAACTCCGCCGCTCGCGCTGCGAAAGTCTTCGCCTCGCGCGCCGCCGTGCGTTCGACATCCGGCAACAGCAACACCACGATGAACGTCAGCACGCCGAGCGCGCCGACGGTGAGATAGGTCACCGAATAGCTGGCGGTGAAATACAAGACGAAGCCGCCCGTGAGCGGCCCCGCGGTTGCGCCGATGTCGTTGGCCGCCGAGAACCAGCCGAGCCGAGCGCCACGCCCCCTTTCGGCGAGGCTAGCCACATAGGCCGAGGCAACCGGAGAGAAGATCGCGGTGGCGAAGCCGTGAACAAAGCGGAGCGCGAGCAGCGACCAGGCATCGTGGACGAACGGATAGAGGAACGGCGGGAGCGCGAAGAAGAGCGCGCCGAGCACCATCATGCGCTTTTTTCCGAGCACGTCGGAAAGCGCGCCCGCGGGTAGCTTGAAGAAGACGCCGGTGATGGTCGAGGCGGCGACGATGATGCCGATCAGCTCGGGTAAGGCGCCGAGATCGGCGGCAAATGCGGGGAGCACCGGGCTGCGCGCCATTTGGTAGCCGAGGCGCGAAAGCAGGCTTGCGAACAAGATCGCGACGAATGCGTTCATGTGAAAAATCCGGGTTGACGCAATTCAAACACAGACACTGCCTAGTGTTACGATCACGCGGTGCCGGCAGCAAAGATTGTCCATGGCCATCGCGCGCTCCTGCATGTCGAGATTCATCCGCGCTAGCCTTGCAACATTCGCACTGCTGCCGGCTGAAGCCGTAGCGCACGCCTTTGGCACGCGCTACGATCTGCCGCTACCGCTGGCCTTCTGGCTCGCCGCAGCGGGGCTTGCGGTCGCGCTGTCCTTCCTGGTCTTTGCGCTCGCGCTGCGGCGCGGCGCCGGCTACCCGCAGCTTTTTCTCTTACGGATACCTCCAACGGTTGTCGGGGCGCTGCGTGCCGTATCGGTGCTGGTTTTTGTCCTTGTCATCGCGGCCGGTCTGTTCGGCAGCCAGGATCCTTTCCGCAATCTCGCGCCCGCCTTCGTCTGGATCGTGTGGTGGATCGGCTTCACCTATCTTTCCGCGCTTCTCGGCGATGTCTGGGCGCTGCTCAATCCTTGGAAGGTGTTTTACCCGAAAGGGATTTTCGAGCTTCCGCCTGCAGTCGGCGTATGGCCGGCGGCAGCGCTCTTCCTCGCCTTCGCCTGGATCGAGATCGTCTGGGAAGGCAACTCGGTGCCGGCGAATATCGCCTGGCTCGCGCTCGGCTATTCGGCGCTCACCTGGACCGGCATGTTCGTTTTCGGCCGCGACGCGTGGTTGCGCAGCGGAGAAGTCTTCACGGTGTACTTCGGCTTCCTCGCTCGGCTCGCCCCGATCGAATTGCGAACAAACCATGAGTTGTACCTGCGCCCGCCCGCGGCCGGACTGCTGGATCCGCGTCCCGTTTCAACGTCGGAGGCGTTCTTCGTGATTGTCATGCTGGCCGTCGTCACCTTCGACGGCCTGCGCGAAACGCCGCTCTGGGCGGTGGGCGATGCGCTCTGGACGGCCGCGACGACCGCGGGGCTGCTCGCCATGCCTTGGGTCTTCGCTCTGGTCATTTTCGGTGTATGCGTCCTAATGGGTAATGCTTCGCCCAGCGAGCTCCTGCGGCTCTTCGTGCCGACCCTGCTGCCGATCGCGCTTGCCTACCACGTCGCGCATTACCTTTCCTATCTGCTGGTAGCGGGCCAGGTGGTGATTCCGCTCGCCTCGGACCCGTTCGGTCGCGGCTGGGACCTGTTCGGCACGGCGCACTACAGGATCGCGATGGGCCTTGTCGGCGCGCGATTCGCCTGGTACACGTCGGTCGTCGTCATCGTGCTCGGCCACGTGCTCGCCATGTATGTCGCGCACCGCCTGGCGCTCGAGCGCTTTTCCGAGCGGCGAACCGCCCGCCGCAGCCAGTATCCGCTCGCCGCGCTGATGGTCGGCTACACGATGCTCAGCCTGTGGATTCTCGCGCAGCCCATAGTCGAAACCGTAAAATGAACACATGCGGTGGGTGGGCGAGGCGCTGCGGGGGGCGTGGACGGCATTGGCCGCGCATCCGGGCATGTTCGCGTCGGTGACGCTCGCCGTCGCCGCGCTCAACGTTGTTGCTCCCGTCGCGCTCCTGTCGGCGGTGCGCAAACCGCTCGACTTCTATACCTTCAATCCGTGGCTGAAACGCCTCCCCGAATACATCGCCTCCGATGACGCGCCGCTGGTGGAAAAACTGGCGAAGCTTGCGGACCTTGCGCTGTTCTGGGTTTCGGCCGGCAGCACCTACGGCGGCGCCGAGTGGGGTTTCGCCGTGGACGTGACCGACGTCGGCCGCACCCTCCTCGTTTCGGCGCTGTTCGGGCTGTACTTCGCCCTCTGGCGCCGCTATCGCGATCTCGCCCTCGGCGGCGCGGCGCGGGCACTGCGCCGCGGAGGTCTGGCGGGTGCCGCGGCGACGGTATTCGGAATCTCCACCGGCGCGTGCAGCGTCACGGGCTGCGGGGCCCCGGTGATCCCCGTGCTCGGCCTTGCGTTCGTCGGGCTCGAGAGCGGCACGTTGCATTTTCTCGCCGAGTCCTCGCGCGTCGCGACGATCGCCCTCCTCGTCGTGCTTGTTCTCGCTGTCGGTTACCTCGGGCGCAGTACATGCGCTGTAAGAGAAAATGGCAGAAAATGACTGTCTAGAGTTGGAGGCGCGCCATGACCGCATCGCTTAAGAAAGTAAGGGCATCGATGATGAACGCCATCCACGATCTGCCCTTGCTGGTGGCCGGCGACGAAGGGTTCTTCAGGGACGAGGGCCTGGACGTGGAGATCGTCCGCACGCCGGGTTCCGGTCAGCGCGACTCTGACCACCAGGCCCTGCGCGCCAACGTGTTCGATCGCACCATGGAAGCGCTTTACGATCAAGGCGCGTGCGACCAGTTCAGGATGTGCGAGTGGGGAGTCATGAAGCGCGCGGTCGAGTCCACGGTGACTTCCGGGCACCGCGCCGCCAAGATCGTGGCGCTGGGCTCGGCGATGTCGACTTTCGCGATCGTCACGGATCCCAGGTCGCGCATCTACGAGCCGGAGCAGCTGAAGGACAAGCCGATCGGCGTCAGCCCGTTCAACGGCTCGCATTTCACGACGCTGAAGCTGCTCGAGGGCTTTCTCAAGCGCGAGCAGATCCGGACCACTTTTGCCGGAACGATGAAGGAACGGCTGGACGCCGTGAGCCGTGGCGAGGTGGCTGCCGTCAGCCTGATGGAGCCGTGGATCAGCATCGCCGAAAAGCGCGGCTTTCGCGTTCTCATGGAGTCGCATTCGACCCGCAGTGAGGCCGCGGGCGACGAGCTGGACGGCGCGACGCTGGCGAAAATGTTCCGCGCCGAAGCCTCGGCTGCCGACGCGATCCAGAACAGCCCCGAGCGCTACGCGCACTATCTGATCGAAGAGGCCGGCGGCCTGCTCGACCTGAAGGATCTCAAGCTGTCGCGGATACTGAATGCCGCGCCCGAGCCGTACAGCCGCGAGCGCTTCGAGCACACCTATCAGTGGACGCTGGGATGGGGGCTGGTTGCGCCGGGCGCCACGTACGAGAACACGGTGGACAATCGCGCCTGGCAGTAGTTAAATTCCTAGGAAAATCAATGACTAAACTTGACTTGGGGTCGCAAAGCGAGGCCGGCTGTTCTTTCCGGACTTTGATTTATGACGCCGCCATGGTCCGAATGGCGCATCGGATCGATAGCGTGCTTAAATTGAAGTAAGGCTAGGATCGGAGGAAAAGGCCCTTTTCCTCTGCTCTTAAGATCAGGCACCACTGCAGCGCTACACCGCCATGCGTTGGGGGGTAGATGCCGACCGCGCTGACTGCGAGTGAGAAGGAGCTTCGCGCGCGACTCGAGCTTGCGAATCGGCTCGGAGCGCTCGCTGCCGGTGCCCGCGACCTCGCGGAGTTATTCCGCGCTCTCTATGACGAGACCGCGCGCGTGATGGATGCGACGGTCTTTCTCTTCGCGCTCTACGACGAGGCGAGTGCGACCGTGCAGGTCGTCCGCCAGATGGACCGCGGGGTCGAGTACCCCGGCGGTACGTTCCCGCTGGGCAAGGGTTTCACGAGCGAGGTGATTCGAACGGGAGCACCCCGGCTCGTGCGTCGATGGTCTGCCGAGGGACCGGCGGTCCACCTCCTCTACGGGACCGAAGCGGGGGAGCTGGTCACGCCGCAGTCCGGCGTCGTGGTCCCGATCCTGTCCGGCGATCGGGTGCTCGGTGTGCTCTCTGCGCAGAGCTATCGGCCCGAAGCCTACGAGGATGCGGATCTCCTCAGTCTGGGCGCCATCGCCGTGCAGGCGGGTATCGTCATCGAACGCGTTCGCGCAACGGAGCAGATGGCCCTGGAGCACGAGCGACACGCTTTGCAGCTGGAAGCGGTCCTCGCGACCATGAACGACGCCCTCCTTATCGTTGACGCACGGGGCGCCATCGTGCGATTGAACCGGGCGGCCCGGGAGCTCCTCTGCCTGGACAGCGCGAGCCTCGTCGTCGGCCAGCCGCTCGAGCAGCAGCGGCTCGAGCAATGGCCGGCAACAGCGCGCGAGATCGCCGCAGCGCTCCTCCCCATCATGGCTGCCCTGCGCTCGGGCACGAGCGTCGCTGAAGAGGAGGTCGAGCTGCGCTCGGGGCAGCGGCGCGTGCTGAGCCTGGCCGCATCCGTGCTGCGTTCGGCGAGAGGCACCCCGCAAGGCGGCGTCATCGTGCTCCGTGACATCACGGGGCAGCGCGATCTTGAGCGACTGCGGGAAGACATCTTCAACATGGCCTGGCACGATGTGAAGACTCCTCTTGCGGTGGTCAGGGGCCACGCGGAGCTTCTCCACCGGCGGCTGTCCTCCGGCGAGCGCGATCGCAAGGACCTGGAGGCGGATGCCGCGTCGATCGTCACGCACGTGGACCGCCTCGCAGAGCTCCTGACGACACTGTTTGACGTCTCCTGCCTCGAGGCAGGCCTGCTCTCCATCTTGCGGTGGCGCACGGATCTCGGCGCCCTTGCCCGCGAAGTGACGGAAAGCATACGCTCGACCGCCCGCCACCAGATCCAGGTCCTCGCCGACCAGGACGTGGTGGGCGAGTGGGACGAGCGACGGCTCCGGCAGGCGCTGATGAATCTTGTCTCCAACGCACTGAAGTACTCGCCCGAGGGCTCGACCGTGACGGTGTCGGTGGCCGCTGGCGCGCGCAGCGCTACGGTCCGCGTGCGCGACGAGGGAATCGGCCTCGATGGCACCGAGCTGACGCAACTGTTCCGCCGGGGGTACCGGGCGGAACCGGCGCGAAACGTGGCGGGAGGAGGGCTCGGCCTGTATTTCAGCAACGGCATCGTTGCGGCGCATGGCGGCCGCATGTGGGCGGAGTCGCCCGGCCACGGCCAAGGCAGCACGTTCTGCTTCACTCTGCCGTTGCGTGAGGAGCGGAGCGCCTATCGCCCAGCGGTGGCGCACGCATGAATCGCCGCCGCCTGCTCGGCATCAGCTGTGCGCTTATTGCGCTCGCGTTTGTGCTGGCGCCCGCGGCGTCTCCGGTGCGCGCGCAATTGCTGCCCCCGCCGCCTCCGGCGCCCGCGGTCAACTTGGCGCCGGTCGTCAACGCGGGCGCGGACCAGGTGATCACGCTGCCCAGCATCGCGAATTTGACGGGCGTCGCCATCGACGACGGACAGCCCAATCCGCCGGGCGCGCTGACGACGACGTGGAGCCAGGTGAGCGGCCCGGGCACGGTCAGCTTCAGCAACGCCAGCGCCCTCAACTCGACGGCTACCTTCTCGGCGAGCGGCGCCTACGTCCTGCGGCTGACGGTCTCGGACAGCGCGCTCGCGGCGAGCGATGACGTGGCCGTCACGGTAAATCCCGCGCCCGTGCAATCGGTCATCGAAGACAAGATCGACCCTGCGTTGCGCGCCCTGATGCAGGCCGATCCGCTGGCGCTGCTGCCGGTCATCGTGGAGATGCAGCAGCCGCTCCCTCCGTTCGTCGGCGCACCGAATGTCGATCGCGCCTTGGCGGCCCTCGATCTCCTCCGTGTCTACGGCATTCCGGTCGCTGCGCTGTCCCTCATCGACGCAGCCGCAGGGTTCGCGAACGCCGCCGGCATCAGCGCGATGAGCCTCGTGCCCACGGTGGCGTTCATCCATCACGACGCGACGGTGGGACCGCGGCGCAGCGCCGAGCCTCCTGTGGCAGCCCCTCCGGATCAGCTCTCGGAAGTCTACCCGCGCGTGGTGAAAGCCCATCGGGTCTGGCAGCAGGGGATAGCCGGGAGAGGTGTGACGGTCGCGATCCTCGATTCCGGCGTCGCGGCGGATGCGGATCTCATCGAGCCCGCGAACCGTATCCTCGCCTCGGTCAACTTCGCGGATGAGCGCCTCACGAGCGACCCGGGCGGGCATGGGACACATATCGCAGGGATCGTCGCCGGGAATGGCACCCGCTCCGGCGGCGAATTCGTCGGCATTGCTCCGCAAGCCAACGTCGTCGACGTCCGGGTGCTCGGCCGCACCGGGAGCGGTCGGATCTCCTCGGTGATACGGGGAATCGAGTGGGTCCTCGCGCACCGCACCGTCTACAACATCCGCGTCATCAATCTCTCCTTTGGCGCGCGTGCCAACCTTTCCTACCGCGCCGACCCCATGTCGGCTGCCGTGGAAATCGCGTGGCGCCGTGGTCTGGTCGTCGTGGCCGCGTCAGGGAACGGCGGACCGGAACGCGACACCGTCGTGACGCCAGGCATCGACCCGTACGTCATCACCGTTGGCGCGACGGACGATCGTGGAACCGTCAGCCGACCCGACGACATGTTCGCCTGGTTCTCCGCCTGGGGCAGCGCCGACTCGAATGCCAAGCCCGATCTGGTCGCACCCGGGCGGCGCCTCGTTTCCATTCGCGTGCCGGGGAGCGCCCTGGACACGCTGTTCCCCGACCGCGTCGTGATGGCGCAGAACGGATCGACGTACTTCCGCCTCACCGGAACGTCGATGGCGACCGGCGTCGTGTCGGGCGCCGCCGCGCTCCTCCTGGAAAGCCGGCCGGACCTCACCCCGGATCAGGTCAAGGCGCTCCTTGTCGGGACGACGCAGCAGTACGGGCAGGCCAGCGGCAAGGGGCTTCCCGATCCAATAGCGGATGGCGGCGGGCTGCTCGACGCGTACGCCGCTACCGTGATCGCGACGCGTGACACGGCGCCCGATGACGGGCTCCTGCCGGGCGGGCTCCTGCTGGGCGGGCTCGTGCCGAGCGGGCTCGTGCCGAGCGCACTCCAACCTGTGGCGCCCTTGGCCTGCGCCAATCGCGCGCTCCGGCCCGCGGACGGCTTCGCCCGCGCGCTGTACCCGGTCCTCTTTGGTTCGCCGCTCCACTGGAAGGATCCGACGCTCGGCGGCATCGATTGGCAAGCGCTCACGTGGGACAGCGTCGTGTGGGACAGCATCGCCTGGGACAACTTCGCTTGGGACAGCGTCGCCTGGGACAGCGTCGCCTGGGATAGCGTCGCGTGGGATAGCGTTGCATGGGATAGCGTGGCATGGGATAGCGTCGCGTGGGATAGCGTCGCGTGGGACGCCTTCACGCTCGACTGAGGATCTAATGCGCGTTCTCGTCATCGAGGACAACGAAGACTTCAGGAAGCTTGCGCTCATGTGGTTTCAGAGCTACGGCATCGAGGTCGAAGGCGCTGCCAACGGCGCTCAGGGGCTGGCGCTGCAGCGCGCCCGGCCCGCCGACGTGATCGTCACCGACATCTTCATGCCGGAAATGGAAGGCATCGAGACGATCCACGACCTGCGCAGGGAGTTTCCCGAAGCGAAGATCATCGCCATGAGCGGCCGCGACCCGCTGGCGAATCTCGATGTGTTCGAGGTCGCGCGCCAGGTCGGCGCTGCAAAGACGTTCAACAAGCCGTTCAAGTTCGAAGACCTGATTGCCGCGGTGCGCGAGCTGAGCGGTGCTAAGGACTCAGAATTGCGGACCGTCCGCGACGACTGACCTATCGGTCGCGACCGGCGTCAATCCACCTTGATCTTCGCGTCGCGGATGACTTCGGTCCACCTGCGCAGCTCGGCTTTCACCACCCGGCCAAGCTCCTCAGGGGTGGAGCCCACGGGGTCGCCACCCTGCTCGAGCAGCTTCTGCTTCACGTCCGGCAGCTGGATCACGTGCGCGATCTCCTTCTGCATTCGCGCCACGATCGCCGGGGGCGTCTGCGCCGGCGCGAACATCGCGTACCAGGAATCCACCTCGTAGTCCGGAATCTTGAGCGCCTCGGCGACCGTGGGAATGTCCGGCGCTCCAGGGTTGCGCCTGATGGTGGTCACCGCCAGCGCGCGCAGCTTGCCGGCGCGCACGTGCGACATGGCCGCAGGCATGGTGACGATGAGCAGCCACACCTGCCCGCCGAGCGTATCGGCAACCGCGGGGCCGCCGCCCTTGTACGGGACATGGACGATGTCGATGCCGGTCCTCAGCTTCAGCAGCTCGCCGGCGATGTGCGACGGCGTGCCGTTGCCGACCGAGGCGAAATACAGCCTGCCGGGATGCGCCTTGGCCATTGCA
>Ga0209236_1002574_pt1 | contig 11092 bp, 10 predicted proteins | sample GraSoi013_1_40cm_FD_185819 | JGI IMG/M metagenome (GOLD analysis project Ga0209236, IMG submission 185819) | Grasslands soil microbial communities from the Angelo Coastal Reserve, California, USA - Sample 09_27_2013_1_40cm (SPAdes) (version 2) | ecosystem: Environmental > Terrestrial > Soil >... | reverse complement strand
GTTCAGTCCCATGGCTGCTCGAAGGCGACGGGAATCGCCTAAGCCGGACATGTCGTATTTCGTGTTTCGAATGAATTCTCTGCAGCGACTTTCGAGAGATGAAGCTATCGAATGTGCAGTTTCGCCCAGCTGTTTTGTCTTAGCTTGAAGAGGCTTCAGCTGAGGGTCGATCACGGAAGCCGTCCAATGTTGGAGGGCCTTCTCAATATCAGCGACCTTTTTGCCCCCCTCTTTCATGGATTAGCGAGGCTCTAGTTGCCATTTGAGATTCTTGTGCCATCTCTGCGTGGCGAGATAGAAGATTACCGAAAGGACGAACCCGCTACCGTCGATGCGGGGGCTGTTTGTCAGGCTTGGCTTCTACGAGATCTAACTGGCCCTCTTTCTTGTAGACTCTTGTAAGGGCGAATCCTGCTGATTGGAGCAGGCTTCTCCATTCGGACTCGGTTCGTTCTTGGCCACCTGTCATGATTAGCATAGTGAGGTCGAGGGTGGATCCTTGTACGTCATTGTCTGAGAGCACGCTATCCCGGATCAGAAGTGTGCCATCCTCTTTGATCGCTTTACGAATGTTCGCTAGGATGGCGGTTGCTTTGTCATCTGACCAGTCATGGAGAATGCGCGAAACCACGTAGACATCTCCACCTGCTGGTACAGAATCGAAGAAAGATCCTGTCTCTATGCGACACCTGTCTTGGACCCCTTTGGTCTTTAGGTGTGACTGGGCTTCTGAGGATCCCTGGGGCAGGTCGAACAGGATTCCTTCCATCGTAGGGTTAGAAACAAGGACTGAGCCAATCAGATCTCCTCGTCCTCCACCGATGTCCACTACGAGATGTCTGCCGGAGTAATCGTATGATTCGACAGGGTTGCCTCGACGTCTTAGCGTTTGAGCCATGGCTTTGTTGAAGGTCGAGCTTGCATCCGTGTTTTCAGCCATCCAGTCGAAGTGGCCCTTGCCGTACAGATGGTTGAATGCTGTTTCACCGGTGCGGACCGAGTGCAACAGGTTCCCTGCTGCCTTGTAGTTTTCTTCTCCGGAGAAGATTGCGCTGTATCTCATTGATTCAGGATTGTCGGTTCGGAGAAGTTCGCCAAGAGGCGTGAGCCCGAACTTTGTCGATTTGTCCTGTGTGAATATTCCGAGGGCGGCCAGATGTCTCATGAGTCGAAAGAGTGCTTTGGAGTTCGCTCCGACTTCTTTCGCGAGATCCTCCGCTCTCATGAGTCCATGTACGAGATGGTCGGCGACTCCGAGCTTGGCCGCGACGTACAGGGCTTGTGTGGTCTTGTATCCTTGTATCATGTTGAAGAGTTCTTGTCTCGGCGGTTCCATTAGTCGCGCATAGTTACCTTCTCTCTGCTTTGAAACAGTGGTCAAGACAGATTACCGAGAGGCATTTTGCTATCTCAACCATATTTCAAAGCTCTGGAATCACATGGATTACCGGGGGCTTCTGTTTGCGATGGGCATGTGGTTGATTTGACCGGGACTGAATTCAAGGTCGACGTAACGCCGGCCTTACGCTCTGGTTCTCAATTACTATCACGATAAGCCAATCCTTTCGAGCAGAGTCTCGAAACGTGGGTCCGTCCTAAGACCATCAAACATAGGATCGTTGAGGAGCGCAATTTGGCTTGTATTCTCTTGGACAGCCCTATTCAGCGATTCGAAGGCTTGGTCCTTCTCGCCGAGGACAGCTTTGACTGAGGCTGTGACGGTCTCGGGAACATATTTTTCGCGGGAGATTTCTTCAAGCTCTCGCAATATCTTCTCCGCGCGAGGCTTCTTGTTAGCTGCAATGTAGGCATAGGCTAGGTCGGCCTTCATCCAGACATTGTCCTTCCAGAGCTTCAGAGCTCTTTCAATCTCGGCGGTCCCTTCGTCAACAGAGGATGTAGAGACGAGGGCTGCTCCGAACTCGGAGTGAGCGAACGCAAATTCCGGGTTCATCTTCAAGGCCAACCGGAATTCTCCTGGCGCTTCTTCACGTCTACCTGCCCAAAACAGAATCCGCGCCTTGTTGACAGCGATGATTGAGGAAAAGGGGTCAAGTCTCCCTTAGCTGGATTGGAGCCAAATTCTTTCGAATCAATTCCAAAGGTCTGGTCGCCGAAGAGCGGAGATACTTCGACTTACAATCTCTGCGCAAGCAATTTAGACTATCAAAATAGCTCGACCATCGTTTCCCGAAGATAACATTCAGGTCCGCTGTGGACTTTGGTTTCCGCTCAGAATTATTAGCGCCTAAGGCACCCGGTTCAGGCAGAGAAACGAAGAAGACTATTCATGGCTCGACTCCCAATTTCAGACTCCGAAAAGAAGAGAGCCGTAGTTCGGATTCTAGGAATATCGGGGAGTGGACGAAAGAAGTCGTACAACATCGCCCTCCTTGAGGCGGCAAAAACTCTCGTCCCAGAAGGTGCCGTGCTGGAGATTCTTGATGTGTCCCGTTTCCAGTTGTTCAATGAAGACCTGCTTGCTGAAATGCCTGCGGAGATACGGGAGTTCAAGGAGAGGGTGAAACAGTCGGACGCGATACTCTTCGCGACGCCCGAGTACAACTACTCGATCTCTGCTGTTTTGAAGAACACGATCGAGTGGGGAAACCAGCCGGACAACTCGTGGGATGGCAAGCCTGCAGCGATCATCAGCGCCTCCATTTCTCTACGGGGTGGTGCGAGGGCGCAGGCGCATCTCAGACAGATAATGGTGGACTTGAACATGCACCCGATCAATCAGCCTCAGCTGCTCTTGGCAAGGGCGGGGGAGAAATTCGACGCCAACCTCAAACTCGTAGATTCAGCCTCCTTGAAGACTCTGCAAAGCCTGCTCGACGCTCTTGTAGAATGGTCACGGAGATTCTAGTTGGAAGCAGCGAGTATCGCCAAGAAGAGTGGCAAATCATGGCCCATCATGCCTGGAACCTACCAGGTGGGCGATCCTAATGGTCCGGTGGCGGTTTGTGCACTTACCTCTGAGCGTTTGGTCGGACCGCTTGTAGCTCTTCCCGGAGTGGCAATTGCGGGCATGGTCTACACGGCCAATCTAGGCATCACCCGGATTCTCGTCAACATCACGTCTAATCCTGCGATTCGTTTCCTGCTCATATGCGGCAAGGACTCTGCACTATTCAAGCCGGGACAATCCCTTGTCGCTCTAGCTGAGAATGGCGTCGATGACAAACGACGAATCATCGATGCCGCTGTTTATGATCCAGTTCTACCATCGATAGATCCTGACCAAGTAGCACAATTCCGGAAGCAGGTGGAGGTTCTTGACTGGGCCGGCGAAGATGATCTTCAGGTCTTACAGGAACGGGTGAAGAGTCTCTCTGATCGTAATCCGGGTGTTTTCGTGTCGGGACAAAAAGAAACGAATGCGGCGAGAAAGCAGGAGGAGTTTGTGTCTATTCGGCCGGGTGGCAGCGCGAGCCTTTGTTGTATGATCCGAAGGGATACTTCGTCATCACGATCGTGCCTGAGCAGAAAGAAATTCTGTTAAGACACTATCTGCCTGATCATACATCTGCTCATGAGATGCGGGGACGGGGAGCAACCTCGGTGCTACTCGGTCTCTTGCGGGACGGGCTTGTTACACAGCTGAGCCATGCTGGCTACTTGGGTGAGGAACTGGCCAAAGCGCAGACCGCGTTGCAGTTTGGGTTGCGGTATGATCAGGATAGGCCTTTGAGGCCGCGCGAGTCTCCGGCTCAACAAACGACCGAAGGGACACAGACCACGGCACAGGGCCTCCCGCGCCTCCGAAGACATCAGCGGTCCAAGTGGCCACTCTGAAACAGTTGGGAGAAACTGTCCCGGGCACGTTGGTTGATCTGTTTTTCTCTGTAACCGATTTGCCGCGGGAACAGGTTCTAGGCGGGGTGTTCTTGTTGCCTGATGAGACAGGGACCAACCAGGTTTTTCCCCGAACATCCCAGCGTATCGAGGTTGAGTGGAGGCCGTCGAGTAAACTGATCATGGGCGGAGCAACCGATCTCGTGGCGGGAGCTCTCTTACGGGTTGTTGGTAAGCTCGGCGATAATCGTCAAGTCCTTGCAGAGCAGGTTGTGGTCTTGACCCGTGTGGCCAAGATCATCTGACAAGAATTGGAAGGTAGAGGTGATGGTGTGAGTATGTCTGATGTTGTGATAAGATCTACCAAGAACGGTCCGAATTTTGTGATCGTTGACGAGAAGGCTGTTCAGGCCTGGTGTCGGTGCGGCGGATCCAGGCTGATGCCTTTTTGCGACGGTACACACAAGAAAAGACGGGTTCAGGGCTAAGACGCACGAGGTCAAGGTTCGTTAATCAAGCCCATTGTGGAAGATCGCGAATGTTGTGGTCGTGCCGCGGCTGCTGGTTCTGACAAAAAACGGTCTAGTTCTCATAGTCTGACGAAGAGAGGAACACAGTAGCCATAACGCCCGATTCCCTGCTCGTCGCTGTGTTCTCTCGATGACTGGCCGATCCGGCATTCGGACTAGATGCCTTGCATTGTCGTTTCTTGGGCTTGTTCTCACCTCGACTAGTCCTGTATGGGTCCATGGAGATACTGCGCCTACCGGAATATTCAAGATAACGCTGATGGTTCCGCTGCCGAGTCAGGCTCGACAAACTTGGTCTCTGCTCGTCCAGAGCAATCTTCAGGCGCTGGGCATCGACGCGCAGAGAGTTGTTCTTGACTGGCCCACGATATACGATAGGGCGCTTACGCCTGCCTCCGATGTTCTAGGGAGAAGCTATGACAATGGCGGCTTTGACGCACTATTTCTCGGCTATGCTCTCGGGATAGATGCTGATCCATATTCTTACTATCACAGCTCGCAATATGCTCCGATTGGTTACAACTATTATCTCTGGAATAACAGCCAAGATGATCAGCTGACCACCCAGATCAAGCAAACAGTCGACAAAACACAACGGCTAGACTTGGTAAAACAGTGGCAGGCACTCGCCTACGACCAGCAACCTTCAGCGACGATACTGTACACGAAGGAGATTGTTGCCTTTGACTATACCATAACCAATGGCCAGTACGTGTTCAACACCTACCACTCTCCATATTGGCCACCGATCGAGCAATTGTCGATGCTGGGCGGATCTACAACAGGCTCGATCACGCTAGCTCAGACTGGACCGGCTCCATCCGAGGGCTTCAACCCAGCACTGAGCAGTTCCTACTACGACCAGACCGTATACGGAGCTCTGTTCAGTGCGCTGGCGCAGAGGAATGATACGATCTTCAAGAACATGATTCCGCAATTGGCGACTGGCTGGTCTGTCGCGTCGGATCAGAAGACTTGGACTGTATCATTGCGTCCTGGAGTGACGTGGCATGATGGGGTTCCGTTCAATGCGACGGATGTGAAATTCACATTTGACGCGCTTCAAGATGACACTCTGGCAGCGGCCAATGAGGCGTTCATCAAAGGTATCGTCGGTGGAAAAAGTGATTTAACAATTGTGGACCCGTACACTGTGAAGTTCACTCTACCGAATCCCTACGCCTACTTCGTCGAGAACATTCTGACTACACCCATCATTCCTGCCCACGTGTTAGCGAGTGTTCCCTATGCAAGCTGGAGGATGAACCCGTTCAACACCGGGATTGGTGGCGGGCCCATTGGAACGGGGCCCTACAAGTTTGTCAGCTATAATTCTACAACTGAGACAAATCATCTGACAAGGAATGATAACTACTTTGATTTCCCAGAAAACGGGAAGACTGCTCTTCAGAGCCGGGGAGCTTTTGAGGTCAAAGACTATTACGTGAAACATATACAGAGTTCTGATGATGCTGTTTCTGCCCTCAAGGCAGGCTCGGTGAGCGTTCTCGATGCACAGTACGCTCTGGAGACCCAGACGAGTTTTCTTGCCGCCTGGCCGTCGAACCAGTGGACCTCTTACAACGGATTCGGGGTGCAGGAGCTAGGGTTCAACATGCTACACCCAATATTTGGAACAGGCGTCAATACCCCGCTAGGCCTCAGTGATCCATCGAAGGCCTCCCTTGCCGCCAAATATGTTCGTCAGGCTATCAGCTACGCTATCCCGCGAGATCTGATAATACAGCAGCTTCTTGCCGGATATGGTAATCCTGGGATAACGACTCCGGTCGTCGGCGACTACCGGACAGGCATCGCGGTCACAGACGGGTTCAACACCGCTCTCACCCCGTACGGTTTCAACCTCACAAAATCCCGGCAGCTATTGCAAGCCGCTGGCTTCTTCCCAGCCGCCCCTCCAAGCATCTGGCAAACCTGGGGGTTCGCCGTCACCGTCATGCTCCTAGCAACGGCTGTCACCCTTGCCGCCCTCTACAGGGTAGAGGTGAGGCGAAATCGTCCCATCCGCTCATCACCATCAACATTACCATCGTCCCCACAGTCCAAGAGCAGTCCGTAGCTTTTCTTTCATTCGGTTCTGAGCCGAGCTCTCCTCAAACAATCCGGGACCCGCAATCGCCCTTAGAAAATCTCTGGCCGTCGTTCCAATCATCGGGAGCAGCTGGTCCGTTGAACGAGGTTCGCTACAAAGTTTGTACAGGGTTGTGCAAGCGCTATGCATTAAGACTCAACTCGAAAGACATTCTCCGTCTCCTGGAAGCCGTGGGCTAGGATCTGCGAAATACGTGTGGGAGCACATTCTCGGAAGGAATGCTTGATTGCAAGAGAGGTCAAAATTGAAAGAAGTCTTTCACTGAATCACTGATTTCGCCATGACGACCAGATCAGATGTCTCCAAGCTAGAGATCTTGGCCACGGCCGTCTTCAAAGTTGAAAGCAGGTTCTTGTCATGTACACGCTTTGACACAATATCTTCAGCAACTTTATCTCCTTTCTTGGTCAGAAAATAGTCATATTGGATAATTCCACTGGGAAGCGGGTCTTCAACTTCAACCACAAGTCCAACCGCTTCTAGGACATTCATCGCGTCTGCAAGTTGCTCGGAATAAGGACCGTAGAAATATGGCCGAAAGTTGAAGTCGAATGGAATATTGTGGGCGTATTTTAAGATGCAAACCGTCTTTTGAAGACGTTTTCGCCCCTTAATTTCTCCTTTGGAGAAATAAATGGTAGAGATGAGCAGAGATAGGTCAGCGTCTCTCGCCATTCTTACCAGCTGGCTACTAATCCCTCTATCGTCTTAGAGAGAGTCGCTTCGTCAATCTTCTTCTGGAGAGAAGGATGAATGTACGCTTTTAAGCGTATTTTTTCCTTTATTGCACCAATAATGGAAGATTTCGACTTGAGCTCGATTGGGTCTCCTTGCGAATCTATCTCATCGACGTGAATTGAGTGAGGGACCCTGCTCTTGACTAGGTCACAAATGATATGATTTTGTTCAGTTTTCAGAGTCTCACAGGTTCTTTTGCTTAGAGTGAAACTTGCCTCTGAGGCCCCAGTCGGTCGGATTGCCTCTAGAAATCCTTGACTGATAACTGGGAATTGCTCTACACTCAGCTCTTTGTCGTAAGTCTTGACGAATAGTCCGCGCTTGCTTAGGATTGCTGCAGCAGTATCTTGAGGGAATCCTTTGATCTGTTGGAGGATCTCTAGGAGCTTCTCATCATACAACTGAGTTGCTTTCTCTGGGTTTTCAAACGTGCCTCGCAGATCGTTGTCATCAGCGCAACCAGCCAGTATGGCCCTCTCAAGCATCTTCTCGGCAATTCTTGAGTTCTCGACGTGATACACAAGGTCGTACATTCCCTTCCATATGGTCAGAAAAATCTCTGCGCTCGTAATTGCTTCGGGTGTGTTCTCGAGTCCCAGTTCGCTCTTTGAGAGATCTTTATCGTCTCCCAGTACGGTATATCCTTCAATGAAGTTTTCTATATCCAACGCGTACTTCAAACCAACGTGGTGACTGTCCCTTAACAAGTAATCTAGTTTATCGACGTCAAGAGGACCGTTGACAATAGAGGAAACAAAAGGAAACCAATGCTGGGCGGATACGATTCTGTTCACTGATTCGATTGAGATTCCGTGGTGTTCTAGTTCTTTGAGTTCTTCAGATATTATTCTGGTAGAGATTTCTTCGTGGGTCTTGCTGGTCAGCTTGTTTAGGGGGAAATCAACGGCATGGGAAAACGGGCCATGCCCGATGTCGTGCAGAAATCCTGCTGCCATGATGTTGTTACGATTATCGTGAAGATTCGAAGCAGCTTTTGGTTTTCCCTCAGTTGCAAGCCTTGCAATGAGAAGATCTGCAAGGCGACCTGCCAATTCCATTACACCAAGAGCGTGGGAGAATCGAGTGTGAATGGCTCCTGGGAAATCGATGTAGGCTTTCAGTCCAAGCTGTCTGATTAGCGTCATCCTCCTGACTGGAGTGGAAGTTTCGATCGCTGTTAGCCAAGGAGGTGGCCTGATCATTCCGTAGATCGGATCTGGTATTCTATGAGTATGCACCAAATACAATCACCTTCAATCGTTTTCACCATGCTGCCACGGAATTTGTTTTGAGAAGCGACACCTAATTTCGGAGGAAAAGACGAGATTTAAGCACGTGTCTAGGTAAGGACAAACTTTGGTCCGGTCGAGAATGAAACTGGCCGACTATTTGACGGGGGCCACTAACAGTTCGAGGTATGAGTGTGTTAGGATTTTTGTGATGCTTACTAGGTCGTTTATCCGTACGTGTTCGTCTATTCCGTGAATGTTGCTGTCTTGTCGTGTTGCGCCTAGCACGGCTACGGGTATGCCTAGGTTAGTGACAACTGCCATATCGGTAGATCCTTGACTTCCCGCCAGCGGTGTGTCGCGTCCCAGAACTTTTCTTGCTTGTTTTCTAACGACTTTGACGAGCTTGTGGTTGGGATCCGTGAGCATTGGATCGTATCCTAGGATCTTCTTCATCGACACCTTTGCTGGACTCTCTTTTGCGAACTCTCTCACGACCCTGCTGACTTCTTTCTCGACTATTGCAGCTTTCTCTTCTGGTATGAATCGCCTGTCGACTAGGACCTCGCATGTGTCGGGTATGATGTTGCCTTTCAAGCCGCCTTTGATCATGTTCACGTAGAGGCCTGGCCGCATCTTCTTCGTCCCGTACATCGGCTCCGCCGGAATCCTCGACCTTCTCTTCCCGATCTCCTGACCTAGAACCTTCAATTTCTCAATCAAACCAGCAGCCTCCTCAATCGCATTGACACCTGTCCAGCCACGGCCCGAATGAGCCGCGACCCCCTTGACAGTGATGACAAACTCGGAATCTCCCAGTGCTGCGACATGGAGAACTTCTATCCCGCTATCACTTGATATACAATAGTCGATATCCTTCGTAATCACGTGTTTATCGACGAGATAGTTGACACCAGTATACCCGCCCACTTCTTCATCGGTTGTAAAAGTCGGAATAATTGACCCAGAGAACTTTGCACCAGTCTCCACCAACGCTTTCAGAGAGAAAATCGTACAAGCGTCCGACCCCTTCATGTCCGCCGCACCCCGCCCATAGATCTGCCCATTCCTTATCGTGGGATCGAACGGGTCGTTCGTCCATCCTGACGGGTCCGCTGGGACAACATCCACATGCCCATTGAGAAGTATTTTCGGTCCCTCTTCCTCGCCCTTGAGAATCGCATACGTATTCGGCCGAGGACCCTTCAGCCCGACCTCAGGGCTAACCCTCTTTTTGATCGTGGCCTCAGGAATATAGCTCACGGAAGGCGTAACACCCAGCTCCTTGAGCTCCCGAGCGAGAACCTGTGAGATCTTCGGATAGTTCAGACCCGGAGGAACAGTAGTATCAATGCTGACGAGGCGGCGGGTAAGATCAACTAGATCCTTCTTGTGGGCATCAATCCAACGATCGACCTGTTTGATTATTGCTTGAGATGACAAGGTGAAGTACTTGTGGGGCTTTCTACTCCTTAAATACAATTTGACGATCCCACTCTTCCAGAAAGCGTTGTGTTTTCGCCCCGCGCAAGGTCAATCAACCAGCCGGATTGATCCACAATGAATCTCGAACTCCGCGGCCTGAAAATATTAGTGATATATCTTGCAAAGCGGAAGTGATGGTGGTGCCATGCAAGAGAGATTCTCCACTGTAACCAGTGAGCGTCTTCTCGGCCCCCTCAATGATGTCGAGAGGAAATTCGCTCCCCCCAGGCTCTTTGTGTCGGGTCCGATGGAGATTCCTCTGCCAAGACCAAGGGTGGCGATCGTAGGCTCGCGGAAAGCATCGTCCAGGGGGCTCGATGCAGCCAAGGATATTGCGAGGGCGCTCTCGAAGAATGGTGTGGTGATAGTGAGCGGCTTGGCCGAGGGCATCGACACTGCAGCTCACACATCAGCTATCGAAGAGAAAGGGCGGACGATTGCAGTCCTTGGAACCCCCCTTGATCGTGTTTATCCAAAGAAGAACACGCGCCTTCAGAAGGAAATAATGACAAATCATCTCGCGGTCTCCCAGTTTCCCGTCGGGCATCCCATACAACGGGCGGACTTCGTTTTGCGGAATCGGACAATGGCCCTAATCTCCAACGCTTCAATCATTGTTGAAGCAGGAGAGACAAGCGGGTCCCTTCACCAAGGATGGGAAGCCCTCAGACTCGGACGACCATTATTCTTCTGGAAACCCACCGTGAGCGAATCTTCGTTGAGCTGGCCGAAGAAAATGATGAGGTACGGTGCTTTGGAACTGACCGACCCGGAACAGGTAATGGACGTGTTGCCCTCTCACAAAGGAATCATCAAGATAGCTGTTCAAGTCTGAAAATTGCGGCTAACCTCGCTTGATTATGGTTCCCTTCTAAGCTACACTCCACGCGGTGCATCGACGGAGATGCAGCATTCCAAAGACGTGATGCTTGCACTCAAGACTGATGGCTTCATCACAGATCCTTCGCCGATACCAATGTCGCAGTGGATGGCAAGAACGGTTCAACAGCAAAGACTGAAGCTGCCATTCGCTTCCTTCTTTCAGCCAAACACGATTCTCGTTCCCGTGCCCAGCAGTTCTCTGATGCAACCAGACACACTTTGGGTTCCAGACAGAATAGCTACAGCCCTTGCCAAAATGGGAATCGGTAGGGAAGTAGTCGCGTGCCTTGTTCGGACCACGGCCTTGAGAAAAGCTG
>Ga0209236_1002567_pt1 | contig 11119 bp, 10 predicted proteins | sample GraSoi013_1_40cm_FD_185819 | JGI IMG/M metagenome (GOLD analysis project Ga0209236, IMG submission 185819) | Grasslands soil microbial communities from the Angelo Coastal Reserve, California, USA - Sample 09_27_2013_1_40cm (SPAdes) (version 2) | ecosystem: Environmental > Terrestrial > Soil >... | reverse complement strand
CGATATCGCCTCTAGGATCCTGCAATTCTAGTACAGCATCCTACCGGTGCGTGAATAGTTAGGATCAGGACGCCAAGCGAGTTAGTTGCTCGCTTACCTGCCACAATCGTTTAGCTGAGTCGTCGTCGTAGGATTCCTGAGAAGACCTTACCTCATGCATCTTGGTGAAGTATTTGCCCGTCACACCCTCCAAGTCAGGGGACATCGCGACGTACAGGATCCTCTTGGCGGCCGATTCTGGACTTATGAAAAACATTCCGAGAAATCTGAAACCTAGCATGACAAGGCCGCCATTGTTCTTTGCAAAGTTCGTCCGTACAACTCCAGGATGCGCGCTGTTCACCGTAACTCCAGTGCCCTCAAGCTTCTTTGCCAGCTCGTGAGTATAGAGTATCATTGCAAGTTTTGATTGACCGTAAGCTTGCCAACCTGAAAACCTCTTTTCGCCCTGGAGATCATCGAAGTCGATTTTCGCACCTTTGTGGGCATCTGATGTCACGTTGACAATACGGGAGGGAGCGCTTGCCTTTAGGATGTCAAGTAGAAGGCTTGTCAGGAGAAAGGGTCCAAGATGGTTGACCGCAAAAGTCGACTCGAAACCATCCGGAGTCGTGGTCCGCTTAGTCAAATAGACTCCGGCATTGTTGATTAGTACGTGGAGCTCCTCATGTCTGGCCTTGAACTCGTCAGCGGCCTCGTGAATCGAGTTTTGGGAAGACATGTCAGCTTGTATTATTTCGACGTTCGTGTTTCCACTTTTCCCGATAATGTCATTGACTGCCATCTGCCCCTTCTCTCTGCTCCGGGAGACTATCACAACCGTCGCTCCCGTCTTTGCCAATCCGATGGCTGTTGCTTTGCCTATACCGGAATTCCCGCCTGTAACGAGGCATATCCTACCAGTCATATTGGCACTTGACATAGGCCTAGCCTAACCGCTCTTGCCACCCACATTCGCCGAGATGACTAGATCTTGAAGATTTGAAGATTCTCCTCAAGAATCGGATCGCTTGCTTACCGACGCTCTCTGCTCCAGATTTAGCAGGGTCAGTTTTCTCTCGTTGCCCCAACGGTAGCCATGCAGTCCTCCGTCTTTACCGATCACGCGATGGCAGGGAATCACTAGTGCGACTGGATTTGTAGCACATGCTCTAGCTACTGCCCGCGAGGCCTGAGGAGCTCCAAGAGCACCTGCAATCCCGCTGTAGGTGGCGGTCTTACCGTAAGGTATGGACTGGATCTTTTTCCAGACCTTCCACTGGAACGCTGTGCCTGTCACATCGAGGGGAAGTTTGAGATAAGACTGGCCGGCGAAATATCTGACGAATGCACTCGCCCAGTCCTTCATTCCGTCATCGTTGCGATGGAGACTTGCCGCGGGATAATCTTCAGTAAGCACAGTCTCGACTGTACGGTCAGAATCTCCCATACAGACGGCGCAGATCCCTCGCTCAGTGGCTCCTACAAGCAAACGCCCGACTGGCGAGTCAACGATCGTGTATTGAATCTGCAATCCTCGCCCGCCTTGGCGAATCGCTCCAGGATTTGCGCCTAGCCCGCTTGAAATTTTCTCGTACACTCGACTTCTAGAAGAGAATCCCGCATTGTAAAGTGAGTTGTTTACTGTCTCCCCATTTCTCAGAAAACGCTTCATCTTCGCGAGCCGGCGAGCCTCCACATACTGACGAGGCGAAACTCCCAGGATTTTCTTGAAGGCCCGCTGGAAATAGAACGGACTGAGCCCCGCTTCGGCAGCAAGGATTGAAAGAGTTAGTCTCTTACCAAGATTCGCGTCTACGAAAGCGCAGATCTCGTACACCCATGCCACCCCAGACGAAGGCCCGACGTCTCTAGGAGAGCAGCGACGACAGGGTCGAAAACCTGACCGCTCCGCCTCATCTGGCCCTGCAAAGAACACGGCATTGTCTCTGTTTGACCGCTTGGCCGGACATGATGGTCTGCAATAGATTCCAGTTGAGCGAAGCGCAAACACAAACGCTCCATCATAACTATTGTTTCTGGATAATACTGCCTTCCATTTCGCTTCATCAGTTAGGGCGTTTTCTAGGTTTCCCTTTGGACCCTGCAAATCTGGACGACTCTGGTCAAGCGTTAGCATGAGCATGTAATTGACATGAGAAAATAAGTAGTTTGACTCCGTTTCTTGCTGTCAAAGCATCATAGCGAGAACATGAGTGTGTCCTTGGAAAGAAACCGTGTTTTCCGACCCATCCCAAAAAACTACAGTACAAATGGCGACGCGTCCTTCACCATGCTCCGAAGAGCCATGTCACATCCTAGGATCCGATTTACATGTTGATAGCCAACATTGTGGCTCCACTAGGCTTCTCTAATTACTGCAGACTACAAGCTTTCACCCTTCAGCTTCCAAAGAAGCCCAACGATCAACAACCCGACCTCATCGTGCACCTGGGAAAACGTATATGTCGGAAATTAGCTCCTTTTGGAGGATTCATGACCCGTCCAGAGTGGCAGAAGAAAAAGAAGAAAATGGCAGGCAGAGAAGGCCCGAAAAAGGGCAAGAATCGCTAGAAAACCTAGGACCCCTTCGGAAAAGGTCCTATTTAGGAGTCTGAGACTCAAGAGCGTCTAGAATGGATCCTCAGCCGAGGTCAACATTTTTTCTAAGAAATACTAGGACTAGTTGATCACCTACAGATTTGGCGCCGGCCTGCTAGCTTAGCGGGGACGTACGATGGAGATCTTGTTTCTTACATGCCGCCCATCATGCCGGGAGGCATACCGCCGCCCATGCCTGGGGGCATTCCTCCAGGCCCGCCTGGGCCGGGGCCCGACGAGCTTCCCCCTTTCGATGCGAACACATCGTCCACTCTCAGAATCATTGTTACTGCTTCTACTGCGGACTTGATTACTTGCGTCTTCACTCGCAACGGTTCGATCACATCCATCTTCAGCATGTCAGCAGCCTTTCCCGTCTTGGTGTTGACTCCGAACCAGATGTTCTGAACGGTGTTGTGTTTGGATTTGAGATCGACGAGTATGTCGATGGGGTTGATGCCTGCGTTCTGCGCGATAGCAACAGGTATCGATTCAAGCGCTTCCGCGAAAGCTGTGACAGCGAGCTGCTCCCTGCCTCCAACCTTGATCGCGTATTCTCGCAAACGCTTGGACAATTCGATCTCTGGAGCACCGCCACCGGCGACTATCTTGCCATCTTCAACCGCATTCCTGACAACAGAGAGGGCATCATGAAGTGACCGTTCAGCCTCGTCAACCACGTGCTCAGACCCGCCGCGAATCATGATGGTCACTGCCTTCGGGTTCTTGGCCTCGCGGACGTAGACGAGCTTGTCATCTCCAATCTTTACCTCTTCAACCAACTTCGCATAGCCAAGAGCCTCCTTCGAAAGGTCCCTAGTAGTTCCAACCACGCTACCCCCTGTCGCTTTCGCGAGTTTCTCCATGTCGCTACTACTGATGTTTTTGATCGTGAGGATTCCTTTCTTTGCGAGGAGAGATAGAACCTCGTCGTCAACGCTTTTCTCGGTGAACAGCACATTTGCGCCGGTTTTGGCTACTTGGTCAGCCATGTCTCGGAGGAGTTTTTCCTCTTCCTGTATGAACTGGTACATCTCTTCCGGCTTGTTGATATTGATCTTCGCATCTGTCTCAGTCTTCTCGATCTCCAGCTTCGCATTCAGCAACGCTATCTTGGCACCAGCCACGTTCTTAGGCATCTGTGAATGAGAGACTTCCTTGTCGATAATTATTCCATTGACTAACTCGCTTTCCTCAAGACTTTTTCCGTGCTTCTTCATAACTTTCACAAGATCAATGTCAGCTTTTACCTTGCCATTGTTCTTCTCCATTACCTGCATGACCGCCTCGACAGCAAGCTCGGCGAAACGATTCTGAGAACCGAAGATACCTTTGGTATTTAGAGAGGTCATCGCGACCTGCTTCAAACGCACCTCATCATCTGGTTTGATAGCAATAGCTATCTTCTCCAGAATCTCTTGCGCCTTCCCGGCAGCATCCCTGTAACCGTCGATGATCACGTTGGGATGAACATCCTTGTCAAGAAGGGTCTCCGCACCTGCGAGTAATTCTCCCGCAAGAACAACTGCGGTTGTTGTTCCATCCCCTACCTCGCTATCCTGGGTCTTGGCGATCTCGACAATCATTTTAGCAGCTGGATTCTGAACATCCATTTCCTTCATGATTGTAGCACCGTCGTTTGTGATAACAATGTCCCCCATGCCCGCGACCAACATCTTGTCCATCCCTCTCGGGCCGATAGTCGACCGGACAATCTCCGCAACTATCTTAGCGGCCATTATGTTGCTTCTCTGGGCATCCCTTCCTCTGGATCGGGAAGTGCCCTCTCTCAGGATCAAAACGGGTGTTTCGGACATTTCTAATCAGATTCTGAGTAGGGCTGATGTGCTTCCCAAGATAAACATATGCAGGCGGTTCCTTCAGAAATAGGAAAGGACGTGTCACAGAACTTGCGCGGATCAGGGGAAAAGGCACGCCCCGAGCTCTCCGGGAGGAAGATAATCGCCAGTAGCCTGTCTGACCTTTCAAAAGCATGGACGAGGTACTATGATCGGTTGGCAGCGCACTTTGTCGAACAGATCGGTCACCGAAGATTCCACGTGATCCTTGAAGCTGGATGCGGGAAAGGACAGCTCACAATACCCTTGCTCAGAAGACTCCCGAAAAACGTCAGGATAATCGCCATAGACTCGGCCAAGGGACCGTACGCGGGATGGTTGAAGGAGCTAAGTCGGGAGCTCCGAACTGCAAGATTGGAGAAACGAGTTCACCCAATCAAATCCGACGCGAGAAGGATCAAAGGCATTGAAGATGCAAGCGTTGACATTGTAGTCTCGAACGAACTAATATGCGACCTACCATATGACTCTCAGCTCGAAAAGGCTCTGACAGAGTTTTATCGGATCCTCCGACCTGGAGGCTTCATGATCCACGGCGAGTGGTCATCTTCGCCAGCAGTTGAGCCTCAAGCGTTTCTCATTAAGCATTGGCCCTCTTGGACTCCTGACCAGCTCTTTTCAATAATGCGAAAAAGGGGCTTTCACGAGTTTCAAGTCACCTATTTCGGAACAACAATCCATTTCGGATATGAGAGCGCATTGAAAGAGCTTCGAACTTGGGGCGCGACTGAAACATTTCTCAAACATCATGATAAGATGCTGAGGCGAGATGGGATTGAACTCCCATACGAGCATATAGTGCAATGCGAAAAATAGATCGTAGACTCTCGAAACCCAAGGTTCCACTAAGAAAGGTCTCGCACGAAGAACGGATTGAAATAGGACGAAAGATTTCGTCCCAAATCCTTGATTCGTACAAGGACGCAGTGTTAGCTATCTGCATCTACGGGTCCGTTGCGAAGAGATTAGACCGTCCGTACTCAGACCTCGAAATTTTCTGCGTGGTCACTGACAATCTCGAACTGACGAGCAAGTTTTACGTTTACGATGGGCTACTAGTGGAGATAGACTATTTTCAAGAGTCAAAGTTTCTCGGAGAAGCAGCGAAGAAAGGCCGGGACTGGCACCTCGGGGCTGACCAGTTCCGAAACCGGTTAGTACTATTCGAACGTGACAACTGGCTAAGAAAACTCGAGAAGGTTGTCGCCGGAAACGACCGGATGGATTTCACCCAAGAACTGCAAAATGCTACGATAGGTATGACCGAGTCCCTCGCTGCCATCCTCAACGCGCACCTCAAAAGCGACCAGCGAGACCTGAGGACCCGAGCCTTTTACATGGCATGGGACACGGCAAGAGTCGTGTTCCTCTACAACAGAAAATTTGTCCTCACCACTAGCTGGTTCTGGAAACAACTATTCGAGTGCCAAAAGCAGCCTAAAAGGTTCCGAAAACTCGTCAACGTCGTCGCGGGATTCGAGAAGTCGACGAGCTCTGAGCTGGTCGATGCCGCCGAACAACTATGGCGCGAGACAATGTTGATGGTTCAGCAACACGGAATCTCCATAGAGTCGACAGACGTCATTGTGTAATCGTCCTCCGAGGATGTGAGGTTTGAGATTGGACACTCGTCGCTGCAAGGAGGGAAGATAGGAAGCCAAACCAATTTCGACCGAAAATGACGGAGAAACCCGAAAAAACGTGGGTATTAGATTTGATAGAGAGTAAGAAGCCTACTTCTACTTCTTGCTCTTCTTCTTTGGCTTACTAGGCGTCCGAATTCACCTATTAGCACGATAATGCATGGTCGAGATATAAAACTATTGTATTCCGAGCTTATCGGGCGAAACAGCCTCTATTTTGAGGTAAAATCACCATAAATCACCCTTTTCCGTACTATTTAATAACGCTCAGGCAGAAGAATCCGTTTCTCGGCAAAGATCGTATTTCAAAAGCGGCTCCATGATCTGTCAAGTGATCGATCGCTGCCTGGAGTAAGATGATCTGACGGCTCTCCAGAGCTTGCTAGGTTGAGTCTTTTTCGATGGGCCGAGCTAGTGCGCTTTGTTCAAGAACGGATCCGCAAAGAATGCATCGTTTCCCTTTCTCCATGTCAGCCATCAGTTCTTCGCGGGGAATGCCTAGTGAGGATTCGAGCTCAACAATATCCTTCGGAAATGCCTGAGACTCTTCGCAATCTTTGCAGATCAACGCGTCGCGCATCTGCCACTCAACAACGGGGCGAGGGCCTAGTTATACTCCTCTCCAATAACCCGTGAAAGAAGTGTTTTGTGACCCCATGAGAGAGAACTACTTCTGAAGCTCAAGAATCGAGCAGAAGATCAAATAGCGTAACGGAGGATTCAGTTGAGATTGGAAACCAGAAGTCTTGGGAAGAGCGACCTTAGAATCACTAGGGTTGGAGTTGGGACTGCACCCGTCGGCTCGACGCCTGAGTGGAGAGTCTACTGGGGACCCCAAGACGAGAAGGTAGCAATCAAAACCATACAGACAGCAATCGACCTTGGCGTTAACTGGATAGACACCGCTCCATTCTATGGCTGGGGAAGAGCAGAGCAAATTGTCGGAAAGGCGATCAAAGGAAGACGAGACGAAGTTCACATCTTCACAAAATGCGGTACTCTTCCCGACGGCAAGGGAGGATGGTCGGAAAATCTCAAGCCCGAGAGCATTAGAAGAGAATTGAAAGAAAGCCTCCAACGTCTGCAAACGGATTACGTGGATCTATACCAGTTCCACGACCCCGACCCTCGCACACCGATCGAGGAATCCTGGAAGGAAATGCAACACCTCATCGACCAAGGCCTAGTCCGATACGGGGGACTGTCAAACCATCCCACGAATCTTATCGAGAGAACTCTCAGAGTAGGACCCGTGACCTCCACCCAAAACCAATACAACCCTCTACAAAGAAGAACGGAACGAGAGATACTCCCCTTCTGCCTGGAACACGAGATCGGAGTTCTCGGATGGGGATCCCTCTCCGAAGGAGTCCTGGCCGACAATTTCGATATGGACAAGCTAGATCCGAAGGATTTTCGCAGACGACAAGCTTACTCCCAACCAGAGAATCACTCTAAGATTCAGATGATCCGCCGAGCCTTCCGACAAATCGCAGACGCCCATCACGGGACAATGGCGAACGCCGTCATCGCATGGGAACTAATGCACCCCGCACTAACCGCGGCAATAATCGGAGTCCGACTCGAGAACGAGGCTCGTGAAATGATTGGAGGAACCAACTGGAAACTAACACCCGACGAGATGAGTGCAATTGAGGATTCACTAACTGTTTGGGAAGGATAGAAGGTCTCAGCGGGCTAGGAGTGCTCTACGACAAGGATTCTTGACAGAATCCTAGAAGCCTTTCCTAGACATCTAATCTCGTCTGCATCAAGCTTGGAGAGAAACTTGATCAGTCGTCTCTCTCGTCGATTTCGCCCTTCGTACAAGATTCTCGTTCCCTTGTCTGTTGGTGAGATTATGACCGAACGCCTATCATCTCTGTTAGTCTCCCTTCGGACCAGACCTTCTTTTACGAGCGCTTCAACAACACGACTCATAGTCGGCGGCCTAACCTGCTCTGCCTTCGCCAACTCGTTCAATGTAAGCGGACCACCGAAAACAACAACCGACAAGGCTGAAGCTTGCGCCGGTCCGATTCCCATTGCTGAGTCTTCGGCTCTCAGGCGTCGTAATAGATGAATCGCGTTGCTGTGAAGACTCCTCCCTACCTCTTCGAGGCTTAGTTTCTCTGTCATGCACGCATCCTAGTTGTGAGCATTACTAATGTATATATATTAGCTTAGCTAACGATTAGCTATGCTAAGCATACAAACGGATGAGTTCCTAGAAGCCATCCAGAAAGGCAATCTATCGAAAGTCAACCAACTTCTAAAAACAAACCCAGACCTCGCAAACAGCAAAGCAAAGGATGGCACTTCAGTCATACTTCTTGCTCTCTACCATGGCCAGAGAAGTATCGCGGAGGCAATAAGCATCAAGAAAACAGAACTCGATATCTTTGAAGCCTCGACCCTGGGAAAGCTCGACCGCGCCAAATCTCTCATAGCTCAGAACCCTCCACTCGTGAGCGCCTACTCTCCAGACGGCTTCGCGCTTGTCGCTCTTACAGCATTTTTGGGCCAGAAGGAAACAACAGAGTATCTTATTGGGAAAGGCGCGGACGTTAACGCGGTAGCAAGGAATACGACAGGTTTCACAGCTCTGACTGGGGCCGTGGCTAACAATCACACTGAGATAGCAAAGTTACTCGTGAAACGAGGCGCGCAGATTAACTACAGGTACGAAGGCGGGTTCTCACCTCTAATGGGAGCATCTGAGCACGGGAACGTCGAACTTGTGAACTTCCTTCTTGCAAACGGAGCTGACCCCAATGCAAAGACGGGGGACGGAAAAAGCCCCATGTCGTTTGCTAAAGAAGGGAATCATGTCGAGGTCGTGAAGGCACTGAAAAAGCATGGTGTCCTCTAGAAGGCGTCTGTCGAGCCCCAACTAAAAACGCGATTTCTGCATATTGCTCGCCTTCCGAAGGTCTATAACCTAGTCAAGGGACTGGAAGGGTATCGCGTATTATAGGAGGTGTACTAGGCCGAATGAGTCGTGGTTCGTACGGTGGTCCCAGAACAATGCACAAAGTCGTCTGTTCTGACTGTGGTAAGGAGACTGAAGTTCCTTTCCAGCCAACAGAAGGTAGACCAGTTTACTGCAGGGACTGTTACCAAAAGCATCGAAGGTACTAGGAGCCCCCTCTAGGGAGGCCTAGATACCCTTCCCTTATTTTTTTATCCGAACGAATTATGAGCGACGCGAGTTCTTGGATGGTTTCTTAGTCTCGGCAGAAATCGCTTTCTTGTTCTTAGGCTCCTTATTGTCATGAGAGGAGGGTCGAATGTTTTCCGCAGGGACCTCTTTTCTGGTCGCATAAAGCCGGAAGAGACGGTTTAGCTGAGTTGGCATCTTCATCCATATGCTCTATCTGAGGTCATTGTAAGGCGGCTGTTACTGACCTAAAGGCCTTGCTTGAACTACGAGTGCTGGTTCGCGGCCTGGACCCGCATCATTTCGTGTCGATGACGGAGGCTCATGATCCCTGGCCAGGAACAGAGCCATGTACCAAGTTTAAATCTCAACTCGATTCGAGACTGCGGACAGGGTGACGAGACAATAGCTCTTCCTCTCGAAGTTGTGCTCGCGAATAATCTCTGGGTGATCATTTGTGGACTTCTCGTCTTCATAATGACTGTCTCTGTCGGGTTCCTCGAGGTGGGAGAGCTTGGCGCCGACATGGACATCAGTCTCCTCAAGACAATGTTGATTACCGGCTCGGCCATATTCTTCATGGCCTTTGTCGGCTTCAACACCGCTTTTGCCCCCACGATCAACGGGATAATCGGGAACCCAGTCTACAACGGGTTCTTCCTTGGCGGCTTCTCTTCTGATGCAAACCAGCTACTCACAGGTGCTTGGTGGGCCACAACCGGACAGGGTCTGACGACCGGGACCTACTTTCTTTTCGAAACGGCCTTTGCCTCTGTCACCCTTGCCCTCGTCGGGGTCGTTGTCTTACGTAAGATGAAATTGCAGGCCTTCCTCGCTTACTCAATTGTCTATTTCGTTCTAATCTGGAATCTCCCGGCGGCTTGGATCTGGAATCCTCAAGGCTGGCTAGCTCGCATCGGCATGGCCGATTTCGCGGGAGGACTCGTGGTGCATGGAGCGGCAGGCGCGGCGGGGCTTGGAATCGTTCTCCAGATCTGGCGAGAGGAGCAGAAGAGGGGGAGGATCGAGAGCGTTCAGGTGCCGTACAAGCTGAACAGTGGATGGCTCACCTTGTCGATCTTGCTCCTTTGGATTGGATGGTTCGGCTTCAACCCCGGCAGCGTTCTCGCCTTCAACAACTCAGCCATGACCGTTGTTCTTACTACGTTCCTTGCCGCGGCTTCTTCATTTCTCTCGATAATGTACTTCCGTTATCGGATGATCAAGAAGATGCCGGACTTGATCTATGCTACCAACGGCGTACTCATGGGACTCATAATCATAACCCCGCTCGCAGGCTTCGTTAGTCCCGGAAGCGCAGTGATTCTTGGGCTCCTCGGTGGACCCCTCTTCCTCGTCGGCGAGAAGTGGTTCTCCAGATTCAAATGGTTCTCAGACCCTGTCGGCCTATTCCCGGGACACCTGCTCGGCGGGCTATTCGGAGTCACGATGATCGCCATCTTTTCTCAGAGAACCTTTGCAATTGCCTCCGGGAACCCTGTCACTCCGGGGAACTCCCCGATTCCTGATGGGCTACTGTTCGGCGGGGGATCCGCAGCCCTGCAGCAGCTAGGAATTGAGGCCCTAGGTATTGGTGCGGTCATGGCTACTGTCTTCATACTATCCTACGTATCCGTCCGCATCATTAGCAAGGCAATGCACGGAATCCTCAACCGGGAAGAACTGTAGCGAAGCTCACCTGGAAAAGTCAAATTTTAGCGCGTTTCATGAAGGGCGGGGCGCGAAAATCGCCCCCCGAGGGGTCACAGATTAGTTAGCGAAAAAGAATAGTTACAGAAAGAGAAAGTTACACGAAAAAATAGTTACAGGGAAGAAAGATTGTCGCGTAAGAGAACATGGGAGAGAGAGTCAATCTT
>Ga0209236_1002563_pt1 | contig 11129 bp, 6 predicted proteins | sample GraSoi013_1_40cm_FD_185819 | JGI IMG/M metagenome (GOLD analysis project Ga0209236, IMG submission 185819) | Grasslands soil microbial communities from the Angelo Coastal Reserve, California, USA - Sample 09_27_2013_1_40cm (SPAdes) (version 2) | ecosystem: Environmental > Terrestrial > Soil >... | reverse complement strand
TGTTGAAATCGAACAGGCCCCGTCCATACATCGAATCGGGATCGTTGCCATTGGTGAGACCGGATCCGTAGATCCCCGTCGCCGACAGATAGACTCCGCGACTCGAGTACACCGCGCTGGCCACGGCGGAGAGGCGCTGATCGTGGTCGAGGTCGAAATACCCCGGCGATGAATCCGGCGGGAAAAAGCCTCCTGTAATCGGATGGCTCCCGTAGGCGTGATTGATCGCGAGGTTCATATAGCCGGAGACTGGACCCGACGGGCGGATTTCCAGTACGCCTTCGAGGCCGGTGATCTTCACCTGCGCGATGTTGACCGAGGTCACGATGGCCGTTCCGGACACCGTGGCGTCGTCGATTCCGGGGGTGCTGTTCTTCCGATACGCCGAAATCTTGCTGACCACACCGAACGGAAAGCGGTGCACGAAGCCGAGCTCGAAGAAGTCATCCCGCTCCGGAAGCGTTGGCGCGGCCACGACGCCGCCCTGGGACGTGCTCGTGATGGCACGGAGATCTTCCACGTTCGTGGGCAAGAACAGCCGTGCGTAGTAGACCCAGAACGTGTTGGCCGGGCTGGGGAAGAAGCTCAGCTTGGCGCGAGGGCTGATCTGGTTCTGGTTTCCGGCAAAGGGGGCGTTGTGGTTGTCGAAGCGCGCGCCCGCCCTCAACTCCCACCGATCGGATGGCGCGATCGCGGTCTGCGCGTACACACCCACGTCGCTCCCGTTGAGGTTGGAGTTCGACCTCGGTCCGGACGTACCCGTGTTGGTTTGCGATGAGAAGTCTTCGCGACCGCTCGTAAACTGTGCGAGCACGCCCGTCTTGAACTCGAGCCCGTGGTGCGCGCGCACGGTGTAATCGACCTTGGCGCCGGTCGTCCGGAAGCTCCGATCCTCAGCGATGATGTACCGGTTCGTATCTCCCGGGAACGTGAATGTCGCCGAGTCGGCAAGCCCTGGCGTGTACGCAAGACTGCCATCGCGGAAGAACGTACCGACAAAGAGCTCCGAGGCCTTGCCGAGCTCCAGGTTCTCCGTGCCCAGCTGATGGCGCCATCCGATGTTCGCGAATCCGTTCACGTCCTGCTGGTGATCGTCGATGACCCCTTCCACGGAATCGAACGGAATCGCAAAGCGCGTCCGCGAGCGGTTGACCTCGATGTTGACCACGTCCTGGTCGGTCGCGGTGTACTGCAGCTTGGCGAATCCGAACAGATCGGTGCCGTCGTTGTGGAAGTTCTCGACGGCGTTGTGCAGCGTGTCGAATACCACCGGTTCGCGCCGCATGTCGGTGCCCTGCCTGGATCCGGAAGCGAAGAATCCCCACTTCCCGGAATTGGCGCTGACCGTCAGCGATTGTCCGTTCGTCGATTGCGTTTTGGCCGGGAATCCGGTCCTGAACGGTCCACCAAACCCGGCGACGTCGAAGTGGAAGCCGCCGGTGGGAATCCGCGTAGTGATGTTCACGACCGCAGCGTTCTTGTTGCCGTACTCGGCGTCCCATCCCCCCGTCTGGAAATCAATTTGATTCACGACCTGGGGATCGAAGAGCTCGTTCAAGCTCCCCGAGATGCCGGCGGGCACGGGTACGCCGTCCACGTAGTAGGTATACTCCGCGTGCTGTCCGCGGATATGGACCTCGCCGGTTGGCGCGCGGGCCGCGCCCACGATAGACTGCTGCAATAGCTGGGACGTCGTACGGTTGGGCGCTCCGTGATAATCGTTCTGCTTGAAGATCTGGTTTCCCGTGCGTGTGTCGACGGCGAGCGGCACTGCCGTAGCGACTTCGACGGCAGAGAGGTTGATCGGCAAGGGCGTGAGCCTGAAGTCCGCGCGACTGAACCCTTCAGTCGCCCCGACGGACAGATCGTGCGTCTGGGCGCGATATCCCAGATACCGGACCTCGACCTGATAGGCTCCGGTTGGAAGGTTGTGGATCACGTAGCGACCGAACGCGTCCGTCACGGCCGTCGCGATGACATTGCCTCCCTGAAGGATTCGGACCTCTCCGCCAACCAAGGGGGTTCCGACCGCGCTGTCGGCGACCGTACCACCGATGTCGCCTCCGATGCCCGCGTGGAACAGCGACGCGAGCAATGTAAGGAAATGCATGACGCTCTCCTGGTTAAACGCGCGCACACGTCTCCAGCGGGAGTCGTGAAACGCGAGCGTGATATAGGATTGCGGCGTCGCCGAAGCGCGGCGCCGTTACTCAGGAGAGTGGCGGAGGAGCGCGGGAATCGGGAAGAGTGACATCAGCGGCGGCTGACGAGCGCCGAAGGAGCGTAGGCGTCCATCTGATGCCCTGCCCTTCGCGAATCCGCACGACAGTCGCGGCATTGCGCGCGAGCGGTGCGGAGAGAAAGCGATGGAATGCGCAGTCGGCCGGATGGATGCGAGCGCAGCCAGCGGTTGAGTGCGACTCGATGTGCGCCGGACCGGCCGGCTCGCCGATTCGGGCATCCGCCCACGCGGCAGCCGCCGGCACGCTGAATTGCAGCAGGGTGAGCAGGAGGAGCGGCGTGCGCACCCACAGCGAACGTTTCCGCATCGACGGCATATTACAACCCACGACTCGGCCTTGACAGCCTCCGTCACGCTCCCTTAGCATAACTCCTTCTCAAGAAAGGACTTCTGTCCTTGGTCCCCCCTAGTCGTCGCCAGGAGGCCCTCGACTATCACTCGCAGGGTCGGCCTGGGAAGATCCAGGTTACCCCTACAAAGCCCTTCAAGGATCAGCGCGATCTGTCGCTGGCGTACACGCCGGGGGTGGCGGAGCCGTGCCTCGAAATCGCCAAGAAACCCGACGACGCCTACCTCTACACCGTCAAAGGCAATCTCGTCGCCGTCGTCACGAACGGGACGGCGGTCCTCGGCCTGGGAAACATCGGGGCGCTGGCCGGGAAGCCGGTGATGGAGGGCAAGGGCATCCTCTTCAAGGTCTTTGCCGACATCGACGTGTTCGACCTGGAAGTCGGCTCCGAGAAGCCGGAAGACGTCATCCGCTTCTGCCAGTTGCTCGAGCCGACCGTGGGCGGGATCAATCTGGAGGACATCCGCTCGCCCGATTGCTTCTACATCGAGCAACGGCTCCGCGAAACGCTCGGCATCCCCGTCTTCCACGATGACCAGCACGGCACGGCCATCATTTCCGGCGCGGCATTGCTCAACGCATTGCTCCTCGTCAAGAAAGACATCTCCAAGGTCAAGATCGTCTTCGCGGGCGCCGGCGCGGCCGCGATCGCGACCGCCGAGCACTATGTGCGCCTGGGCGTGCGCCGCGAAAACATCGTCATGTCCGATCACAAGGGCGTGATCTACAAAGGCCGCGAGGGATTGGACGAGTTCAAGCAACGCTTTGCGATCGACACGCAGGCGCGCACGCTGGCCGAAGCGCTAGAGGGCGCCGATGTGTTCGTAGGACTGTCGGTCGCCGGGATCGTGACGGGCGACATGCTGCAGGCGATGGCGAAGAAGCCCGTGATCTTCGCGCTCGCCAATCCGACACCCGAGATCATGCCGGACGAGGCGAAGAAGGCCCGCCCGGACGCGATCGTGGCGACGGGCCGGTCGGATTTCCCGAACCAGGTGAACAACGTCCTCGGCTTCCCGTTCATTTTCCGCGGCGCGCTCGACGTGCGCGCCAAGAAGATCAACGAGGAGATGGAGATGGCCGCCACGCGCGCGCTCGCCGAGCTGGCGAAACAGGATGTGCCCGAGTCGGTCGCGCGCGCATACGGGGGCGAGAAGCTGAAATTCGGGCCCGAGTATCTGATCCCCAAGCCGTTCGATCCTCGCGTGCTCCTGTGGGTCGCGCCGGCGGTCGCGTGGGCCGCCGTCGCATCCGGAATCGCGGGGCGGATCATCGACGTCGAGGAGTACCGCGCCGAGCTGGAAGCGCGGCTCGGACCCGAGCGGCAGGTGATGCGCGGGCTCATTTCCCGCGCGCAGCAGGATCCACCGAGCATCGTGTTTCCTGAGGGAGACGATCCCCGCGTCCTCCGCGCCTCGCGCATTCTCGCGGATGAAGGCATCGCGCGGCCCATTCTGCTCGGCGATCTCGACGCGATCCGGCGCCAGGCCGACGACGGATCGCTGACGCTCGAGGACATCGAGCTCGTCAATCCCCGGACCGCCGCCGATCGCGATGAGCTCGCGCAGGAGCTGTGGCAGCGCCGCCGGCGGCGCGGCATGACGCTGCGAGAAGCGAAAAACCGGATTCTCGATCCGATCTACTACGGCCTGTTGATGCTGCGCGCCGGGCGCACCGACGCGTTGGTCGCCGGCGAGGAAATCGACTATCCGGATGCGTTGCGCCCGGCGCTCGAGGTGATCGGCGCTGAGCCGGGGCGCAAGCACGTCAGCGGCATTTACATGATGATCTTCCGTCAGCAGACCTTCTTCTTCGCCGACACGACGGTGAACATCGAGCCTGACGCCGAGACCCTCGCGGAGATCGCGACGGCCACCGCGAAGTTCGTGAGGCGGCTCGGCATCGAGCCGCGAGTTGCGATGCTGTCGTTCTCGAATTTCGGCTCGGTGAAGCACCCTGCCGCAGCCAAGGTGCAGCAGGCGGTCGCACTGTTGCACGAGCGTGACCCGGAACTGCAGGTCGACGGCGAGATGCAGGCTGACACCGCGGTAGTGGAGCGGATTCTGACCCGGGTATATCCATTCGCCAAGTTGCGGGGGCCGGCTAACGTATTGATATTCCCAGACTTAAATGCCGCCAACATCGCCTACAAGCTGCTTGCCCGCCTTGGAGACGCCCAGGCGATTGGGCCGATCCTTGTGGGAATGGGCCGACCGGTCCATGTCTTGCAAAGGTTGTCAGAGGTCCCCGACATCGTGAATATGGCGGTAATTGCCGCCGTCGATGCGTTGGAGTATCGCCGCCACGCGCGGTCAACCGAATAGAGCAATGGGCATATCCACTGCGCAGCGTGTGTACCGGAATCTGACGCCGTCTCAACTGTACGAGCACGCCCTGCGCAGGCGCGAAGGGATTGTGACGTCCGGGGGGCGGGGACCGTTCTGCGCCGTGACGTCGCCCCATACCGGCCGCAGCCCGAACGACAAGTTCCTGGTCCAGGAGCCAGTCTCCACCCGCCAGATCTGGTGGGGCAAAGTGAATCAGCCGATTGCGCCCGAGAAGTTCGCGCGCCTCAAGGCGGACGTCGAAACGCACTTGAGCGATCAGGAGCTGTTCGTGCGCGACGTGTACGCGGGCGCGGATCCCGCGTTCCGCGTCCCGATTCGCTTCGTGACGCCCAACGCGTGGCACGCCCTCTTCGTCTACAACATGTTCCTCCGCCCTGCCGACGGCGAGCTGGCGAGCTTCGAACCGGGATTCGAGGTGCTCCACGCACCCGAGTTCCAGGCGGATCCCGCCATCCATGGAACCAAGTCTGGCACGTTCATCATCCTGAGCTTTGCGCAGCGCACGATTCTGATCGGTGGCACGCGCTACGCCGGCGAGCTCAAGAAATCGATCTTCAGCGTCCTCAACTATCTGCTGCCGCAGCAAGGTGTGCTCTCGATGCACTGCTCCGCCAATGTCGGCAAGCAAGGCGACTGTGCGTTGTTCTTTGGTCTCTCCGGTACGGGGAAGACGACCCTCTCGGCCGATCCCGAGCGCCGGTTGATCGGCGATGACGAGCACGGGTGGTCCGACCAAGGGATCTTCAACTTCGAGGGCGGCTGTTACGCGAAAGTCATCCGGCTGTCGCGCGAAGGTGAACCTGAGATCTATGCGACGACGGAGATGTTCGGCACTGTGCTCGAAAACGTGGACGTGAATCCCGAGACGGGCGTCGTGGACCTGGACTCGCAGCGGATCACCGAGAACACGCGCGCCTCGTATCCGATTCACTACATCCCGAACCACGTTCCGGAAGGCATGGCCGGCCATCCCGCGCACGTCGTCTTCCTGACGTGCGACGCGTTTGGGGTGATGCCGCCGATCGCGAAACTGACTCCCGAGCAGGCGATGTATCATTTCCTCTCCGGCTACACGGCCAAGGTCGCGGGCACCGAGCGCGGCGTGACGGAGCCGAAGGAGACGTTCTCCGCGTGCTTTGGCGCGCCGTTCCTGCCCCTGCCCCCCAGCGTCTACGCGAGGATGCTCGGCGAGCGCATCGCGCGGCACGATGTCCAGTGCTGGCTCGTGAACACGGGTTGGACGGCCGGGCCCTACGGCGTGGGACATCGTGTGGACCTGAAGAGCACCCGGGCGATGATTCGCGCCGCCCTGGCCGGAGCGCTCGACCGCGCGGCGACGCGACGGGAGCCGGTGTTCGGATTGGAAGTGCTGAAGCACGTCCCCGGCGTACCGGACGCCCTGCTCGATCCCCGGACGACGTGGAAGGATCCGGATGCCTACGACGTCCAGGCGAAGAAACTGACCGCCCTCTTCCGGAAGAACTTCGAGCAGTTCGCCGAGCTCGTTCCGGTGAGTGTCCGGGAGGCCGGACCGAAGACTTGAGTCAATTCGAGGTCGTTCGCGACCCGCTGTGGAACAACATCCGCCTCGAGCCCGAGGCGCTCGCCATCATCGACACGCCGGCGTTCCAGCGTCTGCGGTACGTCCGGCAGCTCGGTCACGCATTTCTCGTGTACCCTGGCGCCACGCACACCCGGTTTGAGCACGCGCTGGGTGCGTACCATCTTGCCTGTCGTGTCACCAAAGAGCTGGAGGTCCAGCTCGCGGCGCTGTTGCATGACATCGGCCATTACCCGTTCTCCCATGCGCTCGAAGAGGCGGGCCTCCCCCCACACGAAAGGCTCGCCGCCCGTCACCTGCGGACGGGCGCGTTGGCGACCACACTCGAGCGCCTGGGGGTTTCAGCAGACCGGCTGCTGGAGCTGATTCAGGGAACGAGCTCGTCCCCGCTCGCCGGCCTGGTGTCGGGACCCATCGACGTCGACAAACTCGACTATCTGTCGCGCGACGCGACGATGTGCGGCGTACCGTACGGCGTCATCGACGTCGACCGGCTGCTCACATCGCTCACCGTGTCGGCGGAGGGGTTGGCACTGCACGCCAAAGGGCTCGCGGCACTCGAGTCGCTGCTGTTCGCGAAGTATCAGATGTACCGCAACGTGTACTGGCACCACGCCGTGCGCAGCGCGACCTCGATGTTCAAGCGGCTGGTCCGCCGCGCCATCGCGGCCCGGCGCATGTCTCCCGACGACATCGCGGTCGCGACCGACGACGGGTTGAGCCACGAGCTGCAGCACAACGATCAGACCGGACTGGCACGGGCGTTGCGCGAACGGCGGCTCGCCAAGCGTGCGCTCGACATTCCGGCTACCGACCTGCCCGCCGAGACCTTCGACTGGCCATCGCGGGATCCCGATCTGCTCGAGAGCGTGGAGGAGCGGCTCGCGCGCGAGCTCGGACTGCGCTCCGATCAGCTGTTTCTCGATTTTCCTTCGAAGCCGGACATGTTCGACGTGTCGCTGCCGGGATTGGGAAGCCTCGGCTTACCGCGCGTCGCCGCCGAGCTGCATCGGTCCGCGCAGCGCCTGCGCGTCTTCGTCCTCGAGCCGGCGGAGATTCCGGCCCGTGCGATCATCGAGCTGGTGACGGTCCCGCGCGAAGAAATCGCCGCACGGCTCGCCGGCGACCGCAGCCTGCTCAGCGCGGCCGGGAGGGGGTCTGCAGCGTCGTGACGTTTTCCTGCATCGGAGCATCGACGGCGTCGATCCGCACGATGATCGCCGTGATGTTGTCCAGCCCACCGTGGCGATTGGCTTCGGCGATCAGCGCATCGACTTCGTCCTGCGGCATGCGATCCGGCGACAGCAGCTCCGAGAGCTGATAGTCCTCCAGCATTCCGGTCAGACCGTCCGACGCCAGTAGGAACAGATCCGCGGGCTTCACAGCCCCCACATAGATGTCCGGCATGACATCGCTGTTGGCACCGACGCAGCGCGTAATCACGTTGCTGTAGGGATGCGTGCGGGCCTGCTCCGGCGTCAGATAGCCCGCGTCCACCTGCTCCTGCACGTAGGAATGGTCTTTCGTCAGCTGGGTGAGATGGGCGTCACGCAGGAGATACGCCCGGCTGTCGCCTACCTGGCCGATGAGAAACCGATTCTCGTACAGCGTCAGCGCCGTGACGGTCGTGCCCATGCCCCGCTTGTCGTGCTCAGTCAGCGTGCGCTGAAAGATCGCGCCGTTCGCCGTCCGGATCGCGGCGCGCATCCGCTCCGTGACCTGCGCATCAGTGAGACCACGGACCGAATGGATCTCATCGGCGACAATCCGCACCGCCATCTCGCTCGCGACTTCGCCCGCGGCATGCCCTCCCATGCCGTCGGCGACGACAAAAATCCCCCGGTCGGGAATCATTCGAAAACTGTCCTCATTCCCCGACCGGATAACGCCCACGTCGGTGCGGCCCGCGGATGTGATGTGCACGTGATCCCTAGATAAACAGCCAGTACGCCAGTCCGACGATCCCGAGCAGCAGCACAGCGGCGCTGCCTCCACAGCCTTTGCCCTTCTTCTGCTGCGCCGCCGGAGGAGGCGGTTTCGCGCCCGGCTTCGGCTTTGTCGGCGCCGGCTTGGCCGCGGTGGGTTTCGGCGCCGCGGGCTTAGGCTTTGGCGGAGCGGCCGGGATCGCCGGCGCAGGCCTCGTCGCCGGTGCCGGCCGGGGGGGGGCGGAGGGACTCATCACCATCTGCTCCATCACACGGGTCCCGCCCCCCTTGGCGACATCCGCCCCATCGTCCGTCGGCTCGAAGACGAGCGAGACATCCCCGAATCGAACCGTAGCGCCCGGTGCCAGTGGAGCCTCCCCCTTGATCTGGTCTCCGTCGATGAACGTCCCGTTCGTGGAGTCGAGGTCCACCAATATCCATACGCCTTCGCGACGTTGCAGCTTCGCATGGGTCGTGGAGACTGATTCGTCGGGCAGCACCAGGTCGTTGTAATCGGCCCGCCCGATGTTGACGACAGGTGTTTTGACCCTGAGCCGCTGTCCCTTCAGCGCACCCCCGCGAACCAGGAAGCTCGCCAGGGGAGCACCGCTCGGCCGGGGCGCCGCAGAGACACCATGCACCGTCTCCCTGAGCCTCTCACCCTTCGGGGGTGTGGGGGGAGGAGGGGAGGGGGCGGGGGGTGCGGCCGACGGGACGTTAGCGGCCGGCCCCGGCTGAGGGTTTGCAGGAGGTGCCGCCGCGGTGTCGGCATAGAACCGGAACTTCTCCTCGCCAATCGTGATCACGTCCGCGCGGGCCAGCAGCCGCTGTCCTTCCACCCGAACGTCATTGACCGACGTGCCATTCGTGCTGGAATCGACGATGAGATAGCCCTTGGGCGTCTGCATGATTTCGGCGTGGCGGCGCGAGACGTCCTTCCCCGGGACAACGACGTCGCAGGAGGCGTCACGGCCGAAAACCAGGGACGCCCCGGCAATGGCGTATTCCCTACCATCCGTCAACGAGACGACGCGCCCGCCGGTGTTCACCGTGACCTTCCCGCCCTTGGCCTCGGCTTTCGCTCGCTCCATCGCCTGCGGAACGCTCATCGCCTGCACGTACTGGGTGCTGCCGCTACGCCGCTCGTCGACGAAGGTCAGCTCCTGCCCTCCGACCTCCACCTTGTCACCGTGGAGGAGGGGGGTCGGTTCGGCACCCAGGCGCACGCCGTTGATGAGGACGTCGGCTTCTGGAACTGCCTTGGTGATGACGACTTGCCCATCTGGCAGAGATTTCAACTTCGCGTGTTTGGGGAGAACACCTGGAATGGCGAGCGGGATGGCGCAGCCGGGATCCGCGCCGAGCAACACTTCCCCTTGCGGGAGTGTGAATCTCCGCCCGCCCATTTCAAGCAACGCCATGCACGTGCACTCCCGTATCTGTGGCCAGGCCGTGAAGTTACGCCCGGGTGTGTAACCGGGCAAGGAACCAGAAGTTACGTGACGCCGACGGCTTCTTCACGCCCGATCAGCCCGCTCCGCAGCCAGTACCAGAATATCAGCGAGCCGACGATGACCGTCGCGTAGCTGTTGATGAACCGCCAGATCAGCGTGTAGCTCGGCGTCAACTCGCGCGGAACGTAGATCGACATCACCGCGGCCGAGGTCAGCTCGGCGAGACCAGACCCTCCGGGTGTGGGCGCGAAATATAGAAGGAAGGAAATCAGGGTCTGCAGCAGGAGAATGTCGCTGAAGTCGGCCGGGATACCCAGTATCCGCATCGTGACATATCCGGCCAGCAGCTTGTTGGCGTGTGACGGCGCCGAGATCACGATGGCCAGGAGCAGCGTGAGCAGGCCCCTCGGCGATCCGAACGCGATCATGCATGCGTGCGCGCGATCGACGCCGCCCAACAGCTTTTCCATCCGTTCGGCGGCGCCCGGACTCCGGCGGGCGAAGCGCTTCGCCAGGCGCTCGATGACCCGCTTCACGACGCCAGGGAATATGATCGCCGTCAGCATCAGCAGCCCGAGGAATCCGAAGATCGTGAGGCTGGTCTTGAAGAGGCCATACAGGGTGATCCCGAGGACGAGGCCGTGTTGAGAGAGTGATTTGCCGGCGCCGAGCACGACGGCAAGAGGCCCGGCGATGGCGAAGAAGCCGACCGTGGCGATGAACGTGACGAAAATCGAGCTGAGGGCCACGGGCACGGGCACGCCGGCGCGCTTCATGACCCACATCGACATGGGCGCGGAGCCGGACTGAAAGGGCGTGAGGTACGCGCCCCACGCCCCGAACCCGCCGGCGAGAACCATGTCCCGCAGCCGGACGCTCGGATACACGTAGCGGGTGCACACCCAGAGCCGCAGCCCCCCGCCGAACCAGTCCATCGAGGCCAGGACCAGGCCGGCCGCCACCCATCCCCAGTGCAGGCTCAGGAACGGCGTCAGGAAGACGTCCACCCGATCGCCGAAGCGAATCAGGTAATACGCAACGAGAAGAGCGACTCCACCGAGGGAGATGGCGGCGAACAACTCGAGGCCACGACGAAGCAGCCGCGGGGTCAGGGCGAGGGCCATCTAATTGCCAAAGCTGTTATTTTTGGGGGTTATGCGCCATCCCCCCGAGCGCGTCGTTCTCCGCAACGTACGCCAGCATAATCTGAAGGGCATCACCGTCGAGTTTCCGCGGCGGGCGCTCTCCGT
>Ga0209236_1002558_pt1 | contig 11142 bp, 11 predicted proteins | sample GraSoi013_1_40cm_FD_185819 | JGI IMG/M metagenome (GOLD analysis project Ga0209236, IMG submission 185819) | Grasslands soil microbial communities from the Angelo Coastal Reserve, California, USA - Sample 09_27_2013_1_40cm (SPAdes) (version 2) | ecosystem: Environmental > Terrestrial > Soil >... | reverse complement strand
GCCGCCCCCCAGCACGGCGAGCATGAAGAGGAGCCCGAACCCGACGGCGATGGCGAGCGCATGGACCACCAGCGCATCGGCGTCGGCGCGACGGCCGGCGCCGAGCGCTCGGGCGATCGCGGACGAGATCCCACCGCCCATGGCCCCCGCCGACATCATCTGCATCAGCATCAGCACGGGGAAGACCAGCGCCACGCCCGCCAGCGCATCGGTGCCGAGTTTGGCGACGAAATACGTCTCGATGAGCCCAACGGACGCCTGCACGAACATGACCAGCACGTTCGGCGTAGCGAGCCGCAGGAGCGTGCTCGCGATGGGCCCCTCGAGGAGCACGCGGGTTCGCGTGTCGAAGCGCGGCGCCGTCGCCGCCGGCGCGGTGCTTCGAACCTCGGCTTCCATGGATTGCGCTTTCCCTTCCAGGCGAGCGCCTACTACGCCATGATTCCGCCGTCGACCGCGAGGACCGTGCCGGTCGTCCACGCGGCGTCATCCGACGCGAGATAGAGGGCGGCCTGGGCGACGTCGTCCGGCCTGCCGAGCCGGCCGAGGGGGTACTGGGCCTCCATCGTCGTTCGCGCCGCGGCATCCCTCAGCCGTGATTCCGTCAGAGGCGTCTCGGTGACTGCGGGCGCGACGCAGTTGCAGCGGATGCCGTCCTTCGCGTAATGCGCCGCGATCGTCTTCGTGAGCATGGCCACGCCGGCCTTCGCCACGGCGTACGCGTGGACCGGAAAGGCCTGGGAGGCCTTCAGGCCGAGGACCGAACCGATGTTGACGATCGAGCCGCCGCCCTGGCGCTGCATGTGAGGGATCACCGCCCGGGAGAAGCGGAAGACGCCCTTGAGGAACACGTCCATCACGCCGTCCCAGATCGCATCGGCCGTCTCGTGCAGCGGGCCGGCGTGCAACAGGCTTCCGGCGTTGTTGACGAGCACGTCGACGCGCCCGAACGTCGCGAGCGTCGCCTGCACGGCGTGCTGAACGTCGCCCTCGTCGGTGACACTGCCCGGCACGGCCAGCGCGTGGCCACCCACGGCGGCGATCGCGTCGGCGATCTCACCGAGGATCTCTTTGCGGCGGCCAGTGATCGTTACCTTGGCTCCTTCACGCGCGAACGTCGTGGCAATGGCGGCGCCGATGCCGGTTCCGCCACCGGTCACAATGGCTACTTTGTCTGCGAGTCGCATGGAAGTCTCCCGCTCAGGCCTGACTGGCCGAGTGCTCGTGTGTGTGTCTCGTGGCTTCGACGGAGGAGTCCGCACGGCGACGGAACACGATGCTCGTGACGCCGTCGCTCGCCGTCCGCCTCGTAATGGCCGTGTGCCGGGCGAGCAGGCGGAGCGCGCGGCGATTTTCTGTCAGCACGTCGGCGCTGAACTGATGGATGCCTCGCTGCTCTCCCGCACGAAGGATCTCCTCGAGAAGGATCGAACCGAGTCCGAGTCCCTGCCAGCCGTCCTCCACGACGAGACCGATTTCGGCGGTGGTCACTTCGTCGCCGGGGCCGTACCGCGCCACGCCGATCAGTTCGGGCTCCTGCCCGTCGGCGACTTCGGCGACGAGCGCCATCCGCTGGCGATAGTCGACGTTGGCCAAGGCGTGCGCTTCCTCTGGAAGGAGCCGCCGGAAGGAGAAGAATCGCTCGTACACGGTGCGTGGGCTCAACCGATGGCACAGGGCCATCAGGCGAGGCCCGTCGTCGGGGCGGATCGCGCGGAGGCGAACCGAGGCGCCGTTGCGCAGTGTCACTGGTTCACGCTCGCGCGTTCACGATGTCCTGCAGCACGGCCTTGGGCGCCGCACCGACGACCCGCTCGACGACCGCGCCCCCCTTGAAGAACAGGATCGTCGGGATCGACCGGATGCCGTACCGCGCCGCCAGCCCGGGGTTCTCGTCGATGTTGACCTTCATCAGCGTCACCCGGCCTTCCGAGGCCTCGGCCAGCTCCTCGAGGACCGGCGCGATCGCCCGGCACGGGCCGCACCACTCGGCCCAGAAGTCGACCATCACGAGCCCCTGGGTCGCGACCAGCGCCTCATCGAAGCTCTGCTCGGTCAGGTGCATCGTCTCGGCCACTCCGTGACCCCGGCTCGGGCTCATCGTGCGGGCCCTCCTGTCCACTAGGATGGCGGCCGGAACCCGAGAGATTCGCAGATCCAATGCAGGTGCATGCACAAGGATGTATCTACATATGATGTGCTTGCCTGGCACGACCGTGGCTGGTAGCATCACGTCCATGACTCGACGAGGCACCAGGCTGACGACCGGACAGGACCGCGGATGGCTGTCGCCTTGTGTCTGCAACACTCTCCGGATGGTCACTCGCGCGGTGACGCAACTCTACGACGACGTCCTGCGGCCGAGCGGTCTCCGGGTGACTCAGTTCAGCATTCTCGCGGCCATCGCCCGCATGGGCGAGGCAAATCTGAGAGTGCTCGAGGACACGCTCGCCATCGACCAGACGACGCTGACGCGCAGCCTCAACCTTCTGGAGCGCGATGGTGTGATCGAGCGTGCTTCGCACCCCGATGGGCGGATCAAGGCGATGCGGCTCACATCGAAAGGGAGAGGGGCCCTGAAGGTCGCGCGGCCGCTCTGGGCCCAGGCGCAAGACAAGGTCCTCCGCGAATTGGGGACGAAGGCTTGGGCTGACGCGCAACGGCGGCTGAACCACTTGCGTCACGTCGCGGTCAAGAAGCGACGGCTGGGGCGGAAACGAAGGCGCGTTCGGCCGAGCAGCGCGCTGAGAAGAACGAGGCTGTAGACCTCAGAGTGCCCTGGCAATGAAGCCCTTCCGTTTCGGTGTGATCGTCCGGAGCGCGGGATCGCGGGCCGAATGGGTGGACTAGGCGCGCAAGCTCGAAGACCTTGGCTGCTCTTCGCTGACCGTGCCGGATCATCTCGCCGAGACGTTCGCGCCGATGCCGGCGTTGGTCAGCGCCGCAGCCGCTACCGTGGACCTCCTGACCGACGGGCGACTCGAACTCGGCCTTGGCGCCGGGTATGTGAAGTCCGAATACGAGCGGGCGGCGTGCGCTCGCCGGCCGCGTCGCTCGGCTAACGTAGACTGCCTTTCCCCTCATAACCCGAAGGTCGTCGGTGCAAATCCGACCGCCGCAACCAATCGTAGAGCACGAGTTCCGAAGTCGGGTATCATCGCCCCGGACTGAGCTTGACTTGGAGGTTGCCATGCTCACCAACGATCCGACCAACGCCCGGAAGCTTCGCTCCCGCCTGAGCCACCCGATCATCGACGCCGACGGCCACTGGCTCGAGTACGCGCCCCTCATGCGCGAGGAATTCCGGCGCATCGGTGGGGACGCCGCGGCCGAGGCCCTGGCGCTCGCCAGCGACCGCATCCCGAGCTCGCTCCGGATGTCCCTGGCCGAGCGGCGGCGGCGTCGGGTGGGCCAGGAGGCCTTCTGGGGGTCGCCGTGTGAGAACGTCCTCGACCGGGCGACGGCGATGCTCCCGCGCTTCCTCTACGAGCGTTTGGACGACCTCGGCATCGACTTCTGTGTCGTCTACCCGACGGCCGGCCTCGGGTATCACCGCCTGCAGGACACGCGGCTGCGCCGTGCGATCTGTCGCGCCTACAACGTGTTCACGGCGGACCAGTTCCGCGGACTCGACGACCGCATCATCCCGGCGGCGATCATCCCGATGTACACGCCGGAGGAGGCCATCGAGGAGTTGGAGTTCGCAGCGCGGCAGCTCGGCTACAGGGTCATGATGGTGGGCGGCCTCATGCGCCGCCCGGTGCCGGCCCTCGCCGAGGCGCATCCCGAGGCCTCGAAGTTCGTCGAGTGGTACGACGTGATCGGCATCGACAGCGACTACGATTACGATCCCGTGTGGGCCAAGTGCCGTGAGCTCCGGGTCGCGCCGAGCTTCCACAACGGCGCGCGCTCGATCCTCCTCCGCAACTCGCCCTCGAACTTCTGCTACAACCACATCGGCCACTTCGCCTCGGCGGGCCACGCGGTCTGCAAGGCGCTCTTCTTCGGCGGCGTGACGCGCCGCTTCCCGGACCTGAACTTCGCGTTCCTCGAGGGCGGGGTCGGCTGGGGCTGCATGCTCTATGCGGATCTCGTCGGGCACTGGGAGAAGCGCAACCGGCAGGCGATCGAGAAGACGAACCCGAACAAGCTCGACCACGCGGCGCTGCTCCAGTTCGCGCAGAAGTACGGTCGGAACGCGGTGGTGGAGGCGGTGCGCCGCGGCGAGGGTCTGGAAGGCGACTCGAACTCGACGCTGACCGGCGGCATCGAGGATCTCGACGACTACTTCCGCTGCAAGATCGAGCGCAGGGAAGACATCCGCGAGCTCTTCGTGACGCGCTTCTACTTCGGCTGTGAGGCCGATGACCCGATCAACGCCTGGGCTTTCAACCGCCCGCCTCAACGCGATCTTCAGCTCGGACATCGGGCACTTCGACGTCCCGGACATGGCGGCGGTCGTTCCAGAGGCCTACGAGTTGGTCGAGCACGGGCTGATGACCGACGACGACTTCCGGGACTTCATGTTCGCCAACGCCGTGCGCTTCTGGGGCGAGGTGAACCCCGATTTCTTCAAGGGCACGGTGGTCGAGACGGCAGCCGCCAGCGCGCTCGCGCAGACCCCAGTTCAAGGTGGAGACCGAGACCACCCGGCCGCCAGTTGGAGGACGCTTAGCCCTTGACGCCGCCCATCGTCAGGCCGGCGGTCATGCGCCGGCGGAACGCGTAGTAGATCGCGACCGGCGGCAACGCGTAGATGATGGCCGTCGCCATCATGTAGTTCCAGGGCGATTGGTCGCTGCTGAGGAACTGCGCGAGCGCCACCGGCACTGTCATGCTCGACTTCGAGGACAGGAGCAGGAACTGATAGAGGTATTCGTTCCAGGCGAGCAGCAGCGCGTAGGTGCCGACCGCGACCAAAGCCGGCGCCATCAGCGGCAGGTAGATCCGCAGATAGACCTGCAGCGGCGAGGCGCCGTCGATGCGCGCCGATTCGTCGACCTCGATCGGGATGCTCCGGGCGTATTCCTGGAAGACGAAGATCGCGTAGGGCGTCGCGAACGCCACCAGGGCCGCGATCACCGACCACGGGTTGTTCGCGAGCCCGTAGTTCTGCATGATCCGGTAGAACGGGATCGCGAGGAACGACGCCGGGATCACGTAGGTCAGCAACGCAGCATTGCTCACCAGCCAGCCGTGGCGGATGCGCATCCGGCCGATCGCAAAGCTGGTCAGCGAGCCGAACAGCAACGCGAAGAACGTCACCATCGCGCCGATATAGAGGCTGTTGGCGAACTGACGCCAGAAGTGCTCCAGATACCAGTGGCCCTGAGTCAGGACGCCCCAGAAGCTCTCGACCGACGGGACCCTCGGCCAGATGTGGTCGGTGAACACGTCGCCCTCGGGCTCGAGCGAGATCAGCACCATGTTGTAGATCGGCGCAAGCGTCCACACCACGAGCACCACGGAGAGCACCAGCGTCCCCGCGTTGTTCAGGTACCGGCGGCGCCGCACGGTACTGTGCGCCCGCGACGACGCACGGGCTGACACCCTCGCGTCCGCCGCGATCGTGCTCATAGCTGCACCTCCGTGGTGCGGAGCTTGCGCATCAGGACGATCACCAGCGGGATCACCAGCGGCAGCGCCGACATCACGGCCGCCACGCCCAGGCGCGGGTGAGCGATCTCGAAGGCGTTGCGTATGCCGAGCGTCGCCAGCACGTGCGTCGAGTTCGCCGGGCCGCCGCCGGAGACGAAGTTGACGGCGTTGAAGTCGCCGAGCAGGAAAATCGTCGAGAGCAGCGTGCAGATCAGGTAGAGGTTGGCGAGCAGCGGAAAGGTGATGTGGACGAACCCGCGCAGCCCGGTTGCGCCGTCGACCCTGGCGGTGTCGCGGATCTCGAGGGGGATCGCCATCCGGCCGGCGAGCATGATCAGCGTCCAGAACGGCGTCCATTTCCAGATGTGGGCGACGATGACCGCGCCCAGGGCCATCCAGCGGTCATTGAGCCAGGACGGCCCTTCGACGTGGAAGAGCGTATAGAGGACGTTGTTGAGGAAGCCCCACTCGCCGTTCAGCATCCAGTGGATCGAGATATACGTCGAGATCTGCGGCACCGCCCAGGGCAGGACGAAGATCAGCAGCAGCACCTTCATCCACCAGCCCGGGCGCATGAAGAAGCCGGACAGCAGCAGGGCCAGGAACATCTTCACGTTCACGCCGAGTGCGAGGTAGAGGACGGTATTCACCACCGTGCTCTGGTAGATCGGGTCGGCGAATAGCTCCCGGTACAGACTCGCCTCGCTGCCCATCCATAACCCGTAGACCACCGGGTAGGCGACAAAGGCGAGAAACACCACGACGTAGGGCACGACGAAGGCGACCGCCCACGCGTACTCGCCTCCGTGGAGGCTGCCGCGCAGCGAGCGCGCGAGCGAGCGCCGCCAGATGGCCGGGCGGGCGATGTCGACCACCGAGGCGCGGTCGACCGATGCGCGGTCCATCATTCGCCGCTCCGCTCTCACGCGATCTTGTACTTCGCGAAGATCTCCTCGATCCGCTTGAACGCCTTGTCGATCGCCGCTTCCGGTTTGACGCCCTCCTTCGCCACGTCGATCATCGCGATGCTCCACACGTGCTGGGAGTAGACTTCCGCCATCGCCGGGTTGAACACGTAGAAGTCCGGCCTGGTCGGGCCGAGCAATCCCTGGTGGGCGTAGCCCCGCAGGTGCGGGTCTTTCGGGTTCTGCCAGAACGCGCTCTTGGCGAGCGACGGCATGACCGGCAGCCACCGACCCAGACCCAGCTCGATGAACTCGCCGATGACCTTCGGCTGGATGAAGTACTTGAGGAACTCCTTGGCCACCGTGACGTTCTTGGCCCCCTTCGGGATCAGGCCCTGGGTGATCGGGACGATGCTCGGCACGGGCTTGCCCGCATTGTCGTTCGGATAGCCGAAGCCGTGGGTCACGATCTCCTTGTAGTACCACTCGGGGTGCTTGTCCTTGACCGCGACCTCGGTCGACAGCGTACCGTCGACGTCCATCACCATGAGCTTCGCGTGGAACGCGTTGTTGTCGTCCGCGTCGTTCCAGTTGATCGCGCTCGGCGGCACGTAGCCGTCCCTGTAGGCGCCGCCGAGGTAGCCCGCCGCCTTGATCGCCGCCTGCCTGACCTTCGGGTCGTCGAGATGCAGCTTGCCGTCCTTGGTGACGATGTCCTGGCCGCCATAGGCGATCAGGAAGGCGTTGAAGAGGTTGGCGGGGTCGACCCCGTTGGCCGTCACCTGGAAGCCCAGGCCATACACCTTGCGCTCGCCCTGCTTGCGCAGGTTGTCTTGCACCTTCTTGAAGAAGTCGAAGTACGCGTCCCACGTCTTCGGGATGTCCTCGATCCTGAGGCCGGCCTTCTCCACCAGCGATCCCCAGATATGACAGGGGATCGCTGCGGCCCTCAGCGGCACGCCGTAAAAGCTGCGCTTCCGGCTGACGCTGTTGTAGGCCTGGGCGGCCTGCAGGGCCGTTTCGCTGAACTGGGCCTGCTGGGTCTCAACGACGTCGCTGACGTCGAGCCACTTGTCCTGCCAGGCGAACAGCTGGAGGATCTCGTTCGGGTTGGACATCGTCATATCGGGGACGACCCCGCTGGTGATCGCCGAGATGATCTTCTGCCGATGCGGAGCGAAGGGGATGATGCTCAACTCGATCTGATTGCCGCTCGCCTTCTCGTAGTCGGCGACGGCCTTGCGCAACGCCACATCCTCGTCCTGGACGAAGCCCTGCGCGAACCACACGGTCGCGGTGGTCGTCGCCGCCCTGGCGATATGGGGTGCCGCAAAGGGGCGAGCTGCGGCGAGAGCCAAGGATCCATGCAGCACCGAACGCCTGGTGAGGTCGGTCACAGCCGCCTCCTCCCTGTTTCGCGTCTCGGGCGGGCACTCGAGCCCCCCATCTATCGGTAGATGCGGGATACGACATCTGACGACACCTGTCAAGGAGATGACGAACGGCCAACGAGCGGGACCGCCACGGACCGAACGGTTACGCCCTCCTCGGGAGCCTCCGCGACTTCACCGGCCGGGGATTCCTACCAATCGAGCGCGAAGTTGGACAGGGGGTGGCGTCGGCCACCCCCTCCGTGTTCTGATACGTTGACGCACGGACGAATCGGATGGCTCGTGAGCGCCTTCGAGAGGCGAAGGTCAAGGTGATGAGGAGCGCCTGAGAGTCTCATGACGGAGCTGGAGGCGTTGTCAGCCTTGCGGGGCGATGACCTCGTGCGGGCCGCGCGCGCCGAGGCGGCGCTGTGGGAGATGTGGCACCAATCGGGCGATCCGAAGCTGGACTCGTTCCTGCGCAAGGGGATCGAGGCGATCGAGCGTAGCGATCTGCCCACGGCCAGGTCGGTCTTCACGCGGCTGATCGAGGAGGCGCCGACGTTTGCCGAGGGCTGGAACAAGCGCGCCACCGTCCGATACCTGGCAAAGGATTACTCGGGCTCGATCGCCGACTGCCGCGAGACGCTCGCGCGCAACCCGAGCCATTTCGGGGCGCTTTCGGGCCAGGGCCTCTGCCATCTGGCGCTCGGCCAGTTCCGCGAGGCGGCCGATCTCTTCCGGCTGACGCTGACCGTCCATCCGCACCTCGACAGCGCGCGAGAGAACCTGCGCACGGCGCTGGGCGAGCTCGTACGGTGGAACTGAGCGTCGACTCCCGTGCGGCGCGCTGAGGCGTTCGAGGACTGAGACCGTGCACATCGCGATCATTGGGTGAGGTGTTATGGCTACGCACTCGAAAACCAGGCGCGCGGTTCAACGACTCCGACGTCTCGCGCGTCGGCGCCGCGAAGCCGAGCTGAAGAAAGCTCGGCGCAGCGGGACCGATCATCCTTCGCCTCCCCCCGAGTCTGGCCCCACAACCTCATAGTGGAGGCCTCGCTTCCACGGCGCTCGTGGAACCCTCGGGCGTGTCCAGGCTTGCGACGTCAGTCGCAGAGGCGCTGCTCCCGCCATTTCCGGATTGCCTCGGCGTGCTGCGGGTAGTGGCTGTACGTGTCGAGCCGTAGGCGGCGACGGAAGCGCGTGTCGCGCGTGAATTGCCCTTCGGATGTGCGCCTGACAAAGTCGATGAGGTGGCCGTGAGTGTCCTCCAGTTGCCTCAGCACCTCGGAGAGCGAAAGGCCTCGCTTCTCCTCCGTCATCTTGGCGTTGAAGGCGTCGATACCGCCATAGCTCACGTACCGCGGTGGGCGGCCTCCCGCGATGATGAGCGGTAGGTGCTTCAGCGCCTCCCTCTCCCACGTGGTCACGTGCGCGAGGATGTCCTTCACCGACCAGTCGCCCGTCACGCCAGGTTCGGTCAGCCGAGGGTCTGACAAACCGGCGTAGGATTCTTTGAGGGCTGCCCACGCCTTGTCGAGTCTTCTCAGGAGGCGCTGTTTATCCGTCCCCTCCGCGATGATGGTCGTGTGCATGTGGCCCAGTCATCTCCATCCGTCCCCTGAGACCCCGATGGGCGCGCGGTGTGAAATCGGCGGTAGGTCACTCTCTCACTCAATCGTTGGCGGGTACACCGGGTGTACCCTTAGCACGGTGTATGCGATGGTGACTGACCGCGACTCCCCATGAGTAAGGAGACCGCGATGGCGGTGAAGAAAGTTCCCGAGGGGCACAACCGCGTCTCGCCCTACCTGATCGTCGACGGTGCCGGGCGCGCGCTCGACTTCTACAAGAAGGCGTTCGGCGCGGTCGAGTTGTTCCGGCACACGGCGCCGACCGGGAAGATCGGCCATGCCGAGGTGCGGATCGGCGACACCGTCGTCATGCTCGCCGACGTGCATCCGGACTCCGACGCGCACGGCCCGGCGCACTACGGCGGCTCGCCGATCAGCCTGCACATGTACGTCGAGGACGTCGATGCCGTGGCGCGCCAGGCGATCGCCGCGGGAGCGAAGGTCAAGCGGCCGGTCGCCGACCAGTTCTACGGCGACCGGCTGGGCACGTTCGAGGACCCGTTCGGCCACACGTGGCACATCTCGACGCACATCGAGGACGTGTCGGGCGCGGAGCTCGACCGCCGCGCGAAGGCGGCGATGGCGCAACACAAGAAGCGCTAGCGGCTACCTGACCCGACCGCTTTGGGGAGGTTGGGCATGAAGTGTCCCCGCTGCCAAGCGGAGAACCGTGAAAGGGCACGATTCTGCCGGGAGTGCGGGGCGACATTCGGTGCCGTCTGTTCGAGCTGTGGTGCGAAGGTCGAGGCTGGAAGTAAGTTCTGCGATGGCTGCGGAGCGCCCGTTGACGCTACGACAGCGCCCGGTCCAGGGTCCTCCCGTTTCGCTTCCCCGGAGTCCTACACCCCAAAGCACCTCGCCGAAAAGATTCTCACGTCGAAGAGCGCCATGGAAGGCGAACGGAAGCACGTGACGGTGCTCTTCGCTGACCTGAAGGGCTCGATGGAATTGCTCGCCGACCGCGATCCCGAAGAGGCGCGCAGGATCCTTGACCCTGTCCTCGAACGCATGATGGAGGCCGTCCACCGCTACGAGGGCACGGTGAACCAGGTGATGGGCGACGGGATCATGGCGCTCTTCGGCGCGCCGCTCGCCCACGAAGACCACGCAGTGCGGGCGTGCTACGCGGCGTTACGGATGCAGGACGCCATCAAGGCATACGCCGACGGGGTGTTCCGAGCGCACGGCGTGAGCGTGCAGATCCGCATCGGGCTCAACTCGGGCGAGGTCGTCGTGCGCGCGATCGGCAGCGATCTCCACATGGACTACACGGCCGTCGGGCAAACGACGCATCTCGCGGCGCGGATGGAGCAACTCGCGAGCCCGGGAAGCATTCTTCTGACGCCGTCGACCTTGAACCTCGTGGGAGGCTACGTGGAGGTGAAGCCGCTCGGCCCGGTGCAGGTGAAGGGGCTCGCTGACGCCGTCGAGGGGTTCGAGGTCACCGGCGCCGGTCCGGCGCGGACTCGGTTCCAGGCCACCGCGCGACGCGGGCTGACGCGCTTCGTCGGGCGCGGCGACGAGATGGCCACGCTCGACGCCGGCCTGCGACGGGCGCTCGAGGGGCGCGGCCTCGCGATGGGTGTCGTGGGCGCGGCGGGCGTCGGCAAAAGCCGTCTCTGCCATGAGTTA
>Ga0209236_1002551_pt1 | contig 11156 bp, 8 predicted proteins | sample GraSoi013_1_40cm_FD_185819 | JGI IMG/M metagenome (GOLD analysis project Ga0209236, IMG submission 185819) | Grasslands soil microbial communities from the Angelo Coastal Reserve, California, USA - Sample 09_27_2013_1_40cm (SPAdes) (version 2) | ecosystem: Environmental > Terrestrial > Soil >... | reverse complement strand
CATTTTTGCAATGTCCTTTGGTTCGTAAGTTCCATCCGCGTCTATCATTACTGTAACTGTAGTTTTCATTTTTGTATCTACAAAGTAGAATCCTGCCTGCAAGGCGTCTCCATATCCTTTACGGCGCTGTCTAATCACTTTGGCTCCCATGGAACGTGCAATCTCTACAGTCTTATCGGTTGAAAGACCATCTACTACCACTATCTTAAAACTAAACTTTGTTCCAAGAGCTTCTTTTATGGAATTAATGGTTGGAGCTATCCCAGCCTCTTCGTCTAGAGTAGGTATTACTATTGCAATGTCGTAAAAGTCTCTTATTTCCTCTTCAACTACCAACAATCTTCACCATTTGTTCTTTCAAGAGCTCATTGGAGGCAATCTTCGTGGCTTCTGCACTAGACAACTTTGGCTTCCAGCCTAGTTTTTTCAACTTTGATATATCCAAATGCATCTTCTTGACATCACCTACCCATCCCCTTCCATTGTCCACTCCCCCAGTAGTCACCATATCAACGTCTCTAAGATTCATGTTCTTATATACTATTTTGGCTAATGAAATAACATCAATCTTGTCATCGTTTCCCACATTGAATATCTCCAACTGATTTTTATTTGCTGTGAGACAAAAAAAGAAACAATCTATGCAGTCATTTACATGTAGATAAGATTTAGATTGTTTACCATCACCCAAAACTTCTAGCTTCTTGTTGTTTCGCTTTAATTTGTTTATAAAGTCCCATATTACACCGTGTTTACTTCTAGAACCTATCACATTAGCTAATCGAAAAATCTGTCCTTTCATTCCATAAGTATGACAATAAGATGAGATCAGAGCTTCGCAAGCTAGTTTAGATGCGCCATATGGGGAAATTGGAATTAATGGTCCATATGATTCCGGAGTTGGAATAGTGTCAGGTTCGCCATAGACCGTAGAAGATGAAGTAAACAGAAAAGTTTCCACCTTTGATTTTCTAACTTGTTCAAGTAAATGAAAAGTGTTTTGTATATTTTCCCTATAGGAAATCTCTGGTTGTTTAAAGCCAGTTCTGACTTCTGGGTCTGCGGCAATATGAAAAACAGTTTTTACGTCTTTGAGAGTTTCTTTCGTGCTTGCAGAATCGTTTAAATCCTTTTTTGCAAAATGGAAATTCTTGTTGTTTTTATGAGCTGCGAGATTCAAAAGACTACCAGCAGAGAGGTTATCTAAAACTTTGATTTCAGCACCGTTCTGTATCAGCCTGTCTACAACGTGACTTCCAATGAATCCTGCACCACCAGTAACAAGCGTAATACCTAACCGTGATGAGACTGATTCCTCCTTTGAATGCTTCAATAGACTCTAAAAAGCCAAGCCCAAATTTAAAGATCAGTCAGTGAGTATTTGTCTAGAATCTAATTTACTGGTCAAGAATCAGTGTTACCAATAATATCCAACAGAATAAAAATCTCCTCAGCTGAGAACTTGTGCGCTCAAAATTAACATTAAATTCTCTAATGAAATTTCATAATGCGACGCTAACACGACCATTTTACACAACTAGGTCGCTAAATGATTTTGTTTTGTTAAAAGTATCGGTTTTCTTTCCGTATATGGAAAGAGGAGTTTGTTAAACGATTTCCATACACGCCCTTATTATCTAACATAATATCCAATCCATGAACTAAAATATCATAAAATACTTTGCGGCAATCTTCCAGTAAAAAGTTCCATATTCAATAATTATTCTTGGGGATGGTTAGAAGGAAATTCCTTTTGCTCTAAAAAGTCTTTAGCACGGACTTTATAATCTCATTTAATCTGCCATTTCGTGGAGTAGAAATTGAATTCTAATCTTAACATAGTAAAGGTTCTGGGCCACGGAAATACTCCCTCAATAATATTATCCTCTACAGCGTTTGCGTTAATTTTATTTTTCTATATTTTCACTGTTGGTTCATACTTTCAGGTTTCCGTCTCGCCTTTGGTAAATGGTGTAAACTATCACAAACCCTTTTCTGAGTACATAGTTAACGAATTTGTCGATCATTTGATTATCGCATACGGAACAGTTGCGTGGCTTGGTTTTTCTCTAAGGGAAAAAGCTAGATTTGTTTCAGTTGCAATCTATGGTGTAATAACATCAGTAGCTGTATTGGTTGGTGTACAAGCATTTTTTGATGCCGTAACGCTATTATCTATTCCCATAATAGTATCGTTTTTGATTTTTAACAGATTGATATATAGAAAAATTCTACAGACTTCATACTTATCATTAACTTACCTTGCGATATTTGGCACTGCCATAGGTTTTGCTGGATTAATTATGTCCTCTGCACCATTGTTTTCTATTACTAAGTCAATCTCAATGCATGACTATACACATGAGATCCTGTTATTACTTGCCAATCTTTCTCCTTTTTTGGTGCTGTTTTTAGCTATCTGTTCTCCTTTCAAACTATTTATAAAAAAATTCATTCTTGTACAGAATGAAAATTTGAACCAACCGGATAAAAACGCGACCTTAAGATCGAAAACTAAAATTCTGTATCTTTTACTTATCATGTCGCTATCTGTTACAATTGCGCTAATACCACACCTGGTCACAATTAACCACGATAATCAGCGGGTAGGCTCCGACAGTAGCGATTACGTCATTATGCTAAACAAGTTGATTGGTACAAATAGTCCTCAAGAATTCATCAAGAAAGCATTTACGTTACCTTTTTCTAGCGATAGACCGCTTGCCTCCTTGTTTTTTTATACAATAGTGAGAATGGGACCAGATAATATCTCATATACCGTTGATCGCATTCCATTAATACTAGGCCCTTGCTTGGTTTTAGCAGTATTTTTTTTAACTCGCGAGCTGACTTCCAATGATACCACATCCTTGTTTGCGTCATTTCTTACGACAGTATCGTTTCATACACTAATTGGAATATATGCAGGCATCTATGCAAACTGGCTTGCCTTAATTATTGGATTTTTCTCGTTAGTGTTTCTCATAAGATTCCTTAAAACCGCGAATAAAATCAACCTACTAGTTTACTCTCTGCTTCTGATACTATTGGTGTTTACTCATGTTTACACGTGGACCATACTAGCTTTGTTTTCGGGTATTTTTCTTGTCGTAATGTACAAGCTGAGCTCTTATCGCAAAAAGAGCATAGTCATACTCTTGATGGTTGTCTTGTCTTCTGTTGCTATAGATGTGGCGAGATCTACTTTGACAGGGGTTAGTGGAGGCATAGGAGACGACATTAGTCTTGTCCGTGTAGCAGGGACAGAACAAGTTACTTCAGTGTGGAACAACTTGACAGATACCACGCAAAATTATGCCGGCGGTTTAATTGGCAACGTCATAATTTTTGCTCTTGGAATTTATTGGCTTTTTCGTTCCAATTCACGAAAACTATCTAGTATTTTTATTTTGATTTTTTTAGCAATCGCAATTTTACCACTTTTGTTTGGTAATGGAATAATTCAATCTAGAATGCTTTATGATATTCCATTTCAAATCCCAGCCGCAATTGGTTTAACTTACTTGAAGAGACATCCAAACGGTCTGCTTATGATTTTACCCATCTGTATCTGGCTTTTAGATATATCAGTCAGAGCCGTGTCAAGCTTTTACTTTGTAGCTCCTACATAACGAAAGATGACATTGTTTTATGGAAGATCTTGAAATAACGTTCCCAATTAATTCGCAAACGAACAATTTGTTAGCGGTTTTCTGGAACAATCCGTTCTACTAAACACTTTTGAATTACCCGCAACGCTTCATACTAATGCAAGTATGTGGCTTAATACTTCTATCATGTTTAACCTTTGTATTCATTCCATGGTATGCTGAAGCACAGATAGCGTTATCTTTAAATGAGACTATTACCTCGGACGAGAATTTAACCTCAGACAAGATTCCGTCCACGAACGGGACTGTACCTGCACAGGATCGGCAACTACTCGAACAGCAGTTTTTCAATACTGGAAACGACCTTTTTCACCAAGGCAATTATACAGACGCGATAACTTATTACGACAAAGCATTAGAACTTAATTCAACTGATACCAGCGCATTATACAACAAAGGTCTTGCGCTTGACAACCTTGGCAGAGTTAATGAAGCAATAACCTACTATGACAAGGTCTTGGCTATCAGTCCCAATGATACCTATTCATTAAACAACAAAGGTCTTGCGCTTGATAACCTAGGCAAACATGATGAGGCCATTACATACTATGACAAGATCTTGGCTATCAATCCTAATGATGCTGACGCATTATACAACAAAGGTCTTGCACTTGAAGAGCTGGGTAAAAAAAGTGAAGCAACATCGTACTACAGGAAAGTTTTAGCTGTAGATCCTATTGATACCGCAGCACTAAACAAACTTAATCTAACATATAACAATGCCAATGACACGATAACATCGGGAGTTCAAAAAACAGATCAGACATTACTTGTTGCTGTCGGTGTTTTTGTTTCACTTGCAATTGGCATATTCTTAATTAATCTTGTAGCAGGAAGGAAGAGAGCCGTATTAGAGACTAGAGTTATAACAAAGGCTGAATCAACCGGAATGGATCAAATCCTAGACAAAAAATACAATTTAGAAGAAATCGACGATGAATGGAAGGGGATCTAATTCAAGGCAAATGATATTATTATTAATTACACCTAAACAGGCACCAAACGAAAGAAACTATATTTGAATTTGGGAAAATTATACAAAAAAATGCACTATTCTTTAATATGTATTTCACGATTCAACCTATCTAAGGAGGGAAGAATCCAAGCTATTACAAAAAGTAGATCCTCCGAAGACCCAGAGCTAGTCATAGATGTGATCAAAGCGTTACAAGACTGAAATAGAAGAGTGCGAGCGATTAGATGTCATAAGAAGGGCCCTGCAGACAGAAATGGTTCTTCGAATAACTGTTAAATCTATAATTTTGGTCTATTCAATAGCAAGGCTTTCCTTCTGCAAATTCTCTAACGAATTTAAACTACTTTGACTCATAATTGGCATGCGAGGGCTTTGCCATGTATGCCTGGGTTCCAATGTAGAATTGACTATACAAAAAGGCCTAACAGTCTGTTACAACTGTTATCAAAAACTGGAAGAGAAAAAGGACTAAATGGAAAGATATCGGCAAGCAATCAATGAAACTTGCAATATTTGCACATTGCACAATAGATGAGATATCACGAAACAATAACATGGTTGAAACAGCCGGAGGCCCGGCATGTTATTGCGGGTTAACTGCAAAGAACATGAAGTTTGATGTCGAACTTAACACAAAAGTTGGGCCAGATTTTACATTCATGTCTGATTTGGAGACTAAAGGCATCTTTCTTTCAAAGAATTCGATTTCGAGCAATCCAACAACCAGATTTTTATTAAAAATCTCCGGCACCGATAGAGAATTGTATCTCAAGACAATGTGTGATCAGATAGAATTTAGAAAGACTGATGCCGATGGCGTTATCATAAGTCCAGTCTTTAACGAAGTATCAGAGGAAACCTTTGATCAGGTAAAAGATTCCGTTGATTTTATTTTGCTCGATCCACAAGGATATCTTCGTCGTGTCGGTAATGATAATAGAGTGTACTTGGAAAAAACACTTCTGGATCTGTCAAAAATAAGTGCAATTAAAACTGATCCAGAGGAAGCTTTCTGTCTTACAGGACTACAAGACAAAGAAGCCATGATTGCCTTGCAGAAGAAAGGAGTCAGCCACGTCCTTTACACTAACAAGCAAGATATTGCAATGCTTACAAAGGACAGACTTTATCATCTGCAAATTCCTGGCATGCAAATCGTAGATACTACAGGAGTGGGGGACATATTCTGCGCAGCTTTTGCATGTGCACATCTCAAAGAAAGTGATGCTCTTTGGGCAATTTGTTTTGCAGTAGGAGCAGCACAGGCATCTCTAGAGTCACGTGGAATTGGACTTTCTAAAGTGCCAAATGCTGGCGATATAGAGCGAAATGCAGCCTACCTGTATAATCTTGTAAAGTTTTCACAGGTCTAGCCTTTTATTGTACAAGACCTGAATCACAATTGTGAAAGTCGCAATATACAGTCAAGATCAGGAACAGACAGTCAAATCTGTTAAGATGTCTTTGCAGAGCCACGGAATAGAATCAGTGAATCTTGGAAACAAGATATTGGGAAAAGACGTAGACTATGTAATCGTGGCAGGGGGAGACCGTGGCGTAAGAACATACTTTCATAGATTTACAGATTCAACCATTCCGGTTTTAGGAATAAATGAGTTTGAATCAAGTGGTTATCTTGCCCAGACTGATCTTAAAGAATTCCCCACTTATCTAAACAGACTTAGGAAAGGTGACTTTACGATAGAACATCTAACACGGGTTGGTGTAAAAATAGATGGCAAGCCAGTCTATCCAGCACTGAACGATGTTGCAATCTTTTCTTCCAAAAGTGCTACATTGGTTGAACATGTCTTACGTGTAAATGGAGAAGAGGTCTGGCATGACAGTAGTGATGGTGTTATTGTATCTACGCCAATAGGTTCATCTGCATATTCTATGTCAGCTGGAGGGCCTGCAATTTACCAAAATTCCAAAGTGCTCTGTGTTGTTTCAGTAAACTCACTTGATATTACAAGACGCCCACTTATCGTACCAGAAGATAGCTTCATAGAAATCGATGACATATCATCCAGTTTACGCTGTGAGGCTGTAATGGATGGAAAAGATAGGTTCAAAGTTGACAAAATTGTAACTTGCACAAAACATCCTGAACCTGCAAATGTTATTCGTATGAAAAAGGATTCTACTACAGTTTCAGCACTTACAAAAAAGGTAAAACTGGCAGATGAGCTCCTAAACATGCCTCCTAGTTCCAAATTACTCTTGAAAACTCTTCAGTACGAAGGCTCACTTACACAAAAAGAACTGGCAGCAAAGACTCTTCTTCCTGATAGAACTGTTAGGCTAGCTCTGCGTCATCTGCTTGACAAAGGTTACGTAAAGAGAAGAGTCTCCTTGCGTGATACTCGTCAAAGAATCTATGAAATTCCAAAGTAATTTATGCACTAGAGGCAGCTTTTACAAAGGCCTCAAATGATTCCTCGGGATACCCAGGTCTACTGCTAAATTCAGGATGAAACTGAACTCCCAAGTAGAATTTGTGGGAAGGAATCTCAAGTATCTCCATACGTTTTTTGTTATCGCTATACCCTGAAAATCTTATTCCCTTTGTAGTAAATAACTCTAGATATTTTTGATTAAACTCGTATCTGTGCCTGTGTCTTTTATGTATGACATTTGACTTGTAGAGTTTGAATGCAAGCGTATTGTCCTCAACTTTGATCTCGTTTGCTCCAAGTCGTAGGGATCCTCCTTTGTTTTCAACCATTTTTTGTTCTGGGAGAAGATCAATGACGGGATTTTCGGAATTTGGAGAAATCTCTGTGGAGTTTGCGTTAGATAAATTGCAGACGTATCGACCAAATGCTACTGCAGCTAGCTGAAAGCCAAAACATATGCCAAGATATGGTATGTTCTTCTCCCTTGCATAATTTGCTGTTTTTATAATGCCCTCAGATCCTCGTTCGCCAAATCCCCCGGGAATAAGAATTCCATCATACTGTGAAAGCTTGTCTACGTTACCGTTCAATTCTTCTGAGTCGATCCAGTCTATGACAACATTTTTTCCAAGTTTTGCTCCGGCATGTTTTAGCGCGTGGTTTACGCTGACATAGCTATCCGCAAGTTTTACATATTTGCCAACCATTGCTATCTTTACTTTTTCTTGAGAACTCAAAAATGAATTCACGATATCGTTCCACCTGTCCCAATTTGCCGATGTATTTACCAATCCAACTTTTCCGAATTTCTTGAAAATGCCATCAACTATTCCTTGATCATACAGCATTTGTGGCACCATCAGAATTGAATCAGCATCATGACATGAGAAGACATCCTTTACGGAAACGTTGGAAAATAACGAAATCTTTTTTTTGGCAGCAATTTCAAGTGGTCTTGCACACCTTACAGCTAACAGATCTGGTTGAATACCAATTCGTCTAAGCTCTTGAACACTATGCTGCGTGGGTTTTGTTTTTTGTTCTCCAACAACATCCAATGAAGGGGCTAATGTAACGTGAACAAAAAGAACATTCTCTGGGCCATCCTCTAATCTCATTTGTCTTAGAGCTTCAAGGAATGGCAAGCTCTCTATGTCTCCTACAGTTCCACCACACTCGACAACTAGCATATCCAAGTCTTCGGTTTTTGCTATCTTCCTAATCCTTTCCTTTATTGCATCGGTAACATGCGGTATTATCTGCACACATGCACCAAGATACTCTCCACGCCTTTCTGCTTCTATTACGTTGGAGTAGATTTGAGCTGTTGTAATGTTATGTGTTCTTGGTATGTTTTGATTGAGGAATCGTTCATAATTTCCAATATCCATGTCGCACTCTCCACCATCTTCTGTAACAAAGACCTCGCCGTGTGCAATAGGATTCATTGTTCCAGCATCATAGTTCAGGTAGGGATCAATTTTCACGCAAGAGACTTTCTGGTTAGAAAGCTGTAAAAGCTTTGCAAGAGACGATGATACTACGCCTTTTCCAAGGCCAGACATGACTCCACCCATCACAAAAATATACTTTGTAGATTCTGTCCGCATATCTATGATGGAAAAATGCTATTTTTATTTGTTTATTCTAGAATTGTGGCGCGCTTTAGATTCTTTGCAAACGATGATATTTTGTCTTCGATCTTTTCCTGAGGTATCTTTTCAATTAGCCGCAAAAATGCGCTTCCCACAATTACTGCGTCTGCACCACTTTGTAAAATGAATCTTGCTTGATCTGGGTTGCTGACGCCAAAACCTACGCCAAGTGGGATTTTCCCGTTAAGGGTTTTCTTTGCACTCTTGATTGCCTTCAAGGTATACTGCTTGAAGTGATGCTGTACACCTGTAGTACCAAACACTGATACTAGATAAAGAAAACCTGATGATACATTAGCTATTTTTCTTATTCGTTGGGCAGATGTATTTGGAGAAATTAGAAAGATAGCATCAACATCACTTCGATGAACGACATTCAAAAAATCCTTGGATTCTTCTAATATCATGTCTGGCAGAACCAAACCATCAATTCCGGCCTTTTTTACAACTCGAACAAATTTGTCATAACCATGTCTATGCAGGAGATTTGCATACGTCATCAACACGAGTGGAACCTGTGTCTCTTTTCTAATCTTCTTCACTAGATTAACAAATTTTTCAAGATTCATGCCTTTGCTTAGTGCATGGTAGCAGGCATTTTGGATAACTGGGCCATCGGCAAGGGGGTCAGAAAATGGAAGTCCTAGCTCAATAATGTCCGCACCCCCCTTGACCAGCCCCCGTACGGCAGAAATAGTACCCTTTTCACTAGGATATCCCGCTACAATATAGGCTATGAGCGCCTTCTGTTTCTTGCGCTTTAGTTCTTGAAATTTATCTTTAATTCTTGACATTTTGGCTCAAATATTTCTCTACTACTTCAACGTCCTTGTCTCCTCGTCCAGACAAGGTAATTACAATCGTTTCACTTTTTGGCATTCTCTTTGCTATTTTTATGGCATACGCAACCGCATGTGATGATTCAAGAGCTGGTATGATTCCTTCATGACTTGCAAGCATTAAAAATGCTCGAACCGCATCGTCATCAGTTACCGTGTCATACTTTACCCTCCTGGCATCCTTGAGGTACGCGTGTTCTGGTCCTACTCCAGGATAATCAAGGCCAGCTGCTATACTGTGTGTATCCTTTATCTGTCCTTCTTCGTCTTGAAGCAGATAAGTCAACATACCATGAAGAATGCCTTTTGATCCAGCTGCAAGTGTGGCGGAATGATGGCCAGACTTTATTCCCTGACCTCCTGCCTCGATTCCAAACATTTCTGTATCTTCATCGATAAGAGGATAAAAAGTGCCTATTGCGTTAGATCCGCCGCCAACGCATGCAATTACCATATCAGGAGATTTCTTTCCCAGCTCTTTCATTTGTGTCAAGATCTCTTGTCCTATTACTGATTGAAAATCTCTTACCATAACAGGGTATGGATGCGGTCCGACTGCAGAACCCAGAAGATAGTAAGTTGTTTTGACATTAGTTATCCAATCGCGTATTGCCTCATTGATTGCGTCCTTGAGAGTTTGTGTCCCTTCTTTAACTGGATGAACAACTGAGCCAAGTAACTTCATTCTGAAAACATTAAGCTTTTGTCTCTGGGTATCTTTGTATCCCATGTAAACTTCTGACTGTAATCCAAGAGCAGCGCAAGCCATGGCAGTTGCAACACCGTGCTGGCCCGCACCAGTTTCTGCAATGATTCTTTTTTTCTTCATTCTTTTTGCAAGAAGCCCCTGTCCAAGGGTATTATTGATCTTGTGTGCCCCACCGTGAAGCAGATCCTCTCTTTTGAGGTAGATTCTAGCGCCTCCGATGGCTTCTGAAAGGTTCTTGGCAAAGTAAAGAGGTGTTGGCCTGCCGGCATATTGAGCCAGGTAATAATGTAATTCCTTCTTGAAATCGCTGTCATCTCTGAACTTTAGATAGGCTTGTTCTAATTCCTCAACTGCTGGAACCAGGGTTTCAGGTATGAATCTGCCTCCAAACTCTCCGAATTTACCTTTTTTTGGGTACTTTAATCTCATATTGCCAATACCAGCCTTGAGACTAGTCCCTTGATATCTTTACTCTTCATTATGCCGGTTCCAACTAGAAAGGCGTCAGCACCGCACCGGCGAAGAAATTTAATGTCGTCAGGAGTCTCGATACCACTCTCTGAAACTATGATTCTTTCTTTCTCTCTACCTTTTAGAATATCCTGAGTTGTTTTCAAATCTATTTCCAATGTATCTAAATCACGATTATTTATTCCAAGTAAATCGGCTTCTGTTTTGAAAGAGTTGAGAAATTCTTTCTTTGTATGAGATTCTAGTAGAACCAAGAGTTTTTTCTTGTGCGCGTAGGCGATAAACTCCTCAATTTCCTTTGCAAATTTCTTGTCAAATATTCCTTGTATTAATAGAATAATGTCTGCTCCCAACTTTTCTGCGGCATCGATTTGAGCCTTGTCTATTATAACATCTTTCATCAATAGAGGAACCTTCAGCTCCCTTCTAATTTGAG
>Ga0209236_1002549_pt1 | contig 11158 bp, 12 predicted proteins | sample GraSoi013_1_40cm_FD_185819 | JGI IMG/M metagenome (GOLD analysis project Ga0209236, IMG submission 185819) | Grasslands soil microbial communities from the Angelo Coastal Reserve, California, USA - Sample 09_27_2013_1_40cm (SPAdes) (version 2) | ecosystem: Environmental > Terrestrial > Soil >... | reverse complement strand
CGTCTACGCCGGATTCGATATCTCCACGCCCATGCTTCGGGAAGCCGCGGCGCGACCTTCGCGGGCCCACTATCTCGTCGCTGATGGATCCCGAGCATTCCCCATCCGCAATCGTTCCTGCGACCTCATGTTCGCCGTCGACGTGATCCATCACATTGATGACCTCGCCAGCTTCTTTGCGGAGTGCGCTCGAGCGCTTCGGCCTGGCGGCCGTCTCGTCCTCGTCACGGACTCCGAGGACACGTTGCGGCAGCGCAGCCTGACGAAGTTCTTCCCGGAGATTCTTTCCATTGAGCTCCAGCGCTATCCCTCGTTGCCATCGCTCCACCGCCAGGCGAGCGCCGCCGGCCTTCGACTTCTAGTCCAGGAACCTGCCGAGGGGGACATACCGCTGAGCGACGATTTCGTTGCTAAGTTGGCGGCCAAGTGCTCGTCGGCCATGCGCTTGTTCGCCCCCGAGTATCACGCGGCAGGGATGGCTCGGGTCAGGGAGGCCCAGGCTCGTGGGGAGCAATGGCGCTCGTGCTACACGCTGCTCCACTATGGGTCGGCGGCTCGCGGTGGGAGCGGCTTCACAAGCGCTGGAAGCTGACGGGCGCGCGAACGTAAGGAAGTATTGCGTTGCCTCGCCTGTGAGCGCGATCAACTGCTCAGCCTCCTTGCGCCCGCCGCCGTTGCGCCCGCAGCTTAAGCGCGATCCGTTAGGCAGCGCCACTCAATCGCATTTAGCACCAGCAAACGATGGCGCCAGAGCATCATGTTTCCGATCACCTGGCCGAGGTAGAAACATGAAGAACGTTGCGAACTCCCGATTCACCATCAAGAGCTGGGACGAGAAGCCCTATAGTGAGGGCCAGGACGTACCAAAGCTGACTCGGGCCGCCGTCACAAAGACGTTCACGGGTGATATCGCGGGCGAGGGGCATGTCGAATACTTGATGATGTACCGCAGCGACGGCTCGGCCACGTTCGTCGGCCTCGAGCGGGTCGTCGGGCACGTTGCAGGGAAAGCGGGCAGCTTCGTGCTTCAACGCACTGGAGTATTCGAGAACGGCGTGGCGAAGGAGTCCTATTTCGTAATCCCTGGCTCCGGCACGGGACAGCTTCGGGGCCTGCGCGGCGAGGGCACGTCGGCTGTTGGGCATGGGACTGAGCATCCTCTAACGCTGAACTATGAGTTGGGCTAGCCGCCGCCATTCAAAGCCTTCACGGTGCTGCCTAACCTGCGGTTGAAGCTATCAGGGTGCGGCGTCGGCTCTCCATGCGGGACTCGTTTCCCTTGCGCCCGCGCGGGCACGCCGCCCGCAGGCTAAGCGGTGTCCCTTAGACCGCGTAGGATCCGGAGCCATGAACGGGACACCTCCGGGAGATGAACGTCCCCAGTCTCTCGGGGAGGAGATCGCGAATAGCGTCAGTCATGGCGTGGGACTGCTGGCGGCTCTCGTCGCAGCACCGGTTCTGATTCGCGGCGCCGTCGTCCGCGGTAGCGCATCTAGCATCGTCGGCGCGAGCATCTTCGCAGGAACACTGGCCCTCTTGTACTCAGCCTCCACCCTGTATCACGCCCTGCCACGCAGCAAGGCGAAGCGCGTGTTTCGGGCGCTCGATCACGGAGCGGTGTTCCTTCTCATCGCCGGTACGTACACGCCGTTCACACTCGGCGTGCTCCGTGGCGCGTGGGGGTGGACGCTCTTCGGACTCGTGTGGAGCCTGGCAGTTCTGGGGATCGTCCTGACGGCAGTGGCCGGAATCCGGTACCCACGGCTCTCGACGGGCGTCTACCTCGGAATGGGGTGGCTGGTGCTGATCGCGATTCGACCTCTGTGGCTCCGCGTGCCGCTGGCGGGCCTGTTGTGGCTCCTGGCGGGCGGCATTGCGTACACCGCGGGCGTAGCGTTCCTTGCAGCCAAAGGGATGCGCTATAGCCACTTCGTTTGGCATCTTCTCGTCCTGGCGGGGAGCAGCTGCCACTTCATCGCGGTTCTCTCTTACGCGGCCTAGCGAGCGCTTGAAGCTGACGGGTGCGGCTCCCTCTCCACCCGGCGTTTGATGAACCGACGCGCTGGTTCGAGAAGAAAAAGTCTCGCAACCCGAGCAGGTACGCCAGACGGTAGCGATTCAGGGTGTACGACGGCGTCATTCGCGAGGACACCAGATCACGGGCTGGCTGCCGGGCGGCTCCACGTTCAACGCGGCCGCCGATGCGAGACGCCGCAGGATGCGGGCGTCCCGATGGAAGTTCGGGGGCGTCCAGGCCCCGGAACACATCCGCAAGAAATACTTCGGTCGGTAGGTGGGTGATCGGTTCCGACGGGGGAGCCGCAACCCCGTTCGTTACGTTAAGGTGTCGCGGGCACGGTCCGTGACGGGCATCTAGTTCTCCGGGGGAGCCGGGCTCAGTCGGTGTGCCATTACTGTGCCGGTCCACGTCCACCAACTCATGCCGATGGTGCCGTCCTGAGCACAAAGTCACGGACAAAACAACGGCCCCGCATAGCGGGGCCGAGTTTGGAGACCGGTGCTCTACCAATTGAGCTACGGACCTACGAACTCGACGCCGCTGGAAGTTAACGACCGACACTTCTCGGCGACAACCTCGCTTCGCAATGCTTCCCGGGGGGGGACGCGAGCCATCCTCCGCGAGCCCTTCGGCAAGCCCATCCTCAAGGAAATGATCTGAACGAATACGCGCTGGCACGGATCCCAGATGGACATCGATGGTTGCTGCTTGTACTTGACTCTATCGCATGCGCTAGGGGCGGATTAACGTCTTGGCAGCAATCTGGCGCTTGCCCTCAAAGAGAGCGATGCGTCGCCTTGCCGCGATAATGGACACGCACGGCGAAGGTCAAGGACTGGTGCAATGAGCGGGCCTTATCATCGTGAAGAGTTAGCAATCGCACTGGATCCGAACCATCCCTCTCATATCCTCCCACCGCTGCTGCCGGATTGCAGAAGAGTGCTCGACGTGGGGTGCGGCGCAGGGCAAACGCTCCTCACGACATATGCAGACCGCGTGACATTCGGTCTCGATATTGACCGGGACGCGCTCAAGTTAGGGAAATCCTTGACGGATCGTACGCTTTTCGTCTGTGGCAGAGCGGAAGCCCTGCCTTGGTCGAACGCCCAGTTCGACATGGTGATCGCGCGCGTGTCGCTGGCTTACACCAACATCAACGCGAGCTTGAGAGAGATCCATCGAGTTCTTAGGAGAGGCGGGCACCTGTGGATGACGCTCCACCCCTTTTCGGTGCCGTGGAGGCAGGCGAGGTCGAGCAATTACAAAGGTCGGATCTTCTTTGCGTACGTCGTGCTCAACAGCGCCCTCTTTCATCTCACCGGGCGACAAGTCGCCTTCTTCGGAAGGTACGAATCGTTTCAGACTGAGAGCGGCATCTCACGAGCACTGCGACGGAATGGGTTCGACATCATCTCCATACAGAGGAGAACGCACTTTGTCGTTACGGCGACATCGGCATAGGCAGTCTGACATTGGCAATGACACTGGGGCCCCGCGCTGGCCCCTTGTGGTTGGAGACGGGTGTTCGAATCAAAGGGCCAGAACCTAAAGGGGTGGCTGACGGGAATTGAACCCGCAACCTCTGGAGCCACAGTCCAGCGCTCTAACCGATTGAGCTACAGCCACCGCGCCGGGGAGAATCTAACGAATCACGCCGTCGGCCAGAAGCGCTGAGCCAGCTCGCCGGTGCGGGGATCGGCCGGCGCCGGTGCTCCGTCGAGCGACGCAATCGCCACGATGCCCCGCACCGCGTTCGTAAGAAACAGGCTCTTTCCCGCCAGCGCTTGCTTGCGATATCGGCCCTGCTCAGCCCGCTTCACCAGCTCGAGCACGCGCGTCCGACCGACCCCTGGCAGAATCCCCAGGTCGAGCGCCGGGGTGCGCAACGCATCCCTATCCCACCAGAACACGGTCCACACGGTGCCTTCTGCCACCCACCCCTCCGGAGTGAGGAGCAGCGCGTCATCAACCTCCGCCACCTCGGCCTCTCGGCCCGCATCGGTGAAGCAATCCCGCTCGGTGGTCTTATGGGGATACGATTGATGCGGCTCGGATGCGGTGATCAAGGTCGGCGGTCCGAGCAGCGGCAGCTCGCGCACCGTCACACTGGCCCGGCCATCGCGCACTTCGAGACGCAGCACTGCCTCTCCAATCCCGGCGAACGGCTGCACCAGCGCGACGATATCCTGGGAAGGTTTGGGAAGGCCGAGCTCGCCGAGCGAGCGCCCCAAACGAGCCAGATGCCGCTCGAGGAACGGGATACGCCCGTCGTGCACCCGCATGGTTTCGACGAGCCCGTAGCCGATCTTGTCCACTGGACCCTATGGCTCGTCCCCGGTTTTTACCGGCAGCTCCACTCGCTCCGACCACTCCGTAAACGATCCGTCATACACGCGGACCCGGGGGTACCCAAGCACGGTGTGCAACGCGAAGTACACGTGGCTCGACTCGAGTCCGCCATTACAGTAGGCGATGACCGTCTTGTCGGGGGGGATCCCCTGCCCTGCATAGCTCGCGCGCACGTCATCCCGGGACTTCCACACGGTCGCGAAGTCCACCTTGGCCAGGTCACCCTGCCAGAAATGGCTGACCGCCCCAGGGATGTGCCCACGCCGCAGCTGCGCCCCCGCGCGGCCGGCATACTGGTCGGGGTTACGCGCATCGACGATGACGACGTCCCGCGCCGTCAAGGAAGCCTTCACGTCATCGAGCGTCGCCCGGTCCGGAGTGAACGCGGCAGGCGTGAACACCGTAGGCTCGATCACCGGATAGCGGCGCGTGACCGTGCGGTTCTCGAGGCTCCACTTCCCGAACCCGCCGTCCAACACATACACCGACGGCTGGCCCAGTCCCTCGAGGATCCAAGCGAGATAGGTCGCGTCGATATCGCGCGTCTCCCCCGCGCTATAGATCACGACCGGCCGGTCCGGCCTGAGGCCGATCCGCGAGAACAACGCCGTATACGACACGAGGCCAAGCAGCTTGTTCGGCACGCCGCGCTCGGCCGCGCGCAGCTCCTCGGCGTGCAGGTATACCGCCCTCGGGATGTGCGACTCGAGGTAGCGCGTGACGTCGTCGCGGACGTCGATCACGCTCACGTTCGAGTCGCGCTGCGCCAACAGCGAACCCAGCTCGGCGGTGGCGATCAGCCGCGGCGACTGCGCCAGCACGGCGAGACACACGAGTAGCATCATCAAGGCTCCAATCCCATGATTTCCTTTTCGACCTCGAGATATACCCGGTTCGCGTTGCGGCGCTCGCGCGATCGGAGTGACACCGGGCGCCCCTCGTCGGCCGGCGGCAGCGAGTCGAGCGCCCGGTTGAGGGAGCGGTGCCGCTCGATCGCGCCGTGCATCGCGCCGCGCAGCCGTACCATGTAGTCGCGCGTCCGGCCGATCAGCGCCTGGGGTTCGGCGGGAATCGCGCCATGGCCGGGCACGGCGATCCGCGGCGCGAGGGCCGCGAGCGTATCGAGCGCGGCCACGAGCCCCTTGGCGCTGCCGTCTACCACCATGGTCACGCCGTCCTCGATGAGCAAATCGCCGGCGAACAGCACCCGCTCGACAGGCAGCCACACGATCAGGTCTCCCGCCGTGTGCGCCCCTCCTGGGCCGCGCCACGGGTGCGAGATCACGATCGTCTTCTCGCCGAGCCGCAGCGTATCGGCTGTGAGCACAGCTCGATCGGGCATGTCGGCGTAGGCGAAGCCCGCCATCTGCTGCTTTCCGACCACCAGCGTCCACGCCGATTCGGCCGCCTCGCGGCTCTGCTCGTCCACGCCGGTCGAGACGTCGGGATGCGCGATCACCCGAGCGCCTGCCCGGCGCAGGGCCACTGCACCGAAGTGATGATCGGGGTGGTGGTGCGTCAGGACCAGCCAGCGGATGGACTCGCGGGTGATCGAACGGATCGCGCGCACTAGCTGCTCCCCCTGCGCGGGACTGGCGAGCGCATCGATCACCACGACGCCGTCGCCGGTCACAATAAAACCGGCGTTGGGGCGCCCTTCCGAACCGCGGCCTGAGTCGCCGAGCACTACGTAGACACCGGGAGCCACTTGGCGGACGGGAAGCTGTTGCGAGCTGAGTGGCGCAAACAAGAAAGGCGTCAGGCAAAGACGTAGGACAAAGGCGTCACCCAAAACCGTCTCTAGGCCACGAATTTGATGTCGACCGTCTGAGTGAACACCCCGCCCTTGTTGTCCTTCCACGTGAAGGTCAGCGCCGCTTCGCGGTCCGCACGCAAGGAAAACTCCACAAACGGGTCGCGGCTTACGCCGGAGGTCCAGACGAAATGTGCCGCCTCCTGGTCACCGTACATCACGCTCACATCGTTGATGAAGTGGGCGGGGATCGGCTTCCCCTCGGGGTCGCGAAACAGTCCCGTGGCCATCGGGTGCTCGACCAGCGCGCGGACGTCGATCACATCGCCCCGGCGAATGCCAGTGGGGACGAGAATGCGCGCGGCGCCGAGCTCGCCAGGCATCTCAGCCGCACCCGTTGACGGTGACGCGCACGTCGGCCGCGGCGCTCCACAGCGCGCCGTCCGACGTCTCGACGATCGCTCGAACAGGCGACGTCATCCGCATCTTGATCCGCGTGCTCACGAACGCCTGGCCGATCTGGGGCGTGAGCCGGAACTCGGCGAGGTGGATATCGGGGTTGTTGTCCACCAACAGGTGGATCGCCTTCACGTACCCGTCGGCGGACATCGGCAGGTCGGATTCGATCATCACCGGCACGACGCGCCCGTCCGCCGCCACCGTGGGCACATCCAGCTGGACGTGGCCGGCCTGAATCGGCCGGTCGCCGAACAGCTGCTTCAGGACCTGCTGCACCTTCCACGGGACGTCGTCCGCCGGCCGGGGCCGCACGAGCGCGGCGAGGCGACGCGCAGCGAGCGCGAAAAACGCGAGACCGGACGCGTGCAGGAAGGAGCGGCGCGACAAACCCGACATACGGTCACAAGAATAGGAAGCCCCCACCCGCCCGGCAAGTTTGCCTATTGCTACCCAGTTTCCCATTTTGTGACGCCTGAGACACCGAGGATCAGCATGCGATCGCTGCCCGTTACCATCGCCCTGCTCGGCCTTGCCGTCGCGGCTGGGTGCACGCGAACCACGCGGACTGTGCTCGTCGTTCCCGAGGCCCGCACCGAGGGTCCGAGCACGGCGGCGACGCTGGGCGTCCCGCCCGGGCATCTCCCGAAGCCCGGCCAGTGCCGGGTGTGGATACCAGGCGTGCCTCCCGGCCACCAGCCCCGGCCGAAGTCTCGCTCCTGCGCCGGGATCGAAGCCGTCGCCCCCCCGGGCAGCTGGATCCTGTACCGGCCCACGACGGATCGGAAGATGGTGCACGCCCGCATCGTGGACGACCGGCGCGCGGGCGTGATCGTCCGCATCCGGGTATTCGAGGCAGAGAGCGGGAGGTTTGTGCGAGAGGAGAATCCATGAGGCTGCGCCTTTGCTTGACGTCTTTCTGTGCAACGTTTTTCGCCGTTGGATGCTCGCACGCTCCTCCGGAAGGATTTGCTCCCGACCCCGGTCTCGTGGCGCAGATCCGGGACATTCGGATCGTGACCTCGTACGCGCGGGCCTGCCCCGGCGCCGTGATCCCGACGTCGTACGAAGCCGTGCTCACCGACGGCTCCCGGGTGCCGTTCGCCCGCTCCTACGACAAGAAGCACCCGCCGCGGCTGCACGTGATTTTTCTCGACCGCACCAGCCCCGAAGCCGTGACGCAGCAGGACGGCGACTGGGTGACGAACGCCGACCCGCTGCTCACCGCGACGACGGGCTTCCGGCTGACCGCCACGCTGCAGGCGAAGCCCAGTGTCACCAACACGGTGGTCGTCCCTCCGGATTACCGCTGCATGCCACACAGCTTCGCGTTCTCCGCTGAGGCTGGGGGGCCGGGCGAAGCGGGAGAGCCGGGACCCGACGCCACGGTGCGGCTCGCGGTGTTGCGCTCGCCATTCTACGACAAGCTGTTCGTGGCCGGTATCCAGGTGGGGGTCGCGCCGCCCTTCTACGTGCTGCAGGACGCCAACGCGGTGCCGCCCGCCGACTGGCTGGTGATCGAGACGCGCGGCGGCCGGGGAGGCAGCGGCGTCGCGGGCGCGAAGGGCACCGATGGGTCTGCCGGAGCCGCCGGCTGTCCGGCGCAGCCCGGGGCGCCCGGAGGGAACGGCGGCAACGGCGGGCCGGGTGGCTCGGGGGGGCACGGCGGGCGGATCAACGTGATCGTGCCGGCCGATAACCCGTTTCTCGCGGGCATCGTGGCGGCCCGAAGCCCCGGGGGACCCGGCGGCCCGGGCGGGTCCGGTGGTGCGGGCGGGAGGGGCGGCAAGGGCGGCCAGGGAGCCACAGACGCGAGCAACCGTCGCTGTGCCGACGCGGTGGACGGAGCGCCCGGACAGGCCGGGAGTGCGGGCCCGACGGGCAGCCAGGGAGCGCCCGGACCACGGACCATCGTGGTGACGGCGCCGGCCAGGGAGATTTTCGGAGTCCAGGTGCCGCCCGAGCTCGGCTCGCTGCTGGAGCGGCTGCAGCGACGGCCCTAGCGCACCACCAGGTGGGAGTACTGCAGGAAGTTCTCGATCACGACCTCGAATTCGTCGCCCTCCGAGATCGCGGGCAAGGGCGTGCTCCAGTGCGCTCTGCCGGCCACCGGATCTGCCACGATCGAAGCGCCCCCCGCCCCGCTCAGAAAGTCCGCCGGGATCTGGAAGTCCACGGTACTGTTGGTGGTCACGGTGCCGAGGCGCATCCACATCGCCCCCCGAACGACGTAGATTCTGACGTCCGACCAGTTACTGTTGGTGACGCGCAGCGCGACCGGGAATCGCGGCTCGGCGGCCGGGGAAGGCGGGGAGGCGGCCGCGGCGGCGTCGGGCTGGTGGCGGGCGCACCCGGTGGTCGCGAGCAGATGCAAGGCACACCAGGCGATCGCTAGGAGCCGCGCCAAACGGATCGGGGACTGCGTCATCGGGTCGCTCGCGTCGCTTCCCAACCCGTAACATACTGCACCGCACTGGATCCAGCGAAGGGATCTTCATGTCCGGGTCGTACGACATCATCATCGTCGGGGCCGGCCACAACGGCCTCGTCACCGCCGCCTACCTCGCCCGCGCCGGGAAGCGGGTCCTGGTGCTCGAGCGCCGCCACGTCGTGGGGGGCGCGTGCGTGACGGAGGAGCTGTGGCCGGACTTCAAGGTGTCCACCGCCGCCTACGTGAACAGCCTGCTGCGGCCGGAGATCATCCGCGACCTGGAGCTGCCCCGCCACGGATTCGAGCTGCTGCCGCGCAGTCCCTCGTCGTTCACGCCGTTTCCGGACGGGCGGTTCCTGCTGATGGGGCCCGATAAGGAGCTGACCCGGCAGCAAGTGGCCAAGTTCTCCGAGCGGGACGCCGAGGCGCTGCCCCGCTACGAAGCGATGCTCGAGCGGGTGGCGGATTTCATCGAGCCCACCCTGCTCCAGACACCCCCCAATCCGTGGTCATTCCGGCCGGGGAACCTGGCGCAGCTTGCGGGGCTCGGGTGGCGCTTTTTGAAGCTGGGGCGGGAAGGCCCGGCGGCGCTCGAGATCCTCACGGGCGCCGCGCGGCCGATCCTCGATCGCTGGTTCGAGTCGGAGCACCTGAAGATCGCGCTCGCGACCGACGCCATCATCGGCGCGATGGCGCCGCCCTCGATGCCCGGCACGGCGTACGTGCTGTTCCATCATGTGATGGGCGAGTGCAATGGCGTGCGCGGCATGTGGGGCTACGTGCGCGGCGGGATGGGCGGGATCTCGCAGGCGCTCGCGTCAGCGGCACGCTCGCGCGGGGTGGAGATCCGCGTCAACAGTCCGGTGGCGAAGATCGTCACCCGGCGTGGTCGGGTGAAGGGCGTGGCCCTTGAGGACGGGACCGAGTTCCACGCCAAGAAGGTGGTCTCGAACGCCGACGCGCACGTCACGTTCCTGAACTTGGTCGAGCAGCAGGAGCTGGAGCCCGAGTTCGTCGCCGCCGTCAAGAACATCGACTACGCGAGCGCCTCGCTCAAGATCAACGTCGCGCTGTCCGAGCTCCCGGACTTCACCGCCGTACGCGGCAGCGGCCTCCCGCCGAACGGGCACCTGCGCGGCACGATCCACCTCGCACCGACGCTCGACTACATCGAGCGGGCGTACGATGACGCGAAGTACGGCCGTCCGTCGGCGGATCCGATTCTCGAGTGCACTATTCCGTCCGTGGTGGACACGACCGTCGCGCCCCCCGGGAAGCACGTCATGTCTTTTTTCGTACAGTACGCGCCGTATCAGCTGCGCAGCGCGTCGTGGGACCAGGTGAAGGATCAGTTCGCGGATCGCTGCTTCGACATCCTCAACGAGTACGCACCAAACTTCAAGCGCTCCGTGATCGACCGGCAGGTGCTCTCGCCGCTCGACCTGGAGCGCCGTTTCGGCCTCACGGGTGGCAACATCTTCCAGGGCGCGATGACCCTGTCACAGCTCTTTTTCCTGCGCCCGCTGCCCGGATACGCCGACTACCGCACGCCCATCAGGGGGCTCTACATGTGCGGCTCGGCGACGCACCCGGGCGGCGGCGTCATGGGCGCATGCGGCTACAACGCCGCCCGGGAGATTCTCAGAGACCGCTAGTCCATGCCCTTCTTGGCGGTCGGCGGGAGCAGCCCGTTCAGGCGCAGATAAATCGCCATCTGGCTGTAGTGGTCCGCCCAGTCGGCCACGGTGATCAGCCCCGCCAGGGCCTTCGTGACCTTGCGGCCGCCGAAGAAGTCGATGCTGTCGCTCAGCTGCGCGTCCTGGACCTGAGCCAGCGCGGTCTCGCAGAACTTGAACGAGGCCTTGAGGCCGGCCACGAGCTTGTCCTTCGAGTCCGCCCCCGTGAACTTGTCCACGTCCGGCTGCTTCAGGCCGGACGCCGCGCTGCAGAGATAGTTGTTCCCTTCCTTGATCAGGTGAGCGACCACGTCGCCGTAGCTCATCTGAGCGGGCGTGGGCTTGTAGGCGTACTTGTCGGCCGGCATCTCCTCCGCGGCGTCCACGATGTTCTTCGTCTGGCGCTGCGCCATGGCCCGGATGCCATTGGAGACCGGGTTCTGGGCCTGCGCGACAACGACCGTGAGAGGGAG
>Ga0209236_1002545_pt1 | contig 11160 bp, 10 predicted proteins | sample GraSoi013_1_40cm_FD_185819 | JGI IMG/M metagenome (GOLD analysis project Ga0209236, IMG submission 185819) | Grasslands soil microbial communities from the Angelo Coastal Reserve, California, USA - Sample 09_27_2013_1_40cm (SPAdes) (version 2) | ecosystem: Environmental > Terrestrial > Soil >... | reverse complement strand
AAGGAGTTCGAGTACTTCTATCCAGTTGACATGCGTCACTCGGCGAGAGAACTGGTCTCGAACCATCTATCGTTCTACATATTCCATCACTCGACACTCTTCCCTGAGAGACAGTGGCCGAAAGGAATCGTGGCCAATGGCTTTGTATTGATGGAGGGCGCGAAGATGTCGAAGTCTCTCCAGAATATCATACCTCTCCGTCAGGGAATCGCCAGGTTCGGAGCTGATCCTGTCCGGGTCGGGGTCTTGGCGACAGCTGAACTGGGCCAGGACACGAGCTTCAGCGAAGCGCTTGCCACATCAGTCCAGGAAAGACTGGGGACTCTATTGGGACAGGCTAGAAAGCTAGGCGCGAAGAAGACAGCTGGGAAATCGAAGCCCTCTGCGCTCGACCGGTGGATGATCAGCCGTTTGAGCAACGCGGTCCACGCCGCGACAACTGCGTTGGACAGGTTGCGGGTAAGGGAGGCGATCAATATTATTCTTTACCAGCTCGACAACGATGTTGCCTGGTACAATCGAAGACTAGGGCCAAAGAAACCAAGATCAGATAATCGGGGCCGAATTCTGCGAAGAGTGCTGGAGACGAGGACGAGAATGATGGCTCCGCTCGCGCCGCACACTGCAGAGGAGATCTGGAGCCGTATCGGAAACAAAGGATTCGTTGTTCAGAACAAATGGCCCGAGGAAAAGGAGATGGAGAAGGATCCCCGCGCGGAAAGTGCGGAGGGACTCATCCGGCATGTCTTGGAGGATACAAGTGAAATCCTAAAGGCGACAAGTATCACTCCGAAGCGCATCGCGTACTATACGGCTGCAGATTGGAAATGGCAAGTCTATCTCAAAGCGTTGAAGGCCGCGGACGAGAAGATGAGACAGGGGGATTTCATCAAGGAGGTTATGGGAGATCCTCTACTCCGATCGCTTGGAAAGAGTGCCGCTGACTATGCGGGCAAGGCAATTCAGCAGGCAAACCAGATGCCTGATGAGATGAGAAAGTCACGCATCCAAGATGGGGTACCCGCCGAGACGACGATCTTTGCCGAGGCGGCCGACTTCTACCAGCGAGAATTCAAGTGCGCGATCAACGTCTGGAAGGAAGGAGACCAGGGGATAAGCGATCCTAAGGGACGGGCTAGAATGGCGGAGCCGTACAGGCCGGCTATCTATCTGGAATAGTCTTGGCTAGAGGACTCTGACCGCAATGTGGCAGGCGGGGCAGAACTGGTAGATGGTGTAGATCTCGGAGGAATCTTTTCCCTCTTCTATGTCATGTACCATTATCGCTACCATCTCCTCCAAACAGGGAGAATGATGCGAGTCTTCCATTGGAGTAACCTCCACTTTCGCACCCTCAGGCATGTTCTTCTCCAGAACGACAACAAGGTCCTCTGATCTTTTGAGGGGAAACTCGTCGAAGGGAATGTGGGGAAAGCCGTTGAGTAGCTGAGGGCTATTCTTGGTCGTCCTTTTCAATCCATATCCCGAAGTTCTGTCTCTTGTGTAAGGAATCGAAATGTAGCTTGCGAAACACCCGGTTTAAGCCTTGAGTAACTCGCAATGAGCGATTCTGGAGCTTTGGGGGAAGTCTCATTCTTGCGTCATGAGGTGCGCTGTGCAAGACCCCCCCTTTTGGAGAGGTCTCTGGCTGTTTCGCGCGGGTTCTGGGCGAGTCCTGGGATTCTGGGCTGGGTTTGGGCTTGGATGCCCTAGCGATTCTAGGCGTCGTCAAGAAGGATTTGCTATGCAATTAAGCGACAGGCGGCCAGATTCGATATCAGGGCTGATAATAGCGATTCTGGCGCGGTTTAGGGGTCCTGCCCGAATCGGCGTTTGAACTTGCGGATCGGGTGTTGTTTTTCGATAGCGAACCAGTCTCCGCCGCAGTGGTTGGGGCAAGCTTTCTCGTCAAGCTGCAACATTTCTCCCTCAGAATAGTTGAGTTGTCTCCTTCTCTCCTCGAAGCTCCGCTCAAACTGGACCGCGCATTTCACGCAGCGAAGCTCCAACACCAGCCTTACCATTCCGAGGAAACCCTTTCTTTCCCCCGGAGCAAAGGTCAAGGGTAATTAAACCAGAAAGCCACCCAACACTAAAGCGACGTCACAGTGCTTCTGGAAGCTCCCGAGAGACGGTTAGAACTAGATTCAGGATTAGAGAGCCGTCTCCGCGAAACTTATGGCCCACGAACCGCCAGAGTTCTCTCCGCGATGACCGCGATTCCTTCGAAATATTATCTTCGGATAAACACACTGAAGGCCGAGCGGGACGCGATAATCCGATCGATGATAGCGAATGGTCTGAACGCCGAAGCTCACGTGCATCTTGATGATGCCGCGTCCCTCCATCCCAGCGCATCCAAGATAGAAACCGATGGCATTATTGTGGAAGCGAACAGGTTCGCGGCGGAAGCGGTTCAACTAGGCGCACATCTCTACGCTCCCGGCGTAAAACGGTGCCATGGACTGCGACCAGGCATGAAGGCAACAGTGGTCGATGAGCGCGGAACAGCCGTAGGCTCCGGGGTATCCCACCAGAGCGAGACAAGCATCCTCACGTACCGACAAGGAGTCGCAGTAGAGATCAAGAACAGCAGAACGGGCTTGCCGAGCATAATGGAAACCCCGTGGTACTCTGATGGGCAAATCCACCTTCAGTCATTACCCGCCATCCTGACAAGCCACATTCTAGATCCGAAACCGGGAGAGACTATCGTCGATCTCAACTGCGCGCCCGGCGGCAAGACAAGTCACATAGCCCAACTGACCCGGAATAAGGCTAGGATAATCGGATTCGATCGCAACGAGCGAAAAGTCCAGAAGGCAAAGGAACTCATGCAGAGGATGGGATGCGCAAACTACCAGCTGATATCGCATGATTCTCGATACGTCCATAGAGACTACAACATCAAAGCCGACAGGGTGCTGGTGGACCCGCCTTGCACGGCACTTGGAATAATTCCGAAACTTGCCCTCGAGACTACCGCTCAGAATGTAGAGAACTCAGCAGATTATCAAAAACAGTTTCTAACGACAGCTTCTCACATCACAAAGAAAGACGGAACAATTGTGTACAGCGTCTGCACGATTACCAAGGAAGAATGCGAGGACGTTGTGGGTTTTGCGGAGAAAGAATTAGGGTTGACTTTGGAAAAACAACGCCCAGTTCTTGGTGAGAATGGGTTCGATAGGGATCGTCTCACGCAGAGATTCAATCCCGATGCTCACGAGACAGGCTATTTCATAGCCAGATTCGTCAAAAACTAAGATGAGGACCCGTGGAACGCCTCCAGAGTTTCCAGAACAGATTAGGTTCTGCGGTGTCGGCTGTACGAGAGTCTGCTATTCGAGAAGCGGTTGTTCTACATCACGATGAAGCAGATGGGCTAACGTCAGCAGCCCTCACGAAACTAGCCCTATCCTGTCTCGGGCTTAACACGAGGCTAATCTGCCTTGACAAGCTCTACCCGGAGGTTGTCAAAGACATCGAATCAGGTCCTCCTCGCGTCATAGCTTACGTTGACCTCGGCTCCGGCCACATTGATTGGTTGATCGAAGAAAACAGCTCTAAAGGACTAATCCTCGTTCTGGACCATCACGACACCATCTCCACACAAGACCCTTTGCTCTACAATCTCAACCCTGAACTCTACGGTTTTTCAGGCGAGAAAGACGCCTCCTCCGCAACAGTAGTATACATGTTCTGCAAGACGGTCGATCCCAAACTGTCGACCTATGCCCATCTGGCGACAATAGGGTCTCTGGAAGTTCCCGGCGAGACACAAGGACTCAACCTAATCCCAATGAAAGATGCCAAGGACCTGGGACTGGTCCGGGACTCTGGCAAGGGGAACCTAAAGATCCAGGCTAAGGGCATGAATCTTACCAGAACGCGAGCCTCCAGCATTCTCAACGTTCTCGGCTCAGTCGGATACTACCGAAACGGCCCTGAGAAGGGAATCGAAGCATGTACAACAGGTTTCAGCGACCAAACGATGGAGATGGCAAAGGAGTTCGAAGAAGAGCGAAAAGAGGCCAACCGAAAAATGCTCGCGACGATAAACAAAGATGGTCTATCACAGAAGAAGAACATCCAATGGTTTCACGCCCGCGACAATTACAAAAACATGGGAGGAAAGGTAGTCGGAAGCTTCTGCTCGTACCTTCGCTACCAGCGAGGCGTCAACCCCGTCAAATACCTGATCGGAATGATGAATGTTCCCCCAGACATCCCCGGGTGGGGAAAACTATCCTCCTCAATGGTGAAAGTTTCGGGAAGAGCCACTCAGATACTTGCGAGCCTTATCGACAAGGGAAAGAAACCCTCGCTCTCTAAGATCCTTCCTGAGTCCTGTTTGATGGCTGGTGGTTTCGGAGATGGACACTCCGTTGCCGCCTCAGGAGTCTTTCCTGTAGGAAAGGAAGAGATGTTCCTTGATGAGATAGATCGATTAGCTGTTTAGGCGTCTTTGACTATCGTCTGGGCTTGTTCATGCATGAATTCGAGTAGGTAGTATGGTCCGCCGACTCCTTTGCCTGTTGCCCCGCTTCCTTTCCAGCCGCCGAAGGATTGAGAGCCGGGCCAGGCGCCTGTTGTGGCACCGCCCTTTCTGTTAGCGTATGTGACTCCGAAGTCGATGCTTTTGAAGAACCTGTCAACCTCGCTCGGATCGTTGCTGAAGATTCCTGCGGTCAAGCCAAAGTCTGTGTCGTTCGCTTTCTTCAACGCCTCGTCTAGGCTCTTGACTTCGTCAACGACGACGAAAGGCAGGAAGAGTTCTTCCTTGAAGAGGCGATCGTTGGAAGGGAGACCCGCGACGACTGTTGGTTTGACGTAGTAGCCTTTGGACAGTTTCTTGTCTTCTGGTAGACCGCCCCCGGCAACTATCTTGCCGCCGTCCTTCTTTGCGAGTTCGAGATAGCGTTGGTATTTCTTCACCATCCTCTCGTTGATCACGGGTCCAACAAAAGCGTCCTTGTCCCTCGGATCCCCGACTTTGAGATGTTCCACTTTGTCCTTGAGGATTTTGAGGAAGTCGTTCTTTATGCCTCTCTCAACGTAGACTCTTGATGTCGCGCTGCACTTTTGTCCGCTATATCCAAACGCTCCTCTGACGACTCCTTCAGCCGCCCTCTCGAGATCAGCGTTGGATGTGATGAGGGCAGGGTTCTTGCTGCCCATCTCAGCGATGAACGGCTTCGGATACGGTTGTTTGTTCACAAAATCGCGGTAGAGCCTCATGCCCACGTCTTTCGAGCCGGTGAAGGCTATACCGGCGACGTCCACGTTCGAAGTGACTTCGTCGCCGAAAGATTCACCGGGACCCGTCAGATAGCTTAGTGCCCCTGGTGGCACTCCTGCGTTGATGAGTGTCTCGTAGAGTTTGAGCCCGGAGAAAGGTGCGGTGCTTGTTGGATGAAACACGACAGTATTTCCGGTGATGAGTGCGGATGCGATCATGCCCGCGGCCAAAGCGAGTGGAAAGTTGAAGGGCGATATCACTGCCCATACTCCGTAGGGTCGGAGAACGCTCTTCGAAGTCTCTCCTGGTGCGCCTGGCTGCATGGGCTTTACATATCCATCGTTCCGTTCCATCAGATCAGCGTAGTAGTCTAGCATGTCGATCGCTTCACTTGCTTCCGCGACAGCCTCGTATCGGTTCTTGCCGACCTCGTACGAGATCAGCGCTGCGAGCTTGAAACGATCGTCCTCCATCAGGTCTGCCGCTCTTCGGATTATCGCAACTCTCTCCTTCCAGGGCCTCCTGCTCCATTCCTCGAATGCGTCCTTGCCCGCTTCGATGGCCTTGCGAGCGTACTTTGCGTTTCCCTTCTGGAAATAGCCTAGCAGGATCTTGGTATCCAGAGGGCTTCTTACATCAAATTCTCCCTCCCCCGCGAGAACCTTTCGGCCATCAATGAAGATCGGATGATGTTTTCCAAACTCAGTCTCAATCTGTTTCAGTGCTGCTTCATATTTCGGATGGATGCTCGGGTCGGCGAGCAGTGTTACGTAGGTTAGCTTGGTTTCCTGGCTCAAGACGTCCCTGGTGAATAGCCGATCGCGGCTAAAGATAAGACTAGGCTTAGGAATGCCTCACTGTCAAAAAAGTAAATGTCTGAAATCAGACATGCACGGAACGCGGGGTTCTCCTATACGTGATCGCCAAAAGCCCGCCAATTATCCCTAGTACAGATCCTATCCCGGTGAGAGAGTTGCCGCCTGCAAAGAGCCCGACCACGGAGAAGACTACAATGATTGTCCCCCATGTCGGATACTGGTGGAATCTAAAACTCATCACAACCGCACTCACCAGTATGAGGATTCCAGAGAGGATCAATATGACCGCAGAGATACGTGCGCTCGCAATAGCGAGGCCGAAATTGGTTGATCGGATGCTATTTCCCACGAAATTGTTGAAGGTGGCTCCCGAAGCAGTGTATTTGATAATCCCGCTGGTGGAGGCTTTGGCTAATCCACCGATGAAGGTCAGTATTCCAGCGAGTAGCGAAATCGCGTAGGCGGGAACTCTGTCCTGAGCGGACACGTTTCGATTCCTTCAATCTGCGTGGGGAGTCAGCTCAGAAATAAGCGTTGCTTGGGTCGCAATAGGCTAGGCAGTTATCTTGGCTCGGAGTCTCTTGGACGCACCGCGCGCCGTTCGGGATCTCGTCGGAGAGCCACCGGCGTTTCTGCTTCGGTCCTTATTCATCCAGTCAGGGACGATAACGGCTCTGATTAGTTCCTGCATGGTTATGCCTCTTTCCTTTGCGATCTTTCGGAGTTCTCCGTAGACTTGAGGGTCGAGGGATTGCATGAACTTGGTCGGCAATACTCTACGCTTCCGGTATACCGGCCGCATCCGTAGGATATAATTGCACCGTTTTGACTCGGATAGGATCCTCTTCCATCTTTCTATCTCACTTGGTCTATTGAAGCTCACTGCTTTGCTACGGGCAGTAGCTCGACCAGGGATCGTAAGGGAACTCCTTCGATACTCTCTTTCCCGCTCTTGTTCGCAAGAACGACAACTCCGACAGCTTTTGCCTTGACTCCAGTTAGAGTCTCGATGACCGCTCTAATCGTCTCTCCCATCCGGAGTATCGTGTCGACAATTAGGACCTTCTTCCCTTCGACTCTTGAGAAGCTAGGGTTCACAGCGCCAGCGACTTTCTTCTCCCCGAGCCTCTGGGGTCGTACGGAGGCGATGGGTTTGTTCAATGATCTTGCGACGATGAGTCCGAGGGCCATTCCGCCGCTCTCGATTCCCGCAACAACTTCAGGTTCCTCCATCAGTCCGGCTTCTATCGCTTCGCGGACCGTGTCTGCCATTGCGCGCCCGACAAGGGTTAGGCGTCGAACGCTGGATCCTATCGGGTTCCAGTTAACATAGACATCGTAGGTCTCCTTTGTCTTGACTCCGTCCTTGCCATGGAGCAGGAGCCAGACAACAGTGTCCGCTTGAACCTTCAACTCATCAGCAATCTCGTACGTTGACATGCCGCGTTCCTTTAACTCGCGTGCGCTCTTGGAGAGCTCTTCCAGTGATCTCACGTCTAACTGACCCGTGCTATTGAAGGTCCTTGAACCTAGTTATAACTTGTCAGATATTGTTTCGGGAAGTAAGGAACTCCTACCCTAACATTATAATTCGATCAAAAGGACTGCGAGACGGTCTGATTTGAGAAGATTCCAGGTGGCAAGTGACGACGAGATCAAGAATGCCGAAACAACGGACGTCTACTTCACCCGGACAAGGGAGATTCTCGAAAAGGAGGGACTATCCGATCTCACAGTAACCGCCGAAATAACGACGGGCCCTCTTCCGAGGAATTGGGAATGGGGCATACTCGCTGGTGTCGAGGAAGCAGCTCACCTCTTGGAAGGGGTACAGATCGACGTTCACTCTTTTCCCGAAGGAACTCTATTTCATTCAAGCGACGTGAAAGGTGTAAGAGAGCCCGTTATGATGCTAGAGGGCCTGTACCTGGATTTTTGTCTCTACGAGACACCACTACTCGGACTTCTCTGTCAAGCGTCCGGGATAGCAACCATGGCGGCTCGGGTGAGGAAAGCGGCTGGCAAGAAAACGCTCCTCTCCTTCGGGATTCGCAGAGCCCATCCAGCTCTCGCGCCCATGATAGATAGGTCGTGCTATATCGGGGGTTTCGACGAGGTCTCGAGCATTGTAGGCGCACGGCTTCTCGGAAAAGATCCGGCGGGTACTATGCCTCACTCGCTGATAATTGCGATGGGAGACCAGGTCAAAGCTTGGACGAGCTTCAACAAACACATGCCGAAGAAGGTGCCGAGAATTGCTCTGGTCGACACGTACTATGATGAGAAGACGGAATCTATCTTGGCCGCTGAAGCGCTCGGCAAGGATCTGTACGGGGTCCGACTGGATACCCCTAGCTCGAGACGCGGGAATTTTGCCGAGATTGTTCGAGAGGTAAGATGGGAGCTGGACTCAAGAGGATACGAGCACGTGAAGATTTTCGTCTCGGGCGGACTCAACGATGAAACGGTCGCTCAGTTATCTCTCGCGGGAGTGGACGGATTTGGGGTTGGAACCTCGGTGAGCAACGCGCCTAGTATCGACTTCGCGTTGGACATTGTGGAAGCTGACGGGAAGCCTGTGGCGAAGAGGGGGAAGTTGGGTGGTCGGAAAATGGTCTGGAGATGCGATGAGTGCCTGAGGGAGAAAATAACGGGCTTGACGGTGGATGCGCCGAAGTGTCCGAACTGCGGAGAACCAATGAGGAAGCTACTCGCACCACTCCTTTCGAAAGGAAGATTATCTAAGATGCTTCCGTCCCCGGACCAGATTCGCGAAAAGGTGCTTGGCCAGCTCAAGCGACTAAGCACTCCCTAGAAGACTGGACCCGAGCCAACGCTGGCATCCAGGCCTGATAATAGGTGATTTTCGGCCGATGTCAGCGCACCTTTAATCTCAAGCCCGAGAAACCGAATGTCAGACCTATTTATGATCCAAAGCCATTTGCCAGGGTTAGCCGACATTGTTGCGGCGAGCGAGCGGATCGAAGGAGTTGCGACCAAGACCCCGCTCGTTGAGTCGCCGTTGCTCTCGAAGAGATTTGGCCGCCGGGTTTACCTGAAGCTCGAATGCTTCCAACCTATACGGGTTTTCAAGATTCGTGGAGCCTACAACAAGATCTCGCAGTTGTCAGCAAGGAACATCGTCGCGGTTTCTTCGGGGAACCATGGAATGGCGGTAGCCTACAGTTCTCGACTCCTTGGAAAAAAGTGTACCGTCATACTCCCCGAAACAGCAGTTCAAGAGAAAGTCAACACTATCATCGAGTATGGCGCTGAAGCGATCAAGTACGGAAAATATACGACAGATCGCGACGCAAAGGCCAAGGAAATAGTCGGCAAGACCGGAGCGACACTCGTACATCCGTTCAACGACCCTGACATCATCGCGGGGCAGGGAACTTGTGGGCTAGAGATAGCGAATCAACTAGACGACTTCGATTCGGTGATTGTTCCAGTCGGTGGCGGAGGTCTTATATCCGGTATTTCCATGGCCATCAAGTCGCTAAAACCAGGAGCGGAAGTCTACGGGGTCGAGCCGCAGGGCGCACCCAAACTCCAAGCAGCGCTGAAGGTTGGCAAGATTGTTACGTTCGATTCGCCTAAATCCATCGCGGACGGGCTTATCCCATCTGCGGTGGGAGAATTGACTCTTGAAGCGTGTAGGAAGTACGTTGACGGCGTGTACAATGTTTCAGACGACGAGATTCTTGCAGCAATGAAACTGTTAGTTCGTGAAGCCCACATTTTCCCCGAACCCTCTGGTGCTGCCCCCGCCGCTGTTTTACTAGCCAATAGGGACCTGGAGAAGCTTGGTGAGAAAGTAGTGCTAGTCATATCCGGCGGTAACGTGTCATTGGACCTTCTTGCCAAGACGATTACTGGATGACAATCAGAATCTAGTATTCTTGCCTGTCCGTGACAAGGTATTCCGCCGGGTCTACGAGATTCTTTGGTTTGAGACCCCTAAGAAACCGCAGGACATTGGCGACAGCAAACTTCGCCGGTTTTCCCGTGGCTAATCCTGATGGACCTGACACGTGAGGGGTCCCGATGAAGTTTGACAATTCGAAGAATGGATGCAAGGTCTTGAGGGACTCTCTTCCTTCCCGATACCACCAAACGTCAGTGGCGTATCGAAAGTCCGGGTTCGTTTTCAGATGCTCGTAGAGCGCGGTTTCGTCCACTAGTTCTCCGCGCGCTATGTTCACAAGTGTCGCGTCTTTCTTCATCGTGGCAAGCTTGTCAGCATCAATGATCTTGTTGGTGAACTTTGTGAGCGGGAGCGAGACTATGACCGCATCGCTCTGCGCTAGGACTCTCAAGAGTCCTTTGTCTCCTTGAAATGATCTCACGCCTTTCTCTCGAACAGGTTTTCTCGAGAACGCGTAAATCCTCACGTTGAACCCCTTACCTATTCGCGCGACTGCGGACCCTATGCCGCCGTATCCGAGAATGCCAAGCGTTTTTTCCTCCAGAATGGTGACTTCTTTCCCGCCTAATGTTCGTCTCAAACCCCATTGATCAGTCTTGACTGCGTTGTGAAAGTCAACCACCCGCTTAGCGGCTGATAGCAACAAAGACCAGGCGTACTCGGCAACCTCGTCAGAATAGGCGCCCGCATTGCTACAAATAACGACCTTCTTGTCGAGCTGGGCGAAGGGAATGTGGTTGACGCCGGCGAGGATGCTCTGAATAAGTCGCAGATTGCTCATCCTCGACAGGTTTTCAGGGGTAAGGAAACTCGGCCAAAAGAACACGAGAAGGATGTCTATCAACGGTAAGAGTTGATTCAGCGACGCCTCGTCAACGGCCGTCGAGTTGAAAACCCTCGCGTATTTGGAGAGCGCCCGAACGCCAGCCGGGTCAACGACATCAGTTGTAATCAACAGATTGGGCTTCGGCAACGTTTCATTCAGACTCCATTGTACTCGCTGATCCTCGCTAGTTTTACTACTTCGAACAAGAGCACGTTCAGCTTTAACCATAAGTGATAGAGAAACAGCCGTCCATAGAGCGTGACACGCTGCCCATGGAACAGACCCCCGCGCTCGCGATCCTTGAGGATCTGATTCCAAATGGAATCAGATTTGGATTAAGCTA
>Ga0209236_1002539_pt1 | contig 11174 bp, 6 predicted proteins | sample GraSoi013_1_40cm_FD_185819 | JGI IMG/M metagenome (GOLD analysis project Ga0209236, IMG submission 185819) | Grasslands soil microbial communities from the Angelo Coastal Reserve, California, USA - Sample 09_27_2013_1_40cm (SPAdes) (version 2) | ecosystem: Environmental > Terrestrial > Soil >... | reverse complement strand
CGTCGGCGCCGGCGGTGCCTCGATGACGCTCTGCGCCGTGTCGAGGATGATACCGGTATCCGCCGTCACGGTGTCGGCGCCCGGCCCGCCGTGGGCGCGCACCGTATCGGCCGTGGGCGGCCCGGCCACCGCCGTCGACTCGGGCGGCGCCTGGGCCACACTCACGCCGCCCTGCAGGTTCAACTCCTCGCCCGGGTAAATCCAATGCGGGTCATCGATCAGCGCCGTGTTGAGGCGATAGATCTCCGGCCAGAGCAGTGGATCGGTGTAATAGAGCTGAGCGATCGACCAGAGGGTCTCGCCCTTCGAGACCGTGTGCGTGGCCGGAATCTGCCCCGGTGCGACCGACGGGGCCGGCGCCTGCGTCGTGTCCTGCGCAGCGTTCGACGTGTCACGCCGAGCCTGCGTCGTGTCCTGCGCCGCAAGCGCCGGCGCCAGTCCACCCCCCCACGCGAGCAGCCCCGCCACAAGGGCGAGCAGGGCTGCTCGCTCAGAACGGCAGATCGTCGTCCTCCTCATCCAGGGCCTCCGGGAACGCTTCGAGCGATTCCGGCTTACCGCTGCTGCCGTCGGGCGCCACTTTGGCCGCGGCCTTGGCGCGCGCGAACTCGCCCGCTTCGCCACCCCCGCCCCCGCCCCCGCTGGCCCCCTCGGCGCCTCCCCGGGACGACAGCAGGATCACTTCCCGCGCGATGACCTCGGTGACGTAGCGCGTCTGCTTCTCACGATCTTCCCACGTCCGGTATTCGATGCGGCCCTCGACGTAGATCCGATTGCCCTTCTTCATGTACTTCTCGGCCAAGTCCGCCAACTGGGCGCCCTTGTTGTTCCAGCAGATCACGCGATGCCACTCCGTCTTCTCCTGCTTCTCGCCCCCCTGCCCCGTCCACTGCCGACTCGTCGCCAGTGAGAGCGTGGCGACCCGGGAGCCGTTGTTGGTGCTGCGCACCTCGGGATCGGCCCCCAAGTTCCCGATTAGCATGACTTTATTCAGGCTCCGGCTCACAACAAACCTCCAGATGCTCGGCGGGTCGGAGACCAAGGGCGTCAACAGTATATGACCCGCAAGTTATTCTGTCAATCAAAGATACGCCACTTGGGCTAAAGTTTTGCAGACGCCTGTCCCGTCTGCCCTGCTGGAATGGCAGCCCGGAGGATTACAGCGTCCTCGACCGGGCGCCGGTAGTAGCACGCCCGGCGGGCGACTTCGGTGAAGCCCAATGACTCGTACAACCGCCGCGCGATAACGTTCGACTCCCGTACCTCGAGGTATACGACGCGCGCGCCGTGGTCGTGCAGCGCGGCGAGCATCCGTTCGACCAGCGCCCGTCCCACGCCCTGCCTGCGGTACGCCGGAGCGACACCCACGTTCAGGATCTCCGCTTCGTCGGCGCCCCAATGCGCAATCGCGTAGCCCAGGACGGCCCCGCGCTGCTCGGCCACGAGAAACGGCACCCCGGAGGCGATGCACTCCTCGAAGTCGTTCGCGGACCAGGGGTCGGAGAACGTGGCGCGCTCGATGGCGACGACGTCGGCGACGTCAGCCGCCCGGGCGGGACGGATCCGGTAAGGGGCGGCCGTGGCGCGCCTCCCACTTGGCCTGCGCTTCGGCAGGGCGACCATACACGGGCTCCGCGGTGTCCGGATCGGCGATCGCTCGCGCCGCGCCGTCCCGGGCGAGGAGCGAGAGCAGCAGCGTGGCCGCGGGTGGCAGGCTTTCCGGCGGGACCGGATCCGCGCCGGTCCAGCGCGAGACCTCACCGGCATACCGCATCGCGCCGTCGCCGACGGCGAGCCGCGGCCGCGTCGGGGCGACGCGCTCCAGCTCCGCGATCGTGAACACCGCGGGCGGGACCAGCGTGGCGACCCGATCCGGCTGAAACGCATACACGGCGCCGTACACCTGACCGCGCAACGCATCGAAGCAGGCCGCAATCGGCTCGGGTCCGACCTTCAAAGCCGCGCCCGCCGCGGCGGCCATGAGCGAGGGCACGGCGACGAGCTCGAGGCCCGCCTCCTGCGCCAGCCCCTTCGCCGCGGCCCAGCCGATGCGCAGGCCGGTGAAGCTGCCGGGTCCGTCCCCCAGCACGATGCCCTCCAGATCCCGGGGCGTGATCCCCAGCCTCCCCAGGACGAAGTCCACGAGGCGGACGATCTCGGCCGCGTGGCGGCGCGCACCCTGGACCTGCGCGCCGCTGTCCGCCCGCGGCGGGCGGCCGGCCGCGACGCTGGCAATCTCGGTCGCGGTGTCGATGGCGAGCCAAACCCCGCCCATCACCGCCCCTCCCAGTGCGGAGTGCGGAATGCGGAATGCGGAATTGAGGCGGCGAGTTCGATCCCGAGAGCCTGCCGCCCGGATCGACCAGCGTCCGATACATTCCGCATTCCGCACTCCGCATTCCGCACTTGTATCACCGGATCTCATCCAACTCCCGCACGTCCGGCCTGTCACCGTAGCTTAGCTTGAAGTGCCGTGTAAGCAGCGGCACCCACGCCCCCGCCCGCTCCGGCCATTCGACGAGCACGATGGCCCGCTCGCGGATCATGTCCTCGAAGCCCAGATCGCGCGCCTCGTCCGCCGTCTTGAGCCGGTAGCAGTCGACGTGGTAGACGGGGACGCCGCGGGCCTCGTAGTGGTGCACCAGGGCGTAGGTGGGGCTCGTCGCCAGCGCCTGCGCCCCCAGCCCGCGACAGATGGCCTGCACGAGCGTCGTCTTGCCCGAGCCCAGCTCGCCCGAGAGCCCGATCACAGCCGGCGCGGCGAGTCCGCGGCCCAGCTCCTCACCGAACCGGTTGAGCGCGTCCGCGGACAGGCGCATGGGACGCCGTGTCTCCTTCGGCCCGGAGCTCGAGGATCTGGTCGCGCAGCAGCGCCGCCAGCTCGAAGTCGAGCTCCTCGGCGGCCGCCTGCATCTGACCCTCGAGCAGCTTGATCAGCGCGTCGCGCTCCTTGGCGTCGGCCGGCCGCGGCGCGGCCTTCTCCTCGGCTCGGGTCGTGCGGGCGTCGGCCACGCGAGTGACGAAGCGGATGTCGCCCACCGACTTCACGATGGAGCGCGGCGTGACGCCGTGCTCCCGATTGTATTCCGCCTGGAGCTTGCGGCGCCGGGTCATCTCGTCGAGCGCCCGCTGCATCGAGCCCGTCACGCGGTCGGCGTAGAGGATCGCCCTGCCGTGGAGGTTTCGGGCCGCCCGGCCGACGGTCTGGATGAGCGAGCGGTCGGAGCGGAGGAATCCCTCCTGGTCCGCGTCGAGGATCGCGACCAGCGACACTTCCGGCAGGTCGAGCCCCTCGCGCAGCAGGTTGATCCCCACGAGCACGTCGAACTCTCCCAGCCGCAGCCCCCGGATGATCTCGACCCGCTCGATCGCGTCGATCTCGGAATGGAGATAGCGCACCCGGACACCGTGCTGCTGCAGGTAGTCGGTCAGGTCCTCCGCCATGCGCTTGGTGAGGGTGGTGACCAGCACGCGCTCGTTCTTCTTCTCGCGCAGCCGGATCTCGTGCAGCAGGTCGTCCACCTGGCCCTTCACCGGCCGGACCTCGACCTCGGGGTCCACGAGCCCGGTCGGCCGGATGATCTGCTCCACCACGACGCCGCCCGACAGCCGCAGCTCCTCGTCCCCCGGCGTCGCCGACACGAACAGGATGCGCGGCACGAGTCCCATGAACTCGTCGATGCGCAGCGGCCGGTTGTCGAGCGCCGACGGCAGCCGGAAGCCGTAGTCCACAAGGGTTTGCTTGCGGGAGCGGTCGCCCTCGTACATCCCGCCCAGCTGCGGCAGCGTCTGGTGCGACTCGTCGATGATGCAGAGGTAGTCCGCCGGGAAGTAGTCGAGCAGGCACGCCGGCCGCTCGCCGGGCTGCCGCCCCGTCAGGTGGCGCGAGTAGTTCTCGATGCCGGTGCAGCGGCCCACCTCGAGCAGCATGTCGATGTCGAAGTTGGTGCGGGACTCGAGCCGCTGCGCCTCGAGCAGCTTGTTCTGGGCGCGGAGCTCCGCGAGCCGCGCCTTGAGCTCCGTGCGGATCGCTGTCACCGCCCGCTCGATGGTCGGCCGTTCGGTGACGAAGTGCGTGGCGGGATACACGGCGGCCCGCCCGAGCTGCGTGATCGTGTCGCCGGTCAAGGGATCGATCTTGGCGATCCGCTCGACCGTGTCGCCCCAGAACTCGACCCGGACCGCCTGCTCGTCGTAGGCGGGGAATACCTCCACGGTGTCGCCCCGCACCCGAAACGTGCCGCGCTCGAACGCGACGTCGTTCCGCCGATACTGCACCCCTACCAGCTCCTCGAGCAGGGCGTCGCGGGCGAGCTCCTGTCCCACGGTCGCCGTCACCAGCCGCTGGCGGTACACCTCCGGGTCGCCCAGGCCGTAGATGGCGGACACGCTCGCGACGATGACCACGTCCTCCCGCTCCATCAGGCTCGACGTCGCGCGCAGCCGCAGGCGATCGATGTCGTCGTTGATCGACGAATCCTTGGCGATGTAGGTGTCGGTCTGGGGGACGTAGGCCTCGGGCTGGTAGTAGTCGTAGTACGAGATGAAGAACTCGACGGCGCTCTTGGGGAAGAACGACTTGAGCTCGCCGTACAGCTGGGCGGCGAGGGTCTTGTTGTGCGACAGCACGAGGGTGGGCCGGTTGAAGGCGGCGATGAGGTGCGCCATGGTCATCGTCTTGCCGGAGCCGGTGACGCCCAGCAGCGTCTGGTAGCGGTCACCCCGGGCGAGCCCGCCCCGCAGCTCCTGGATGGCGCGAGGCTGATCCCCCGCCGGCGCGAACGGGGAGACGAGATCGAAGGGCATCCCGGAAATCTAACCGACCTGCGGCTGCACCTGGGGACCGGACTCGCGGCGCGACACGTCGGTCACGCCCTTCACTCGCCGGATGGCGCGGATCACCTTGTTCAAGTGGGTCTGGTTCTCGACCTCGACGAGCACGGCGCCGAACACGGCCCCGTCCCGCGTCGCCAGCTCGGCCGAGCGGATGTTGGTGCCGGACTCGCTGATGGCGGTGCAGATGTCGGCGTACAGGCCGCGGCGGTCCTCCCCGCCGACGGCGAGCCGCACGACGAACGTCTCCCCCTGCGACTCCTGCCAGTCGATGTCGATGCGTCGCTCCGCCTCGGTCGAGAGCACGAGCAGGTTGGGGCAGTCCGAGCGGTGGATCGAGATGCCGCGCCCTTGCGTCACGTACCCCACCACCTGGTCCCCCGGCACCGGCTGGCAGCACTGGGCGTACCGCACCATCAGCCCGTCCACGCCCTGGATCTTGATGCCGCGGCCGAGCCGCAGCCGCTGGATCACGCGGCCGAAGGCGGTCGGCTTGGGCGGCTGCAGCTCGTCGGCGGGGAGGTCCGGGTAGAGCGCCCGCATCATCGTGCCGAGGGCGACGTCGCCGCGCCCCAGGGCGGCCTGGAGCTGCTCCGGGGTGCCCACCGACAGCGTGGTCGCGGCGCGTCGCAGCTGCTCCTCCGTCGGGGGCTCGAGGCGGCGCCGCCGCACCTCGCGCGCCAGGATCTCCTCGCCCAGCTCGAGGCTCTTCTCGTGCTCCTCCTGCTTGATCCACTGGCGGATCTTGTGGCGGGCACGGGCGGTCTCCACGTGGGCGAGCCAGTCGCGCGACGGCTTCGCCTGCGGGCTCGTCAGGACCTCGACGGTGTCGCCGTTCTTCAGGGGCCGGTGCAGCGGGGCGATGCGCCCGTTGATGCGCGCACCCTGGCAGTGCTGGCCCACCTCCGTGTGCACCGCGAAGGCGAAGTCGAGGGGCGTCGCGCCCTTGGGCAGCCGCTTCACGTCGCCCCGGGGCGTGAACACGAAGATCTCGTCCTGGTACAGGTCGACCTTGAGGAACTCGAGAAACTCCTCGGGCGTGTGGGTGTCCTGCTGCAGCTCGATGAGCTGGCGGAACCACGCGAGGTGGCGGTCGAGCTCGTCGGCGGAGCGCTTGCCTTCCTTGAAGAGCCAGTGGGCGGCGATGCCGTACTCCGCCGTGTGGTGCATGTCGCGGGTGCGGATCTGGATCTCGTACAGCTGCCCGCCCGGCCCGAACACCGTCGTGTGCAGCGACTGGTAGCCGTTCGACTTGGGACTCGCGATGTAGTCCTTGATGCGCTCCTGGAGCGGCGTCCACTTGTGGTGGATGATGCCGAGGACGTGGTAGCACTCGGGGATCGAGTTCACGAGCACGCGCACCGCGAGGAGGTCGTAGATCTCCTCGAACGGCTTGTCGCGCTTTTTCATCTTCTTGTAGATGGACCAGAGATTCTTGGGCCGGCCCGTGATCTCGATGTCGGCGAGGCTGGCTTCCCGCAACGCGTCACCGAGCGGCGCCCGCAGCCGCTCGATGGTCCGCTCGCGCTCGACCTTCTTCGCTCGGACCTTGCGCGACAGCCCGCGGTAGTCGTCGCGCTCGAGGAACTTGAAGGCCAGGTCCTCGAGCTCGGCCTTCACGCCCGCCATCCCGAAGCGGTGCGCAAGCGGCGCGTAGATCTCGCGCGTCTCGAGCGCGATGCGGCGCTGCTTCTCGTCGTCCAGATGCTCCAGGGTCCGCATGTTGTGGAGCCGGTCGGCGAGCTTGATGATGATGACGCGGGCGTCCTTCGCGATCGACAGCAGCAGCTTGCGGTAATTCTCCGCCTGCTCCTCGGCGGTGGAGCGGAACGTGAGGGTGGAGAGCTTGGTGAGCCCATCGACCAGCTCGGCGACCTCGGGCCCGAAGGTGCGGCGGATGTCGTCGAGCGAGACGTCGGAGTCTTCGACCACGTCGTGCAGCAGCGCCGCGGCGATCGTGGTCGAGTCCATCTGCTGCTCGGCGAGAATCGTCGCCACCGCCACGCTGTGGGAGACGTAGTCGTCGCCCGACTCGCGCTTCTGGCCACGGTGGGCCTGCGCGCTCACGCGGTAGGCGCGCGAGACGAGGTCCAGGTCGAGGCGGTCCCGCTGGGCCGCCACGGCCCGGGCCAGCTCGGGGGCGAGCATGGGGGCGGTGCTGGTCACCTGTGGAGGATGGCGAGTCTCGCGAAGGGAGTCAACGCGGGGGTCGGAAACGTCAGGCGGCGCCCCATGAATCCCGTGGCTCGGCGACTAGAACGTCGACGTCGCTCCCGCGAGCACACGCCGCCCGATGACCGAGCCACCGTAGACCTGGAAGCGCTGCTGATCGAACAGGTTCGTGGCGGTGACGTACACGCGGAGGTGGGGATTGATGCGGTAGCCGGCGCTCAGGTTGACCATCTGGCTCGCCGGAATCTCCCCGTCCCAGACCCCCGTCGTCCAATGGTACCCGGACACGATGCGCGCATCGACGCCCGCATCGATGCCCTGGCGACCCGCGTACGCCAGCGAGATAGCGCCCTTGTTGTGCGGGGTGTTCGGCGACAGCACGTTACCCACGAGGTTGTCCCGGATGGCGGAGTTGTACCAGGTGTAACTCCCGCTGACGGTCAGCGCGCGGCTGAGCGAAACGGTGCCGCCAAACTCGACGCCCCATTCGTCGACGGTCCCCACGTTGCCGAACGATAGGACGATGGCAGTCGTGCCGTCGGGCAGGCGCGTAAGGCCATTCTGGACTGTGCTGCCGCGGGCTGCGAGCGCACTCAGCACCGCCGCCTCGACCGCCGCCCGGGAGGCGGCAGGCACGGTGCTCGGCGCGGTCCACGGCTGATACTTCGGGTTCAATCGCGTCGTGCCCGCCGGCAATTGGCCGGTCGTGAAGTTCTCAATTCGGGCGGCATACGCATCCAGAGTGATGAATGCGCGCCAGCCGATTTGGCCCTTGTAGCCCACCTCGTAGCTCGTCACCGTCTGCGGTACGAGGAGAGGGTTGCCCAACGAGGACTCGGGGACCGCCGCGGAATTGGTGAACAACCTTCCGGTCGGGACGGCGGTGAGGGCCGGACCCACCGAGGGGTCCGCCCGGAGTTGGGCCTCGATCGCGCTCAAGTTCTGAACGCCGGGGCCGGCGGCCGATGCCGCAAAGAGGCTGACCAGACCCGGCGTGAGAAAAGCGCGGTTCACGCTCACGCGCAGCGCGTGGTGCTTGGCCGGGGTGAAGACGAGCGCGGCCTTGGGCGAGAGCTGCGCAGTGTAGAGGTTTGCGTCGTCCCATCGCACCGCACCGATCACGCGCACCAGCCCGACGCGGTACTCGAGCTGTGCGAACGCGCCGTAGTACTGATCGCTGCGGTCGTCGTACGCCAAGCCCAAGACCGTTCCTTTTGAGTTGACCTCGTTGTCCTGGATCGAGGCCCCCACCACCACGCGGCCCGCCTCCCCCGCGAACATGCGGCTCGTGCGTCCCTCCAGGTGGAATGCGGCTTCGGAGTTGTAGATTAGCGCCCCTGAGATCAGCCTGACCTGACCCTGCGGCAACGAAAGACCCGAATACCAGGCGGAGGCGCCGCTCGCACCTGCGTCCCACGCGAGGCGCACCCAGGGGCGCACGAGCCTGCGCGCTTGGTTGCGTCCGGTGCCGGCCATGAAGACCGGGTTTTCCTCTTGCGCCGCGCCGCCCTCGAGGGTGACTATGGAGCGATTGGCCGCGTAGTAGTCCACCCGCGCGGACCCATAGACGGTGACCAAGGGGTCGGGCGTGCCGAGTGCCTGGCCGGTCGCGGAATCCCTCGTCTGCCCAATGAGGGCGACCCGCTCGGGCCCCGGACTCGTCGGCGGCGGCGTCGTGGCGGCTGCATACTCTTGCTTCCAGTCCGACGAGTCTTTGGCGGTGCGGGACCGCGTCCAGTCGTCGCTGCGCGTGTAGCCGAGATTCACCCGATACCCGAGCCGATCGTGCAGCCACACCCCCGCCTGTCGCAGGTCGGCCCGCGCGGTGCCGAGCTCGCCACCCCCCAGCGTGAGCTTCGTCCCGACGACGTCGCGGGCGGGCGGCGTCGTGATGTTGATGACCCCGTCATACGCGTTCGCGCCATACAACGCCGACCCCGGACCGCGGATCACCTCGATGCGCCCGAGGTCCTCGAGCGGCTCCGCCAAGGCTCCCCAGGTCTGGCGTATCGTTAGCGCAGTGGCAAGCTCGCGCCCGTCCTGCAACACCAGCATCTTGCGGCTGAGCATCGTATTGAATCCGCGCGCGTTGACGTTGAAGTCGTTCACCCCGCTCTGCGTGACGTCGAGCCCCGGCACGCGGGCCAGCGCGAGGGGGACCTGGCCGGATCGACGCTCCGGCTCGGCTGTGGCGGGCCGCACCACGTCCACCGCCGCCGGAGCGTCGATCATCCGGTCCGACGCCCGCGACACCCCTTCCACGAGCACGGTGCCCAACTCGATCGGCTGGGGGTCGAGCACGGCGTCGGCGGTCGCCGAGGTTCCGGCAGTGACGGTCACGGTCACCTGGCGCACCGCATAGCCGATCCTGCGGAACTCGAGCAGCTGCTGGCCAGCGGGAACGCGGGACAGGACGTACCGCCCAGTGGCGTTGGTCGCGACCGAAAGGCCGAGGCCCTGAACCGCGACCACGACCCCGCTGAGCGGCTGGCCGTCCGGTTCGGTCACTGTGCCGCTGACGGCTCCACCGCTCTGGGCGTACCCGCGCGACGGCAGCGCGCAGGCCAGAGCGGCGATGAACGAGACGGGAAACACGAGGTTGCGAGCCCTGGCACGGGTCATGACGACCGCCCAGCCGGAGGATTAGGCTAACGTGCTCCTAGAGCAACCGAATCCTGCACTGCGGTGTCAGGCAGGCCAATACGGCGTGCGAGATCCCGGAACCGGGGGTCGGACCGCAGCATTTCGAAGCGATCATCTATGGTGAGGAACATCAGCACTCCCACCCGCTCGCGAAAGGCTCGCTCGAGCCACGCAAAGGCGCTGTCTCTCTCACCAAGTAACGCATAGTCACCCGCAATACTGTACGGGCGCGGTCGAGGATGGGCATTCTGCGCTCGCCCTCCTGCTTCCCGGAGATGTCCCCACAGGTAGGTCCTCTTGGCCGCGGCGAAACCGGATGCGCGATAGTCGCGCTCGACTGATGCGGCGACTTCCTGCTTGCCATCAAGTCTCAGCAGCACCAGCCATTCGGCCATGGCTTCGCCAAACCTCCCCTGTCGCTCGTAAATATCAGCGATCCGCCGATGACGACCTTCCGAGTTAAGATCGGGGTCAGGGACGTCGCTGTAGTATTGCAGCGCTTCGTCGTAACGACCGGCCCGATGGAGGGTAGCGGCCAGGGAGTTCTGCTTGTTCGGAGAGAGCGGGTCCAGCTCCAGCGCACGTCGCATCTCCTGAAGGGCCGCGTTGAACTGGCCTCTGGCGCTGAGAAGCCAGCCGTACCACTGGTGAGCCAGGGCGTTGTTCGGGTTGAGCGCAATGGCTCGCTGCAATTCCTTTTCCCCAGCCGACCAGGACCATTGCAGCAACAGTGCGCCAGCGAGTGAGACACGCGCCTCGGAGAGCGTCTCGTCGAGTTGGATCGCTCGCTCCGCCGCGGCTTTTGCTTTGAACCACGCTACCCTCGGGGGCAAGAGGAGAAACTGTCCCATGTGTGTGTACGCATCGGACAGCCCTGCCCACGCCGCTGCGTAGCCCGGGTCTCGCTGAACTGCTCGTTGGAAGTATTCGATGCTCTTTCTCGTACCTTGCTCAGTCCATTCGTTCCACTCGGCACGACCCCGGAGATACAGGTCGTACGCCTCGGGGTCGACCGGGCGGGCGCGGGTACTCGCCACTGGACTCTGCGGCGAGGATGAGACCCTGATCTGGACTTCGTTCGTGATCGCCCGGGCGATTGCGTCCTGCAGGCCGAGTACGTCTCGCAGGTCGCGCTCGTAGGTCTCAGCCCAGAGGTGCCGGTCGGTAGACGCCTCGATCAACTGCGCCGTGACTCGCACCCGATTGCCTACCCGCAGTACGGCTCCTTCGATCACCGCGTCCACGTGCAGCTGCCGAGCGATCTCGGGCAGCGTCTCGCGCGTCCCCTTGAAGTGCATCGCCGAGGTATGCGAGATCACCCGCAGCCCCCCGAGCCCGACGGTCTTGCCGAGCCTCGTGACGAGCGCCTCCGTCATACCCGCGGCGAAGTACTCCTGCGCGGAGTCCCCCGAGAGGTTTCCGAGCGGGAGCACTGCGATGGACTGAATTCGTGTGGGAGCGGCTCGACCCAGCAGGCGAACGCGCAGTCCCTCGCTGCTCAGCACGAGGAGGAGCGCCACCAAGAC
>Ga0209236_1002534_pt1 | contig 11181 bp, 5 predicted proteins | sample GraSoi013_1_40cm_FD_185819 | JGI IMG/M metagenome (GOLD analysis project Ga0209236, IMG submission 185819) | Grasslands soil microbial communities from the Angelo Coastal Reserve, California, USA - Sample 09_27_2013_1_40cm (SPAdes) (version 2) | ecosystem: Environmental > Terrestrial > Soil >... | reverse complement strand
GATTCTCTTCATGCATCATCTCCGTCTAACATAATTCTTCTTTTCCCGGGGAATCACAGTATGATCCTCGATTGTTACGGCATTGTTACAATGGGTTCATTGTTGGTTGAATCGGAGGCCCCGGGGGGATCAACATCTGGACGTAACGCACTTCAGATGAGGGATTTACAGGAGTGAAGGGGCCGCGCAAATAAAAAAGGCAGCTCTGTGAAGAGCTGCCCTTTTTCCGTCCCCAAGGGAGGGACGGGCCGCCAATTGCCTAGCCTGGACTACGGCAGGTAATAGCGGAAAGAGGTGAACACCATGTTGTCGACAGCCTTCGGCTGGATCCCCGCTGCACCAGACCAAGCGGACTTTGTAATGTAAGAATACTGCATTCCCCAGCGAACGCCTCCCTTCGGACCCTGGTAGACCTTGTGCCAGAACCCGAGAGTGCCTTCTTGAATGAAGCGGATGTCGCCCGCGCAGGAGCCAGTGCCAGGGGCCGAAGAGCCGGAAGGCGCAGCCTCTGCCGAGCAATTCGTATTATTGGCAAACGGCGAGCCGTAGCCTCCGGTCTTGTTGTTGGCAGTGGTGTGCGTAGTGATGGTCGTCGCGGTCGTTATAAAGCCGCTCGCCGGGCAACCTGGAGTACCGACGACGCAGGCCGTAGTTGAGTAGGATTGGCTGGTCGTGATGGCATCTGTCATGTAGCCAGCGTATGCAGCGCGCCAGGCGTATTCCCCGCCGTAGTTGAGATAAACATCCAACTTCGCGTTCGGATGGAACTCGACGGTAGCGAGCCCGTGAGCGGTACGAATCAACGCCTGTGTGCCGTCCGGACGGAAGGTCAAATCGGCAAGTTGGGCTGCACCGTAACGGCCGACGCCATCGCCCGCCAGGCCTTTCACGCCAAAGTCCACCTTCTTGGCGAGCAAAGGTACGCGAACTACGGCTCCTAGGCCCCCGCCTGTACGCGTATCGTTGAAGGCTCCGATAGCGGAGGGGGCCGTATTCGTGCAAGTACCAGAATTGCCCGCCAGTGCGGGGCCATTCAAGATGACCGTTCCACTGGGATTGCTTGCGGCTGGGCTGACGATTGCGCAAGGATAGATGCGGTTGCGGAAAGTGCTGAGGATGCCAAACAGCTCGTAGTGGCCCCATCCTGGATCTGCCGCTGCCTTGAAAACCATGTCCGGGGCCTTGTTGACCGTGTAGCCGGTAGCGTCGAACGCGTTATACAAACCACCTCCAGCGCCTGGGGCGTTAATAAAGAAGTTTTGTGTCGTAGCGCCGGTCGCCGATGTGACAGTGGAGAACCCGCGACCACCGAACGTCGACTGCGGGCCTTCCACGGAAACGCCCACCGCGAACTTGCCACCGAAATCCTTGACAGCGCGGAAGCCGTACCCCCGCGCGTAAGTGAAGCCCACCGTGTAGTTGACGTCGATCGTCATCGGCAGAACTTCCTGGCGATTTTGGATACCCTTGCGGGTTTCCGTAGCCAGCGTCCACATTTGCCCGCCGGTAAACTGCCAGCCATTATCAAACGCCGCCTGTCCCCACAATTGGCGCTGGCGGAACACGTAGCTATTGGTCTGCCGATTGTTGGAGGTTGTGCCCGCGCCGAAAAAGTCCGCCTCGTAGTAGGCGCTTACTTTGGCGTTTCCGACCTTCGTGTCGGCGAGCATGCCGATTCGGGATTGACGACCCGAGAAGTTGCTTTCGGTAACTTTACTTAGCGCGTTTCCGGGGTACGGGATGGCGTTCATCGGAGTGGGAATGTCGCCGCTGGTGGCCCGCTGGCGGAAGACCGTCTCTGCCGCGATGAACCCGACCGGTGTAATGTTGATGCCCTTATACTTGATGGCCGGCGGGCCGGTTTCTTCCGCTTTTTTCGCCTCCGCTTGCTCCTTGGCCACGGTGGTTTTGAGGACTTCGTTGCTGGCCTTCAAGTCGCTGACAGAGGAGTTGAGCGAAACCGCAGTGGACTTCACTTCGGCGGTGGTGTTCACGGCATCGGTGGCCTTGTTGCCCGCTTCGGTTGCGCGAGCGTTGGCCGCCGCCGCCGCTTCGCGCGCTTCATCGATCTGGCGGTCGCGCTTGGCGAGCTCTTCCTTCAGCATCTGAAGCTGCTCCTGCTGCGACTGCAGAGTCTGGCGAAGCTCTTCAAGCTGGGCCGCGATGGCTGCATTGGAATTCTCAGCCTTCTTGGCCCCCTTGGGCTTCGCTGGCTCAGAGGCCTTGGCAGGTTGCGGATCGGCGTTTTTCGGTGTATCAGCAAAAGCAGTTCCGGAAACGAGGAACATCGATAGTGTGAGTGCAGCTAGTTTTTTCATTTCCTCTCTCTTTGGAGCAAAATTCAACCTGGTACCGAAAAGAATGCGTACCACCCCGCGCCAGAAGGTAACGGCCCCGTCTTACAACTACGTCAATCGAATGTGAATATCCTGTAACAATACCTGGGAATCCACGGGAAACCATTGACGTATCAGAGGTTGCAGATGTTTCGATGGATCAACAACAGCACCTAGAGGTCGAGACAAACCGAAAAAAACGTACCTGGTTAGTGCCTCTTCCGCTGGCGTGTTGTAGGAAACACCGAGTCATCCGAAATCCCCAACTGGGCGGCTTCCCCTCGGCACCGCGAGGAGGGACCTACTTCGGTGCGGAAATGGTATAAGCGAGGACGATTTGGGTCAAGCGATATTGGTATCGGGCATCCGTGTCGGCGATGTCGGCCTCGGTTTAAGGGCCGTTTGGCGCTCTCATTCTGAACGGAGCGCGACGATTGGGTCGATGGCGGAAGCGCGGCGGGCTGGTAGATAGCCCGCGAGCAATGCGACGAGAAGGAGTAGCAAAGAGACGGCTGTGATGGTTGGGACATCGCTTGGGGAAAGGCCGAAGAGCATGGTAGCGATGACGCGGGTGGCGGCGAGGGCGGAGGGAATGCCGATGACTATTCCGAGCAGTGCGAGCGTTAGGATTTCTCGGAGGACTAGCCAGAGAACATTTTGGCGTTGCGCGCCGACAGCGACGCGGATGCCAATTTCGCGGGTGCGGCGCGTCACGGTGTAGGACATCAATCCGTACAGGCCAACGGAAGCGAGGAGGAGAGCTAGAGCGGCGAAAAAACCGGAGAGCAGAGCGGTGACGCGCTCTTCCGCGAGCTCCTGACTGATTACTTGCGGAATCGTTTTCGTGCTAAGCGCGTATTCGTGTCCGAGCGACTCGATCTCATGGTCCACTGTCTTTGCGAGCGCTTCGGGAGATTCGCTGGTGCGCACTATGAGATTGCCCCATTGCTCCGGATACTGGAGATAGGAAAGAAAAATGACAGGCGTGGCCGCACTCCGGAGATCGAAAATTCGAGCATTGCCGACAATGCCTACGATTTCGATATTTTGATAATCCGGCATGAAGCCGAAGCGAACGGTCTTTCCGATAGCATCTCCATTGGGGAAAAGGTGTTCCGCTAGAGTGCTGTTCACGATGGCGAGACGTGGGTGCTTTTCATCATCGGTCTCCTCAAAGGCGCGGCCGCGAAGGAGCGGAATTCCGAGCGTCCGGAAAAGGCCCGGCGAAACCGTCGCTGCATTGGTCATGAGGCGGGTGCCCGTGTTCAGGTCGGTCGTCGTGGCAGATACCGTGTCATGCCAAATTTCCGGCGTGCGGATCGGAGAGGTCGAATAGCTGACCGAACGGACTCCGGGCAGGTTCGAGATTCGCTCGAGAAGCTGCTTGTGGTAGTTTTTCATGGCTAGGTTGTCTAAGTTTTGGTAGCCGCCAGGCCTTGGGTACAGGCTGACCTCAAGCAGGCTATCCTTCTCGAAACCGAGATCGATGGAACGCAGGCGTTGGAAGCTGCGCACGAAAAGGCCTGCTCCCAAGAGTAAGACGAGGGAAAGAGCGACTTGCGCGATGATGAGCGCTCTATTGAGCTTGCCGGTTCCTCCGCTTAAGCTGCGAGCGTTTTGCTGAAGCATAGAGGCGGGGTCTTCGCGCGAGGAACGCCACGCAGGTACGAGGCCAAACAGAATTCCGGTTAGGATCGCCACGGAAACGGTGAGCGAGAGCACGCGCAGATCAGGGCTTAGATCAAGCGTGACTGGGAATAAACGGCCTTCCGTCATTAAGAACACGAGCAGGCGGCTTCCCCAGAAGGCGAAGGCAAGGCCGAGCAAAGCGCCGGCGAGAGACAGTGCCAGACTTTCACTCAAGACCTGACGGGCTAGCGACCAGCGGCTTGCGCCGATGGCTATACGCACACTCATTTCATGGTTGCGGGCAGCGGCACGGGCGAGCATGAGGTTAGCGAGGTTTACGCAGGCTACGAGCAGAATCAACCCGACGATAGCGGCGAGAACGTAGAGCGGGCGTGCAAATTGAGAACGCAGGCCGCTGGTGAAACCTTTTGCGGCCGATGAGACCTCAAGACCCATCGAGAGAAACCTCTGGCGACGAGGGCCGGGAGTATCCGTGGAAGCGGTGGTGTGGAGGACGTCGGGCCAGGAGGATTGGAGTTGGGCGCGAGCCTGCTCGATGGTGACGCCGTCCTTGAGGCGGCCGATGACGGACAGCCACAGTATGGAACGGCTGTCGAGAGTGAATTCATTCCCCTCCATAAGCGCGGGGTAGGCGGTGATGGGGATGGTGATGTCGGGCGGCTCCCCGGTCGTCATTCCGGAAAACCACTTTCGAGTGACACCGATAATCGTGAAAGGATGGCCTTCGACGCGAATTTGTTTGCCGACAACGTCGAGCGCGCCGGCAAAACGGCTCCGCCAGAACTCATAGCCAAGCACTGCTATTTGGGAAGTTGTGCCGCTGCTGGGATTGGAATCCTCCGGCGTGAGCAATCGCCCAAAAAGAGGAGTTATGCCGAGTTCGGAATAACAATTGCCTGTGACTGTCATTACGTGGTTCTGCGCAAGAACTCCGTTCACCTCCACATTGAACATTCCGGCTACGCCCCAGCCCATCAATCCGGTAAAAACGCGCTGGGCGCGCTCGACTTCGCGGAACATGGGATAGGAAAAGGGAACTTTGCCGTCCGGGCGGACGGCAACAAGCTGGACGAGGCGTTCTGGCCGACGGACGGGGAGGTCGCGGAGGATTAGGGCGTTGATCAGGGTGAAGATGGCGGTGTTTGCGCCGATGCCGAGGGCGAGAGAGAGGATGGCGACGGTGGTGAAGCCGGGATTTTTGGCCAGGACGCGGAGGGTGTAGCGCAGGCTCTGCCAGAAGGTTCCCATAGTCGCCGCTCCAGAAATTCAAGGTTCGGAGTTGCTCTCAACAAATACGCCAAGTGCGGAGTCATTTCAAGCTCCTGGTTACTCGGACACCGCATCGCGTCAGGCCACCCGCGGTGGCCCATACGCGGCATCCAAGCCACGGACCCAAAAGATAATGTCCTCGGCAATGTTAGTGGCGTGGTCCGCGATGCGTTCGAGATGGCGCGTGGCAAGAATGAATTGCATGCCGGGGCTTACGAGGGTGGGTTCCTGAGTCATATGCTGGAGCAGTTTCTCGAAAATGCGGTCGCGGTATTGATCGACGACATCGTCGCTTTCGAGGACTTGGGTGGCCAATTCAACGTTGCGAAAAATGAGCGCTCCAAGACTCTTGCTGACCATGGCGCGCACGGCAGAGGCCATCGGGACCAACTCCTCGGGAACTTGAGCGCCTTGCATTTCGCGGAGGGAGACGACGCGCTCGGCAAGATTCACTGCGAGGTCGCCGATGCGTTCGAGGTCATTGGTGATTTTCAGGGCGGCGACAATCAGGCGCATCTCGTCGTCCGGGAATGACCCTCGGCGGAGCAGACGGATGGCGTGTTCGTCGATTACGATTTCCATCTCGTTGATACGCGGCTCGAGGAGAAACACTTCGCTGGATAGAGCCGAGGTGCGGGGACTTTCCAGGCTGACGATGGCGTCGAGGGCGCGGTTCATGGCGCCTTCGACGGTGCGCGCCATGGAAACGAGATAGTTTACCAGCGTGTCGTAGAGCACGGCTTCCGTGAGTCCGGCGGTTGCGCCCATGGGTCCCCTTTCGGAGCGGAGGCTCGGAAGTTAGACTTCCGCTCGTAGGCATAATTCTGCCCGGGAAATTGTTACGGCCCGTTCACTTAAATGTGAAAAAGCGGAGAGAAACTAAAGTTAGTGGAGCAAACAATATCGGCGGGTGCCGCGCCGTTTGGGCTAGCGCGCGGGGCGCACGGCTGCGCGCTCCGGGTCGAAGATGGGAACGGTGAAATGAAACTGCGAGCCCTGGCCCACTTCGCTTTCGACCCAGATGCGGCCGCCATGAACTTCAACAAGATGTTTGGCGATGGAGAGGCCCAGGCCGGTGCCGCCGACTTCGCGGGAACGCGCAACATCAACGCGGTAGAAGCGCTCGAAGATGCGGGACTGATCCGCCTGCGGGATGCCGATGCCGGTGTCAGAAATCGTGAAGACGACTTCGCCGCCTTTCGCTGAAGCACTCACCATGACTTGGCCGCCAGCAGGAGTGTATTGCATCGCGTTGTCCAACAGATTTTGCAGAACTTCAGCGAGACGGCGGCGGTCAGCGGCGATGTCCGGCAGGGGCTGGTGCAGATTCACGGAGATGCGCAAATCTTTTTCGGCAGCGGGGCGATGCGTGGTTTCGATGCAGCTCTCGACAAATTGAGAAACGCTGAGGCGGCTGATTTCCAGTTCCAGCCTGTCGGCGTCCATTTTCGAAAGCATGAGCAGATCATCGGTGAGCCGCGCAAGACGCCGGGAGTGCTCGAGAATTATCTCCAGGAAGCGGATGCGATTCTGCGGATCGTCAATGGCGCCGGCGAGAAGCGTTTCTGCAAAACCCTGAATGGCGGTGAGTGGCGTCCGCAATTCATGTGAAACATTGGCGACGAAATCGCGCCGCACGCGCTCGAGCTTGCGCAGTTCCGTGATGTCGTGCAGCACGATCACCGCACCGGAGGTCTCCGCGGCGCGGACCGCCGCGACAGTGACCGCAAAAAAATGCTGGCGCAGCGTGCCGGTCACGATTTCGGTTTCGACGCGGAGATCCCCTTTCAATACTTCGCGAACCGCTTCAATCAGCTCGGTCTGGCGGACGACTTCAACGAGTGCACTTCCGGATTGTGGCGGCACGTCCAGGTCCAGGATTTCCGCGAAGCCTCGATTGGAGAAGAGCAGGCGCTCGGAAGCATTCACGACGGCCACGCCCTCCACCATGCTTCCGAGAATCGCGGAGGAAAGATTGCGCTCTTCGGTCAGCGTTCGAATGGTGCGGTCGAGCTGAGCCGCCGTCTGATTGAGCGAAACCGCCAGAGAATCGAGAGCATCGCCAGCGCGTTCCGCTTCAATCGGGCGAAAATCGCCCTCCGCGACGCGGAGAGAGAATTTCGTGAGCCGGTCCACGCGATCCGAGAACGACCGAGAAATGAGCAAAGAGGCGGTTCCAGTAACAAGAAGCATCACCATCGAAGCGAGCCACAAGCGCCGGCGGAATTCCCCGATCACTTGATCCACGGCTTGCAACGGAAGAGCGAAACGCAGGACCACAGGCGGCGCGCCGGCGAAGGACAAGCGAACCGCGTAGTAGAGGAGATCGCGGTTGATGGTGACACTGTGGCGAATGGACTGGCCGTCGCCCTTTGCAAAAGCATCGCGGATTTCGGGACGCCCGGCGTGGTTTTCCATCGTCGAGGGATCCGACTGCGAGTCCGCCAGCACTTGGCCATCCGCCGCAATCACTGTGACACGGACGCTGCTCGCCGCCATTTTCGCGACCCAGTCACGCAGAGCAACGCGATCGACAGGAGTGGAAGAAGTGGGTGCGAGCGATGAAGTCTGCGGAGGATTTGCCAGCGCAATGCGGGCGATGGCGGCGAGCTGCTCGAAACCGGCGCTCTCGTAGTCGCGCCGCAACGCACGCTCGGCATAGAAATCGACGGGGAGCAGGACCGCGATCAGCAGGGCGAAAAAAGCAAAACCGAGTTTCCAGAAAAGGTTAAGCCGCACGGGTTTCAAACAAGTATCCCGCACCCCGGACAGTTTTCAAATACATAGGGTTCTCAGGATCGGATTCGATCTTTTCACGCAAGCGGCGAACGTAAACGTCCACGCTGCGCGGCGTCACGAATCGATCCGTTCCCCAGACCGCATCGAGCAATTGATCGCGGGTAAAGACACGGTTTGGGCGCGAAGCAAGGTAATAGAGCAGCCGGAATTCGAGCGTGCTGAGCGGTATGGGTTTCCCGGAATGGCTCACGCGATAGGACGCCGGATCAATCGCCAGCTTGCCGATCTCAATAGTGCGGGGCGCGTCGGCAGGCGGCTCGGCACGGCGGAGCAGCGCCTTGACGCGCGCGAGCAATTCGCGCGGGCTGAAGGGCTTGGTCACGTAATCGTCAGCTCCCATCTCGAGCCCGACGACGCGGTCGGCTTCTTCGCCGCGCGCCGTGAGCATGAGAATGGGCAAACGATTCAGCGAGTCATCCCGGCGAATCTCCCGGCAGATTTCCAAGCCGGAAAGTTTCGGGAGCATGAGATCGAGAAGCAGCAGATCGGGTGGCGTTTTTTTCAAGGTGGTCAGGCCAGTGCTGCCGTCATTGGCAGAACTGACCTGAAAGCCTTCGTTCGCGAGATTGTAGCGGACCAGTTCGACGATATCGCGGTCGTCTTCGATAATAAGGATGCGTTTCATGCAAGTAGAACGTACCGCACGCCGGCTTGGCGGCAGTGTACCGTAGGACGGCGAGTTGCGGTAGGCATTGGGAAGTTTTTGATCTTTCGGGATTTGACGCAACACGTCTAATTGTCGCAGGCGAGCGGCGGGGTTAGGTAACGCTGCGTTTACATGCATGTGAATGTAGTGTTAAAGCCGAGAAAGCCTAATCGGTGCTGGAAGTCGTGAAAGCGAGAGCCAGGAGCGTCTTTTGCTCCAGTTCATGCGCCTTGGCGGAGCCAGTTGCCGGGCTGGCGCTAGCGGAACGTTTGACCGAGCGGAAGTTGAGGCCCCTGGCCTTCGCGAGGCGTTCGAATCGCGGCAAAATATAACCTGCCGCGCCCATGTTTCCTGGTTCTTCCTGCACCCAGACAATCTCGCGCGCTTTGGGATGCTCCTCGATGGCAGCAGCAATTTCCGTGCGCGGCAGCGGGTAGAGCTGATCGAGAAAGAAAATGGCGGTAGCCGTGTCCTTACGGCGGCGGCGTTCGGCGCGTAACTCGTGGCCGACTTTTCCGCTGGCAATCAGGATGCGGCGAGCGTCCTGCACTTCGCGGTCGGGAACAAGCGGCAGGAAGCGCGGTTTCGTAAGTTCCTCGATTTGTGAGCTGGCATCGGGATGGCGCAGCATGCTCTTGGGCGTGAAGACGATCAGCGGCTTGCGCCACAGGCGGCGCACTTGGCGGCGCAGCATGTGGAAATACTGCGCGGCGGTCGAAGGCTGGCAGATCTGCATGTTGTCTTCGGCGGCGAGCTGCATGAAGCGCTCCATGCGCGCGCTGGAATGCTCCGGTCCCTGCCCTTCGTAGCCGTGCGGCAAGAGCATCACAATCCCCGCCGGAAGATTCCACTTGTCTTCGCCGGCGCTGATGAACTGGTCGATGATCACCTGCGCGCCGTTGGCAAAATCGCCGAACTGCGCTTCCCACAAGACGAGCGCTTCGGGGTAGTCGCGGCTGAAGCCGTATTCGAAACCGAGACAGCCCGCTTCGGAGAGAGAAGAGTTGTAGATCTCGCAGAAAGCCTGTGTCGGCGACAGGTGGGAGAGCGGCAGGTAATCGTGCTCATTCACTGTATCGACTAACACGGAATGGCGCTGGTTAAACGTGCCGCGCTGCGAATCCTGTCCAGTGAGGCGGATCGGATTGCCTTCCAAAACGATAGAGCCAAACGCCAGTGCTTCCGCGAATCCGTAGTCCACGGCACGCTTGCCGTGGCCCATCTCGGAGCGCTGTTCGAGCAGCTTCACGATTTTCGGATGAACGTGAAAGCCCTCCGGCACACGCACGAGCCCATCGGTGATTTCTGCCAGCTTTTCCCGCGTCAGACCGGTATCGACTTCATATTCCGGTTTGTAGCGGCCGTGGTTATAAGCCGCCCAGTATTCCGGTAGCTTTCGAAGATGCGGCATTTTTTTCAGCGCGCGGGCCTTGGTCTGTTCTTCTTCGTATTCTTTGCGGACCTCCTCGGCGAGATGCGTGGAGTCAATGCCGGTCCGTTGGGCGTAAATCTTCCACAGCGGCGCATGATTCTTGATGCGTTCGTAGAGAAGCGGCTGCGTGATGGTCGGATCGTCCACTTCGCTGTGGCCGTGGCGGCGGTAGCCGATGATATCCACGACCACGTCGCTGCCAAATGTGGCACGATATTCCGCGGCGAGTTTTCCAATGCGGACGACGGCGTCAGGATCTTCGGCGTTCACGTGGAAAATGGGAACGGACTGGCGCTTGGCCATGTCCGAGGCAAAGCGCGAAGAATGTTCCTGGACCGGCTGCGTTGTAAAGCCGATGAGGTTATTCACGATGATGTGAATCGTGCCGCCAACGGTGTAGGCCCGCAGGTCCGCGAAGTTAAGCGTTTCCGCCCAGATGCCCTGGCCCGCGAAAGCCGCGTCGCCGTGCATGACGATGGGAACGACTTTGTTCAGCGTTTCCTTCGAACGGTCGACGTACGGCCCGCGCAGGCCGTGGCGCGTCTGCTTGGCGCGGGCCCGGCCGACCGCGACCGGATCGACAGCTTCCAAATGGCTCGGATTCGAAACGAGATGGATGCCGATTTCCTTGCCGCTGGTGGTGACGTAAGTGCCCGTGGCGCCGACGTGGTATTTCACGTCGCCCGCACCCAAGACGCTGCGCGGGTCAACGTCTTCGAATCCTCCGACTACTTCATGGGGCACCTTGCACGCGGCGTGCACCATTACGTTCAGGCGCCCGCGGTGGCTCATGGCCATGATCGAGGATTCCGCGCCGTGTTCGCCTGCGGCGTCGAGGATTGAATCCAGCAGAGGAATCAGAGCGGTGACGCCTTCAAGCGAGAACCGCTTTGTGCCGAGGTAGCGCGCTTGTAATACCTGCTCGAAAAGATCGGCGCGAATCAGACGCTCGAGGATTTTGTGCTGATCAACTTGGCTGGACGGAGATTCGAGCCGCTCAGCGATCCAGCGGCGGCGTTCCGGTTCGGGCAGATGCATGAAATCGCCAC
>Ga0209236_1002531_pt1 | contig 11198 bp, 12 predicted proteins | sample GraSoi013_1_40cm_FD_185819 | JGI IMG/M metagenome (GOLD analysis project Ga0209236, IMG submission 185819) | Grasslands soil microbial communities from the Angelo Coastal Reserve, California, USA - Sample 09_27_2013_1_40cm (SPAdes) (version 2) | ecosystem: Environmental > Terrestrial > Soil >... | reverse complement strand
ATCTTCAAGTTCAGGTGCTGGAGATGGCCTCGCGACGCTTCATCGACGAGGTCATCAAGCCGGCGCTCGGGGCCCCGCGGGGCGAGCGGCGCGTCCGCGCGCTCTTCGAGCGCTGGATGCAGTGGGAGGCCTCGCCCAGCCTGCCCGGGGGCTGTCCCTTCATGGCCGCCTCGACCGAGCTCGACGACCGGCCCGGCCCGGCCCGCGACTTCGTCGTCAAGAGCCAGCGCGACTGGCTCGAGACGCTGGCGAACACCGCGCGCACCGCGATCCAGGAAGGCGACTTCGATCCGGACCTCGACTGCGAGCAGTTCGCCCACGACCTGAACGGCATCGCGCTCTCGTACAGCCAGGCCTCGCGTCTGCTCAAGGATCCCAAGGCGCGCGCGCGCGCCGACCGCGCGTTCGAGGCGCTCGTGCAGTCGGCGCGCTCGACCCGCACCACAGCCGGCGCCCGGCGCCGCTAGACCTGGAGGGCTCCCGTCATGACGGATCTGGAATTCGTGGCGATGCAAAATAGCACGTCCGTTCGGTCACCGGGCCTGCCGCTCGCCGCGCGGCTCGTGCGCCCGGCCTTTGCGGCGCTGAGCGTGCTGGCGCCGGCGCTCGCGGCGAGCGTGGCCGAGCGCGTCTTCCTGACGGCGCCGCGTCATCGCGCGCCGGAGCACGAGACAGCGGCGCTGGCCGGCGCGCGGCGGACGATCGTGCAGGTGGGCGGCTCTCCCGTCAGCGTGTGGACGTGGGGCCACGGTCCCGTCGTCCTGCTCGTCCACGGCTGGGGCGGCCGCGGGGCGCAGCTGGCGCGCTTCGTCGAGCCGCTGGTGGCGAGCGGCTGCTCGGTGGTCACGTTCGACGCGCCCGGGCACGGCGCCTCGCCGGAGCCGCGCTCCTCGATCGTCGCGTTCCTCACGGCGATCCAGGCGATCGATCGCACGCTCGGCCCCGTGCGCGGCGTCGTGGCGCACTCGATCGGGACGGTGGCGGCGGCCCGCGCGCTCTCCGAAGGTCTCGGCGCCGACGCCGCGGTCTTCATCGCGCCGCCGGCGGACCTGGTGCTCCAGGCGCACACGATTCTGGAAGCGCTCGGCTTCCGACGGCGCGCGCGCGAGCTGATGCAGGAGCGGATCGAGCGGCGGCTCGGCCTCGCGTGGTCGGCGCTGGACGTGCGCGGCTACGCGCCGGCCATGCGAACGCCGCTGCTGGTCGTGCACGACCGCGACGACGCCGAGGTGCCGTGGCAGGACGGCGCGATCATCGCGCGGATCTGGCCGGGCGCGGTGTTCTCCACCACGGGCGGGCTCGGCCATCGCCGGATCCTGCGCGATCCGTGCGTGGTGCGCGGGGTGACGGCCTTCGTCGCGGAGCGCGTGCTCTCCGGCGCGCCCGCGCGCGAGCGGGAGGAGGCTACGGTTTCGGCGGTGGCGTGACGCCGGAGGGCGGGGCGAGGCGCGCGGCCGGCCTCAGACCATCGTGAGGCCGCCGGAGACGGACAGCGTCTGCCCGGTGATGAAGCTGGCGTCGTCGGAGGCGAGGAAGACCACGGCCGGGGCGACGTCGTCCGGCACGCCGAGCCGGCCCCACGGGATCACCCGCTTGAGGCTCTCGGCGAGCTTGGGGCTCTTCTCGGCGAACTCCTTCTGGAACAGCGGCGTGTCCGAGGGGCCGGGGCACACGCAGTTGACGTTGATGTGGTGGCGGGCGACCTCGCGCGCGACGGTCTTGGTGAACGCGATGAGCCCGCCCTTGGCCGCGGAGTAGACGGCCTCGCCCGTCGAGCCGACGCGGCCGGCGTCGGAGGCGATGGTGACGATCTTGCCGTACTCGGCCTTGATCATGTGGCGCAGCGCCGCGCGCGTGCACGCGAGCGGGCCACGCAGGTTGATCGCGAGGATCGTGTCCCAGAACTCCGGCGTGGTCTCCACGAACGGCATCGGCTTGTCCCAGCCCGCGCAGTTCACGAGCACGTGCAACCCGCCCCAGTGGGCGGCGACGCCGTCGATCGACGAGTCGACGGCGGTGGTGTCGGTGACGTCGAGGGGCTGGGCCACGGCAACGCCGCCGGCGGCCTGGATGTCCTCCGCCACCCGTCGCGCGCCGTGGGCGTTGACGTCGGCCACCGCCACCCGCGCGCCCTCGCGCGCGAGCGCCAGCGCGATGGCGCGGCCGATGCCGCTCGCGCCTCCCGTGACGAACGCCGCGCGGTCCTTCAGCTTCACCGCACGATCGCCTTGGCGATGATGTCCTTCATGATCTCGCTGGTGCCGCCGCCGATGGTCATCAGCCGTGCGTCGCGCGCGAACCGCTCCACCGGGTACTCGCGCATGTAGCCGTAGCCGCCGTGCAGCTGCACGCAGCCGTAGGCGACGCGGTTGACCATCTCGGCGGTGAAGAGCTTGACCATCGAGACCTCGCGCACGGCGTCCTCCCCCGCCGCGTACTTCTGCCACGCGGCGTAGGTGAGCCAGCGCCCCGCCTCGATGTCGGTCGCCATCTCCGCGAGCTTGTGGCGGACGGCCTGCTTGTCCGACAGCGGCCCGCCGAAGGCCTGGCGCTCGCGCACGTAGGCGATGGTGTCCTCGAGGGCGCGGTCGGCCATGGCGAACGCGTGCAGCCCCGCCACCAGCCGCTCGCGCTGGAACACGCGCATGACCTCGTAGAACCCGACGCCCTCGCGGCCGAGCAGGTTCTCCGCCGGCACGCGCATGTCCTGAAACGACAGCTCGGCGGTGTCCGAGGCGCGCATGCCCATCTTGTCCAGCGTGCGGCTGACGCCGAAGCCCGGCGTCTCGCGCTCGACCAGGAACATCGAGATGCCACGGTGGCGCCGGTCGTCGCTGCCCGACTCGACGCGCGCGGCGAGGAAGTAGAGGTCGGCCATCGCGCCGTTGGTGATGAACATCTTGGTGCCGTTGATGACGTAGTGGTTGCCGTCCCTCACGGCCCGCGTGCGGATGGCCGCCACGTCGCTGCCGCCGCCGGGCTCGGTGACCGCGATGGCCGTCAGCTTCTCACCGCGGCAGATGGCCGGCAGGTACGTCTCCTTGAGCGCCTCGCTGCCCGTCCAGTAGAGGTGGGGCGAGGCCATGTCGCAGTGGACGCCGACGGCCATCGCGAAGGAGCCGGAGCGCGAGCGCGCGCATTCCTCGTGCAGGACGGCCGTCATCATGACGTCGGCGCCGGCGCCGCCGTACCGCTCGTCGTACTCGAGGCCGAGGAAGCCCAGCTCGCCCATGCGGCGGAAGATCGCCTTCGGCATGCGACCGGCCGTCTCCCACGCCTCCACGTGCGGCATCACTTCCTTCTCGACGAAGGACCGCACCGTGGCGCGGAACATCTCGTGCTGCTCGTCGAAGACCTTCACACGCGCCTCCCTCGGGTGCTCCGACTATACAATGGGCCGGCGTGGCCCGAGAGCGCTCGCTGGTCCTGCCGGTGCTGCTGACGGCGATCGTCGGTCTCGGCGCGCTGTCGATCGACATGTTCCTGCCGTCGCTGCCGGCCATGACGCTCGCCTTCGGCTCCGACGCGGCCACCGCGCAGCTGACGGTCACCCTCTTCCTCGCCGGCCTCGCGGCGGCGCAGCTCGTCTGGGGCCCGCTCTCCGACCGCCTCGGCCGTCGCCGCGTGCTGCTGGCGGGCCTGGCCGTGTACGCGACCGCGGGCACGGCGTGTGCAGTCGCACCGAGCATGAGCCTGCTGATCGCCGCGCGGGTCGTGCAGGCGCTCGGCGCGGGCAGCGGCCCGGTGATCGCGCGCGCGGTCGTGCGCGACCTCTACGAGCCCGAGCGCGCGGCGCGAGTGCTGGCGGCGATGGGCACCGCCCAGGCGCTCACGCCGATCCTGGCGCCGATCATCGGCGGCTGGGTGCACGTGCTCGCGGGCTGGCGCGCCGTCTTCGTCGTGCTCGGCGCCTTCGGCTCCGCGTTCCTGCTCACGGCGTGGCGCATCGTGCCCGAGACCAACGTCTACGCCGGCGCGCGCGCCGCCGAGCCGGGTGGCCGCGTGGCCGCGCTGCTGCGCCATCCGCGCTACGCCGCATACGTGGCGGCCGCCGCGCTGATGTTCAGCGGCCAGTTCGCCTTCATCACGGGCTCGTCGTTCGCGCTCATCACGATCCTCGGCGTGTCGCCCACCGCGTACGGCCTCTGCTTCGGCGCCGTGGCCGTCGCGCTCATGGCCGGCAACTTCGTCTCGGTGCGCGTCGGGCCGCGCCTGGGCATCGACACCATGATCCGCGGAGGGACGGTCATCGGCGCCGCCGCGGGCGTCGTGATGGCCGGGCTCGCGTGGGCGGGCCTGGCGTCGGTCGCGACGGTGATCGCGCCGATGTTCTGCTACGCCTTCGGCCTCGGCTGGGTCCTGCCCAACGCGATGGCCGGCGCCATCGCCCCCTTCCCGCGGATGGCGGGGCTGGCGGCGGCGGGAGCCGGCTTCGTGCAGCTGACCGGCTCGGCGCTCTACGCCATCGCCGTCAGCCGCACCTACGACGGCACGCTGCGCCCGATGACGACGGCGGTGGCGACGGCGGGCATCGCCGCCTTCGTGACGTTTGCGTTGCTGCTCCGGCGCCGCGTCGTGCTAGACCATACGGTGAGGAGGGCATCATGAGCCGGATCGCTCCCGTGCCCCCGCAGCTCGCCCCGCCCGACGTCCGCGCCGCCTACGAGAGCGCGCTGAAGAAGTTCGGACGGCTGCCCCTCCCCATCGCCGTCACCGCGCACCATCCCGAGGTGTTCGCCGCGTACATGGGATTCGAGCGCGCATTCGGCCGGGCCTCGAAGATGGACGCGCGGCTGACCACGCTGGCGGCGGTCAAGGTCGCCTCGCTCGTCGGCTGTCCGTTCTGAATGGACATCGGCTCTGCCGTCGGCAGAGCGGCCGGGGTGACCGAGGCGCAGCTGCGCGCGCTGGCCGACTACCGCACGAGCTCCCGGTTCTCCGAGCTCGAGCGGCTCGTCCTGGACTACGCGGTGGCGATGACGGCGACGCCCGTGGACGTGCCGGAGGCGATGTTCACGGCGCTGCGCCGGCACTTCAACGACGAGCAGATGATCGAGCTCACGGCGACCATCGCCTGGGAAAACTACCGCGCGCGCTTCGACCACGCGCTGGCGATCGAGGCGCAAGGGTTCTCCGAGGGCGCCTACTGCGTGCTGCCGGAGCGGCCGGCGCGCCACGGGTAACCGGGCGGCGCGCCGGCCGTTGCTGTCACGCGAGCGCGCCTACTTCACCTCGGTCTTCGCCTTCCACTTCACGAGGGCCGGATCGACCTCCTCGAGGATCTTCGTGTAGAAGACCTGCTCGGCCGGGAACTTCTGCTTGATCCGGTCGAGGGAGTAGAGGAAGTCGACGAAGTCGTTCATCCCCTTGACGATGTTGGGGTTCATCTCCATCGAGTAGACGTTGTAGGTCATGATCTCGCGCGCGAGGTCCTTGTCCAGCTTCATCTCACGCGCGACGATCTCGATGGCGGCGTTGCGGTCGTTGTTGATGGCGTCGGTGGCCTTGCGCGTGGCCCGCAGGACGGCCTTGAGCGTGTTCGGATTCTCCTTGAGCATCTTGCCGCTCGCCACGACGCCGGCGTGCACCTGGACCCAGTCCACCGGGCCTTCCTTCCCTGGAATGTAGCTGCGGCTGCCGGTGAAGTAGAGCTTGCCACCCGCCTCCTTGACGGCGCGGAACGTCCACGGCGCCCACGCGGCCATCGCGTCGATGTCGCCCTTCGCGAGGGCGGTGATGGCGTCCGGCGGCGAGAGGTTCACGAACTGGATCCTGTTGAAGTCCACGCCGTTCGCCTGGGCCATGTGCTGGATGGCCATGGTGACCGAGGCGCCCTTCGGCATGCCGATCTTCAGCTTCTCGAGGTCCTTCGGGCTCTTGACGATCTCCTGCGCCTTCTTGCCGAGGACCACCTGCTGCACGCCGGCGATGTCGCTCTGCGGCGCGATGTTGTAGATCGTCTGGCCGGAGGCGGCGATGGGCACGACCATGGTGGCCGTCGCCGTCCCGAGGTGGATGTTGCCGGCGCCCCACATGCTCGGCAGGTCGGTGCCCGCGATGTACCAGCGGATGTTGACCTTGAGGCCTTCCTGCTTGAAGTAGCCGAGCTGGTCGGCGACGGCGAACTGCGCCGACATCTGCGGATCGCGCACGAGCCAGGCGTCGACCTCCGCCAGCTCGGGCTTCTGCGCGAGGGCGTCGGCGGTGGCGCCGAGCGCGACGACGAGAGTCAGGACGGCGATCAGGACACGCATGAGCGACTCCTTTCCGGTTTTCCGGAATTCACGAGGTCGCGCCAGCCTCGCGCCAGCGGAACAGCCGCCGCTCGGTCGCGAGCAGGAGCGCGTTGACGATGGATCCGAGGAGCCCGAGCACGAGGGCTCCCATGACGATCTGCGCCGGGACGAAGAAGGTGCGGCCCTCCATGATCAGGTGGCCGAGCCCGGCGTCGGCGCCCATGAACTCGGCGCCGACGATCACGAACAGCGCGAGGGCGAAGCCCAGCCGCAGCGCCACGATGATGCCGGGCAGCGCGGCGGGCAGGATGACGCGCCGGATGAGGTCGAGGTGGCCGGCGCCGAGGCTGGCGGCGGCGCGCAGCAGCGTCACGTCGACGCGGAGGACGGCGGCGGCGATGGCGACGAACATCGGAAAGAACGTGGTGTAGCCGATGAACGCGACCTTGGAGCCCTCGCCCAGCCCGAACCAGACGAGGAACATCGGCAGGAAGGCCAGGGGCGGGATCGGACGCACGAACTCGATGATCGGCTCCACCATCAGCCGCACCGGAACGCACATCGCGGCCAGCAGCCCGAGGGCGAGCGCGGCCACCGCGGCGAGGCCGAAGCCGACGGCGACGCGCGCGAGGGAGGTGGCGACGTGCCGGGGCAGGCTGCCATCGCGCACCGTCTCGGCGAAGACCGTCGCGACCTCGCCCGGCGTCGGCAGGAGCGCGGGGGCCATCACGCCGAGCCTCCGGTTGCCGTACGAGACGGCGGCCCACGCGACCAGCACGCCGAGGAGCGCGAGGATCCGGGTGCGGCTCACTCGTGCACCTTGGCGACTTCTTCCTTCACCACGCGCGTGATCTCGCTCTCGTAGTGGGTGAACTCGGGCGCGAAACGGTCGCGTACCTCCGGCAGCTTGATCGTGAACACCTGCTTGATTCGGCCGGGCGCGGAGGTCATCACGATCACGCGATCGGCGAGGTAGACGGCCTCGCGGATGGAGTGCGTGACGAAGAGCACCGTCTTGTGCTCGACGCGCTGGATGCGGCCGAGCTCGTCCTGGAGCACCTCGCGCGTCTGCGCGTCGAGCGCACCGAACGGCTCGTCCATCAGGATGATCTCGGGGCTGTTGGCCAGCGCGCGCGCGATGGCCACGCGCTGCTTCATGCCGCCCGAGAGCTGCACCGGGTACTTCTCGGCGTGCGCGGCCAGGCCCACCAGCTCGAGGTAGCGCGCCACGATGCCGCGCCGCTCCGCGGCCGGCGCGCCCTTCAGCCTGAGGCCGAACTCCACGTTGCCGGCCACCGTCAGCCACGGGAAGAGCACGTACTCCTGGAACACCACGCCGCGGTCGGCGCCGGGGCCGGTCACCGGGCGCTCGTCGACCCGTACCTCGCCCGCCGTCGGACGCAGGAAGCCGGCGACGATGTTCAGCAGCGTCGACTTGCCGCAGCCCGACGGGCCGAGGAGACAGACGAACTCGTGCGCGGCGACTTCCAGGTCGACGTCGAGGAGCGCGGGCGTCTCGCGGCCCTGCGCGACGAACGTCCGCGACAGGCCGCGCACGCGGATCTTCATCGCTAGCGCGGGTGCTGCCAGCGCAGCACGCGCCGCTCCAGCACGCGCACCAGCCCGTTGCCGGCGTAGCCGAGGAGGCCGAGCAGCAGCGCGGCGCCGAGCATCTGCGGCACCAGGAAGAAGTTGCGCCCGTCGTTGATGAGATACCCGAGCCCGTTCTCGGCGCCGACGAACTCCGAGATGACGATGACGAAGAACGAGAGCGCCACGCCCAGGCGCAGGCCGGTCAGCACGTCGGGCAGCGCGGCGGGCAGGATCACGCGGAAGAACAGGTGGCGCGGCCGCGCGCCCAGGCTCTGTGCCGCGCGCAGCAGCCGGCCGTCGATCTGGGCGACGCCGTGCACGGTGGTCACGAACATCGGAAAGAACGTCGCGTAGGTGATGAAGCCGACCTTCGAGCCCTCGCCGATGCCGACCCAGACGATGAACAGCGGCAGCATCGCGAGCGGCGGGATCGGCCGCAGCAGCTCGACGACCGGCTCGACGACGTTGCGCACCGCGCGCACCTGGCCGGCGAGCAGCCCGAGCGCCAGCGCGAGCACGGCGCCGACCGAGAAGCCGACGGCCACGCGCTCGAGCGTGGCGGCGACGTGGACCCAGAGCTGACCCTTGCGCGCCAGCTCGAGCAGGGCGCCGATCACCACCCACGGGGCCGGCAGGAACAAGGGATTGAAGGGCTTCGTCAGCTCGACGAGGCCGCCGGCGACGCTCCACAGGGCGAGGAACACCGCGAGCGAGGCCAGCCGCCAGCGTAGCGCGTCCCGGCGCGAGCGCGACGCGCCGCGCAGGCCCCACTCCATCATCTCCGGCACGCTGCTGAGGAACACGGCGGCCAATCCTCTACTAGCCGCGTGGAGCCTGTCAATGTGCCCGCCCCGCGGGCAGAGCGCGATGGCGTCGCCGGCGGTATGATCGCCGCCGAGGAGACCATACATGGCCACATCCGTAGGCTTCATCGGCGTCGGCAACATGGGCAATCCGATGGCGGGCAACGTGCTGAAGGCCTTTCCCCTCACCGTGTTCGACAAGAACCCCAACGCCATGAGCAACCTGATCGCCGCGGGCGCGCAGAAGGCTGGCTCACACCAGGAAGTGCTCGAGCGGGCGGAGATCGTGATGACGTGCCTGCCGGCGTCGCCCGACGTGGAGGCGCTCTATCTCGACGCCGGGGGCCTCGTCGAGCGCGCAAAGCCGGGGACGATCCTCATCGACCTCAGCAGCGTGCTGCCGTCCACGCCCCGCAAGATCGAGCCGCGCGCCAATCAGCGCGGCGTGCACTTCCTGGAAGCGCCGGTGAGCGGCGGCGTGTCCGGCGCGAAGGCAGCCACGCTGGCGGTGATGGTCGGCGGCGACGCGGCCGTGCTCGAGCGCGCGCGGCCGGTGCTGCGCGCGATCGGTCCGAACATCTTCAGCGTCGGTCCGGTGGGCGCGGGCAACACCGTGAAGGCGATCAACAACATGATGGCGTGCGTCAACTCGCTCGCCATGATGGAAGGCCTCGTGCTCGGCCGGAGGGCGGGCCTGGACCCGATGACGATCTACGAGGTCGTCAAGGCGAGCAGCGGCGGCAGCAAGGCGCTCGAGCGCATCCCGACCGCCATCGTGCCGCGCAATTTCGCGCCGGGCTTCAAGGTGGCGCTCATGAACAAGGACCTCGAGACGTTCAACACGATCGCCAAGGAGCTGCACGTGCCGGTCAGCTTCTCCAACGTCGCCCAGCGCTACCAGCAGGCGGCGATGGCGGCGGGCCTGGCCGACCAGGACACCAGCGTGGCCCTCACCATCATCGAGAAGCTCGCCGCCCTGGAGTGAGCGCCATGGATCTGCTGGTCCGCGGCCGGTACGTGATCACGGACGCCGGCGCGCGCGACGCCGGCGTCCTCACGGACAGCGCGGTCCTGGTCTCCGGCACCCGCATCGCCGCCGTCGGCGACTGGCGCACGCTGCGCCGCAAGCATCCGCGCGCGCGGGCCGTGGGCGACGGCACGCAGCTGCTGATGCCGGGTCTCGTCGATGCCCACAGCCACGGCCGCGGACTGAGCCCGATCCAGAAGGGTGTCCTCAACGATTACCTCGAGAACAACCTGATCGACTGGGCGTTCATGCCGGTCTTCGAGCCGGAGCTGACGGCGGCGCTCGGCGCGTGGCGTCATATAAGAGCCGGCTGCACGACGATCCACCACATGGGGTTCGACACCGACGGCCCGCAGGCGAGCGGTCGCTGCGAGACGGCCATCCGAACCTATCTCGACGCCGGCATCCGGCTCGCCTTCGCGCCCGGCGTGCGCAACGTCGACAAGCTCGTGCTCGACAGCAAGGCGTTCCTGGCCACGCTGCCGGCGGAGCTCAAGGCGCTCGCCGAACCGCTCGTGCACCTCGACAGCGAGCGCGTGGAGGACGAGTACTTCGCGCTCTTCGATCACCTGCACGGACGCTTCGCGTCCGAGGACACGCGCGTGCTGCTGTCGCCCTCGTGGGCACAGGCGTGCACCGAGCGCTTCCTGCTGCGGGCCAAGACGACCGCCGACCAGCTGGGCAAGGTGCCGATCCACATGCACTGCGTGCAGACGCCGATCCAGAAGGCGTTCTCGTTCCGGAAGTACGGCAAGAGCGCCATCGCGTGGCTGGACGATCTCGGACTGGTCGACGAGAACCTGACGCTCGGCCACGCCATCTGGGTGACCGAGGAGGACATCGACCGCCTCGCCACGCGGCGCGCCTCGGTCACGAGCCACCCGTCGTGCAACCTCGGCATGCGCAACGGCCTGGCGCCGATCTCCGTGATGCATCGCCGCGGCGTGAACGTGGCGATGGGGCTCGACGACAAGACGATCAACGACGACGAGGACGCGATCATGGAGCTGCGCATGCTGCACAAGCTCCACCGCGTCCCCGACTTCGATCTCAGGACGCCCGCCCTCGACGCCTACGACGTCCTGCGCATGGGCACGCTGAACGGCGCGCGCGCCGTCGGCTTCGGCGGCCAGATCGGCGCCCTGAAGCCCGGGATGAAGGCCGACATGATCCTGGTGGACCTCGACCGGGTGCTGCGCGACCCGTGGATGACCGACGACCTCGCGATCGCAGAGGCCTTCGTGCACCGGGCGATGGGCGAGGACGTCGACACCGCCATCGTCGGCGGCCGCGTGGTGATGCAGGACCGCACGATGACGACGCTCGACGTCGACGCGCTCTACCGGGAGATCCGCAAGGCGGCGCGGGCCATCGGGCCCAAGCAGCGGCGCCACGCCGAGACGCTGCAGAGGCTGAAGCCCTACGTGCAGGCCTGGTACAACGCGTGGCTCACGCCGGACGCGGTGAGGCCGTTCTACGTGCTGAACAGCCGCGTCTGAGCGCGGCGGCGATGAGGCCCGCTCAGCCCTTGTCGAGGAC
>Ga0209236_1002530_pt1 | contig 11199 bp, 8 predicted proteins | sample GraSoi013_1_40cm_FD_185819 | JGI IMG/M metagenome (GOLD analysis project Ga0209236, IMG submission 185819) | Grasslands soil microbial communities from the Angelo Coastal Reserve, California, USA - Sample 09_27_2013_1_40cm (SPAdes) (version 2) | ecosystem: Environmental > Terrestrial > Soil >... | reverse complement strand
GGACGTGTTAGAGGGCTTGTTGCGGAAGAGAGCGGAGAGAGAGGGAAACAAGGAATTCGACGATGAATTCGCGAAAGTCTTCTTCAAGAAGGAGAACATTGCAGAACTCGCGAGGTCAGTTGTTGCAGGAGAGATCGCTGTCAAAGACCTTTGGCTTGCCGGCGTGAAGCCGAGATTCAGACTCCACCCGCCCAGAGGCGGTTTCAAGCGAAGCACGAGACGGGCTGCAACTGATGGGGGAGAGCTTGGCTATAGGGGCGAAGATATCAACCGTCTCGTCAAGCGAATGATCTAGCCCGATAAGGATTGGCGCAAACTCCAATATAGTTCTCGGAATATTCTCGACTGGTCTATCATGGCTCACAGTAGAGACTCAGCTCGAAAGAAGCGTCCTCGCCGGTCGGGATGGTGGTTCGATATCTTTGAGGAAATGGATCGCATGGATCGGTTGATGGACGAGATGATGCGGAAGGCAATAGAGATGCCGAAGGCAAGCGAAGGCCCACAACCCTTCGTCTACGGATTCTCCATGTCAGTCGGAGAAGATGGAAAACCAATAATTCGAGAGTTCGGAAATGTAGAGCCGAGTTCTAGAGGGCCTCTGGTGAAAGAGGAACGCGAGCCTCTAGTAGATGTCTTGCAAGAAGGAAACGAAGTTGTCGTAGTGACAGAACTGCCGGGAGTGGAGAAGGACGATATCAAACTAGAATCCACGGATAGAGCATTGAAGATAGCGGTAGAAGCCGCGAAGAGACGTTACTTCAAAGAAATGGAACTGCCACACCTCGTTGATCCAAGGACGGCCAAGGCCACCTACAAGAATGGGGTCTTGGAGGTCCGGTTTACCAAAAGTGACGAAAAGCGACCGACAAGAGCCATTGCAGTGGAGTAATCCGAAGCGCCCGAACAAGATCCGAGCCCTCCAGTGTCCGACCGGATACAAAGATCATACCTCTTTCTTCCAAATCCACTACTCTTCCCAGTCGAGTCGAAAGGACTCATTACCCGAAGAGCTGTCCAACCGAGTATTCCCACGATGTACAGAAAACCTCGCGAACATTCTGTTTAGTTATATAATGATTAAATACGGTGGGTCGACTCCAACGTAAAACTGTCGAACCAGAGGCATCACCCCTCTCTTTCGCACGAGAGTTTCAAAAGAATGGGAAACGGTAGTTCGATTGAATTGAGAACCGAGGCCTCTGTGCTGCAGACTACGCCTGAAGTAAGTCAAGGCCTGTCCGTCGCATACCACGGAAAAAAAGACTTAAGGTCGATCATCGATAATGCGATGAACCACTCTAGGCCCGAGACAGTAATCATCGTTCCAGCCTACCGTGAACCAGAAGGCATCAGGTTGACATTAAACGAAATAAATGTTAACCTGAACGGAGCGAAACTACTTGCGGTGGTCAGAGATGATGGAGATGAAACGCTCCGTTACGCATCAACCCTAGCTTCCGATACAATCATTCAAACGTCCAAAGGGAAAGGGAAGGCCTTCACAGAGGCACTCCGACACATACGTAACAACGGCGGCCCGCCCTCCAACGTCGTTCTGATCGATGCTGATGGAACATACCCCGCCGACAAGATAGATCCCATGCTCAGAATCCTAAGGGAAAGGCCAGAAGTTGGCATGGTTCTGGGAAACCGGTTTGGGGTGCCCAACGGTAACGGATACGCCATTTTCAATCCCTACTATGTGGGAAACAGATTGCTCGCCATGGCCCACCGAATGATCAATGGTGTAGGCCTGGAGGACCCACTTACGGGTCTGCGCGCCATACGATACAGTCTTATCGATGGATGGGAGCCCAGCGCGAAGGGCTTCGATTTAGAAGCGGAATTGAACCACAGAATTGCCAGCGAAGGCGGCTCGATTTGCGAGATACCGGTGACCTACCGGCACCGGGTCGGAGAAAAGAAGCTCAGAATTCACCACGGATTCGGGATACTACTTCGAATGCTCAGGTGCTTCGGACCCCGTCGTATCTTTCATCGTTCGGGCTAGGGCCCCATTGGCAGCCCGATTTATGCATGAGCCTCGCGAATCCATCTACGAATATCAACACCCTCACAAGAATCTGACCCTGAGCCATAATTCCATTATGCAAGGAAAGCTAGGTCGAGGTGCACCTTCGCATTCCTCGTGAAACCTTGGTAAGGCTATTCAATGTCTCGATTTCTTGACCGACTAGACTCGGAGATCTCGCATTTGAGATTGTGATTTTCTGTGAGAATACTCGCCTCGATGTTCCATCCTAAGGGTTTCTGGCCCTACACAGGATCAGAACGCAGGTTTTGCGCTATTAGCCAACAATGGAAAGAAATGGGAGTGGATGTTCTTGCGCTCGAACCGGATCCCATCGCGAAAAACAGTATCGAAGCGGGGTACACCCCATTGCTGGTTGCCGTCTCGGAAAGTTCGTTGGCGCGCCAAGGGTCCTCTTGGCTCGTTCGCGCAGTGAAACGAGGCGTTCAGGCAGCACACGAAACCCCCTTTGACATTGTCTACTCGACCAATAATAACATCTTCAACTTGGCCGTGAGCTTCACACTAGCTAAAATCCTTGCATTACCCTGTATTGGAGTGGTGCATCACCTAAGGTGGGTTGACTATCGTGAGCCTCTCGAGAGACTCCAAGCTGGGAAGCTCGACGCTTCTCGGTTCTTCAAGTTCCTTAGAGACGAAGGGGTCAGCATCGGAGGATCTTTAACGCGTTTAGCCGGTGGATACGTCGAATCGAAGCTTCTTCCAAGATTTGATGGATTCATAGTAGTGAGTACGCCGGTCGCGGGTCAGCTTGGCACGCTAGTTCAACCGAGTAGGATATTCGTTGTAGGGAACGCGCCGTACAATGCGAAATCCAGTGTACTGCCTATTGGTGACTCGAACATGAGTGCCTTGTTCGTTGGACGAATAGACGAGGGGAAGGGTGTCGCGGAGTTGTTGAACGCCTGGGAGCATGTTGTCGTCCAATGCCCCCTTGCTCATCTCGACATAGTAGGCGATGGTTCTCTCCGAAGACGAATGATTTCAGAAGCCGGCCGCCGCGGACTGGACAAACATCTACGGTTCAGGGGTTTCCTCGACGACTCTGAAGTCGCGAACCTACAATCCCAAAGCAGGTTTTTCATCTCTCTTAGCCGGACAGAAGGATTTGGTATGGCGTTAGCTGAAGCGCTTGCAGCCGGTCTTCCGGTAATAGCTTGGGATACTCCTCCCCTGCGCGAGATTTTTGGGGCTTGTCCCGCTGTGTTCCTCTGCCACCAAGGAAACATCAGGGAAATTGTTGCGGCGTCTGTCAAACTTTTGACAATTGGTGAAGAGCACTGGAGTGCGCTCTCGAATCAAGCATCGAGTTATTCCAGCCGTTTCTCTTGGGCTGAGGCAGCACGGAAAGAGCTTCGTGTACTAGAGAAGGTAGTGAAGGGGTCTCAATCCAACCGCTAAACCCTTGGGACATTGTTCTGACCTCGGCTGAATTCATAGCAGTTGCAACGCTTCTAGGCAATCCTGTTCGGCGATTCTTGTTTCGAACAGAAAATGCAGACTCACTCAGTCGGATGGAGGTAAGTTGGATCATGTCTCTGACGACTGGTGTAGCAATGCTCGCATTGATACTCCTCTGGCTGGGGCTTTACCCCGGTCTGATAATTCCCCCTCTAGCTTGGGGTCTTTTGGCCGCGGCCCTTACCTCCAATGTGTTGTTGTATCGGACACACCTTCTTCACTTGCGCCCCGATATGGGGGCTGCTAGAAAGAAATTGGCTAACTTTAGAGGTCAATGGTTCGTTCTTGTCTTTCTGGCAATACTAGCAATTCAGATGTCTCCCCTTGTCGGTCTCTGGGTGACCCCAGGTGACGACGCGAAGCTATACTCTTTGATCTCGCTTAGAATTGTTGAGAGCCAGGGCATACCGAAGGACTGGGGAGCATTTGCTAGCCCGTCGTGGTATACTGAATATACGCATCTACTTCTTCCCGGATTTTCCTTGGAGGTTGCATTTCTGAACTTTCTTGTCGGAGCGGGCATACCCAGTACGGTCTCTGTGATTGCAAGCGTATTTCGATCACTAACCGCGGCAACACTGTACGTGCTTGTTTGGACTATGACCAAGCGAAAGATGCCTTCCATGTTTGCTATGGCCGTCTACGGACTCGTCATCGTCGAGCCAACGTTTGGATGGTTTACTTGGGGTGGGATGGCCGAACTCGCTGCCATCGCATTACTCCCAATCACAGCGACTGGAACCTATCTACTATCCATCAACCTGCACACGTCTTGGAGACTGACTCTATGGACCGCAATTCTGATAGCTGGAATGAGCTTACTTCACCCCTTCAGTTTCTTCTACTACCTTGCATTTCTAATCGCGCTCAGTTCACTCCTTCTTTTCAAGCGGCGTCTTTCTCACGGACTTCACATTTGGCTACCTACGATTCTAGGCCTTGCAATCGCGTCCGGACCGATATTGAACGCCTTCACTCAAGAAATGGCTGTTTCCCAAGGTTATTCGGTAGCTAATCCCGCATGGACCCCAACACTTAGTCTTTCCATGTCAATTCCAGTGGCCCTATTCAGTCTGGTTTCCAGGTTTACAACGGTCTATGGATTTGCCGCCTCCACGATGCTAATTCTCGGGCTTGGAGGGCTGATTGCCGCCCGAGGATTCTTTCGATCTGAAAAAAAGGTCCTGGGACTTCTCTCCGCGTGGTATCTGCTGATGTTTGCATTGCACGAGAACAACCCGAACGGGCTATTCGTGATCCCCTTCCCCCTATGGTATCGAGTAGACTCCAACCGGACCTTTGGCATCACTTCAATGATTACTGCAGTTGCTGTTAGTTTGTTCGCAGAGTATTGGGTTCGAAACGCCCTATCAGGCTGGCGCATTGCTCTCAACTCAGCACCTAGGAGTCTGAGGGTACTGGTGAGACGCGACTGGAAGAGGTTTGCCGTCGCCGGCCTTCTAGTCTTCATTATCTTGGCTCAAGTGCTCACTAACACAGGTGTGATTCTTGGAGCACGGTCCGCGTCTCCAGTAACAGCGGACGATATTGTGGCTTTCAACTGGATTAGAACTCAAACAGCCGCCAACGCTACCTTCTTCGTTAACTTTGCGGATGCGGGGTCTTGGATACCTATCTATGCCGATCGGAAAATCATCATGCCTTTTGGGATTGTGACGAATAATTCATTGCTGGCAAACTATACGGCGGTAGTATTGTCGTTCGAGTCGAACCCTTCTTCTTCTAAAGATCTTCAATTTCTGAGGACCTTTAATGTGACGTACATTTATTCGGGTCCAGCACGAATCTACGGTCGACCTGGGTTTGATCCGAATAGGATCATTGCGGCAGGACTGTTCAGAGAGGCGTATCATCAGGGCGATGTTTGGATATTTCAAATGTGATAGAGCATACTTGGTTCGATGGCAATCCTCATCTTGCAAGCAAGCGAAAGCGCTCTTGTGTAATCCTACTAGGATTCGAGGTCAGCGGGGTTCCGTGTCATGGGGTTGGAGGTCAGAGTTCGAATTGGCGTATCCAGTTTTGTCGCGCACTGAACGTTATTTGGGTCAGGTATGATCGAATAGTTGGCTCATGACTCAGTTGCCTTTAGGAAGCCCTGAAACATGAGGGTGCTAATAATAAGCGACACCGTTGAGTTTTCGGGAGCAGAGGAGGCCACTCTCAATTTGGCGCGTATATTGTCGCGCCAAGAAAATGTTGAGGTGAAGCTGTGCTCAACGCGATTTGAGGATTCAAGCGTTGCGCGGCTTCCTTTCGAGAGTTCTGTACGCATCGCCAGGAACAAGCCTGGCCGTGTCGAGGAATTGTACGGCTCGTTGGCGAATCCCGCGAGTCTTCTCCGGGTGGTGCAGCATTGTGTAGACGTGGCGGAAGATTTTCAACCCGACATTGTCCACAGCGGCATCTTTCTCAGCGTCGTTCCTAGTTTCATCGTAGGTCGCAAATTGAACGTCCCTGTCGTCGCCCATATTCACGACTACCGACTGCTTAGCATGACTGATATGCCGTTTCTCCGAGGATCCGTGTTTATGCCGTCCTACTCGAACGAACTCGGCAATTACTTGCGAATGGTAAACCTTTACAGAGCGTTCTTTGGGATTGGCCTCAGACGTTCTCTCCTTTTTCTTTACAACAGGTGTGACCTCATCTTAGCCGTCTCGAATTTTGTAAAGAACTCAATGTCAAGATTCCTAAGGCCGCCGTTACGGGTTTTGTATAACGCCGGATTCGACCTTGCCCATGGGAAGACCGGGAAGAAGAAATCATCCAAGCCCACTCTACTTTTTTGCGGCAGGTTATCATTAGCCAAGGGTTTTCCATTGTTCTTGGATGCCGCGGATCTGCTCTTGAAGAAGATGGACGTTGAAATCCATGTTGCTGGAAGCGGAGATCTTACTCCTCTGGCCATTAAATTTGTGGAGGCCCACAAAGACGTGGCCTATTTTCACGGGTTCTTGAGGAATGGGAAATTCTACGATCTTGTTTCGCAATCCCACCTAACGCTGCATCCGTCACTGTCGCCGGAACCGTGTCCTCTATCTGTAATCAAGTCGGTTAATCTTGGAACCACGGCGATGGCCTCGAATCGAGGAGGTCTATCCGAGCTTCTACCTTCGAGGTACCTATTCGAGCCAACAGCCATCAATATCCGAAATAAGGTTCTGCAGTTCTTTGAGAAACCAGAGGATTATCCTCCGTCGTTAGCGATCGACGTGGACGGAGATTCCATCGCTCGACAACTCCTTTCGACTTACGACAGTGCAACGCGAGGTCGCTCCGAACGCTCCACGAGAACTTTGGCATAGAAAACCAGCGGAAAATGAAGGATAACGATTCTCGCGAGCACACGCTATCCAAAGGGAGGCTTCAAAAGGCTTAATGCCTCGGGAAGGGAGACTCGGTCCCTCCAACGAACTAGGGCTGTTTCATGTTTTCAGAACCTGAATTGTGGTCTTCAATTTCTTTCAACGGAGGCTTAGGCTTCTGAATATGGCTTTGAGATGGAGAGATGGGTTTTAGTTTGGCTGGCATGGTTTGAAGGTCAGCAACTTTGGGCGGCGAGGCCGGAGGTTGTGGAGAGTGCTTTGGTGTCTTCCGTGGGTGGGCCCTCTTTTTCACTGAGACTTCCGGTTCTTGGAGCGTTCGTATTCGTTTCATTCCGAGGTAAAGATAGGTTGCTATTGAAGCTGAGGAGATCCCGAAGGTAACGCTGAGAATTGGGACCAATACCGGGGAAAGACTGTCCACGTATGTCTGGAAGTAGATATTGTTCAGGTAGGTCGAGTAAAGCCACCCTGCCAGAGACACGATTACCCCCAGTTCCACAATGATGATGAGCCAAGCTTTCTTCGGGAAATTCCACCATGTCAGGTAGTCTATATCTGAGACCTCCAGAACAGTCTCCTGAAAGACACGTCGTTAGCTGGAATTAAGGCGAGGTGTTACTCGGCAGAGGAGTTCCAAGCGGTCGGTGCTCGCTAGACTGAACTCGCGAGGCTTGACCTTGTCGCCGACTATCGTTTATGACAGCTCGAACACCTTGAAGGACGGCTAGACCAAGGATTCCGATCAGAGCTACATGGCCCAACGTTATCAGGGTCAGAGCCCTCCTTGAAAACGCGAAGGCCGTGAGCGGGATGTTGTTGTCCCCCGCAAATAGAAGGGTCAATGTGACAATGGAAACCATTGGGATCGCGAGATAGATACCTTCTCGGTGAGACTGGGTCACAAGCTTGTAGTCTCCGTTAAGAAAAGCTACGACTAGAACGAGTCCGAGAGCGCCAACCTCGAGAGTGGTATCAGCGGGACTCGGCAACCCTAGGCTTATTCCAAACTCGAAATTTGAGAGTGGATAGAGAGGGGGAATCGTTCCAACTATCGAGTCCGCAACTAAATGGCAGAGAATCCCTGCTGAGAAAGCTAGTCCGAGACCCTTGAATCTATTGACGAGAACCGCGCAGATAGGCAACAGAATAATCAATGAATGGGTATAGGTGTGGTGTTGAATCAGCGGTTTGAAATAAATATCAAAGTCCGGGAGAACTCCCGCCAGCAGAGCCAGGTAGGCTGGGATGCTGACTTTGACTTGCCTGCCCGTAAGCTTGGAGAAGATATAGCTCCAGGAGCTGTGTCCGAGAAGAAACACGACTTATTTCGTTCCGTTTCCGGCTGTCAATTGCCCCGCAAGTTCAGGCCATGGAGACGGCGATTTTCATTGACTCGGCTAGATTGAGGTACGTACTTCGTCGTCAAATGGCTTTTCGAGAAGTTTTTCCTCTTTGTACCATTGCATGAATGACTCAATCCCTTTTTCGAGAGATACCTTAGGTCGATATCCGAGAACTTTCATAGCCTTCTTAATATTTGCATAGCTAGCTCTAACCTCCCCATGCTTTGGGGGCACGTGATGAATCTCGGATTTCGACTTTCCCATGTTGGAGAAGATGGTTGCGAGTTTGTTTATAGTTGAAGGCATTCCCGTTCCGATGTTAAACGTATGACCGATAGCCCGATCGATTTGCAAGGCGTTTGCTATTGCACCGGCGACATCAGAGACATGTACGAAATCCCTTGTCTGCTCTCCGTCTCCGTATACTGTCAAGGGTCTTCCTATCAAAAGCCCCTCTGCGAATTTTGTCATTACCCCGGCGTAGGGTCCTGGCGAGCTGCCGGGTCCGTAGACATTCATAAGACGTAGAATCACTGTCTTCAGGCCGTGGGTTTCACCGTACGCATTGACATAGGCTTCCCCTGCTTCCTTGGTAGCCCCGTAAAGATTTGAAGGATTTGATCGGGAATCTTCTTTGAAAGGAAGAATCAGGCCATTTCCATAGACAGCCGCAGACGAAGCGAAGATCACTTTCTCCACAGAGTGTTTCGAGCAGGATTCCAAAACGTTCAAGGTTCCTTCCACGTTTACTCTGTGCACCAAGAGGGGTTCCTCTATTGATCGGGCAACGCTAACAACGGCGGCTAGATGAACGACAGCGTCTGCACCGGCAATGGCCTCATCGATCTTCCCCGGGTCTAGTATGCTACCCCTTATGAATCTGAATTTCGGGTTTTTCAAGTGTTGGCTAGCGTTGGCAAGCCGACCGGAGGAAAGATCATCTAGCACAGTGACCTCGGTTCTGGAGATCATGGCGTCGACAAAATTGCTCCCAATGAACCCGAGCCCCCCGGTGACCAAGATTCGTTTCATGCGGTAACCACCCCAGTCGCAAATTCATTCTCCTAAAAAGCACATTATTATCTTCGCGATCTTGTTTCAGATCAGTTCGTCATGTTCTGGAAACGTGCGATTGTGCCAGCGCGTGCGAGGAACCGAATAATCGAAGGGTTTCCCCTCGCCGACATTCTCACCGTTCCACTTGCATGGATGATGGATGCTCTATGTAACACCAGGATAAAATAGAGCTAGAAGGCGGGAGCAGGTCGGTAATAGGCGCTTGCAGACACTCGTACGAGAGTCGATTGAGGGTGTTCTGCTTTTTCACATAACTCTTAAAGCGGCAATTTGCGGAGCCAAGCTAAGTGTTGAGTCGCGTGTACCTATAGGGTCTGATCGATGATTATTTCCGTCCGCCATATTTCTGATTTCCTGAGGACACGTGCCGGTCGATTCCTTGGTCTAGGCCAAGACCCGTCCATCCTGGCGGGAAGGGGGACTAGGACGGGGCTCTTCGTCTCGGGAGCCTTCCTGGTAGCTGTTGGGCTGCTGATCATTCTGTTTTTCGGTCCGTTTGCAGTTCTTGCTATTCCTTTGCTCCTCTTCGGAGGGTTCAACTTACTTAATTCGAGAAGAACAGGCTTGTCACTCTCGCGCTCGAATGCGCTCTCGCTAGCAGGGCATCTTACGGCTATTGTAGTTCTCTATCTCTTCCTTACTAGGATACTTCTACTCACTTACATGACGGATAGCATTGTGGGTTCGTACATGGGTGTCTTGAAAGTTCTGTCGCTTCAAAACCCCTACGGCTACTCTATCAAGCCCTTTCTGGACCAATTCAGCTTCCCCCCCTCCTTTTATACGCCCAGAATAGACGGCTCGTTCGAGTTTCACCTCAACTATCCTGCTCTGAACTTCCTCTCGCTTCTTCCCCTCTACGCGGCAGGTCTTCACGATCTACGTGATGGAGTCTTTGTGTTCCACATCCTATCCGTTCTTTTGATCTTCGGGCTTGTCCCGTCCCGACAGAAAGCATTGAGTCTCGTCCCGTTCGTGTTCTTTCCCGCCTTAGTTGCAGCAAGCTGGACGGACAGCGTCTGGGCATTCTTCCTCGTCGGGGGCGCAATACTATGGTATAGAAGCCGAAACCTTGGGCTCTTGATGGCCGGTTTAGCCGGAGCTACAAAACAGATCGCCCTCGTCGCTGCTCCCTTCCTTCTGATTCGCCTCTGGCAGGAATCTCCCAACTCAAAACTCAGGAACACACTCGTAGGAGCCGGCGTCGTCGCGGTAGGCTTCCTCGTCCCTAACATTCCATTCATGCTCTCCTCGCCTGCCCAGTGGTGGGCTGCTACCATTGCGCCGTACTTCCCCGGCGGCGCCGCTCAAGTTCCCGGCGGTATCGGGCTCTCCGAGATTCTCCTAGACCTTGGACTTGCTCCTCCCCCCCTCTTCTTCGTCGCTCTAATGGGCATAGCCGGCGTAGGTTCGCTCTACCTATACTCGACCCGCTTCTCGAATTATCATGTTCTTCTACTATCGATCTTTTCCGAACTACATCTTCTACTGGGCTTTTCCTCTGGCTTTCGAATTCTTCAAGAATAGACCCGCCATATCCATCTGGCGCTTTTCACCGTTCCACGGCACACCATGGCACCCGTCCATCAGCTCAACCCTTCGATCCGTCCCAGTCCGGTTGAGGGTTCCCCTAGTTGCTGGCCTCTTGCTCACGACAGTATTTGTCGGAGCATTCGGAGCGTATGTCTCAAGTCCTCCAGCCTCTAGAGTCGAGGTTCGAATTAATTCCGCAGCCGACTTCGATGGAATAGGAGCGGCGACCCAGCTAAACGTTACACTGGACAATCTGACTCCCAAACCTATCGTCCCATCGTTCTTCGTCAAATGGAACTTTCTCCCGTTTCTCTGGGCCTCGAACTCGAACCAGAGCCTCGCACCGTCGACAAGCGCTTCATATCTCGTTACAGCTACA
>Ga0209236_1002529_pt1 | contig 11199 bp, 10 predicted proteins | sample GraSoi013_1_40cm_FD_185819 | JGI IMG/M metagenome (GOLD analysis project Ga0209236, IMG submission 185819) | Grasslands soil microbial communities from the Angelo Coastal Reserve, California, USA - Sample 09_27_2013_1_40cm (SPAdes) (version 2) | ecosystem: Environmental > Terrestrial > Soil >... | reverse complement strand
GCGCGGCGAGGAACAGCACGCCGGCGGCCTTGAGAGGTCCCGCGTTCTCGAGACCCGTGGCCACGATGATGGCGTACACGCTGCAGAACAGGAACCACTGGGACCACTCCACCCGGCGGGACGCGTCGTCCGCCGGGCGCTGCGTCTTGAGCGGCGGCAACAGCAGGATCACCACGACCGGCCCGACCAGCACGCCCATCATGTGGTTGGTGGCGGTGAGGGCCAGCAGGTACACGATCAAGAGCAGGTAATGGTCGTGCGCTTCGCCGGGCGGCTGGTCGTCCCAACGCAGGATCAGCCACAGCACCAGGGCGACCGAGAGCAGCGACAGCGTGTACACCTTCTCGTTCACGACCGACTGGTTCCACACGGTGAACGCGGTGGCCGAGCAGATCGCGCCCGCCAGCGCGGCGAGCCGCCGCGGCCACATGGCCGGCACCCACGCCCGCAGCAAGCGCTCGCCCACCAGGAACCAGCACCCCGCCGCGACCGCGCTCGTGACGGCAGCGAGCAAGTTGATCCGCATCGCGTACCCCGCCGCCAGGGGCAGCAAGCCCCAGACGTGCGCCAGGATCGTGAACAGCGGGTTGCCGGGCGGATGCGGGATGCCCAGCACGTACGCCGCGGCGATGTACTCGGAGGTGTCCCAGAACTGCGTCGTCGGCGCGAGCGTCACGACGTAGAGAATCAAGGCGCCGAGCGACACGAGCGCGGCCATGAGGTACGGCGGGGCCTCGGGCGCCCGCCCTTCTCCGACGACGGGCGACGGAGCGACCACCCGCTCGGTCACCGGAAGCTTCACCGCTTGCTGTGCGTGGCTCATGCGCGTCCTCAGTTAATTGCCGGCGGCGCGCCGCTCGGCGGGCAGCGCGTACGTCGTGTTCGCGAGGATCGCGTCGCGCAGCTCACCCGCTCGGGCCGCGAGCGCCGGCTCCCGATCCCGCAGCACCGCCGCGATCGTATCGTACACGAAGGCGTAGCCGAACAGACTGTTCTGGGACGGGACGTCCACCCAGCCGCGCGGCCGGGGTCGGGCCGCGGTCTCACCACCCGAGTACACACCGAACACCAACGCGCGCGTCCGTGGAATGTTCACGAACCCTCGGCCCGGCAGGAGCCGCACGGTGTCGCTCGGCGTGAGCGGCTGGGGCACCATGCGGCGCACCAACCCTTCGCCCACCAGGTAAGGGGAAAACCCCAACTGGTCCGCGTAGTTGCCCGTGGAGGTGGAAAAATAAATGGGGCGCTTGCCCAGCCGGTCCTTGATGATCTGCAACACCGCCAGGTCCGAGCGCTCGAGGTAGGGACGCCCCAACGCGCGGGGGTCGACCGTGACCTCAATCGGCCCGAGGTAGCCCGTGATCGGCTGCGCCAGGGGAGTGTACGGCGGCAGGGTGTCCGCGGGCTCACGCAGATAGTATCGGTTCATCCAGGGCGTCGTCGGCCGGGGCCAGCGCCGGTCGCCGAACATGGCCGGGGCGGACCGGGGCTCGAACGTCGGGGGAGCCCGGCGCTGCAACTGGCGCAGGTACCAGTCGGTGTTGGCGAGCGACAACACCAGCACGTTCACGTCCCGGCGTACACCCTCCACCTCCTGCGCATACCACAATGGGAACGTATCGTTGTCGCCGGCCGTAACCACGAGCGCGTAGGGGTCGAGCGACTGCAGCACATCGCGCGCATAGTCACGAGCCATCGTCTCGCCGGCGCGCGAGGCGGTGAGGCGATTGCCGAGCAGCGGCACGAGCGCGACGAGCAGCACGGGGGTGCACACCGCCCAGCGCCGCGCGGCGCGCGGCTCGCGGGCGCTCAGGCCGTTCTGGAGCCACTCCATCAGCGCCGCGAGGCCCATTCCCACCCAAATCCCCCACACCGCAAACGACGCGATGAAAAAATAGTCCCGCTCCCGCACCTCGTGCTCGAGGCCCGGGGCGTTGTAGGGCTGTGAGAACCCCCACTTGAAGTTCAGGTAGAAGACGAGCGCCACGGTGAGCGTGATCATGAGCGTCGTCATTGCGAGCGCGGCACGCCGCTCGGCGCGCCACTGCCGCCGTGCGCCCGCCAGGCCGAGCGCCGCGAACGCCACCGCCAGGAAGCGCTGCCCCGCCGCGTCCCAGTCGTGGCCGAACTGCCACGTGAAGTACTGCACGTAGTTCAAGAGCTGCTGTCCGTAGAGCACGAGCGTGTGGCCGGGGTTGTCCGGGCCGGGCAGATACATCGGGTTGGCGAACATCGACGGCTTTCCGAACTGCGTGCGTGCGAGGACGGCCTGGAGGGCTTGCCACGTGGTCGGCTCGCCCTCGTTCAAATAGGGATCGAAGTGCGCGCGGATCGGCATGAAGAGGTCAACGCTCGTCCCGACCGCCGCGACGAGCGCTGCCGCGATGAGGAAGCGCGGCCGCAGCAAGGCCCGGGGGTCGGTCGCCAGGACGTAAACCAGCACCGCGGGCGCGGCCAGCACGCCCATCAGGTGGTTCGTCGCCGTGAGCGCGAGCAGGTACACGATCAGCACGAGCTGACGGTCGCGCCGGGCCGCCGCCGGCTGATCGGCCCAGCGCACCGCGAGCCACAGCACGAGCGCGATCGAGAGCACGCTCACCGTATAGACCTTTTCGTTCACCACCGACTGGTTCCACACCGTGAACGCCGTCGCGCTGACCATCACGCCCGCAGCCGCGGTGAGGCGCCGCAGCCAGATGGGTGACACGATCGGGCGCAACCAACGCTCCGCGATCAGGAACCAGAACCCTGCGGCCGCCGCGCTCGTCGCCGCGGCGAGCAGGTTGATGCGCTGCGCGTAGTCGGCGCCGAGCGGGAGCAGCCCCCACGCGTGCGCCAGCAGGATGAAGAGCGGGTTTCCGGGGGGATGTGGAATGCCGAGCGCGTGCACGGCGGTGATGTACTCCGAGGCGTCCCAGAATTGCGTCGTCGGCGCGAGCGTCACGACGTAGAGGATCAGCGCACCCAGGGCGACGACCAGGGCGGGGACATAGGGAGGACGCTCGGCGTCGCAGTATGGCGTGAGTTGGTCGCGCATGCTCGTCATGTCGGTTAGTGCCGGAATTGCCGGACGCCCGTCACCACCATCGCGAGGCCGTGCCGATCGGCGGCCGCGCTCACCTCGGCGTCCTTGACGGACCCGCCGGGCTGGATGATCGCGCGCACCCCGGCGCGGGCTGCCTCTTCTACCCCGTCGGGGAACGGAAAGAACGCGTCGGAAGCTAACACCGCACCCGCCGGATCGTGGCCTTGCTGGCGCGCCTTGTGGACCGCGAGAAACGAGGCGTCCACCCGCGACATCTGCCCGGCGCCGATGCCGATCGCGGCCTCGCGCTTGGCGAGCAGGATCGCGTTCGACTTGACCGTCCCGACGGCCGCCCAGGCGAACCGCAGGTCGGTCCATTCCGCCTCGGTGGGAGAGCGCCGCGTGACGACCTGCCACTCCGTCTCGGCCGCCGCCCGGGCGGGTCGGGAGCGCTCCTGCACGAGGAAGCCGCCGCGGATCCGCTTGTAGTCCCAGCCCGGCGGGTCCGGATCGGCGGCGAGCCGGATGACGCGCAGGTTCTTCTTCTCCCGCAGGACGCTCAACGCGTCATCCCGGAAGGCGGGGGCGACCACCACCTCGACGAACAGCTCACGCATCGCCTCAGCGGCGGCGCGGTCCAGCCCCGAGTTGAACGCGATCACCGACCCGAAGGCCGACGTGCGGTCGGTCGCGAGTGCGCGCTCGTACGCTTCGGCGGGCGATGCCGCACGGCGTCGTGTGCTTGATGATGGCGCACGCCGCGCGGTCCGAGCCGCTCCACGGCGCCACCGCGGCGAGCGCGGCGTCCACGTCGAGCAGGTTGTTGAACGAGAGCTCCTTGCCGTGCAGTTGCTCCAGGTCGCGGATGCCGGGCTCGTCGACGGCGTACAGCGCGGCCGCCTGGTGGGGGTTCTCTCCGTAGCGCAGCTCCTGGCGGCGCTCCAGCGCCAGCGTAATCCGCTCGGGCCAGCCGGGCCGGTCCCGGACCAGATAGCCGTGGATCGCCGCGTCGTACGCGGCGGTGTGCGCGAATACTTTGGCGGCGAGCGTGCGACGCAGCTCCGGGGACCCCGGGCTCCCCGGGCTTGCGCCCGGGGTCAGTACGCCTGCCTTCAGGGCGGTGATCACCACGGGATAATCATCTGGGTCCACCACCACGATCACGTCCTGGTGGTTCTTGGCTGCGGAGCGCAGCATCGCCGGGCCGCCGATGTCGATCTGCTCGATCGCCTGCTCGAACGTCGCGCCTGGTCGCGCGATCGTGTCGCGGAACGGGTAGAGATTGACCGCCACGAGATCGATCGGCGTGATGCCGTGCTGCTGGAGCGCCGCGCGGTCGCCGGCATGACCGCGCCGCGCCAGTAGGCCGCCGTGCACCTTGGGGTGCAGCGTCTTCACCCGCCCGTCCATCATCTCGGGGAACCCGGTGACCTGCTCGATGGGGAGGACCGGCACGCCGGCGTGGCGCAGCGTATCCGCCGTGCCGCCGGTGGACACGATCTCGCACCCGAGCGCCACCAGCTCGCGAGCAAACTCAACGACGCCCTGCTTGTCCGAGACCGACAGCAGTGCTCTCACCAGGTCTCGGCCACCGCCTGGATCATGTCGGCGAGGCTCACGACATCGCGCAAGTCCACGACCTCGGCGGGAGAGTGGGAGTAGCGGAGCGGCCAGCCCATGGCGACGTCGACGACGCCGTACGGCGTGAAGACGGAGCCGTCGTTGCCCCCGTTGGTCGTGCCGATCTGGAGCTTCACGCCCCGCGCGCGGGCGACTTGGACGAGCGAATCGACGTAGGCGGGAGGCGTGATGGACGAGTTGTCGAGCGCCCGTGCGACCGCGCCTTGGCCGATCGGCGCCACCGCGAAGTTCGGCAGCTCCAGCGGCGAATCGGCGGAGACGAAGGTGTCGATGGCGTGCACCCGCCGCGGCGCGGTGCCGAGCGCGGCGGCCGCCCCCTGCGCGCCCTCGAGGCCGATCTCCTCCCGCGTGCTGAACACGAACACGACCTGATGCTTGAGCGCGGCCCGGTCCAGGTGCCGCAGCGCGAGCAGCTGCGCGGTGCAGCCGACTCGGTCGTCGAAGGAGCGGCCCGTGGCTCGGGTGCCCGCGAGCCGCATGAATTGCTTGGGCATGGTGACGGTGGTCCCCGGGCTCACGCCCCGGGCTAGGGTCGTCGCGCGCGACGTCGTGCCAAGGTCCACCCGCAAGGGCGGGGGGGTGTGGCGCGTGGCGCCCGAGTCCCGCGGCATGAACACACCCGGGACGTCGCCCTTGTCCGTGTGCACCAGCGCCGGTTGCGCTTCGAACAGGGAGCCGAAGAAGCCGCCGCGGGTCTGCAGCTCGAGGGACCCGTCGTCCCGGATGTTCGTGACGGTAAACCCGATCTCGTCCAGGTGCGCGACGAATACGACGAGCGGGTCGCCTCTGCCGACCCGCACCCAGAGATTGCCGGCAGTGTCGGTCTCGGTTTGCGCCCACGCCGGCAGCAGCCGCTTCACCGCGTCGCGCACGGGCCCCTCGGCGCCGGAAACGCCGTAGGCTTCGACGAGAGTGGAGAGAACCGTTTGCGCTTCCGCGACCCTGGGGCCGTCCTGCCCACACAGCGAGGCCCACAGCAGCAGCGTCCCCAGCGCGCCCAGCCCGAGGGCCCTCATCTTGCCTCCATCCACGCGACGAGCCGCTTCGCGAGCGCCTCGGCGTCCTTGAGTGACACCGTCTCCACCGCCGTGTCGGTGTAGCGAGTGGCGAGGACGAGGGTGTCGGCGGCGGCGCCCCCCCGCGCCCCGCGCCCGCCGCCGATCACCAGCGCCTGGTCGAAGGGGCCCTGGAGGCGCTGCACGGCCTGGAGTCCGGTGGTGGTGTACAGGCTCCGGACGGTGAACGCTGCCACGACGCTGCCGCGGACTGTGGGCTTGGCCTGGAGAGCGGCCGCGAGCGCCGCGCACGTGGCGCGTCGCCCCGCGGCGGGCGCGGCGAGGAGACGATCGCCGTAGAGATGCGGGCGCTTTGCGAGCGACACGGGCGCGAGCATGTCGATCGCGAGCGCGCGAGCCTCCGCTGCCGATGCAGCGCCCACGTCGACGTAGGCGTTGTCCACCGTGAAGATCGGATCGGGCGTACCCGATCCGATGCGGCCGCGCGTCAGGTGGGTCGATCTCACGGCGCCGACCCCGGGCACGGCGCCGCGCGCACCGAACACGGTCACCCGCTGGCCTTCGAGCTGTTGGTCGAACAGCGGCTGGGGCGGCGCTCCCACCCGCCGCAGCGTGAGATAGCCGTCGGCGGTGATGTTGCCGACCACGTAACCCACTTCGTCGAGCGCGCAGGCGACCAGTCGTTTCGGCGCTCCTGTGCCGAAGCTGACGGTCACGTTACCCGTGCGGTCGCGTGTGCTCCCGGGGACGAGGGTGAGCAGCGTGTCGGTCATCGCCTGCTCGAGCCCGGTGACGGCGGTCATGCTGGCGAAGCGGACCGCCAGCGGGTCGACGGTCTGGGCGGACAGATGGAACGATGGAAGGATGGAAAGCGAAAGCAGCGCCAACCGCAATCTGGTCATGCCTCCCCTTTCCCTCGTTCCCTCGTTCCCTCGTTCTGCGCGAGTGTCACCGTCGCCTCGCTGGCGGCGCGAAAACCGATGTCGTCCGCGTACAGTCGCAGGGGAGTTCGCGGCACCCCCCGCTGCGCCAGCTCCAGTGCGACCAGCGGCAGCAAGCGATGCTCCACCTTGAGCACGCGTGCAGCGAGCGTGTCGGGCGTGTCCCCGGGACGCACCGGCACGGGCCACTGGGCGATGATCGGCCCGCGGTCGTATTCCTCGTCCACGTAGTGAACCGTCGCCCCCGAGATCGCGGCGCCGCTCGCGAGCACCCGCTGGTGCACGCGGCGCCCGTACATGCCGGGGCCGCCGAAGGCGGGGAGCAGCGCCGGATGGATATTAATCATCCGGAGCGCAAAGCGGGCGACTGCCGCGGGCGGCACCCGCTTGAGGTAGCCGGCCAGGACGACGAGCTCCGCGTCGCCCAGGCTGGTGATGACTTCGGCCGCGTCGGCGGGGTGGGACAGCACAGTGGCAGGCACGCCCCGCTGGCGGGCCCGCTCGAGCGCGCCGGCATCCGGGCGGCTCGACACGACGCGTGCGACTCGCGCGACTCCCGAATCCGCGAGCGCGTCGAGCAGAGCCAGCAGGTTCGTGCCGCCGCCCGAGACGAGCACGGCGAGGCGGACCGGGGGGGGCGTCACCGCGGGCAGGGGTTGAGCGACTTGGGCTTCGCCCCGACGCTCACGCTCAGCGAGAATGGGCCCGTCGCGAACTTGTCGGTGCTGGTGACGACGATCGTATAATCTCCGGTCCGCGGCAGTCGCACCGTCAGCCGCGCGTTACACCGGCCGCCCGAGTCGTCGTCCTGCGGCGGGCGGTCGAGTCCCGGGCCGAGCAGGAACTCGTACGCGTCGAACGCGTCGGAGGTGAGGTCGATCGTGACGATCTCGCCGGCGGCGCCGGCGAGCTTCCACGGCTGGGCGTAGGTGCTCTCGGCCGCGAGCACGACGTCGCGGGCTCCGAGCGAGTCCCGGATCGTGGCCCCGGGCGCGATCGCCCCCTTGAGCGTGGGCGGCGCGGGCGGCGCGGCGGGAGGAAGCGGGGACGGCTTGTGCTGCGCCGTGAGCGAGCAGGGGACGGGCAGCATCAGGAGTGGCAGCGCCGCGAGGGCGCGGACCTTGAATCCCGTCCGTGTGCGCTCCATGTCGTTCCGCAATCTGCCGCTGCTATTCCCCCTGCACAATCCGGTCGACCGCGGCGCTCAAGTCCGGCACGACCGTCGCTCCACGCGCCTCGGCCTCGGCGCGGTCGGTCGCGCCGCTCCCGGTTTGCACCAGGATCGCCTGGGAGGCGCCTCCGCCGAGGGCGCGCGTCGGCGCGACGTCACGCCACCGGTCGCCCACCCAGTACGAGCGCCGGAGGTCGATCCCCAACGCGGCTTGGGCGTCGCGGAACAGCTTCACCCCCGGCTTGCGACAGTCGCACGGCCCGTCCGCGTCCGGGTGGTGCGGGCAGAAGTAGGCGGCGTCGATGTGCGCGCCGTGCGCGGCGAGCAGCTCCGCCAGCCGGCGCTGCACCGCGGCGTAAGCGGCCGCGTCGTACAGCCCGCGCCCGATCCCGGACTGGTTCGTCACGATCACCACCAGCCAGCCCGCCTGGTTCAGCCGTCGGATCGCGGCGGCAGCGCCGGGTAGGAGGCGCACTTTCCCCGGCTCATGCAGGAAGCCGGGCGGCGGGTCGTGCACGATCGTGCCGTCGCGGTCCAAAAACACCGCGCGGTGCTCGCCCTCAGGCATCCAGGGCGGCGCGGACCGCGCGGGCGACCTGCTCGATCTGGTCGGGGAAGATGGTCCGAGGGTCGAGGACGACGTGGTCGTCGGCGATGCGAACGATGATGGGCGGGTCCGCCGCCCGCAGCCGCGCGGCCAGGACGTCAGACGTCAGATGGTCAGACGTCAGCTGAAGCAACCACGTCTTGAGGGTCTTGCCTGGGAACGAGCCGCCGCCGACTTCCGATTCGCCCTCGACGAGCTCGGCACCTGGACCGACGCCCTTGTGCAACGCTTCTCCGCGTCGACGTATCTGCGTGACGTCTTCAGTAAGCATACGGAGGACCGGTATTTCGCGCCGGGCGGTTTCCGGATCGCGATAGAGCGCCAGCGTCGCTTCGAGCGCGGCGAGGGTGAACTTATCGGACCGGACTGCCCGGGCGAGTGGATCGGTGCGGCAGGCGTCGATCGCCGCCTTCGTGCCCAGCAGGATGCCGGCTTGCGGGCCGCCGAGCAGCTTGTCGCCCGAGAAGACGACCGCGTCGACGCCGCTCGCCAGCGCCTCGCCGACGCTGGGCTCCCCCGAGAGCCCCCACGCGGAGAGGTCGAGCAGCAGGCCGCTGCCCAGATCGAACAGGCTCGCGATCCCGGCGCCGTGCGCGATGGCGGCGATGTCGCGCGCGGGCACTTCGGTCGTGAAGCCCGTCACCCGGAAGTTGGAGCGGTGCACCTTGAGGAGCAGGCGCGTCGCGGGGCCGAGGGCGCCCGCATAGTCCTTGGGGTGCGTGCGGTTCGTGGTTCCCACCTCGACGAGCTTCGCGCCGGAGCGGGCCATGATGTCGGGGATGCGGAACGCCCCGCCGATCTCCACCAGCTCGCCGCGCGACACGACCGCGTCGCCGTCGCGGGCCAGGCCCGAGAGCGCGAGCAGCAGCGCGCTCGCCGCGTTGTTCACGACGAGCGCGTCCTCCGCGCCGGTGAGCTCCGTCAAGAGACCGCGGCAGAGCGCGTGGCGTGAGCCACGGGCGCCCCGTGCGAGATCATATTCGAGGTTGGAGTACGCGCCCGCAATGCGCGCCATCGCCGCGATCGCGGCGCGTGCGAGCGGCGCCCGGCCGAGGTTCGTGTGCAGGACCACGCCGGCGGCGTTGATCACCGGCCCGAACGACGGCGCGGCGAGGCGCTGCACCTTCGCGAGCACCGCGCCGCCCCACCCCTCCGGCGGCGCCGTCCCGCCGTTGGCGCGCGCGGCGTCGATCGTTTCGCGCACGGCGCGCAGCACGAGACTGCGTGGGTGCGCCGCGAGCAGCGCCGCCACCGCGGGCTCGGCGAGCAACGCCTCTACGGCGGGCAACCGGCGGCGCGGGTCGGTCATGGCGACTTCGTCGTGTCGCGCGGCGCCCGTGTGGTATCCCGGGCGGCCGGCTTCGGCACGGGAACGGTCAGCACTCCCTGGGCGTCCGCTGCGGCACCGTTCAGATTGGTCGCGCCGTGGAAGCGGATCAGGTACTTCGTGCCTGGCGCGAGCGGCCGCGCGGCCTGCAGGACGACGCGGTCGAATGGCACGGGGCGCTGCTTCAGGAGCCGGCGGATCCTCGTGGTGTCCCCGTGCACGGCGGCGGTATCGCGAGCGGACGGCGCACGGGGGGCCCCGGCCATCGCGGGCGCCCGCTGGGCTGCTGGAGCCGGGGCCCCCCCGTGTGCCGTCGTGTCTTTGGCCCGCCGCAACGAGTCCGCCGCGGCGCGTGCCTTCGCCTGCAGCGAGTCGTACTGTGCGCTTGTGAACAGCGCGCGCACCGCTACGGGGGTCGTGTCGGGAAGCGCGTACAGCCGCACCTGGGCCGCGTCCAGCGGCCGGCGCGGATCGAGCGGCGCGGTGAACTGGATGCGACAGGCGAGCGAGTCCACCGGATCGATGCTGCGGATGCGCGGCCCCACTGTGTCGTGGGCGAACACCCACAGCACGGCGCTCCCGGACGAATCGATCGCGACCGTCGTCGAGTCGAATGGCTCACGCCGGTCGAGCTGGCGGTTGCTGTTTTGGTCCTGGATCGCCCAGACGCGGTAGCGCCCCCGCGGGATGTCGGTCAGGTGGAAGTCACCCGCGGAGTCGGCGACGGTGACGTATGCGACGGTGTCCGGCAGCGGCGCCGCGCGGATCACCGCCCCCGCCAGCACCCGTTGCTCGACCCAGTGCAGCGCCGTTCCCGCCAGCGCGGCGTGGGGCAGGGGAGCGCCGGTCGAGAAGATCACGGTCTTCCCCTGCTTCAGGATGTTACGCCGCAGGTCGACGATGCCGGGGAGCAGCTCGAGGTGATACACGCGGTTCGGCTTCCACCCTTCGGCGGGCTTCACGTGGATGGCGCTGCGGTGCCACGACACGTGCACGTCGCCCGCGACCGGCGAGAGCACGATCTGGCCCGCGAGCCCGTTCACGGGTGCCGCTCCGCCAGCGCCCCCTCTCCCTCCCCCTCCCCCTCCCCCCCGGGCGCCGCCGCCCGGCATCTCGTCGATCACCTCGTCGAACTGGAGGACGGCGTCGCCCTTGAAGCCCGGGAGCACCGCCCCGGATTCGGGGACGACGCGCACCACCTGGGGCGGCGCCTTGTCGGGCGGGCCGCCCGGCGGTGGGCCCTGGTTGGCGCACGCGCCCAGCCCGGCGACTACGAGCAGCCGAGCGACTTGAGCTTGTCGGCCAGCGCCTGCCGCTGGTCGCGCCACGCCCGCTCCTTCTCGCGCTCCTTGGCGACCACCTCGGCGGGCGCCCGCGCGACGAAATTCTGGTTCGTGAGCTTCGCCGCGAGCCCGGTGAGCTGCTGGTCGAGCCGGCTCAAATCGCTCGAGAGGCGGCGGCACTCTTGCTG
>Ga0209236_1002521_pt1 | contig 11222 bp, 10 predicted proteins | sample GraSoi013_1_40cm_FD_185819 | JGI IMG/M metagenome (GOLD analysis project Ga0209236, IMG submission 185819) | Grasslands soil microbial communities from the Angelo Coastal Reserve, California, USA - Sample 09_27_2013_1_40cm (SPAdes) (version 2) | ecosystem: Environmental > Terrestrial > Soil >... | reverse complement strand
AGCAAATCGTAATCTCCGAGGGTGTAGTCCGTCAATAGGGTTGGGATTCCCATTTTTTCGAGGATGTGAAGCTGTCCAAGGGGTACAGTCTTCATTCTATCTTTCGTTGTGCCAACGATCACCTCGATATCAGCGCCCCAGTTAGCTAAGTGTCTCGAAGCGACCATTCCATCACCGCCATTGTTGCCTCCTCCGACAAGGCAGGCAACACGCTTTCCGATAGTTGTCCCTTGCAACATCCGCCGGGCCATAGTCGCTGTGGCTCTGCCTGCGTTCTCCATCAACACGAGGACATCCACTTGGAACTCTCGAATTGTGATATCGTCTATCCTACGCATCTCTTCAGACGTGACGTAGACAATTCCAGCCATCTCTTGCATTCTCTCTTTGACCTGCCGAGCAGATATACTCAGAGTACCGCGAATGAGGAATATTCAAAACTTGAAACCATGGGAGGAGCGATTGTGAGGTTAAGAATTGCATCTCCTAATTGACGACGTTCAGCTATGGGATGGGACCGGCTCGCCCGCAAAGCCCAAAATGTCCGTAGAGGTTCGGGATGGGAGGGTCCATTGGGTCGGGCCCGCGTCCCAATGGAAGGGTAACCGCGCTACTATTCGAGTCGTTGACGGCAGGGCTCGAACGCTGATCCCCGGGCTAATGGATTGTCATGTTCACTACAGTAGTCCAGGCGGGCCTGAATGGATAGCGCGATTTACCGATCCCCTCCCCGAAATCTCAATGCGTGCGATTGAACTCGCTGAGACCAGTTTACGAAGCGGGGTTACTACCGCGCGAGACGTCGGCGCGCCCAACGGGGTCAGCATCAGGCTCGCACGAGCAGCACGAGCAGGAGAGATTCACGCTCCGAACATTCGCGCCGCCGGGACATGGATTGCCCATCGCGGCACATACGTTTCCTTCGCAAGACTTTTCGAGGAAACCGATGAGCTACGAAACGCGATCAAGACGGAGATTGAGTCGGGAGCGGACCTCATCAAGGTCGCACTAGCAGGCTGGAACGAAGGCACCCGCCCGCAAGACGCGCAGGATATTCCATTTGACAAGAAACTGCTCGCGGTAGCCGTCGAAGAGGCGCACAAGGCTGGGTTCAAGATTGCATGTCATGCCAACGATTCGACCAGTTGTCGAATAGCCGCACACGCTGGCGTTGACTCGCTCGAGCACGGGATGTTTCTCGAAGCGGGAGATCTTGAGGCCATGGTGAAGAGCAAGACGTACCTCGTCCCGACCATGTCAGTCTGGGACGCCATGCTCTACTACGCACATGCGGTTGATTGGCCTGAGACTCGTAAGAAGCGGGCTGAGGATCTACGACAGGGATCGCGTGCAGCGGTCACGGCTGCGATCAAAGCGGGGGTTAGGATAGCGCTAGGGACTGATGCTGGCGGGGGAGCTGCGCGTCATGGTCGAATTGCACGAGAGGCTGAGCTCATGGTCGAATGTGGAATGGAGCCACGTGACGCGCTCATCGCCGCAACCTCAAGCGCAGCAAGTCTAGTCGGTGAAGCTGAACGCGGGACGATCGGGGAGGGGAAAATCGCGGACCTAGTCTTGCTCGACGCAGACCCCTTAGAGAATATTGGCGCACTGAGGCTGATCGCGGCCGTGTTTCAAGAAGGACGGCGCGTGACGTAGAACGCTTTTCGACAAATAACCTAAAGGGCCGCCGTTAATCGCCTACTCTCATCTTTACAAAGAAGGCCGACTACTTCTCCGAGGTTTAATGGTGGACCGGGCGGGATTTGAACCCGCGGCCTTCCGGAATCTAGACCGTCAATTGGTTTGCAAACCGGACATTCTTCGGCCTGACCAAGTTCGTCAGCATACCAGACTGAACTACCGGCCCACTAGGCCGAACCCGATATTATAACCGGGTTAAAGCCTTTGGAGAAGCCCGCCCATTACGCGGGCTAGACATCGGGATCAACACGAACCAAAGAAAAGTCAGGCGGTGTCGTCCTCCAAGGCTCGTTTGTCGACTGCGATCTTGATCGTTGAACAGCGACGAAAAACGGGGGAAAACCATTTTCACGAAGGGCGGAGCGCGGGAAAAATCAACCACCCGGGGGGTCGAGGGGTTTCCTCTTTGATGGGGTTGAGAAATGTACGGATCTGTCATTGTCAGACGTTTAACGTATTCATCATCCCCCTGTTGGTTCTTGAGGCTGGACGTTTTTCTACGCCGAGTCAGAAAACAAGGGATCAAAACTGCTCCTTAAAACGCCTTAACTGCGACGTGCAGCCGCATCTATGCAGCCGCGTAGGCACGTTGCGCTACCATTTATGCCAGCGTATCTCATTAGATTATGGGGCCGCCGGCGGGATTTTCCCACCTACTAGGGGTGTTTTGAACCCGCCCCGCAGGCTCCATTTGCCAGGATCACTCTTCGGGACCCTTCAGGCCTGTACGCTACCAAGCTACGCTACGGCGGCCACGCGGGAGACCGGGTCGCGGCGAGGAATATGTAAGTTTGCAGACCCCTCCTATCAGGATCTTGTATTGGTCTAGGCAATGTTTTCTGGTTGCAGCGGAAATTGTGTCTCAAATGCTACACGAATTCGTTCATTTTTCCTAGGCTTGTCGTGGGTTATTTCTATGAACGTAGCATTCCCCATAGTGAAAAAGGTCGGAGGTTGAACCGGCCCATGGAGAGATGAGCCTTAGAGTTCTGCAAAACCGCTATGAAATCCCTGACCGTGTAACACTCACTCTAGATGTGGAAAATGGCAACTGCGAAAAATGAGCTTCTCCTGCTGAGGACCTTCAGGCTCGCCCTCCCTGCGGCTCTACTAGCTACCCTCCTTTGGACACTTGAATTCGGTGACTCCACGAGACAATGGATCTACAACGGACTTGGCGCAAACGCTAACAACATCGTGTTCATCATCGGGCTAGTGCTCGTTGTAGGACTCTACTGGTTCATGGGCGTGTATGAGCGGAAGATCCTATACGAGAACCGGCACACAAGACCCGCGTTCTAACCAGCAGTAGAAACAAACCAACGCTTCCTCCTCTGTCCTATTTCTGTATCTAGATTCTCCGGGGTTCTCGCAGCCAAAGCTATCTACCACGACACCCGCCCGACAAGCGGGTTGATGGATCACGAGCTTGAAGGTTGGGGTTCACGTTTCTATCAAAGATTCTATCGATCAGGCTGTCGACCGTGCCCAGGAGTACGGTTGCGACACATTTCAGATGTTCACACGCAACCCTCAGGGTTGGAAGTTCGGCGACCTTGACATCGAGCAAGTGAAGAAATTCAGGGAAAAACTCGGCCAGTCTAAGATCAGTCCTGTTGTTGATCATATGCCTTATCTTCCAAACCTCTCCTGTCCCGAGGATGAGATCTACGAGAAGTCTGTGGCCTCGTTCGCTGCAGAAGTTGACAGATGCGGGACTCTCGGAATATCCTACCTCGTAGTCCATCTGGGAAGCCATCTTGGAAGGGGCAGGGAGGTCGGACTAGAGAGGATCGGGAGCGCCCTTACCCTCGGGGCGAAACGAGCAAAAGGAGAGTTGAGAATTCTCTTAGAGAACATGGCAGGGACGAAGAACAGCATGGGCTCCAACTTCCAAGACATAAAGGAGATACTCGACAGCGTAAAGAAGCGAGAAAGACTAGGCGTCTGTCTCGATACCTGTCACCTTTACGCAGCGGGGTTTGATGTCCAGTCAGAGAGAGGCGTTCGGCAGACCATGGCCAAGTTTAACGAGGTCGTAGGTTTTGACACCCTGAAAGTTGTTCACCTGAACGACTCGAAAGGCGGACTAGCGTCGGGCCTTGACCGTCACCAGAATATCGGAAAAGGCTACATCGGAGAAAAAGGCTTCAGAGCAATACTGCACCATTCAGCGGTAAAGGAACTGCCCTTGATCTTGGAGACACCGGTTGATGAGCCCGACGACGTTCTTAGCGACCTCCAGATGGTCCGAAAGCTAGCAAAATGAGAGCCGCACTCGATCTGCACTCGCACAACGCAATCCACCGAATCATCTGGGACGCGGCGAAGGCCGTGGACGCGGCCCGGAAAGAAGACCCAACCGCCTTACAGGAGATTAGCGACTCGACTGACGGCGATCCATTCAGAGTTCTAATTGCCACCGTGCTGTCCCACAGAACCAAGGATCCTGTTACTGCGCTCGCATCCTCCAGGCTCTTCGCCAAGTTCCCCGATGTCGAGAGCTTGGCTAAGGCAAATACCAGGACCGTCGCGCGACTCATCAAGCCAGTAGGCTTTTACAACACCAAGGCACGGACCGTCAAGAAGATCTCTAGAATCTTACTCAGCAAGTATGGTGGAGAGGTCCCTGAGGATATGGACAAGTTGCTTGAGCTCCCTTCGGTTGGGCGTAAGACCGCTAACTGTGTTTTTGTCTATGGGTTCAAGACGCCCGCGATACCCGTCGATACTCACGTTCATCGGATTTTCAACCGGATTGGAGTGGTTGAGACGAAGACGCCTGAGGAGACTGAGAAGGAGCTAACCCGGGTAACGAATCGGAAGGACTGGCTGCCATTGAACGAAGTTTTCGTAAAATTTGGCCAGCTTGTTTGCAGGCCTATCGGGCCACACTGCTCAGAGTGTCCATTGAACGACAGGTGCAAGTATTACAAGACCGACTATCTTCCCCTAGCAAAGCAACGTCTTCTAAGAAGTGTCCCGAAGGCAGTCTCCATCCAGTGACTTTCCGCAAGGCCAAGTCGTGGGAACGTAAGACTTTAGAGCGATCATATCTTCACGAGGCTTTCTAGGGACTCCCGAATGGGTTGGTGAGAGATGAGACGGAACCCGTAAATAGCGAGGGGTCCAGGTATAACATACGTCATAAAGAGAGAGAAACGATGGCTAACAAGAGTTACCTAGACCTAGATTACGCCAAGTACGACTTCAAGGATACTGAGAAGCCCATCTTCAAGTCCGAGAGAGGACTCTCTCGCCAGACAGTCGAGCAGATTTCTGATATGAAGAAGGAGCCTGAATGGATGAAGAAATTCAGGCTACGAGCCTACGAACATTTCATCCAGAGGCCCATGCCCACCTGGGGCGGTAATCTCTCCCATATTGACTTCAACGACATCTACTACTACCTAAAACCCACCGACAAGGTAGAGAAGAGCTGGGACGATGTTCCCGAGAAGATCAAGAAGACTTTCGACAGGCTAGGCATACCTGAGGCCGAGAAGAAGTTCCTTGCAGGAGTAGGCGCTCAATACGAATCAGAGGTTGTCTATCACAGCCTCCTGAAACATTTGGAGGACAAGGGTGTAATCTTCTGCGACACTGATACCGCCCTCAAACTACACCCGGAGATTGTCAAGAAATATTTCGGAACAATCATTCCGCCGGAAGATAACAAGATGGCCGCGCTCAACAGTGCTGTGTGGAGCGGCGGCAGCTTCATCTACATTCCCCAAGGCGTCAAAGTCGAACTCCCGTTACAGGCTTACTTCAGAATCAATGCCGCAAACATGGGACAATTCGAGAGAACCCTAATCATTGCAGACGACTACGCAGACGTGCAGTACATCGAAGGCTGCACAGCCCCCGTCTACTCCACAGACTCACTCCACTCCGCAGTCGTCGAGATAATCGCGAAGAAGGGAGCCCGGGTCCGCTATACAACCCTCCAGAACTGGTCGTCCGACGTCTACAACCTCGTCACCAAGCGAGCATATGCTTACGAAGATGCCAGCGTCGAATGGATCGACGCAAACGTCGGCAGCAAACTCACGATGAAATATCCTTCCGTCTATCTCGTCGGACCAAGAGCGAAAGCCGAGATAGTCTCAGTAGCATTCGCAGGCAAAGACCGTCACCAAGATACAGGCGCGAAAGCGGTCCACCTCGCTCCGTACACCAGCTCCAGAATCACCGCAAAATCCGTCAGCAAAGACGGAGGACTAACCACCTACCGAGGACTAGTACACGTGGCCAAAGGAGCAGTCGGAGTAAAATCCAGCGTTCGATGCGACGCCCTACTAATGGACGCGCAATCAAAAACATCAACCTACCCCTACATGGAAGTCAACGAAGACGACGCAACAATAACCCACGAAGCAACAGTTGGACGCATCAACGAGGACCAACTGTTCTATCTCATGTCCAGAGGCTTGACCGAAACACAAGCACTCAGCATGATAGTCACCGGATTCATGGAACCATTCACCAGAGTGCTACCCATGGAATACGCAGTCGAGTTCAACCGACTAATCGAGATGGAAATGGAAGGCGCCGTCGGCTAGACCCCGAAGAAAACCAAACCTTCTAACGGCCCCATCAATCCAACGGTAAGCCAGCCATGGGCAAATCCCTCGCCAGCCCCACAGAAAGCATGATAAAAGAAGTCTCAGCAATCTTCTCCGAACCACAAGAACTCAGCAGAGAAAGATTCGTCGCCCTCGACTACTTCAACAAACTACCCCTCGAAAAATCAACCCTCTACACAAAATACGTGGACATCCTATCCGGGCTCACGCTGGATTCGTTCGAACCTGGTCTGCCCTCTCACCTAAAATCGATACCTCACGAGATCGCCCATCTCGTCAAGGAGAAAGACGAGCCGACTCTATCCCTCCAAGTCGACTCTCAGATGGTCCGCACCGAAGTCCACGGGACCCTTGAGAAAGAAGGGATCATATTCTCAAGCATCCAATCAGCCCTCGCCAACAACCCAGAACTTGCCCGGAGCCACTTTACGAAGGCGATTCCTCCTGACGACGACAAGTTTGCAGCTCTAAACAACGCCTTCTTCACCGCAGGCACATTCCTATACGTTCCAAAAGGGCTCAACATCAAAATCCCCTTCCGAAACATCGTCCTCCTCAAGAGCCGCCACCAGGCAGCATTCACCCACAACATCATCATAGCCGAAGAAAACAGCAAACTGAACTTTCTACAGGAAGCCTACTCAAAGCTTGATTCCGGCCAACAGGGGCCCGCTCTGTACAGCGAGGTAACGGAAGTCTACGTCGGCGAGGATGCGGAGGTCAACTTCGCTAGCCTACAGAACTTCGAAGGCGACGTTCATTCAACACTCAACAGACGATGCGTCGCCCAAAAAGACGCTCGCATGAACTGGACTATAGGCCATATTGGTGGAGGAACCACCCGCTCCCGAGTGGAGAGCGTCCTAAACGGACCCGGTGCCGCCGCGGAGGATGTCGAAATCGTCTTTGGCTCAGAGTCACAGCGAGTTGACGCAGTCACCGATCTCACACACAGATCCACCAACACAACCGGACACGTGCTAGCACGTGGAGTATTGAGAGACTCCGCGCGTACCATCTTCAAGGGCATGATAAGAATCGAGGAAGGGGCGAAGAATTCTAACTCATACCTTGCAGAACATGCGATGATCTTCAGCAAGAAGGCTAGAGCCGACGCGATACCAGGGCTTGAGATCATGACGAATGAAGTGAAGGCTACTCATTCGGGTTCAGTAAGTCAGGTGGACGAGGAACAGATTTTCTATCTCATGTCTCGAGGCTTGTCCCAGAGCGAAGCCCAGAGAATGATCATTATCGGATTCCTACACCCTGCCGTTCAACGCATTCCTCTCAGGACTGTGAGAGCCGCGATACAGTACCTCATCGAAGAGAAGTGGCTGGGAAGGGGAGGACAAATCCCTCCAAGCCCCGAACAACTACCGGAATTCGAAGAAGAGCCTGAAAAAGAAACTGTCTCGACGGATCTGTTCGAGAGGCACTACAAGTACCGGTAGCGACTCTTGGGAAATCTCATCAAAGTCTGTTCCATCTCCGAGCTTCCCCCCGGATCGATGAAGGGAATAGAACACGAGGGCAAGAGGATCCTCGTCGTCAACATTGAAGGAACGGTCTACGCGTGGGATGGAACCTGTACTCACGAGGAGTATGACCTGTCCATGGGCTTTCTCACCGGGGAAAACGTCACATGTGCTCTTCACTTGTCGCAGTTCAATCTACTGACTGGAGAAGCGGTTAATCCGCCCGCAGAGAAACCGCTAGGCAAGCATCAGGTAAAAGCAGCAAATGGAGATATTTTCGTCGAAATAAGCTAGACCCCAAAGGACCGAGCATTCGACCGTTCTCAACTCTAGAAGCCCGCCAAGGCATCAATACTTACCCTTCCAACATGCTCGAGGTTACACGGACCTTTAGTCAACTCGGGCCATTCTCCGCTTCACCTACTGGAAGTTGCAAAGCAGATAGTTCAACGACACGAAAAAAGAATAGGGGAGAATATGTTCCACCACAAAAGATACGCCCTTCTATCTCTCTTGGTGCTACTTTCACTTGTCACGACATTCAACGCCCCGGCTCATGCAGCGGGCGAGACCTACACTCTAACAACTTCCGCTACTCGATTACAGGAGAGCAGCACCGCAAGGGTCCTGTTGGTCCTAAACGTATCCAACTCGAATACCCTAGTAAACTATGCCTTTACCTGGCAGGTGAAGGACCCAGCAGGGATCACCCGCCCGGCCACCAACAAGACCAACGCGCCCCATGCAGTATCCTTCGTGGAAAGCGTTGCATACCCGGGGAAATTTGGAACAGGTGCAACCATTGCTTATGTGGGGACTTATGAGGCGTGGGTCAATCAGACTCAGCCACCGCTCGTGGGTTCGACTGGTGTGGGAGGACTTGTCCAGTTTCAGGTAGGTCTCACCGACAGCCTCAGCTACCAGCGTACCAGTCCCGTCGCGTTCCAGGCTGTTGGCTATCAACCAAGTCTGAACGTGACCATCAGGATTTCCGGCCCAAGTGGACTAGCACCCGGTTTTCCGCTAAACAAGACAGCCGATAGTGGTGGAATACTCTCTTACGTTTGGCCGTCTATACCCGCCACGATCCCCGTCGGCAACTATACTCTCACGCTGGCTGGGAGTCCTGTAAAGAATCCAAATGATGTTCAGTCGTTCACCATTATCGCGGCTAATGTGGCCATTGCCCAGCTGATTATAAGCCGGAGCCTGTTACAGAGGTCTCAGACAGAAGATTTCCGCTTCTCAGCAACATATCCAAACGGAGCGCAGGTCAAGAACGGTACCGTTAATTTACGTCTGGTCGAAGCTGACGGTTCGACATCGCATTATGTGGCAATGGCCTACAGTTTGAAATTGGCCGAGTTTCACGGTACATTCCAGGTCCCTCTGAGTAGCCAGTCTGGGCCGTGGGTCGCCTCCGTCGATGTTAACAGTTTCGACGACGGCTATGGGAACAGAGGACCAGTCTCAAGTGTGCTCAAACCCTTCAGCGTGTCGCCAGCAACCTTCACGGTCTCTGCCATCACCGCGGACAACAACTACACTATCGGAGACATCGTGGTGATCTCCGCGTCTGTGGTGACTCCTGCGGGGGATAACTTCACAGGCGGGACGGTCACTGTCACAACATACCATACTGCGCGCCAAATCGGCAGCCCTCTACAATTGTTCTATGACCAGAGCCGTGGCAGTTGGGTTGGCAGCTACATGGTCAATTCAACCGACCCAGCTGGAATCTGGCAAATACAAGTCAACGCCACCGACATTTACGGAAACATGGGACAAGGATCCACCTCGACCCTCGTCACTATGCCAGCTGGAACACAGCAGAGTTCAACATTCAACTATCTTCTAGTTGTGGTAATTGCGCTACTTGGCGGTCTGGCGGTTCTAGTTTCCTGGATTGTTTTCGGGCGTAAGAGGGTTCTCAGAAGAGTGTTGAAGGTGGACCTCGAAGCGATCCACGCGGAAGCTAAGAAAGTCGAGAACCAAGACTTCTTTAAGAAAGTACAGGAGCAATTAAGACAACAGAAGAAGGAGAGCGAAGACGGGACCCATGCTGGGTGAACATTTGGTCCATCGTTCTTTCAAAGGGCTAGAGGCTTGACAGTTCTTCCTTTGTAGTTTCTGTGGAACCGATGTAGTTGTAGACTCCTGTCTTTAGCACTTTTAGAGACAAGAGTGCGCATTTCAGTCTCACCGCGGTAAGCTGTCCACCGATTAATGATAGAACATCTTCCTTGGAGATCTTGCGGACATCATCAACAGGTTTTCCTTTTACCAGTTCAGTTAGCATGGAGGCCGATGCTTGGCTTATCGCACAGCCTTGCCCATTGAACTTCACATCCTTTACCGTATTCTTCTCATCTAGTTCAAGTTGCATCTCGATTATGTCTCCGCAGAGTGGGTTCGTGTCTCGCGCGTGGATCTGAGCATGGGGCAAGTTCCCCTTGTTTCTGGGATACCGGTAGTAATCGAGAATTATTTCGGAATAGATGGAGCTCATACTTTGAATACTCTTCCGGCCCTCTCTACGGATTCTACTAGTCGATCGATCTCGTCTTCAGTATTGTAGACGTAGACACTCGCTCTGGTGGTAGAGGAGACACCAAGTCGCTCCATCAATGGTTGTGCGCAGTGGTGGCCTGACCGAACTGCAATTCCATCTTCATCTAGGAGCGTCGCCATGTCGTGAGCGTGAACGTCTCCCAAATTGAAACTTATCACTCCTGCTTTCGTCCTAGGATTCTGGGGACCATAGATCATGATGCCCTTGACCTTACCAAGTCTGTCATGAGCGTATTCGGTCAATTCTTGTTCGTGCACTTGTATATTGCGTAGTCCCAGCCCTGACACATAGTCTACAGCTTTCCCTAAACCAATCGCTCCCGCTATGTTGGTGGTTCCCGCTTCAAACTTGTACGGAGGGTCCTTCCATGTCGATTCGTAAAGGTGGACCTCTCGGATCATTTCGCCTCCTCCATGGTATGGGGGCATCTCCTCGAGAATCGCCTTCTTCGCGTATAAGACTCCGATGCCTGTTGGCCCGCACATCTTGTGGCCTGAGAAAGCGAGAAAGTCACAATCTAAGTCTTGAACATCGACGGGCATGTGCGGGACGGATTGGGCGGCGTCGAGAAGAACGCGACAGTCCTGTTTGTGGGCTTCGCGGATGAACTCACGAACTGGGTTAATGGTCCCCAAAACGTTTGACACGTGAGTCATGGTGACGAGTTTGATTCCGCCTGATTCGAGGTGTTGGCGAAAATCCTCATGGACCAGATGGCCATCATCGGTTAGCCCCACGTACTTCAAGTGTGAACCCTTCTGCTTGGCGAGGAGTTGCCAAGGGACAATGTTACTGTGGTGCTCCATCTCAGTTAGAAGGATTCCATCCCCAAGGCCGACGTTTGTCCGGCCCCACGACTGCGCGACTAGATTGATTGCC
>Ga0209236_1002517_pt1 | contig 11229 bp, 12 predicted proteins | sample GraSoi013_1_40cm_FD_185819 | JGI IMG/M metagenome (GOLD analysis project Ga0209236, IMG submission 185819) | Grasslands soil microbial communities from the Angelo Coastal Reserve, California, USA - Sample 09_27_2013_1_40cm (SPAdes) (version 2) | ecosystem: Environmental > Terrestrial > Soil >... | reverse complement strand
ACGATAACTCCGTGTTTGTCGGCCTTCAGAAGTACACCTATCGCGAAAATGGCGACCCACACCGCCAAGTATTCGAGAAGTGGAATGTAGGGGTCTAGCAGAGAACTCAAGGTGCTTTGTCACTTAGCGTGAAGTTGTGAGCGAACCAGAATGGGTTTCATATTACCCTTTCAACTGTTCCGTTTCAGCGATGCACATTCTTTTTCGAGTCGAGTTGTTTTCGACTGCGGTGAGTTATAGCGTTCCTCTGAACAAGTCGTCTTCGGCATCAACCGTAAGGATTTTGCTCGATGCACGATCCTGAAATCGAATTCTCGTTAGCCCTCGTATGATTGCGACGGGGGTTCTTTCTCTCCCTTGTCCCATGACGAGTTCCGCGGCGGAGGCCAATTCGTCGGCTATGGCGACGTTCTTGAATCGAAGCGTGTAACCAAACAAGTCCTTCTGACCTCGATAGTCGATCAAAGGACTGAGTCCAGCCACTCCGATGCTCTCCTCGACCTGACCCTTCCGGAACGGACGGCTTCGAGTGTCGCATATGACGACTCCTACTTGTTTCCCGGTCAGTTGCTTGATTCTCTTCCTCATTCTTCTGGCAGACGCGTCCGGATCTTGAGGTAGTAGAGCGTACGTACTGTCACCCTTAACGTTCGATTTGTCGACGCCAGCATTCAGGCAAGTCGCTCCTCGCTTCGTCCTTACGATAAACGCGTCCTTGTCGGCTCTGAGCACTTTCGAAGATTCTTCCAGAACAATCTCGACGAACCCAGGGCTCTTTGCTGTCTTCTTGGCGATCTTTGCCGCTCTCGCTGACGCAATCACGTCACTGATGTCGATGATTCTTCCTTCGGCTTTGGACACTGCCTTTTGTCCGATTACTACAAGGTCTCGATTCCTTATTCCAACGCCCAATTTCTTGGCTCTCGACACTATTATCCAGGCAAGGTCGTCGCCCTCTTTCAACAATGGAACCTGATCCAACGGCATTATTTGCAACGTGCCTAACATTTCGGAAAAATGCGACCTCGTTGTGGTATTCAAGCTAGTCAGGTAACGCTGTCCTGACCTGTCGCGGGGAGGTTGTAAGGCAACTTTATATCGGAAAACTAGACGGTTTCTTGTTGAAGGTTAGCTCGCCGAGGAACGTATGCTGTCCGTTACCGTGACGACCGCTGCTTTCTCCCGTAGCAACCGAAACGAGAACAGACGAAAAGCGGAGGTGGAACATGCCTATGGGTTATGAAAGGAGAGGTTATGGTGGCGGCGCGAACAGATTCGGCCCGAAGCCAGTCGAGGAAGGCAAGGAGTACGATGTTGACATCAAAGAGATCAGCAGACGCGGCGAAGGTATCGCTCGCGTTGAGGGTCTAGTTGTCTTTGTGCCGAACACGAAGCCCGGGGACCATGTTAAGGTCAAAATTACTCGGGTCTCAAACCGCTTCGCATCCGGCGAAGTCATCCAATAGATCCAACGAGGGATTTTTCTCCTCCCTCAGTCCCCCTTTTTCTTCCATTATAGTTACGAAGGGTTCATCACCATTGAGTTCTGTTGACGCGACTCCGACCGGCATTGTCTCTTCACTGGGATAAGCTGAAAACCCTTCAAAGCGGGTTCCACGCAGGTAGGACCGTGTTTACCAAGGCCGGCCGTTGTGGGGCGAAGGCTTATGAAAGCTGTCCGAGCGATAGCTGATTTTGTTTGTGATTCTGAGTCGCTTTGAAAGTACAGAAGCCGAGCTGGATCAGCACCGTTGAGGTCCGCGATCTCATCCAGAGACGGCCTTGGTCTATTCTCTCATGGGGCGCAGGCATCGTTGCTCTAGCCTTCATTGGATACTACGGGATCCTATCTATAGGCAACCCTCCAGCTAATATCGGAGCACAGTTTGTGGACGCTGAGTTTCCTCCTCCTTCGATATCGCCTTGGTTCTACGGCAAACCAATTACTTGGTTCATCTATGCAGCATTCCTCTACTGGTCGGCCGGACTTGAGGCACAGAGGATACACTTCATCAATTTTTCGGAGCGAACTCGACGGTTTCTCTTCATCGTAACCGCCCTCGTAGCTTTTGGAGCCTTCTACGAAATCTTCTACAATTTCATGATCTGGTCAGCGCTAGAAGTCCTGACTCAGAGTTGTAGCCCATCGCCCTGCAGTCCTGATGTGATCGCCAGTAGGTGGCCTTCCTTACCAAAGCCTCTCAACTTGGTCTTCGTAACAAAAGTCGTAATACTCGTGTTCAGCCTTTCAGTGTACTCTCTCTGGTTCCTATACAGGATAGACAAGGAGATAGAAAGACGAAATCCGACCCCACCGGCCGCCTTTCCACGGCAGGACCTATATGATGCAGACAAGGGAAAGACGCCTCCAATGATCCCAGCATACTCCTTTGCCGTCACAACCAACGGGCAAGACCCGCCAGAATCCCATCAAACCAAGTAGGATTCCGACATGGACTCGGTTGACGTTGCAGTTATCGGTGCGGGACCCGCCGGAGTCATGGCCGCGTGGACTGCAGCCAAACAAGGGGCTCATACCGTGCTTTTGGAAAGGGAGACTTCAGCAGGGAGAAAGCCATGCGCTGAAGGAATACTCTCAGAAGCCCTAGACGACGCTCAAATCCCGGCCCAGAGCGAGTTTGCAACAAACAGAATCACAGGGGCCTTTCTGTATTCTCCTGACGAAAAGCGAAGAGTTCGGGTGGGAGGCGATGGATACATTCTTGACAAGCCGGCTTTCTTGAGGAGCTTAGCGGAAAGAGCCAGGGCGGCAGGGGCCGAGGTGCGATATGGAGCTAGAGTCGAGGGTGTATCGAGAAGGGATGGAGCGGTCCTAGTTGAAGGAAGGAAAGACTCTGAACCATTTTCCCTGATGACGAGAGTGGTCGTGGGATGCGATGGAACTGGGTCAATCCTTGCGCGTCAGTTCTTCCCGAGAAGAAACTACCCGGTCATAGCCGCGTTTCAGTATGATATGACAGATTGCCGGGTGGAGGATGAGTCAAAGCTGGAGATTTTCATAGGCCACAAGAAGGCGCCCGCTGGGTACATCTGGATCTTCCCGAAAGGGAAAGGCACGGCTAACGTTGGAATCGGACTGAAAGGGGCGGGAGCGAAATCCCTCCTTGATAGATTCATCCAAGAACACCCAAACGTGTTCGGCAGCGCCAAGATTGAGCGGTCACAAGCCGCCCCCGTCCCCGTAGGAGGCGAAGTTGAAGACTATGTCACGGAAAACATGATGCTCTGCGGCGATGCGGCTGGACAAGTGATTCCCCTGACAGGCGCTGGGATTCACACCAGCATGGTAGCGGGGAAGATCGCGGGTGAAGTTGCAGGCAAAGCCGCGAGAGAAGGAGATGTTGGGTCCAAGCGGCTCTCGGAGTACAAGGACAGATTCGAAGCATTATGGGGTGAAAAGATCTCAAATAGCCTAAAAGCACTAGAGTCGTTCGAGCGTTTCTCAGACGATGAACTCAACATAATAACGGACTTTCTCGACGGACAGGATCTCGTCGAAATGGCGCACGGATTCCGGCCGTCAAAAGCTGTGGGCCTAATGGTTCGACACCCTATTCTCGCCATGAAAGTCGCTCACCAACTAATCAGCTAGGCGAGCTTGCCATGACAGGACCCGTAGAAGCTTCGCTCGTCGAAGGGATAAGGGAAAAGGGCTGCATACACCTTGCACTCATAGATCCCGAGAAGTTTTCCACCAATTTACCCGGGATCGTAACTGACCTTCACGAACACGGTACATCAGCGATAATGGTCGGAGGGTCTACTCTCAAATCTGCGACTCTGCTCGATAGGACAGTCAAAACGATTCGGGACTCTTGCTCGCTTCCCACAATACTATTCCCTAACGGACCTGTGGGAATTAGCAGGTTTGCCAATGCGATATTCTTCATGTCGCTCCTGAACTCGTCGAGCACTCGATACCTCATCGAATCTCAAGTGGTTGGGGCTTCCATCGTGAGACGGTTCAACCTCGAACCTATCCCGCTCGGGTACATGATTGTAGGACAGTCTGAAACAGCCGTTAGCACCGTAGGAAGGGCGAAGCCGGTGCCCTTCTCGAAGGTCGATTTGGCGACAGACTATGCTCTTGCGGCGCAGTATCTCGGAATGAGGTTCGTGTACTTGGAAGCGGGAAGCGGAGCAGAGCGCATGGTCGACCCTCGAATGGTGAGCAAGGTCAGCGAGAGAATCAATGTTCCCCTGATAGTTGGAGGCGGAATCAGAACCCCTAGCCAGGCGGAACGACTAGCGCGGGCAGGGGCCTCCGCTATTGTCACAGGAACTGTCTTGGAGCAGGAAGGGCCCGGAAGAGTCAAGCAGATATTAGCAGCCCTGAAACGTGCCTGACAAATGCCGCGTGATCGCAAGGGCGGTATGTCAGGGACAGTCGACGCCTTCAATTTCATCAGACGAGTCGGCTTCCCTTCTACCCGCAGAGTCATCGTAATCTTCGCAGCAATTGCGCTTCTTTCGGCGTCAATCTCACTACTACCTGCAAACGAAGGGCCGGGTCAAACGCTAGTCTTCGCGGGAGCGGTACTAGTATGGCCAACAATTCTCGGCGAATTCCTGAACTCAACGCTGATTCTTCACAAGGAGAAGATCTTGGACTTCAGGAGACTGATGGGACTCGAGATTATTTCGATACTTCCAATCGCGGTGCTTCTACCCATCTTTTCCTGGATCGGGCTACTCTTCGGACAGAAGACCCTATGGCTGTTCGGGTTTCTGGTCGGTTTGGCAGTCTCGCTTCCGATCCGTTTCCTATCGACCGACGCAATGTCTTCTCTGCCTGCTTGGAGGAAACTTTTCGCTGCTCTAACAACACCGATTCTGATATCAACGTCGTTTCTAGGTCTTAGCTACGCGCTCTTACCGGGCAGCTCTCTCCAAACGCTGGTACCAGGGATTTTGATTCTCATAGTTACCTGCTCAATCGTCTCCGCCCTCGGCGTCTCTCTCATCATCGAGAGAGTAGAGCAGTCCGGCAGAGCAGAAATTGGCCACTCTCCCATGGGGCTATTCAGAGCATTCCTTCATCACTGGTTGCGGAAGACCCCAACAGCTCTCGAGGAGAGACTCTTGTCTCTCTCAACCGAAGGGTCGATTGAGACGAAGATTCTGAGCCTCTCTGGAGAGGACTCAAGGCCGAAAGCGTCGTTGGTCGTGTCCAACTTTCATCCTGGACCATACCGGGACATGGGGAGCGGGGGTCTCCCTTCCGAGCTGAAACAGTCTCTGGAAGAATCACGTCATGGGATCGTCCAGGTACCACACGGCATCTCGAACCATAAACTGAACATCGTCTCCCACCAGGACATCGGGAGACTTCTCACAGCGGCACATGAGAACTATCCATCGGATCACCTAGTCCGAGAGGCCACTTCAATGATTCGAGAGAAAGAGGGAGATGCTAACGTCTCAGGCCAAGCCTTCGGGAATGTCGCGCTTCTGACGATTACACTGGCTCCGATGGAGATGGAGGACCTGCCGACCTCGGTAGCCACGGAAATCGAGAGGGAGGCGTCGAGACGGGGCTTCGAGGTGCTCATTGTCGACGCCCATAACAGCATCGTGAGTCAAACTTCTATAACACCCCTCCAGGCTGGGCGAATCGTCGCGGCCGCGGTCAGAGTGCTTGGCAGGTTGAGGGCTTTGTCACAGGGACCCTTCAGCGTTGGATCAGCATACGACGCTTTGAAGAGTTACTCGCTAAAGGAAGGGATTGGTCCGGGAGGTTTGTCTGTGATGGTTGTGAGGACCGGAAGCGACGCCGTATCCTACATCACCATCGATGGAAACAATATGCAGCAAGGTTTTCGAGACAAGATCCTTCAAGCGATTCGAGAAACGGGAGTCAGCGATGCTGAGGTCATGACTACTGACACTCACCTAGTTACTGGTCTTGTGAGATCGCCTCTGGGCTACTACCCTGTGGGAGCGGCCTTGCCGACTGCTACCTTTGTGACGCAGATCACCCAATCAGTCAAGAAGGCAATGGCTAATCTAGAGGAATCATCGGCTGGTTTTTCCAAATTCTCTCTGCAACTTCAAGTCTTGGGTTCGGAGACTTTTCAGTCGATAACGGGCTTCATAGGCAGGATCGCGCGGCAGATTGGGAGGTCTTTCTACTGGCTTGAGATTAGTACATTCGTCATCGCTGTCGTAATCGTATATGTGGTGTGATCGAAGTCTGGAATCTGATGAATCGATTCACTACATGCAGCTTCCGAGAGAGGTCATTGTCGGCGTTAACATTCTCGACAGAGTAGGAGAGATCTGCACCAAGCAAGGGTTTCACGGCACGGCCCTAGTGGTCTCGGGACCTGTGACGTATCCTATCGCGGGGGTTGGCGTCGCCAAGTCTGCTGCGAAAGCTGGACTTCACGTCGACCATATAATAGTCAAGGAGTCGACGGAGGCCGTTCTGAACCAGATCATAGAGACGATCAAGAAGACCAGGCCATCCATCGTGCTGGCGGTTGGGGGCGGGAAGGACATCGATCTGGGCAAGCTGGCCTCCGCGAAGGCCTCGATTCCGTTCATGAGTATTCCGACCGCCGCGAGCCACGATGGCATCGCTAGCCCATATGCTTCCATTAAGGGTGGTCCCAAACCCTACTCGATCCGGGCGCAGGCCCCGATAGCTATCATAGGCGATATTGGCGTGATAGCGGATTCGCCCTACGATCTATTGGCTGCTGGGTGTGGTGATATTGTTGCAAAGTTCAGTGCGGTGAAGGACTGGCAGCTTGCTCACAAGCTGAAGAACGAGTACTATGGTGACTATGCGGCGGAGCTGGCGTTGATGAGCGCGGAACTGGTTACGAGGAATTCGAAGGAGATCATCGAGCGTAGCAAAGAAGGCGTTCGCACGGTAGTGGAGGCGTTGATCAGTTGTGGCGTTGCGATGAGTATTGCAGGTAGCTCGAGGCCGTGTAGTGGTGCGGAACACCTCTTCAGCCACGCGTTGGATATTGTGGCTGGTGAGACGAGTCTGCATGGTGGGAGGACTGGGGTGGGGGCGATAATGTGTGCTTATCTTCACGGGTCCAACTGGGAATCGATCAGAGAGTTTCTCCAGGAGATTGGCGCGCCGTCGACTGCTAAGGAGTTGAGGGTTTCACCGGAACAGGTTGTCAAGGCGTTAACGATGGCTCATAGTCTGAGGCCGGAGAGGTATACGATCCTTGGCGAGACGGGGGTTACGGAGGGGGCGGCGGATAAGGTTGCTCGGGCGACTGGTGTAATAGGATAGTCCGCGTTGAAGGTTTCAGCCCGTGCCTACGCGATCCAGGGACTAGTCAAGTATCATGGCTTGAAGAACGCGAAGCTCCGGATACCCTACCATGACAGTATCTCTGTCTGCATGAAATCGCTGGATACTGTAACGACGGTGGAGACGGGGAATAGCCTACGTAGGGACAGTATCCGGATCAATGGGACTGTTCCGACGATGGGCGAAGAAGCGAGGGCGCGTGTTGTTATCGATGAGCTAAGAGAACTCGCGGGCGAGAAGACTCGGGTGAGGGTCGAGTCGAGAAACGCGAATGTCAAAGGGAAGGGTCTGGGCTTCTCCGCGTCCGGTTTCGCGGCTCTGGGCCTTGCAACGTCAAAGGCTCTAGGGCTCAGCCTCGAGCCCCGGGAATTGTCCGAGGTCGTCAGACTTGGAGCCGGGTCTGCCGCACGGAGTCTCGTAGGCGGATACTCGATATGGTATGCGAACAGGAAGGGACACTCTTACGCGGAACAGCTTGCGTCTGCGAGTTCTATCAGGTTGAGGACGTTGGTTGTTCCTATTCCGTCTGCGATAAAGACTGACAGGGCCCACGCTGACGTTTTGAGGTCTCCGTTCTTCAAGGCAAGGCTGACCTATCTGAAGGGGGTCCTTCAAAGGATGAGGCGTGCGATAGCGAGGAAGGATGTCTCGGAGATCTGCAGACTAGCTGAGGTGGATACTCTGAACTTGCATGCTATCACGATGACGGGCAGACTGGAAACGATCCTCGTTAGCCCGTTGTCGATCAGGATCATGGACGAGGTACGGAAGTTACGAGAGGATGAAGGGGTTCCGGTCTGGTATTCTCTCGACACCGGACCCTCGGTGTTCGTCAACACGACTCCCAAGGCGTCCTCGATTGTCGAGAGGAAAATCAGGACGCTAACTGACAATGTCATATCGTCTGATCCGGGAGGTCCTGCAGAGATTATCTCTCGCCACCTTTTTTAGATGCTGAGCTTGGAAATCTCGTCGAAACCGAGGGAGGCGATTTAGGATGAGTAGACTTGCTGTTCTTACTTTCGTTACACTCGACGGCGTAATGCAGGCGCCTGGAGGACCTGAAGAAGACCCCTCGGGCGGATTCAAACATGGAGGCTGGGTTGCCGGCTACTGGGACGACTTCCTAGGTAACGTAATGGCCGAGCAGATGAAAGGCCCTTTCGACCTACTTCTCGGGAGAAAAACCTACGAGTTGTTTGCGGCCTTCTGGCCTCACGCAGGCGCTGATCAACTCGGCGGGAAGGAGTTGAATAGTGCTAGGAAGTTCGTCGTGTCAAAGACGTTGAAGAAGCTTGACTGGGCCAATTCCGAGCTTGTCCTAGGCGATGTTCCCAACGAGATCAGGAAACTAAAGGAGCGGGACGGCCACGAACTTCAGGTCCACGGCAGCGGCAGACTAATTCAAACACTCTTGAAGAACGATCTCATTGACGAGTTTCGCCTGAAGATTTTCCCCATCACACTCGGCGCTGGCAAACGCCTGTTCGCGAAAGGAGCCATGCCGGCCGGGTTCAAGCTCGTCGACTGCAAGACATCGACGAGAGGAGTCATAGTTTCCAACTACAAACGTGATGGAGAAGTGAAGACCGGCTCGTTTGCCCCCCAACAGCCATAATGGCCAGATCTAAAACTTCAGAGGAAGCCGTGACTACTTTCTTGATACGACCAGGTCTCCGGTTGCGGTGAGGGCTCTGAAACAGTTCAGGGTGACCCATTTGCTTGGCTTCCAAAGCTCTTCTATATCCACCAGCGCCTTCCTCTTGTTCTTTTGTGCATCCGGCTCGCGAGACCAGTCTCCTTCTAACAACCACTTCCCATCAGGAGAACGCTTGGATAGGATCAGGTGGACCGCGTCCCTAACACGCTCATCGTCCCCGTATCCCAATTTTCCGAGGACCCTTAGGCCGTGAAGGGCATCGTAATAGTAGTACATGGGAAAGTGGAACTCCGTTGCGAATGGGAGGCTGTGTTTCCAGTGATGATGGTCGCTTTTGTAAACTCGGTGCATCAGCAAGAATTCTGCGCCGTTCTCGGCGGACCGTTTCATCTTACGCGTCCAGTTTGCACGTGGAATCTCTGAATAGGCCCAGAGTGGTTCGATTGTTGACATGAAGCTGCTGTGCTTCACTTTCTTCTCGGGATAGTTGCAGTTCCAGCCTCCATCGTCGAGCTGATGCTCGGGCATCCACTGGATCGCTTTCTTCACCCTCCTGTCTTCTCCATATCCGAACATGAGCAGGGTCCGGATCATGTTGCCAGTGAGGCAAGGTTCCTCCCATCGTACGGCCTTTTTCCTAGGATGCTTCTTGACCCAACGCGTCACGTCTACAGGGCTCGGGCATGTGAAGGCACCGTTGTCCAGTTGGTGAAGGTCTAGAAATGTCTCACAGGCGCGCTTGACCCCTTCGTCCGGGGTGAGTCCCATCTCACCCAGAAGCATCAACGGCCAAACAGTCGATTTCCATTTAGGAGTGTAACAGGTCTCCTTCGGTGGCCAGTACCCTTCCTTTGTCCGGGCCCTCAGGACCTTTCGTATTGGAGAATATTTTCTGATCCGCTCTCTTGCCTCGAGCACTTCTTTGCTTTGGGGAGATCGTTCAAGAATGTCGCGAAGACTAAAGAATCGTATGGGAGGATCCTCTGGCTCCAAGAGCCAGTTTAGTCCTGGCGTTTTCATCATGCGCGAGCAGGCGCCGTAGCCCTATCAAGATTTCGCCGACCAATGCGAATTAATCGTACCTAGCACCCTCGCGAATCCGACGCCCGCATTGACAAGCGCCATGGCGGCGGAAGATATTTACTGAGCTGACCATTCTCTGTTTGTCCATGTCGACGACCGTTTGGCCTTTGTCCATGTCGATGAAGATTCCTGCATTCGGCGCCCGTGCAGCCAAAGCACCGCTTGAACCTCTCAAGATCGAGCGCCGCAATCCGAGTCCACACGACATCGAGATCGAGATTCTCTACTGCGGCATCTGCCACAGCGACGTGCACAAGGTGAACGACGACTGGGGCGGGACCCACTTTCCGGTCGTGCCGGGCATGAGATTGTCGGCGTGTCGCATCACACGGTGCGATCGCAACGCGCTTCCAGGAGGACGACCTCGTCGGCGTGGGCTGCATCGTCGATTCATGTCGCTCGTGCCCAGAGTGCCGGGCGGGCCACGAGATGTTCTGCGAAAGGGGCGTCACGTTCACGTTCGACAGCTTCAACCAGAACACGAAAACGTGGACGTACGGAGGCTACTCCACGAAGATCGTCGTCGATGAGCGTTATGTGTTGCATGTACCGAAGGGGCTCGATCCTTCGAGAGCCTCTCCGCTGATGTGTGCTGGCATCACGACGTACTCGCCTCTGCACCGGTTCGGAGTTAAGCCGGGAGACCCTGTCGCTGTCGTAGGCTTGGGTGGCCTAGGCCACGTGGCGGTGAAGCTGGCGGCTTCGATGGGCGCGGACGTTACTGTGCTCAGCACCTCGCGCGACAAGGAAAAAGACGCTTCGCGGCTGGGTGCGAAGCATTTTGTCGCCACGAAGGAGCCCGGAGCGCTGGAAGCGGTTCAAGGCAGGTTTGACCTGATCATGGACACGGTAAGCGCGCCGCACGACCTCAACAATCAGCTAACTCTATTGCGGAACTTCGGCACCATGGTTTTGGTCGGATTGCCACCGGCCCCCACCCTGCTCAATACAAGCGCTCTCACTTTTGGAAACAAGCGCATCGCAGGCTCCAACATCGGAGGGATTCCCGAGACACAGGAGATGCTGGACTACTGCGGGAGGAAGGGAATCGTCGCCGACGTCGAAGTCATCAAGGCCGACCAGATCAACAACGCGTACAAGCGAATGGAGCATGGCGATGTCCACTACCGCTTCACCATCGACGCGGCGAGTCTGAAGGTATAGTAGAATTTTGGAGATTGAGAGA